>JAEEGH010000611.1_pt1 | contig 122721 bp, 105 predicted proteins | sample 9134181 | NCBI WGS metagenome assembly JAEEGH01 (sample SAMN16246544, study PRJNA631951) | gut metagenome | biome: gut microbiome; feature: rumen; material: DP-attached | host: Bos | place: Iran: Karaj | collected 2018-10
TGATGTATGCTGCAGCAGCCATCAGCGTGTTGATAGCATCACCGCGTGTCCCTTTCAGGAAGTTCCGGATCATCCGGTGGTCGGATTTCAGGTGGCCGATCACCGGCTCGATGCCGGCTCGCTTGCTGAACTTCTTCCTTGCTTTCCGTTTCTGGTAGTAACTCTGCCCGGGCTTCCCGCTCGACGGGATGCTGATCTCCGTGGCACCCACCCATTTCCTTCCACGATAGCCGCGGTCGGTAACCGCCTCTGAGGGAGTGTAACCTGTCAACCGGCTGATCTGGTCCAGATGAGCAGGCAGCGTATGTCCGTCATACGGGTTCCCCGTAAACGCCAAGGCGCTTACGATCAGGCCACTGCTAGAGATGCATTCCACCTCCGGCTCATGCAGGCTGTAAATCTTATTCGTATCGCTTCGCTCCTGGTTAATCACCCGCATGAACAACGACAACTCCTTTCCGTAGGACGACAGCTGGTGCTCGTTCATCTTCCGTGTGATATCGTTCACCATCGCCCGCGCTATCGTCCGCATGCGCTTCACGGCTTTCTTCCCCTCCTTCATCCGCGTCGGATGGTTCATGAAACGGACCTTCAGTTTCAGCGCCTTCAACTCACGCGTGTATGTCCGACGGAGTTCGATGGCTTCTCTTCTCGACATGTCCAGGACCTTCGCGATGATCTTCCGGTACAGCTTAGCGTCCGTCGGGAACGTGATGTTCTTCTCCTGCACCGTGCTGTCGATCATCACCGACTTCATCTCCTTCGCCGTGATCTCCTTCGCATTCACCATCAGGCTCAGCTTGAAGATCTTCTCGGCGCCTTCGGCCCCGATCCGCTTCCGGAACTTCGTCATGTCGATCGGGTTCATCGGCGGACGCTTCTGGAACACCTTCTCCCCAGTGAAGTATTGCATGTACGGATTCTCCATCCAGTGGGCTACCACGCCTTCGTCGCTCAGATACGCTTGAAACCGACAGATCGCCGGCCGTATTGTCGCCACCTTGACCGACCTTGGCCACGATGCCCAGTTCCTCCCAACAAATGAAAGATGTGCCCCCTAGATATATGCATCAATCAACTATTTGAGGCACTATCGTAACAAACTCCGACCCGTTATATATACTGTAATAAATACTTTCGGTCCCTACAATGATCATCAATAGAAAAGATACACATATTTCCGAAGTAACAAAGTTGCTTATAATTGAATTACAATCAGTTCCTGAAGGTGATGGATTCTTCTCTGGATGAGTATGCCACTCTCCAACATAAACTCTTGTATGTTCAGATTCTTCGTAATCTAGACTAATAAACTCATTTGCCTTAACCGCATCCCTTTCACAACCACATCTACTATTATGCGCCACACATGGAGGTGAAACCTTGCTTATTCTAAAGGTCTTTTCATCTATCTGAGAACCGGTCAGAACTCCGCACATTTCGTTACCTTCATGTTGAGCATATCCTCGCAAAGTATCAAGGACTACTTCTTTTATTTCGAATCTGACGTCCAAGTTGTTTAAAGGGGGAGCCTGAGCAGTTGGTTTTTTGAAAGGCCACCCGCCCGTTCTACGAGTTTGATTCCTTTTTGTTCTGCTATTTCTAAGTTTCCTACCCATTGGTATATTTGAGTTTCTTCCGTTTTGTTTATAAGTCTATCAATATGAAAGAATAACCCAGAGAGTAACAAAGTAACATCGTTGGCAGAATAGAGTGCATACTGGCCATTGCATCCTGCATCTCGATGAATAAGTTTCACGCCTTCTTCATATTCGGATTTATCAATCAAACAATATTCAAGGAAGTTGTCATCCAAAGCAGTTCTCAACCGTTTTATTGTTTCTTCTTCATCTGGATTCACATATATTATCAAACCCGATATCCCATAAGGTTCGAGCCATATTATAAACGACGGTATCTGTATTTCTTTTGCCAACACCTTATCCAAAAACCATTTCTCAGACATTATATCACCTGTACACAAGAAAATGGAGCTAGCCTCATTTAGATTATCAAATGAAATCTCTTCAATCTGTTTATCAATTGGAGTGACTTTTCTATCTGGGCGGTAAAGAGTCAGAAAATCAGCAACCGCATGAACTTTTCTTTGATCAACGTAATTAAAACCAAGCAGATGACGGCCCAGATTATCTATGGTCAAGTTATCTGGATCAATAAGAGTGAAACTAGCATTGTTATAACCGTTGAGGTAGTAGCACAAATTGCTGCCTACGCTACCTAAACCTATAATTAAAAACTTATGTTGCTTCATGAACGCCCCAGCCGTGCGTTCTGCGATTCGTTTCTCCTCATAGATGTTTGACTTTATTCTACTCAAAAACTTGTTCTTATACTCTAGTTTTGTCAAAACATCAATAGCATTTAAAGTACCAGGTCTAAAACCTTTCCGATAGAGGTTCAAATTGGGGACAGTCACACCCCCCATCATATATTCTAGACCTAAGGGGAAAAGGATATGGCCTTTATGATTCTTTTGGAGAAACTTTTTACATACTATCTTATCCTCGTCATCTACAATACATTCCAGAAATTTACTCCCGGTTAGCGAATATGGTGGTGTTGCAGGAATGTGCAGTGACTTGATAAATAGAACAGGTACTTTACTGGCTTTGTATCTAATCTTGATATTCTTCAGTATATCTTCTGACTCATCTAAACCACACACAATACATTGGTCAAAGTACTTATCGTCTTTGGCAATGTAGTCCACATGATAGGTAAAACCTCTGAGTTCGCATGTGTGCTCTGGAATGTTACCCAAATAAATCCAGTGAGGTTCCAACTCGGCTTCATCTTCATATTTCTCCGACCAATAACTGTCTATTTCTTTGGCATATTCTTCAGTATTGTCCTGGTTCGAATATAACTCAATCCACCTCCTTGTCTTAACAATATTATCTTTTATCAGTCCATAGATGTTGGTCGTGTCATAGACAACACCATCTTCGTAAAGGCAAAGCTTTCTTGTTTTAACGGATATGTGAGGGAGATAACAAAATCTACTGTCTGGTACAATCATCCAGGGCATCACGTAAGGGAACTCACGTGGGAAAGCCATGAACACATTCACATCAGAATTTTTACCAAAAGTTTCTGCTGTTATGGTTAACTTCCAAACAGGTACATTAGCTTTTCTTCGCTGATCGCCATCTGGCAAATAGTCCACCTCTTCAATAGCATATTCTTTCGATAATATCGCGAGACAATGCGTCAGGATGGTTTCGATGTCAGGCATACTGACTGTTTTTCTTTATCGTTCCTGCAAACTCTTTCTGCTGTGCATCGTCATCTACATCTTTGGCGGTGGAACAACTGAAACGGTCACCAAAATACTTCTGCCACTTTTCACAACCTTCTTTCTGGTTTTTGGAGTTTACCGCGCGTTCAGCATCTTCTCTGAAAGACTTTAAGCGGGATAAAAATGTATTACGCTTAGTATCCGAATAGTGTTCAAACAAATCTTCACCAGGCGATACAGGGCGTTTACATATAAAATGACCCTCTTTGCTCAATTCATCCTGCATTGACACCAAAGTGTCCTTCATGATGACATCCAAACGGGTTGCATCATTCTCCGTATAATGGTTTGCTGCTAAAATGGTTAGAATAAAGCCACAAGGCAAATCAACACTTTTGTCATACTTAATCCAATCACGCCATGCTTTGAGGAAACGAACTATCTCGCGAAGGTATGTTTTATTATCGCACTGCTCCTCAAACCACTCGTTGAACTGTTTGGCATCCTGTTTCGCCCATGGTTTCTTTTTATGGGCCAGTTGAGGATGCTCGTCACCATCAACCTTGAAATAGATGGGGAGATCAATATGATGACCATCCGCATAGTTTACACGTACGCAAGCATTTTTATCATTAGGTGCTTGCTCCGTATGACCATCGACAGCAGCATACACTTTGTCATGATACCACTGGATTTCATGTTTTTCGTCCTCAGAATCTCCAATGAAATATACACCATCGTCCAGATCGTATGCCGCGAGACCAACATCATCAACAATTGGGTTTAGAATAGTCCCAACTGCGAATGATCCTTGGCTATAAAACTTGGGTTGAATCTCGTCTTCGAGATTGTTTTTGAAGTAATTACGTATTCTATCCCGCAAAGCTTTGCGGTTACCCTTCAATTTCTCTATTCGGCTATCATTCGCCTTAATAGCATCATGAAAAGCCACAAACTGTTCGTGATTATTTGCCATTATTCTTAGATTTCTTTGTTAATTCCCATGAACCTGTGCAATTACGGTCATTCCAATATGTGCCTGAGAGCCTTGTAAGGTCTGCATAGTCAATATCCAACTTTGTAGAACCATAGTGAATATTCAAACCTCCTTCTTCTCTCTTCTCCGCTTTGTTTCTATACTCTAATTTTGGATCATTCTGGTATGAGTATACAAAGATCGTCCTATCAAGTGTGTCATCGTGAATGAACACTGAACTAAATGAATCGCTCCTACTCTTTTCAAAATATCCATGAACATGAGTTTCAAGGAATGACTGGCTTATTTTGAGTGTAAACTCATACTCAGTATCCTTAAAACTGGACTTACCTTTTCCAGACCATTCACCACTAATATTGGGAATATGTAACCACCTACCAACAAAAGGAATCCGCCATAATAACCAATTAAATAATACGGCTAAACAGCAGACTATAGCGCTTGTATAGCCTATATCTCCCCAAAGAGTTTCCAATTCCCAAGGATTTCCGTTGTTATAAGAACGTATAGCAAAATGGATGATCAGAAAAACCACAATTACAGTTACAGCTATGCATTTGATAAATGTTTTATAATTCTTCTGCATATATATTCTTTCTTTAAATTATTACATCCAACATACCCCCCCCTAAACAAATTAATCGTTGCAGCCCCTTCCTACTTCGTGATGTCTCTGATTATATCAAACAGTTTATACATCTGCGTGTATGACTTGTACACCTCCGGCTCTGTCGCGTGCAACTTATCCAGTTCGCGCGATAGCTCAATAGCCTTCACCATATCTCCCTTTTCCTTAAGTTCACGGTAGATGTGTGTTTTGTTGAAGAAAGCCTCCGTCTTCTCGTAGTTGGGAATGTGTTTCTTCAGTTCCTGCGCCACGGCATCATAGTCCGCATATTCCTTACTCGACGGGCCGGGCATATAGTGCATCAGGAACCAGTATTCCGTACAAGGACTCGACTCCACAAAGATAATCTTTGGATTATCCTTCTTCAACGAACGATAATGCTCCATTTTGTCGTGGTTACCTTCAATAACATCCATGTCAATAAGGCACAACACATAATCATAGCCCGCATACACTCGTTCTTTTGCCAGATTCACAATATCATCAATGTCTGAATGCTTTGGAATACCGGGCACCAGACTGAACCTGTAGCGCTCAGTTGTGCGCATGTCATCCACATAGCGATACTCTGTCAAACCTTCACCGATGATAGCGATGCTCTTACGTACTCTTCTATTCACCTGTCTCATGCTCATAGTATTCATCCATATCCATATAAATACTGTCCAGGAAAGGCAGATTCACTAGCTTTTCCTGCCTGTACGCATTGTAAACCGACAGCGTCTTGTGCAGACCAAGAGTTGACAGTCTAATCAGTTGAGTCTCTCCGCAATCGTTCTTGTCTGTGAACCAAATCACATCCCTGCGGATATAGTCCTCATCCAAAAGATTGATGTCGTGTGTAGAGACAATCAGCTGTCCGCCACGCTTGCTGTTCACCAGGAACACTTTTATAAAATAAGACAGCAATTCATAGTGAATACTTGTCTCTATCTCGTCAATCGGAAGAATCACACCGTGAACCAACAGGTCATAAAGGATCGTAGCCAATCCCATATATCTCTTGGTTCCCCGAGACTCCAATTCCTCGTCAAGTTCTTTATCCCCGTTACTGGTATGGTGCACAAAGAACATCTCGTCCGAATGCAACGTGCCTTTTTTCAGGATCTCTTCCTTTGCCTTTTCAGGCATTCCCGAAGTATTCTTTATCACCAGTTCCATTTCAGGAGTAATGCTCACTTCCTCCTCATGGATAGCAATATCAGAGATATTAAAGTCAGATGCTTTCAAGAAATGCAGAATGAATTTCTTCAGTCGTCCATCTCTATCTCTAGTTATACGGCGTTTGGTAAAACCCATCAGACTGCTCTGCGGATACATAATTGGAGCAATTCTCTGGGAAAAGAAATCATATACCAGATTCAACCTTGATTTCTCAACATTTGACTTTCCAAATGCAGCAATAACCGTGCGTTTATTAAAGGTATTACCCTCAATAGCCTCTCTGCTTTTCTTGACCAATCCCACTTTGCCGCCAAAAACAATGTCTGTTGCATCTTTTTCAGCATTATACGTGCGCTTGTACAACAAAGTTGGCTGAACAGACGAATAAACCTGCAGGGTTTCCTCATAAATAACCTTGTTATCCAACACCAGGTTGAGTTTATACTTCTCCCGGTTCAGATAGAAAGACATTTCAAACTGCGTCCGTTCCTTGCCCGACACATCATCAAGCAAGAAAGGCACAACTCCAATCTCGTCGCCTTTGTTCAAACCGTCATTGACCATGAACTGAGAAAAGAAATCGAGTGCTTTCAAGATGTTTGTCTTACCTGAAGCATTAGACCCATAGATAAAGCCAATCTTCAAAAGCGAGACGCCGTCAGCTACCTCTTCGGTATATATATCACGAGAAGTATCATCACTTGTCGGGATAAAACTCAGCGTCTGCTCATCCCGCAACGAATAGAAATTCCTGATTTTGAATTCCGCTATCATAATTGTTCAGTATTAAACGACGGTTCAAAGATACAACAAATTTTTGAAACCAACGATTTTATTTTTATTATTCGTTCAGATTTCACGAAATTTAAATATAAATTCTGCCAATTTGTCATTTCCTGTCTTCTGGCAGCGTATTTGCCGTAGAAAAGAATAAAGGGATAGTCCGAATCCCCTGTCTAACCCGAGAACCTTGGACAAGTTCTCACAGTGCCTGAAAAGGAGCAGGCGTTAAGCTCTCGCATCAAAGACCGATGGGATAGTAGTCGGTACTTTGCAGGACGGTACTTCCAGAGTTTACGACCGATCTTACGTTGCCAAGATAGTCGATCAGGTTGTCTCACACTATCCTTCACATTATACCACAATTACAATATGGATCATACATTTCCTTGAATATAAACACATTGTCCGAATAATCGTAAATCCAGAAAGAATAGGTATCGTCATCAATAAGGAATAAAATGATTTCCCCATTCTCCGTCTCCCCATCCGGCTCGTAAAAAACAAAGTCTTTCTTTTCTGAAGTTCTTTTAAAAACAGTGCTGTCTAAAGCTTGCCCTTCTACAACAAACCAATGTCCCATATGCTCAAAACACCCATTATAACATTGATTGTCTCCAAAATCAACCAACCAAGAACCAATTGATCCAATGTTATACTCGGTAGTGGTATCATTCACGATTCGACTGTGAATCGAAAAAATCAATTCGGGTGTATAATACGCACATTTCCTCTCATGGATGATAATACTATCAAGAATCGGTAATAAGCTCTCATTTCGTATTTTTAATATCCGTACATTTCTAAGTCGACCATCATTGTCTGAATTCAATAAAACAAAGAAGGCTGAAATAATGACAACGATAAACAATACAAAGGCTATGATCTTTTTCATCTTAGTATAGTCCATTTTGATTGTATCTATGATATTGCCCCGGATGAGTATAGATATTTAGGGACAGTCGTAAATTGTATAATCAGCCTTCCTTTCCAATAATTGTTGCGGAGGGAGCGTATGGAAGGCAACTTACGCTTTGGAAAAATACTCCGGACAGCTATGATTATTTATAGATTACCATACAACGGGATGGTTGTCATAAATGCGCCAATATCTGAGTAATCATTTATTCTCTGAAAGATAGCATCTTTTATTTCAGATAAATACTCTTGACAAAAGACTTGTACAGAAGTTTTCATACAAATCGTGTCCACCTGTAAATCAGAGGTTGTTGTTTTCAATAATAAGCTCTCTATCGGAGGAATATCACTTATAATATTTATAGAGTCATCAATACCGCTATAGTAAATAATACAGAGAAGAGGGGAATACCCATTGGCCAAGATTCTATCTAATGCGTATTCACCCGGAATTATATAATAACCCTTAGCCAAGACAAGGGCATTATATTTTTGGTGAACCATGTTAATACAAGAATCCAACTCACTATAATTAAACTGAGATGGAAACAAATAATCACCTTCTCTATTGAATGCTGACGATTCAAAGCTCGACCAGAAATCCATCTCATCTAATAAAAAAGACTCAGGGTGACTTAACCTATAAAATTGATCCCCTATGAAATAACAGGATGCAATTCCAGCATGAGTATTCAATAGAAAAAATACTGAGTCTTTATAAAAAGCATACCGAACTTTATGAGGAGCGAATGTCTCTAAAATATTGACGCCTGTAAAGTACTCAAGCTCAGAGAAATAAGCTGGTTCATTTTCTTTATAACTACTCATGAACTTGAATAAATCATCATATTCATCAGGTAGCACGTAATAGGCTTGACAATACATTCTAACAAGATTATACAAAATAGGGTGTACAGGTCGCCTACGGACTTCTTTCCGTATTTCCTCACAATTCATCTGACAAACGCATGATACAATAAATAAAATAAGCATGATAAGTATAGATATAAACTTACCCATTCTCTTATTATTGTTGAGGAAATAATTTTTTCCATGCGGAGATGATTTTTTCAGCATTTTCATCCGAATAATTAATAATTACTATATCCCAGCCTTTATTATTTTTTAGAACGATAAAGTGTCCTGATAAATAACCGCTAAATAAACCATTTAATGACTCTATTTCATATTTTGGTGTCTGGCCTATTCTCAAATAACTATTTTGTTCAATCTCAGAATTATTAAAAAAGGTTGTCTTTCTATCGCTTTGAAAATTAAAACCATCATAGCAAAATGGTCTAATAGAATGTTTGAAGTTTTTAAAATAAAAGCTTCTACTAGGCAGTGGCGCTATCTCTTGAGAAAACAGAGTATTATTATTTTTTTTAGAATTAGAATATGTTGCAATTATCAAATCGTCTATGCGTCTATACATTTCTCCCTCAAAAGTGTGACGCCCCTCAATATCAATAAGTTTAACTTTTTCCCCGAATAAACTATAATACATTCCCGTACTACGATCTAAATAGCTATAGCCTAAATCCGTATAACCCTTTTCCTTAATCTCTTCTACAGACAATTGACCCTCATAATAAGTATACTTCAATTCTCCATTTTCGTCAAAATACGAATACCAATTCTGACCATCCGGATCCACCAGCATCACCGGATTACCGGCACAATAGCTATAAGCATTCACTCCATAGTACTTCTCCGCCATTGGGTCGGGGACGGTCCAGCGGGCGATGCGGGGATCGTAGTGCCTTGCGCCGTAATCCAAGGTCCCGAGGTAGGATGTGCCGACGGTGTAGCCTTCCAGCTCCTTGCCGTTGTAAAGATAACGATTATTCGTGATATTCGCATCGCTGAACGCAAGGCCGAACGGATAGTAGTCGGTACTTTGCAGGACGGTGTTGCCCGAGCTTACGACCGACCTTACGTTGCCGAGATGGTCGGTAATGTTGTATTGTGTCGTATATGCTCCAGTTGACGGGTTTCTCGTCAGCTGGCCGTTCGGGGTCAGGATGTAGTCGACGGCCAGGCTGGCGTCGTAGACGAAGTCGCCGCAGTAGACGCTCTTCAGCGTTCCGCCCTGCTTGACCGCCAGCTTGTTGCCGTTGGCGTCGTAAATGTAGTCCACGGTGCCGGTGTTGGAGGATACCTTGATCTTGTTCGGCAGTTTGACCGGGCTGTAGGTGACCGTCAGCCCCCTGAGGCCGTCGGTCTTCATCGTGCCGTCGGCATTGTATGCATACGATTTCTGGACGCCGCCCACCGTCACCTTCGACAACTTGTTCGTCCCGCTGGAATAGGCATAAGCGAGCGTCTCCGCCCGTGCCCCGGTCCTAATCATGCTTGTCAGGTTGCCGTTACTGTCGTAAGCGACCGCCTCGGAGTTGCCGCCTGAATGGGTACCGGACGTCAGCCGCCCATAGGCGTCGTAGGTGTATGCGTAGGTCTGTGAGCTGCCGCCGGCGTGCGCCCACGTCTCTCCGCTGATGTTGCCGCCATACTGCGGCGTCGTCCCTGTCTCGTAGCTGTAGGAGATGCCGAACTTGTCGGTCCCCAATGACGAGGGATTGTTGATTCCCGTCAGGCGGCCCCGGATGTCCCAGGCGTAGTTCACCACCTGCGTGCCCGTCCCGAGAACACGCGTGGCCTGTCGCCCGATGGCGTCCCAGGTGTCGGTCTCCAGCGGCGTCAGGGTCCCGCCGTCCAGGCCCTGCTGGATGGACGTCAGGCGCCCGGCGTAGTCGTAGCCGTACTTGCGCAGGACCGTCGTGGTCGTCGAGCCGACGGTCTGTGATTCCTTCGTGGCCGCGACCTCTCCTTGGTGACGCTGCAGGGTACTCCGGCGGAAAGTGCCCGCCGTTCCTCCCGTGTAGATGTCACCCACCTCCTGTATCAGCCTGCCGAGGTTGTTGTAGTAGAGACTCGTGGTCAGCAGGATGCCCGAAGTGGTCAGCTCGTTCCCGTCGAGGACCTTTGCCTTGCGCCCGGTCACCAGGCCCTTGACGGCGGAAGACTGCACCGAAGAGGAGGACTGTCCGACGTCGGATCCGGCTGCGCTGAACGACAGGACATCGGGATAGCCATAGCTGTCGTAGTAGGTGATGGTCAGGACGTCTTTCAGCGCGACCGGCAGGACGGTGTCGCTTGACGTATAGCCGGAAATCGCACCCGATGCGCTGCGCGTCTCGTGGAATGCCTGGCTGGCATAGTTGTTACGCAGCGTCGAGGCGCCGGAGTAGCTCTTCACGATTCCCGAATACACCTCCCGCCCCAGACGGTCATAGCGATGGAATTCCCACAGGAAGTCGTTGCTCTGGAGCGCATCCTGCGAGGCGACGAGACGGTCGTCCGCATCGTAGACGAACTCTGTCTTGCCCTTGTCCGGCACGTAGCTCTCGATGAGGCGGTCCTTCGCATCATAGATGTAGCGGTAGTACATCGTTGACGTGACGGACGTTCCAGAAGGCTGGGCTTTCGGCGGGATGACCGCCACTAGGAGTCCGGCATCATTATAGACGTAACTCGTCCGGAGATTGCCTACGCGTGTCTCCACCACGTTTCCGTTGCGGTCGGTGAAGGTAATCGTCGTACGCTCGTCGGGATCGGTGATCAATTCTTTGAGAAGCGTCCCGGCGGCGTAGGCACTGCCGCGCGTGACCACGCTCGTCGACGCCGTGATGTTCCAGCGGTAGACAGCGTCAGTCGTAGAGTTCACGCCGTAGGCATGCTTCACGCCGTGGGTCAGGTATCCGCCTGCGCCGGGCAGGTATTCCCTGAGGACGCGTCCCACCGGCGATGACTCATACTCGGTGCGGCTCTTGGCATATGGCACATCGGCGGAGCTGTACCGGGCCGAATACCAGCCCGACTGCTCGCTGGCATAGTTGGGCCGATAAGCGCCGCCCGTACCCGCCGAACCGTATGGCAGCCACGCGTCCGTAACGCGACCCCATGCGTCGTAGGTGGGATACTGCATCACCAGGTCCTTCGACTCCCCAGAGCCGTAGGCCTGCACGGTCTGCACTTCCCGGTATTGCCCGTCATAGTAGTGCGCCACGGTCCGCCGCCTGGCGGCTGCGACGCTGCTGATGGCGCCCAGCGCCGTGTCGGGCGTGCTCACCTTCACGTAGCTGTTCCCCGCACCCGTGGCATCGTTGTATTCGATGGCCATCGTCACCTTTGCGGCATTGTCCTTGACCGTAGTCAGCCGCTGGAGTCCGTCGTAGGCGTATTCCTCCTTCCTGCCCGCCGGGTCGAAGGCGCCGCTCACGCCGTAGAGCGGCTTCAGCGTCCTTCCCTCCACGAGCGCATCGGAGATCCCGCGCAGCGTGGACAATGCCGATGACACCGTGGCGTCAGACGGATCGACGGCCAGTGAGAGCGACCCGAGGGTCTGGACGCCAAGGGCTGATGCCACCTCACTCCACGACGCCCCCGTGACCTTTGCCACCGGCGTGGTGTGGCTGTAGCTCCAGACATGGTTCTCCGTGTCGTCCTTCCCGTAGACGATGCTGCGGGGGTTGCCCCAGCTGTCATATTCAGCATACGTGATGCGTACCGGCGGGTTGGAACTACCCTTGGCGTACCTTACTTCCGAGGGGCGGAAAAGATATCCGCCGGGAGCGTCGGTCCCCGCAAGACGGACGTACGTGACCCGCGCCGTGTCCACCTGCGTGCCGCCTACGACCAGGGCCTGGCCAACAACCGGCGAAACGATGTGGCGCCCCACCAGCGAATCCATCATCGCGCCGGAAGATGTGAACGGATAGGTGTACCGCATTACCGATGTGCGTCCGTCGCTGCGCGTCGTCGTCTCCGTGGCAGGATAATGCCAGTCCTGCATAAGGGTGTACGCCAGCGTGCGGTCGGTGGTGAAGGCCGATGTGGAGACGCTGCCTACGCTGTCGATGCCGAAGGTCTCGACGGTCTCGCCGCCGGGATAACGCACGCCACGGGTCGAGGTGTAGAGGTAGTAGTACAGGGGCGCCACTGCGTCTCCGCTTCCCAGGTCGTCCATCCGGCGTATCGACCAGTAGTCGGGCAGCAGCCCGCTGTCGGCATTCGAGGATGCCTGCGGATGGTTGTAGTACACCCCGTGGTAGAATCCTAGGTTTACGATCTCGGCCTCCACGTCCTCGACCCATTTAAGCGTAGTACGACGGACGAGATGTCCGCCACCGTCGTATTCCTCCGTCTTGGTCAGTTTTGAGGTATTGTAGTTCAATGACTCTCCCTGAAGGTGCCATTCCTCAAAAGGAAACAGGCATTCGTTGGCATTGAGGAAACCCGTGGTCCCGACCGTGAAGGACTGCGGGACGGTGAAGGTCCTCTCCGTACGGCCGAGGGCCGTGGACCCCGCGTAGACGGTCTCGGTCACCTTGTCGTAATCGACCGCTTCGCCGCCGCCGCTGACCCGGGACACGTACTTCGGGGTGATGGTCCTCGTGCGGTCGACGGTGATGAAGGATATGTTGGCCCCGACGGTTGGCGCCTCATGGACCGTGAGCTGGTTGACCATATCGACGCAATACTTGGAATCGGGTATGGCGGAGATGCTGCCACCGGCATAGGTGTAGCCCGTCTTGCGCAGCACGGCGCCTCCCTTGTCCTTGTACTCCACGGTCTTGATCCTGAGGCCGGGGCCCGTGCCGCCTGTTACAGTTGCGCCGCGCTCCTTGGTATAAGTGTTCGGTTCGAACGTGAACTCGGTGTATCCTCCGCCGGGATAGGTGATGCGTTTGAGGATGTTGTGCTGGATGTAGGCGGTATCCGGGCTGCGGTGCCCGCCATTACCGAGGGTGAACGACGTGCTGAAATTGTATCCCAGCGCGCCGATCGACCGTGTGGGCAGGAAGCAGTTCTGGCTCGACGTCGTTCCGTTGAAGTAACCCCACCAGTCGCAGGAAGGGGCGCTGACCGTGTTGTTTATCACGTTGTTGTAGGCAAGGATATAAGACTGGCGCAGGATACTTGAAGCGTCATACACATTAATCGAATCGAGAAGGGGCTCGGCCGTGTTGATGTTGTTGGACCTGGTCTTGAAGACATACTTGCGGACTATGTTCCCTTCATGGTCTTTCACCGTAACGCTCGAGATGTGATTCGAAGATTCTACTATATCCACGGATCCCAGCGGCCATGATATCCTGCTTGGAAACACTTTACGGAACGCCGTCAGCGAATAGGGCATCTCCGTGTTCTCTCCGGTGGGATAATACCGGCTCAGGTAGTCGCTCGCAGCCTCGCCGTCGGGCGCGTAGCCCGTGTACCAGAACAGGCGCACCGAGTCCTGCACCCTGTACCATTGGTCCTGCCCGGAGCTGTAGGTATAATTGCCGCTGCGGGTATATTCGAACGACACCTTGTTGCCGGCATCATCCTCCGCCTCGCGGAGCTGCCAGCCCGTGGCGTAGGTCGTGCCGCTCCCGTTTACATCGTACGTGCAGTACTCCATGTATGCCGCATCCGTGGAGACGGGCGTCGTCGAGGCCGACCCGCTGCCGAAGCGGTAGCGCGTGCCGTCACCGTCGAGCACCTCGATGCCGTTGAACATCGACATCACCGTGCCGGACGACTTCACGGTACCAGCGACCTTCCAGTTCACCGACGGAGAAAAATGGCCCGTGTAGGTCCCGGAACTCTCCGTGAGATAAAAAGATGCCGCCCCAGTCGGGGTCGTCATCGTGAACTCGTCCTTCTCCGTATCGTACCGTGTCGGGCCGTACCATCCGTAGAGGCTCGAGATCGTATATTGGTCGTCGCTGCTACCGAGCTGGTCGAAATGCGTGTACTGGTCTGCCTGGTACCATGTCGATGCCTCGTCCGGCTTTCCCTTGATCACCCTGTTCACACTTCCTCCCACGTCCAGCACCCAGCCGAAGCCCACGTTCGGCGCCACGCTCCTGTCCACCTTCGCATTCGTCGTCGAATACCGCAGGACGATGGGTATCGACAGTTTGCCATACTTGATCGTATAGAGCGGTATCGATATGTCCGGAACACCCTTGTTCCCGTCCGCCGGATAGTTTACCGCGTCGTGCAGTGCCGCCGCTTCCGGCGACAGGGCGATGTAGTTCACCTTGTCCAATGAGATGGCATCCTGCGCAGACACGGAGGGAGCGGAGAGCAGGACGAGCAAGGAGAGCAGGGTGATGGAAGAAAACAAGCGTAGCGGCTTCATGGCGGTAAGTATTTTATTCTTTTAAAGTTCGGAAAAAGCGTGAAAGTAGTCAACATAAAAACGGCTATTCGGCATCTCGGAAGATGCGAATCGTTCCGCAGCAGCTTTCGGTCTTGTCTTAAGAGCTCAGGGGCAAAAGCGTCCTGAACAACGGATCAAAATGCAGAACTATTGAACTGTGAAATAGCCATAAAACGTATCTCCAGCAGGAGTTAAAAATTCAATCAAGTATAAACCACATCCAAAAGGAACGGGAAGAGAAACGGTTCCTTCCATGGAATCGACATTGGTCGTGGTAGAAAGCCCGGCCGTGCAGTTCGTCATCCTGACACCTACTTCTCCAAGATCATACGCGAATTCCACGGTTACAATACCTTGAATGGGATAGAAAATAGCTTGTAACGGTATGGGCACCATCGAACGATGGAGTGATTGTCCACTTGGCAAATATTGAATGTCTATGACATCTCCTTCCTCAACATCAGCGAATGAGAAAACAGGGACTGCGGCAAGGCAAGCCGCAAACAAAAAAAGTGACAGGATTCTTTTCATGGCTTTGCGTTCTTTGTTGTATACAAAGTTACAGTACCTCTTTTCAAGACCACGCAGCCACGCCCGAAAAACATCTAACATGCACTCTGCGAAAAGCGGCGCCAGATGACCGTTTGAGGCATATTTCAACTTCCCTGTTAGAAACAATCTAACAGGATTTCCCTCGATCTATCGTTATATGCTGATTTTCAAGAATTTACCCCCCCCCACCCCGCGTCATGAGAGTCGTTAAATAAATCAGCGGAAGAAGAGAAGATATTGATTCTTGAATTTGGCTGATGAGCGGGCAATGGAATCCTTGAGACGGGATTTTCTCTCATAGGTGGCGGGCATGGACGAAATTTGGAACGCCGCTTTCAAGACACTGGGATCAAAACCGGCAAAGACAAAACTCGCAAAACGATAATCCTTTTCTGAACAATCCGGGAAATCCTCGCGATAGTGCGTCATTACTTCATCGAACAATTCATTCAAGCGACATTCAAGCAATTTCTGCCCTTCTTCGTCATCGGACAACCTTGCCATGGCATTCTTGGCTTCATAATAGACATCGTCCTTCACATCGACGGGAGATTTGCCTGGATGATAAAAGGCCTTGTACAGCTTTCCCCATTCCCGGAAAGACGACTGGAGATGCGTGGTAAATTCCCGCTGGAGACTGGCTTGCTGCACATTCATTTCCGTTACCCGATCAGACAACGATTCCACGGCCTTTTGCAAAGAAGCATTCTCCCGAGACAACAAACGGGCTTTTTGTTTATCGTGTTCATGTTTTCTGCGGAGCAGCAAATAACCGGACATCATGACAGCTATGAGGAGTAGGATGGAAAGCACAAAAATCCAGGTGATCAAGCGTTTTGCCTCCTCCGTTTTCGTTTTCTCCAATGCATAAAAATCGCGCTGAGACCTGACCGCTGACTGTCTGAGAATGTCCAACATCATTTCTGTCCGTTGGTCATTCGATTCATTTAGCAAATGAAAGGCCTTTTCATATTGTCCCTCTTGCGATAATGCTTTGCTTCTCCAAGTTTTATACGCGTATGTTTCACCTGCAGGCGTCATCTCCAGTTTATGAAAAAACGAATCAGCACGCTCGACGTCGCCAATCATGGCCAGTGAGTACGAATAGGCTCCCCAATGATTGACCGAAGGGAGACGACCCAAAATAGACAGCGCCTCTTGAAACAAGGAAACTCCGGCAGAATAGTCGTCAAAACTATTGACGCGAAGCAGGGCATAATCAGACAAGATGAATGGCATAACCTGTTGATTCGCTGAATCCTTTTCCGCTATAAGACAACTAAACAAGGAATCTGCTTCTTCTGTCCGCTTCAGGTTCGTCAATCCTTGCGCCATCCTATAACGGGAAGCCATCGCGAGCTTATCATCTCCGCACGCCTTGGCGGACAGAAATGCCAATTCCGAATATCGATAGGCTTCTTCCGGCATACACGTATTTGAGTACGTGTCTCCCATAGCTTGATACAGCAGGGATTTGAATCGGTCATCCTCTATCGTCCCGGCATAATCCAACGCACGGGTGAAGGAGATGATGGCATCTGCATAGTCCCCCCGGTTGTATTGTATCCTCCCCAGATAATACCATGCCTTGGCACGACGGATGCCGGAGGGATGCCGGTCATAGTATTCCACCGCCGGCATCACTACATTCACATCGGTCGTGTCGATCCAGTTCTTGTCGAGGGCCATGGCGTGCAGCAGTGCGTAGTGGGCGCGGAGCTTCGGCGTGGTGAGTGTGGTGGTGTCGATGGAGCGGAGAGTGGCCAGGGCACTGTCGGGACGCTCCTGGATGTAGGTTTCTACATCCAGAAGCGTAGCGGCAACCTGGCGGCTGGCGCAGGAAGCGAGAAGGAGGGCGGCCAGCGGCCACAAGATAAAAGCAGACAGGCAGTGACGCATGTTCAGGCGAAGCTATTTCGCCTTCTTTGCTTTGAGTTTCTCTTTGACCCGCAGTTCAAAATCTGCGAGGACGTTCATGTAGTTGATGAACGCTTCATACGGCGTGTCGTAGGGGTTGAAGTAGCTGTGGACGCTGCCGTCGGAGAAGAATTTGGTACACATGTAATAGAAGTGGTCGCTTTCCTGCAGCTTGCGGAAAATGCTGACCAGGTTTTCATCTTTGGTCTTGTAGACTTCGGCCTCCATCGCATAGAGCTTGTTGAAGGCTTCCTCCTGCAGGTCATTGCCGAGCCAGGCGCTGGTGTCGCGCTCCTCGTCCGCCCAGGAGATGGGATACGGCACGTGCAGCGGGGCGACCGGCTGGTATTTGCGGGCCGCTTCGGAAGGCGTGCTGAAATCGATGTTGCGCGCGAGGATGGCTGCCGGGAGGGCGTTCATGAAGTCGAAGATGCCGCTGGCGCTGCGCTGGTGCTCGCCAAAGGTCTCATAGTCCATGAAGAGGTTGAGCACGTCGTCTTTCTGGAGGGCGGAGACGGCCCAGTCGGCGAACTTGTCGGCCGTCAGCGGCCAGCTGTTCCATCCCTTGTCGGAGAAACGGAAAGCGATGTCGTCGCTCAGGTTGAAATTGCGGAGCAGGAGCTTCATGCGCGGATTGAGCGCATTGACATACACGAAGTTCGGGCTCTTCCAGCCCAGGATGTGCTTGGCCCCTTCGGTCAGCATCACGTCGTAGCCCATGTCAGCCACGGCGGCGCCGATCATGTCGGAGTAGATGAGCTCGGTGTTGCGGAACACCGTGGGCTTCACGCCGAACAGGCGTTTCATCAGGTCGGCATGCTGCTTCACCTGTTTCTTGAACTCGGCGGTCGAGGCGAGCGAGGCGAGCGAGTGGGAATAGGTCTCACTGAGGAATTCCACGCAGCCCGTCGCGGCGAGGGCCTTGAAACTGTCGATCACTTCGGGCACGTAGCGCTCGAACTGCTCGATGGCGGTGCCGGAGATGGAGAATGCCACCTTGAAGGCGCCGTTATTGCGGAGGATCAGGTCGTGCAGCATCTTGTTGGCCGGCAGGTAGCAGCGTTCGGCCACGCGGCGCACGATGGTCCGGTTGGAGAAATCGTCGAGATAGTGGAAGTCGTTGCCGATGTCAAAGAAGCGGAACTGCCGCAGACGGTCGGGCTGATGGACTTGGAAGTAGAAACAAACTGACTTATTCATAGCGTTACTTTTTTATTTTCTTATTGACCGTCGATGGCCGACTGATAGACGTCGCGCACCTTTACGGCGGCGGCGTCCCATTTGAGGTTGTCCACTTCTTCGCGGCCACGCTCCGTGGCCAGGCGGGGAAGCGCCGGATAGTTGAGCAGGCCGTACATGGCGTCTGCCAGGGCATTGACATCCCAGAAGTCCACCTTGATGGCATACTTCAGGACTTCGGCCACGCCCGACTGCTTCGAGATGATGGTCGGCACGTCGGACTTCATGGCCTCGAGCGGCGAGATGCCGAAAGGCTCGGAGACCGAAGGCATCACATACACGTCGGAGAGGGCGAACATCTTCTGCACGTCGTCGCCGCGCAGGAAGCCCGTGAAATAGAAGCGGTCGGCGATGCCGAGTTTCGCCACGTAGCGGATGCAGCGGTTCATCATGTCGCCGCTGCCCGCCATCACGAAACGGGTGTCCGGGCAGACCTTGAGCACTTTGGCGGCCGCCTCGATGAAATATTCGGGACCCTTCTGGAAGGTGATGCGGCCCAGGAAGGTGATGACCTTGTCGTGGACGCCGCGCTGCACGGAGAGTTTCTCCCGGCCGGAGAAGTCGACGGCGTTGTGGACCGTGACGACCTTGGCGGGATCGATGCCGTACTTGGTGATGACGATGTTGCGGGTCAGGTCGCTGACGGTGATGACCTTGTCGGCCTCCTGCATGCCCCGCTGCTCGATCTCGAAGACGCGGGTGTCGATGTTGTCAGCGCTGCCGCGGTCGAAAGAGGTGGCGTGGACATGGATGACCAGGGGCTTGCCGGACACGCGCTTGGCGGCGATGCCGGCGTAATAGGTCAGCCAGTCGTGGGCATGGATCACGTCGAACTGCTGCTCGGCCGCAATCGCGCCGCCTACCATGGCATAACGGGAAACCTCTTCCATGAGGTTCTTGCCGTACTTGCCGGAGAATTTGTATTTCTGGCGGAAATAGAACTTGAATTCCTCATGCTGGTTGCGCTGCTCTTCCTCGACCAGGTCGGTGAAGTCGACCGGATCGATGTAGGGATGCAGGTTGGAGCCTACGCGCAGGAACTGGACCTTGCCCAGAAATTCTTCGATGTTGGGGTACGCATCGTACACGGCCACGTCGCTGGCGTTGATGATGCGGACGGAGCTCTGGTCTTCGTCGCCGCTGGCCGAAGGCATCACGAACAACACATCGACGCCGGCATGCGCCAGACCTTTGGTCATGCCATAGCATGCCGTGCCCAATCCTCCCGCGATATGGGGCGGGAACTCCCAGCCGAACATCAGGACTCTCATAACGATTCCTCCTTATTTTGCTTGATCAGATATTTCACTCGGATGATCTCCGCCACGCTGAGCGCCGAGTTGATGGCTCCGTGCGGGATGTATGGCGGATCGCCGTCGTAGATTTCGGCCACAGCGGCGATGCCATGGATGTTCAGGTCCTCCTGGAAGCCGTCGACCAGTTCCTGCGCCTTGCGCACGAACGAAGGGCCGAAGAGCTTGAAGCTGGCGTCCACATAGGCGCCCAGCAGCCAGGGACGGGTACAGCCGTTGTGGGTGGCGGTGTCACGCTCGATCTGGTTGCCGTCGTAACGGGAACGGTAGAGCGGATTCTTCGGCGACAGGGTGCGGATGCCGCGTGTGGTCACGAGTTCGCGGTCCACGGCGTGCAGGATCTCGGCCTGTACTTCTTCGGAAACGGGGCTGTAGGGCAGCGAGCAGGCATACAACTGGTTGGGCCTCGTGAACACGTTCTGGCCCGCTTCGTCGACGTAGTCGGCCAGATGATGGCGGGCTTCCACCCAGAACAGGTTGTAGAAATTGGCTTCGATGGCGGCTTTGACTTCTGCGCAGCGCTTCGTGAAAGTACCGGCCTTGCCGAAGCAGCTCTCCATGTCGAGGGCGAAGCAGACAGCGTTGTACCACAGACAGTTGGTCTCCACCTGATAGCCGTGGCGCTCGGTCACGGGCCTGCCGTCGACGTAGGCGTTCATCCAGCTCAGGGCAACGCCCGGTTTCTGGGCCCAGAGCAGGCCGTTCTCGTGCAGCTGTGCCTCCGGACGGCCGTCCATGTAGCTTTCGATCACCTGTTTGAGGAACTTGCCGTATTTCTTCCAGGCGCCTTCGGCGTCGCCGGTGAATTTCACCAGATGCTGGACGGCTTCCGTAAGCCGCAGCGGCGATTCGACCTGGTCGCTTCCCTTGAGGAAAGGTTTCTTCTGTTCGAGCATCAGGTCGGAGAGTATCTTCTCGAAACGTTTCACGTCGCCGTTGTTGTAGAGCGTCAGGCCCGGCAGGGCGATGCAGGTCTCGCGCATGCCACCCATCTCGTGCCACGAGAAACCGGTGCAGATGCGGGAGAGCGGGCCCTTTTCAGCGAAGAGCTGTTCGGCGGCAGCCTTCAGGCAGTCGTCGTAATTGTCGCGCGGCATACGGCGCTTGGCCTCCCGGGTGAACTGCGCCTTGAGGTTGCGGTGTGAGACCGGCTCGGTGGAAGCGGAGAAGACGATGCTCTCTCCCTTTTCCAGCGGAAGCTCGAAGAAGCCCGGCACGAGCAGGTCTTCCTGGCAGTCGAAGCCGCGGCGGTATTCCTCCTTGTAAACGATATTCTTGTACCAGTCCGGTGCGTGGACATAGTCGCTTTTCTTGGAAATCTGGAGATGGAGGCGCGGGAAACCCTTGTAGAGGCAGAACGATACGCCGCCCTCTTCGGGACGGTAGTGCGTGTCTGCGTCGGGATTGGCCACGGTCAGTGCGTGGATGCTGCGGAAGGCCAGATACGGTTTCAGGCGCAGCACGGTGTGGGAATGGGCGTCGAGCAGGGTGTAGCGGATCAGCAGCTGGCCGGCTCCCACCACGAAAAGGATTTCTTTCTTGAAAAGCATGCCGCCCACCCGGTAGGTGATCACCGGATAGGGGTCCATTTCAAAATCAACGATGTACTTGTGTCCGCGGGGTTCGTAGATGTCTCCGTAGCAGTGGATGCCCAGGTTGAAAGGCATGCCGTGCTGCAGCAGCGTTTCGTCGAGTGCCGACAGGAGCATGTAGCGGTGACCGCCGAAACGGTCGATCGGAACTGCCATCAGGCCGTGATACTTCCGGGTGTTGCACCCCACGATGGTCGTGTTGCAGTAGCCGCCCGCCCGGTTGGTGGCAAGCAGTTCCCGCTTGAGGGAGTATTCGAGATTCACGAGCTCCGCTTTGTTGAATTGCAAATAAGCCATGGTCTCACAGATATGTTTAATCGCGCAAAGGTACAAAAAAGAATTAAATCACACTTATTTATAATAATCTTATCTCTTTTTCAGCACTTGTACGGTACGGCTCGGGAGATATAGATAGAGCGTGTCCGCATCCCCTTCCCGGACCGTCTGATGGCCGTGCTTGGGATCATTGCGGGAGAAGCCGCCGAATTCGGGCGCATCGCTGTCGAGCAACAGTTCATAGCTGCCTGCCGGCACGCCGAAACCATAGTTGTCGAAGGAGAATTCGGGATTGAAATTGAAAGCGAAGACCAGGCCGGCGCGCTCGAGAAGCAGCACTTTCTTCTCCTCGTCGCAGCGCAGGCAGCGGGCCGGAGAGGCCAGCAGCGCGTTCTCGCGGGCCAGCTTCAGCATGGCCTGCTCAAAGCGCCAGAGACCGTGGTAACGCAGGGCGGGATTGTCGACGAGCGACCACTGCCGGCGGGCGTAGAAGAACGACCAGTCGTTGCCTTCACGCGGGAAATCGATCCATTCGGGATGGCCGAATTCGTTGCCCATGAAGGTCAGGTAGCCGTCGCCGGCCGTGGCCAGGGTCACCAGCCGGATCATCTTGTGCAGGGCGATGCCGCGGTCGATGATCAGGTTTTGTGAACCGATGTTCATGTTCCAGTACATTTCCTTGTCGATGAGGCGGAAAATGATGGTCTTGTCGCCCACCAGCGCCTGGTCGTGGCATTCGGCATAGCTGATGGTCCGCTCGTCGGCGCGCTTGCCGGAGAGTTCATGCCAGATCTCGCCCATGCTCCAGTCCCAGTCGCCGCGCTCCTTGATCCACTTGATCCAGTGATCGGCGATGCCCATGCTCATGCGGTAGTCGAAGCCGATGCCGCCTTCGGCGATGGGCGCCGCCAGGCCGGGCATGCCCGACATGTCCTCGGCGATGGTGAAAGCGTTGGGGTTCAACTCTTTGACCAAAATGTTGGCCAGGCCCAGATAAGTGATGGCATCGCCGTCCTGTCCGCCGTCGAAATAGCAGCCGTAGTTCGTGAAATCACGTTCCAAGCCGTGGTCGTAGTAAAGCATGCTGGTCACGCCGTCGAAGCGGAAGCCGTCGAGGCAGTATTCCTCCATCCAGTATTTGAGGTTCGACAGCAGGAAATGGATGGTCTGGCCCTTGCCGTAGTCGAAGCAGCGCGAACCCCAGGCGGGATGCTGTCCGCGGGGGCCTTCGTGGAAGTAGGTCGTATAGGAGCCGTCGAGGCGGCTGAGGCCTTCCACTTCGTTGCTCACGGCATGGCTGTGGACTACGTCCATGATCACGGCGATGCCGGCCTGGTGGGCTGCGTCGACCAGTGCCTTGAACTCCTCGGGCGTGCCGAAGCGGCTGCTCAGGGCGAAGAAACTGGACACCTGGTAACCGAAGCTCCCGTAGTAGGGATGCTCCTGCAGTGCCATGATCTGCAGCGTGTTGTAACCTGTCTCGATGACGCGCGGAAGGACGTTCTCCCGGAACTCGGTGAAGGAGCCCACTTTCTGCTCTTCGGTGCTCATGCCGATATGGGTCTCGTAGATGAGCGGATTGTCAATCTTCGGGCCGCGTTTCTTGCGCCAGCGATAGGGTTTCAGCGGCTCCCACACCTGGGCGCAGAACACTTTGGTCACTGGATCCTGGATGCAACGGGTGGCATAGGCAGGAATACGTTCTCCCCCGCCGCCGGGCCATTCGACGAACCATTTGTATCGGTCGCCGTGGACAATCTTTTCACCGGGGACACGCAGTTCCCAGTTGCCGCCGCCCACAGGCTGAAGGGCCCATTCATTGCTGCGGCGCCAGCCGTTGAAGTCGCCGGTCAGGTAGATCTTGGAAGCATTGGGCGCCCACTCGCGGAACACCCAGTCGCCATTTTCGCGGTGCAGGCAGTAATACATGGCGCCGTTGATGGCTCGTTTCAGAGGTTTCAATTTGCCCGCAATGGACTCTTTCACACGCAGGATCTGCTGGTTGCGTCCTTCGACGGCATCCTTGTAGGGCGCCAGCCACGGGTCTTTTTCGTAAATCTTCATCGTATGCTGTTAATTTTACTTTTCCGTCTTCATCAGTTCCTCGATGGCTTCCTGGTTGCCCTGGATATAGGCCCGGCACCACCTGATCAGCTCCATCGCCTTCTTCACATCCTCCCCGATCGCGGTCAGATCCCGCTCCGGATCCTCGATCTTCTTCACCAAAGCCTCCAGCTCGGCGTACACTTCTTCGTATTTCTTTTCTTTTTCCATCATTTCAAGGTTTTAAAGATAATCATTTCCTGCGAATTTCGGAAACTTCGGCGTCGACGATGCCGTCTCGGAACATGACGGAAAGGCGGTCACCGGGGGTGAAGGCGGCGGCGGTGGCGGCGCGGCGGCCGTTCTTGAGAGCGATCAGGAAGCCGCGGTCGAGGGCGCGCCGGGGATCGATGGCATCGAGGCGGCGTTCGAGCAGGTCGAGCTGGTGGCGGGCTTCGGCGTGGCGGTCGGAGACCGCATGTTCGATGCGCAGACGCAGCGCATCGAGCACACTTGACTGCGCCATGGCATGGGTGAGGACAGCCAGGTGCAGGCGCTGGACCAGCGTGTCGAGCTGCCAGGCCTCGGCCGCGAAGCGGTCGAGGAGCCAGTCGGCCAGGGCCGTGGGCGTTTTCACGTGGGTATGGGCGACCATGTCGATGACGTGATAATCATGGTCGTGACCGATGGCCGTCAGCACCGGCAGAGGGAACTGGGCCACGTTGACCGCCAGGTCGTAATCGTCGAAACAAACCAGATCCATCGCGCCGCCGCCACCCCGCAGGATGAGCACGGCATCGAAAGCATCTTCTTCAGCCGCCACGGCATCGAGCGCCGCGATGATGCTCGCCGGAGCGGCGTCGCCCTGCATCAGCGCCGGGAAGAGCCGCAACTCGAAACGGAAGCCGTATTCATTGCCGGAGAGCTGGCGCTGGAAATCGCGCCAGCCCGCCGCCGTCTCGCTGGTGATGACAGCCAGGCGCCGGGGCAGCAGCGGGAGCTCGAGCTGGGCGTTCATGCCGAACATCCCTTCTGCCTCCAGCCGGGCGATGGTCCGCTGGCGGGCCAGTTCCAAATCGCCCACCGTGAAGGAAGGGTCGATGTCGTAGATCACCAGAGACAGACCGTAGAGCACCGAGTAGCTGACCTGCACCCGGACCAGCACCCGCATGCCCACCTGCAGCGGACGACCCGTCTGCGTCTCGAAATACGGGCGTATCATCCGCCAGGAAGAGGCCCATACGACGGCGGAAGCCTTGGCCAGCAGCGCATTGGAATCCGGGTCCTTTTCCACCAGCGTAAGGTAGCAGTGCCCCGAGGGATGCTGCTTCAGTTCACTGATCTCGGCCTGCAGCCAGACCGGCTCGAAGAAGGTCTCTTCGAGCCGCTTTTTCACTTGCTCCTGCAAGGCAAGCAGACCCAGCGGATTGTTCGTTTCCATGTTGACAAATATACGAATTAATTCCGCAAAATTTCGTATTTTTGCAGAACCAATTTTCCGTATCCATGATCATCAAGCAGGCCCTCTTTGCCGGAAGCAGCCAGCGCACGGACCAGAAGCCGAAAATCCGCCATCCGGAATTCGCCTTCATCGGACGGAGCAACGTCGGAAAATCCTCCCTGATCAATCGCCTCTGTGGTATCAACGGGCTGGCCCACACCTCTTCCACCCCCGGCAAAACACAGCTTGTCAACCATTTTTTGATCAACGACGCATGGTATCTCGTGGACCTGCCCGGCTACGGCTATGCCCGCATGGGCAAGAAGGGACGCGAGAAGTTGCAGGAAATCATCAGCGACTACATCCTCCACAGCGAGGAGATGGTGCTGCTCTTCGTGCTGCTTGACGCCCGGCACGACCTCCAGCAGATCGACCGTGACTTCATCACGGAACTCGGCGCAGAAGGCATCCCCTTCGCCCTGATTTATACCAAATGCGACAAACTGGGCCCCGTCGCGCTCAAGACGCAGGTGGAACGCAACGCCGAAGTGCTGCGCGAGACCTGGGAAGAACTTCCGCCCACCTTCTGCAGTTCCGCCGAAACCGGGGCGGGACGCGACGAAATCCTGCAATACATCGAATCCATCCTTAACACACTATAATAAACTCCTCGACTTCCATGGAAGAATACGATCACAAACTGAAGATTTTCGCCTGCAAGAATTCCCATGCGTTTGCAGAGCAGATTGCGAAGCATCTCAACACCACGCTCGGAGACTCCGAACTGACCGTCTTCAGCGACGGTGAATTCCAGCCGCAATTCACCGAGAGCGTGCGCGGCGCCACAGTGTTCATCGTCCAGAGCACCAATCCGCCGGCCGACAATCTCTTCGAACTGTTGCTGATGATCGACGCTGCCCGCCGGGCTTCCGCCTACAAGGTGATTGCCGTGATCCCCTACTTCGGCTGGGCCCGCCAGGACCGCAAGGACCGCCCGCGCGTTTCCATCGCTTCCAAGCTCGTGGCCAACATGCTGACTGCCGCCGGCTGCGACCGCGTGATGACCTGCGAACTGCACGCCGCCCAGATCCAGGGCTTCTTCGACATTCCCGTCGACCACCTGTGGGCCACTTCCATCTTCATTCCGTATATCAAGGCGATGAACCTCGACAACCTGTCGATCGCCTCGCCGGACATGGGCGGCGCCAAGAAGGCCAACGTCTATGCCAAGCACCTCAACGCCCCGCTGATCATCTGCCACAAGGACCGCACGAAAGCCAACGTGATCGGCACCATGACCGCCATCGGCGAAATCGAAGGCCGCAACGTCGTGATCGTCGACGACATGGTAGACACCGCCGGCACCATCACCAAGTGCGCCGACGTGCTGAAGGAACGCGGCGCCCTGAGCGTCCGTGCCGTCTGCACCCATCCGATCCTCTCGGGCCCGGCCTACGACCGCATCAACGCTTCCCCTATCCAGGAATTCCTCGTCGCCGATACCGTTCCCCTCAAGCCGGACAAGGACAACTCCAAGTTCACCGTCCTGTCGATGACCGAACTGTTCGCCAACGTGATCGACCGCATCTATCACAACGAGCCGGTCAGCGACATGTTCATCCGCAGCTAGGCCATGATCCTCGAACCCCAACTCCCGATCGAGAGCGTCCACGGACGGCTTGTCGGCAAGATCCGCGATTATTTTGCCGGCGCCGGCATGAAACGGGCCGTGCTGGGCCTTTCCGGCGGCATCGATTCCGCCCTCGTGGCCGCCCTGGGCGTCGATGCCCTCGGTGCAGAGAACGTCCATGGTATCCTGATGCCTTCGGCATTTTCAACGGAAGGGTCCGTGGCCGATTCCATCGCGCTGGCCCGGAACCTCGGCATCAGCTACGACATCGTTCCCATCGGCTCCATCTACGACAAAGCCATGGAAGCCATGGCGGCATTTTTCACGGACGGCCAGTGGAGCGTGGCGCAGGAAAACCTGCAGGCCCGCATCCGCGGCGCCATCCTGATGACCTGGTCGAACCGTTTCAACGCGCTGCTGCTCAACACCTCGAACAAGAGTGAACTCTTCACGGGCTACGGCACCCTCTACGGCGACCTCTGCGGTGCCATCATGGTGATCGCCGACCTCTACAAAGTGCAGGTCTATGAGCTTTCGCACTACGTGAACCGCCTCCATGGAAAAGAAGTGATCCCCGAAGCCATCCTCACGAAGGCGCCCTCCGCCGAACTGCGACCGAACCAGAAAGACACCGACTCACTGCCGGCCTACGAACTGCTCGACCCCGTGCTCCACGCCCTGTGCGAAGAAGAACTCACCCCGGAGGAAGTCGTGGCCCGCGGCACCGATGCCGCCCTGGTCGAACGCATCGTCCGCCTCAAGCGCGGCGCCGCCTTCAAGGTCATGCAGATTCCGCCTGTCCTGACTGTGGGCGGTCACCCGGTCGTACCGCCGTTCAAACAGCTCTAAAGTACGATGAAAGTATTTCTCCTGGCAGTCCTGCTTCTGGCACTCGCTGTCACCGGTCTGGCCGTCACCATCCTGGTGAAGAAAGACGGCAAGTTCCCCGACGGCGAAATCGCCCACAACAAGGCACTTCGCAAGCAGGGTATTATCTGTGCCAAGGAGGAAGAATTGCGCCTTTGGCGCAAACGCAACCCGCAGGCCGCAGCGGCGGGCGGGCGTCCCGACGCCTGCCCCGCCGGCGGCTGCGACGGCTGCGCCTATTTTGAAACCGAAACTACGAAAAACACAAGATCATGTTAGTCAATACCGTCATCAAGGACCGCATCTGCTATGTGGAGATGCAGAATGCCGATCATTTCAACTGCCTGAGTGCCGAAATGTGCAAAGAACTGGCCGAAGGTGTCACGGAAGGTTACCGCAAGGAATGCGTCGGCATCGTCATCAAGGCCCAGTGCAACAAGGGCGTCTGGAGCGCCGGCCACGATATCCGGGAACTGCCCCAGGACGGGGAAGACCCGCTGGCCTACGACGTCCCGATGGAACGGCTGCTGCGCAGCGTCCAGGACGTCCCCATCCCGGTCATCGCCTGCGTGAGCGGCACGGTCTGGGGCGGTGCCTGCGACCTCTGCCTGTCGTGCGACATGATCGTGAGCACCGACAACGCCACCTTCGCCATCACGCCCGCCAAGATCGGCATCCCCTACAACGCCTCGGGCATCATCCACTTCATCAACCAGCTGGGTATCAACAAGGCCCGTGAGATGTTCTTCCTGGCCCAGCCTATCACCGCACACGACGCGCTGAACGTGGGCCTGATCAACCGCATCGCCACGGCGGAAGAGTTGGACAAAGTGCTGGAGGAACAGTTCCTGACGCCGCTGCGCCGCAACAGTGTGATGAGCATCAGCGCCATCAAGCGCCAGTTCCGCGCGCTGAGCAAGGCAGCCAACGTCATGCCCTCGGAAACCTTCGAGCGCATCAACGTCTACCGCACCAAGGTCTACCAGGGTGCCGACTACCTGGAAGGCATCCGTTCCTTCCTGGAGAAGCGCACGCCCGAATACAAGGGAAAAGCTTCAGATTTGGACGACTAGTCCTCTACTCTTTCGTGTAATACCGCTTTGCGGAGCTCGAAGTTCTGTCCGAGATATTTCTTGCGGACTTCAGGATTGTCGGCCAGTTGCTGGGCCGTGCCGCTTTCGAGGATGGAGCCTTCATAGAGAAGATAGGCCCGGTCGGTGATAGCCAGGGTCTCGTGAACGTTGTGGTCGGTGATGATCACGCCGATGTTCATGGTCTTGAGCTTGGCGATGATGTGCTGGATGTCCTCCACGGCGATCGGGTCGACACCGGCGAAAGGCTCGTCGAGCAGGATGAATTTCGGATTGATGGCCAGGGCGCGGGCGATTTCGCAACGGCGTCGCTCACCGCCCGAAAGCTGGACACCCATGCTCTTGCGCACTTTCTGCAGGCCGAATTCGTCGATCAGTTTTTCCAGGCGCTCCATGCGGTAGGTTTTGTCGAAGCCGGCCATCTCCATGACGGAGAGGATGTTGTTCTCAACGCTCATGGTCCGGAACACGGAGGCTTCCTGCGCCAGGTAGCCGACGCCTTTCTGGGCACGGCGGTACATCGGGAGGCTGGTGATCTCTTCTTCTCCGAGGAAGATGCGTCCGGCATTGGGCTTGATAAGCCCGGTGATCATATAGAAGCTGGTAGTCTTGCCGGCGCCGTTGGGGCCGAGCAGACCGACGATCTCTCCCTGCTCCACTTCGATGGAGACGCCTTTCACGACGGTCCGTTTGCCGTATTTCTTGACCAGGTTGGTACAGAATAGTTTCATCGTTAGCTGATCTCGAGTTCAAAATCTTTGCGCAAGGCATTGAATTCGGGCGAATTCTCCTGCAAATACTTTGCCTTGTCGGAGGGCATGTACATGCCGCGGCCGGTTTCCTGGGCTTCCTTGACGTCGACGATCAGGCGGATGGCCCTGTCGCCGAACTGTTTCTGGAGGAAGGCTTCCATGCGCGGGCGGCAGTTGCGGTCGATCCATTCCTTCTGGGCAAGGTTGCCGACCACGAAGTGGATGTCCTTGCCGTCCATGACGGGGGTGGCGTTGGCGATGGCGGAGGACAGGCGCGGCATTTTGCTCTCGCTTTCAGCCAGGGCTTTCCAGATGTCGGTGAGTTTCGTGACATCGGGGGCGGCAGAGTCTTTGGCGGGTGTGTCCTGCTCGGCCGGAGCAACGGGTTCCTGCTTCGCCTGTGCCATCATCTCCTTGATCGACAGCCCGGTAGAATGAGCTTTTTTCACCTCCGGCTGCGGCTCGTGAGCGGTGGGTTGGCCTGGTGGAACAACCGCGGTTCGGTCGTGGCGAGTGCTCGCAGACACGACCGGTTCCGGTTGTGCCTTGGGCTTAAGCTCACGAGCCGCGGCGGCGAAGTTGGCTTTCAGATTGCAGATTTTCATCAGGGCGAACTCGATCAGCAGGCGGGGGTTGCCGCTTTGCTTGTAGGCGCTTTCGCAGGCAGTGGTGATGTTCAGGGCTTCGAAAAGGAAGCCGACCTCGCAGCGGGCTGCGTATTCGTGGTAGCGGGCGGCGACGGTCGGAGCGAGTTCGAGGAGCGTGCGCGAAGCATCGTTCTTGCAGACCAGCAAATCGCGGAAATGGCAGCTCAGCCCGCCAATGAAACTCTGGGCATTGAAACCCTTCGAAAGAATCTCATCGAAGGTGAGCATGGCCTGGGCATAATCGCCCGAAAGGAAGTTGTCCGTCAGGCTGAAATAATAATCGTAGTCCAGAACGTTCAGGTTCTTGATCACCTGCTCGTATGTGATCTCCTTGCCGCAGAAGGCGACCGTCTGGTCGAAGAGCGTGAGGGCGTCGCGCATGGCGCCGTCGGCTTTCTGCGCGATGATGTGCAAGGCATCGTCGCTTACCGTTACACCTTCTTTCGCGGCGATTTCCCGCATGTTGCGCACCATGTCGTCGACGCTGATGCGGTTGAAGTCGTAGGTCTGGCAACGAGAAAGGATGGTCGGGAGGATCTTGTGCTTCTCAGTAGTGGCCAGGATGAAGATGGCGTGGGCCGGCGGTTCCTCGAGGGTCTTGAGGAAAGCGTTGAAAGCCTGCTGCGAAAGCATGTGGACCTCGTCGATGATATAGACGCTGTAGCGCCCGACTTGCGGCGGGATGCGCACCTTGTCAGTCAGGGCGCGGATGTCGTCGACCGAGTTGTTGGAGGCAGCATCCAGCTCGTGGATGCTGTAGGAACGGCCTTCCGCAAAGGAGCGGCAGGACTCGCATTCACCGCAGGGCTCGAGATCCGGCCCGGGATTGGCGCAGTTGATGGTCTTGGCAAAGATGCGGGCGGCGCTGGTCTTGCCCACGCCGCGCGGACCGCAGAACAAGTAAGCATGCGCCAGCTGTCCCCGCAAGATCGAGTTCTTGAGCGCCCGAGCGATGTTTTCCTGCCCCAGCAGCGTCTCGAAGCTGTTGGGCCTGTACTTCCGGGCCGATACGATGAATTGTTCCATAGTCTGCAAATATAGGAATAAATTTTTGATGGAGGCGCTCCCTTCGCCGGGCCGTTACGGTTCCATTCCGAATTGCGCCTTCAGCCATTTGAGCGCCTGCTCGGTCTGCCAGGGATAGAGCCAGTGGCCGGTGTCGCGCGCGACCTTGAGGGTCTTGGGCGCCGTGATCACGTTGTAGGCCGAGAAGGTGGAGGAAGGGCAGCAGACGATGTCATTGAAGCCCCAGGCATAGAAGCCGGGCTGGGTGAGGAAACGGGCGAAGTTCACCACGTCGTAGTATTTCGATACCGCGACCTTCTGCTCGATGAGCGGATCGCTGCGGTCGAGGAAGAGGTGCGGCCAGCCGCCGCTGCGGCCGTAATAGTAGCCGGTCACGTCGCAGAAGGCGGGATAATAGGCGAACAGCGCGCTGATGCGCTTGTCGAGCGCCGCCGTCACGATCGAAAGCATGCCGCCCTGGCTGCCGCCATAGCAGGCGATGCGCGAGGCATCCACATCCGCGCGGCTGCACAGGTAGTCGACGGCCCGCACGCAACCCAGATAGCTGCGCTTATAATAGTAAGTATCCTTGTTTTCGATGCCTTTGAGCACGTAGCCCGACATCGCGCCGTTCTCCAGCTGGCGGTACATCTCTCCATCCTGGTCGACCGGGATGCCGTGGACGCCGATTTCCAGCACCACGAAGCCCTCGTAAGCCAGGGAATTGATGCCGCTGAACTTGCGGACGGCCGCACCGGGGAGGCGAAGGATGGCCGGCTTGGGGCCTTCCGTCTTCGGCACGGAAAGAACTCCGTACACATAGTTGCCCTTCTTGTACGACTGGATACGTACGTAATAGACATCCACGCGGTCGTCGCTCTCTTCCGGGGCATAGCGCTCACGCACCAGCATCGGGACCTGTGCCGCCTTGGCCTTGGATTCCTCCCAGAATGCCGTGAAATCGGCCGGCAGCGAAGTGGTCGGTTCGATCTTGTCGGGTTCGAAGCCGATATTGGTCATGCCCGTGTATTTCTTGCCGTCCCAGGTCACGCTGACGTTGACGGTCGTGAATCCGGGCACTTTCCGGCCGGGAACCTTGATGCGGGCATAGCCGTCCTTGCCGGTGGTCACCTTGCCGCTCTTCTCGGCCTTGAGCTTCTCAGGGCCGTAGCTGTATTCGATTTCGGTCAGCGGCATGCGGATATTCTCCTTCACGGCATAAAGGGTAAACGAAGCGGATTCGCCGCAGGCATAGACCCAGTCGGAATGGTCGGGTTCGGCATAGACCGTGATGAACTGTTTGGAAGGCTGTGCCGTAGCCAGTGCCAGGGCGAGGGACAGAAATACGGCGAGGGACAGGAATCTTTTCATAATGGACAATCTGATAGGTTTCGCGGCATGCTCCGCGATACAAATATACGCATAATCCTGCGTCATAAGCGCATTTTCACTAATTTTGCCGCATGATTCAGACAAAGACTTTCGACTGCGGCCTGCAGTTCGCATTCCGCCGCAGCCGCTCGCAGGTAGCCTACGCCGCACTGGCCATCCAGTCGGGGACACGCAATGAGCCCGCAGCCCACAGCGGCATCGCGCACATGACCGAGCACATGCTCTTCAAAGGCACGGTCCGCCACACCCCGCAACAGATCAGCAACCGGCTTGAAGTACTGGGCGGCGAACTCAATGCATACACCGCAAAAGAGGAGACGGTACTCTACTCGACGGTATTGAAAGAAGATACGGCCAAGGCCGTGGACCTGCTCTTCGAACTGGCCTTCACCTCCACTTTCCCGCAGAAGGAGCTCGACAAGGAACGCTGCGTGGTCATCGACGAGATCAATATGTACAAGGATTCTCCGTCGGAGTGCATCTTCGAGGAATTCGAACGGCTGCTCTTCGAGCCCAGTCCGCTGGCCCGTCCGATCCTCGGCACGACGAAAAGCCTGAAATCCATTGATTCCGCCGCCTTGCACGCTTACGTGCACGATAATTTCCGCCCCGAGCGGATGTGCATCGCCATCGTGGGCAACATGACCCCGCAACGCGCCGAAAAGATCGCACTCCAGGCCGTCTCCAAATACATACCCGCCGATTACCAGCCCGCGCCGCGCCCGGCACGTCCGCTCGCGCCGGCGCAGCTCCCCCTGCCTCCCGTCTTCAACAAGGAAGTCGCCAAGAAGAACCACCAGATCAACTGCATCGTGGGCACTACGGCTTTCTCCTATTATGACAACCGCCGCATGGAGATGATCCTGCTGGCCAACCTGCTCGGCGGGCCGAGCGCCAATTCCCGGCTCAACCAGCTGCTGCGCGAGAAAAACGCCCTGGTCTATGCCATCGATGCCTCGTTCACCCAGTTCGCCGACAACGGCTCGATGCTCATCTATTTCGGCTGCGAAAAGCCCAATCTGGACAGGTGCCTGGAGCTGGTGCATGCCGAACTGGCCGCCATTCGCGAAAAGCCTTTGTCGGACCGCGCCTTGCGGATCGCCCGCCGGCAGTTGGTCGGCCAGCTCGCCGTTGCCTCCGACAACGGTGAGGCCCAGGCCCTTTCCATGGCCAAGAGCATGCTGGTGTTCGGCGAAGTCATGCCCGACGAGGAAGTGCGGCGCCGCCTGGAAGCCATCACCCCGGAAAGCCTGCTGCGGGTCGCCCGCGAAGTGCTTGCCGAAGAGCGCCTCCGCACCTTGATTTTCAAATAGCCATGGACGCACTTGAACGCTATATCCGGGAGATGTCGACACCGCAGGGCGAAACGCTCGCGTGGGTGGAACGCCAGTCCTGGCTGCGGACCAGCCACGGCCGCCAGGTCACCGGCCCGCAGGTCGGCGCGCTGCTGCGGCAGTTCGTGCAACTTTTGCAGCCCCGGCATGTGCTGGAAATCGGCACCTTCTCCGGCTATGCGACGCTCTGGATGGCGGACGCCCTGCCGGAAGGCGGACGCATCGACACCATTGAAATCAACGATGAGATGGAAGACCTCATCCGCGAGGGTTTCGAACGGGCGGGCCTTGCAGGCCGCATCCGGCTTCTCATCGGCGATGCACTCGACATCCTGCCGACCTTGACCGACAGCTACGAGCTGGTTTTCATCGATGCGGACAAGCGGGACTATGTGGCTTATTATCAGTCAGTATTCGACCTGGTCGCCCCGGGCGGCCTCATCGTTGCGGACAATGTGCTCTGGGACGGAAAAGTCTGCGGGGAAGAAATACCCCGCGACCAGCAGAGCCGCGGCATCCTGGCCTTCAACGACCTGGTGGCCGGTGACGACCGCGTTGAAAATTTCATCCTTCCTTTGCGCGACGGCCTGAACATCATCCGGAAAAAATAATTATCTTTGTTAGTCCGTCATGCCCGGCTTGACCGGGCATCTGAGATGAATTATACACTAACAAATCTATACAATTATGGGACTCATTAAAGAATTCAAGGAATTCGCCCTCAAGGGCAACGTGATGGACATGGCCGTCGGCGTGGTCATCGGCGGTGCGTTCGGCAAGATCGTCTCCTCGCTGGTAGCCGACATCATCATGCCGCTCATCGGCGCGCTGCTGGGCAACGTGGACTTCACCAAACTCGCCGTTACACTCCGCCACGAAGTGGTCGACGCAGCAGGCGAAGTCATCAAGCCGGGTGTCTATCTCACCTACGGCAACTTCATCCAGGCCGCCGTCGACTTCTTCATCATCGCCCTCTGCATCTTCTTCGTCCTGAAGGGCATCAACAAGATGAGCAAGAAGAAGGAAGAACCCGCTCCGGAACCGGCCGAACCCGTCGTTCCCGAAGACATCCAGCTCCTCCGCGAGATCCGCGACGAACTGAAGAAGAAATAGCAAGCGCACAGCCGCAGTATAAAAAAAGCCCGGAATCGGGCTTTTTTTATACCTTTGCGGCGACATGACACTCTTTCTCACAGGCAGTCCCACCCGTTACGGAGAGGAATCCTTTACGGAAGACAATGGCTTCCTGGCGGCTGTCAAAGCTGCCCTGGACGAAGCCACGGGCGGGCGGCGCGCACCCCGCGTGCTGCTGGTGAGCGCCGCGCCCGACGACCGGGGCTTCACCCGCTCCGTGAAGAAAGGCATGAGCGACTGCATCCACAAGTCCGGTATCCGGACGGGCACCATCACGATGCTCGAACGGCGCAACGCCCACCGGGCGGCCGAGCTCGTACAAAAAGCCGACTGGGTGGTCATGTGCGGCGGGCATACCCCCACGCAGAACCGTTTCATCCACGAAATCGGCCTCAAGGACCTTCTGAAGGATTTCCACGGTGTGGTGATGGGCTGTAGCGCCGGCTCCATGAACTGCGCCGACAAAGTGTACGCCCATCCCGAACTGCCCGGCGAAGTCACCAACCCGCATTACCAGCGCTGGCTCAGAGGGCTGGGCCTGACCGACCTCAACCTGATTCCGCATTATGACCAGGTGCGGCATTTTAAGGTGGACGGCAAGCGGCTGCTGGAGGATGTGGCTTTCCCCGACAGTCTGGGACGCCGTTTCTATACTTTTCCCGACGGCGGCTACATCCGGGTCAAAGACGGCCGCAGCGTACTCCACGGCGAAGCCTGGGAGATTTCCGGCGGCGGAATGCGCCGCATCTGTGAAGAAAACAAATCCTATTCATTCATGAACCTGATTTTCATTTCCCCCCATTTCCCGCAGACCTACTGGCACTTCTGCGCAGGCGCCCGGAAAAACGGCGTCAACGTGCTGGGCATTGCGGACACCAACTACGAAAACCTGCCGTGGGAGCTTCGCCAGAACCTCACGGACTACTATAAAGTCAACAACCTGGAAGATTACGGCGAAATGTACCGCGCCGTAGCCTGGTTCGCGCACAAATACGGCAAGATCGACTGGATCGAGTCGAACAACGAATACTGGCTGGAGCAGGACGCCCGCCTGAGGACGGACTTCAACATCACCACCGGCCTCCACAACGACCGCATCGCGTCCATCCGCAACAAGTCCGAGATGAAGAAATACTACGCCCTGGGCGGCATCCCGACGGCACGCCAGGTCAAGGGTTCCGCCGGCAGGGACGCCATCCGCGCCTTCGTCGCGAAAACCGGCTACCCGGTCATCGCCAAGCCGGACAGCGGCATGGGCGCCTCCGGCACCTTCAAGCTCAGGAGCGACGCAGAGCTGGAAGCCTGGCTCGAATCCCATCCCAACTTCGCTTTCTTCGTCATCGAAGAGTTCATCACAGGCCTGCTTGTGAGTTACGATGCCATCTATAACTCCCGCCTCGAACCCATTTTCGAGAACAACTCGGTCTTCCCCACGCCCATCATGGACATCGTGCACGGCAACCTGGACACCTGCTACTGGACCAACAAGACCGTGCCCGCGAAGCTCGCCGCCATCGGCCGGCGCACGGTCAAGGCCTTCAATACACCGAGCCGCTTCGTCCATCTGGAGTTCTTCCAGCTCGACCGCGACCGCGAAGGACTGGGCAAGAAGGGCGACTACGTGGGCCTGGAAGTGAATATGCGTCCGCCGGGCGGCTATACGCCCGACATGATGAACTACGCCCACTCCACCGACGTGTTCCAGATCTGGGCCGACATGGTGGCCTTCGACGAGCGTCGCAAGGCGGAAGGCGAGCAGTTCTACTGCGCCTATGCCTCGCGCCGCGATGGAGTAGCCTACGCCCACAGCCATGCAGAAGTCCTGGCGCAATACGGCCCGGCCATCTGCTTCCAGGGCCGCGTCCCCGACGCCCTCTCCGACGACCTGGGCAACCACTGCTACATCGCCCGCTTCCCCAACAAGAAAGACATCGATCCCTTCTTCCATTTCGTCACGGAGCGAAGCTGAAAATCTCGCGTGGCACATTCCACGCTGATTTTCAATAGATTACCCGAAATCGGTTGCGCATTTTTACGCAACCGATTTTCGTTAATGCGCTGAATATCAAGCACCTGTCTGCCACGGCGGGAATCGCCGAAATCTTTTTGTGGAAAATTTTGGAATTATTTGGAAGAATGTGGAAAATTTTCTTAACTTTGCATCACACATCACTGAACGCATATAGGATACGATGGCGAAGTTTATCGGTTGCTACAAGGCAAAGGTCGACGACAAGGGAAGACTGATCTTCCCTTCCGCCTTCAAATCCAGTATGGGCGAGGGCGCAAGCCTTCGCTTCGTAGTTAAAAAGTCTCTCTTCGCAGAGTGCCTCGAAATGTACGCCTACGATGAGTGGGAACAGGATTCCGAAGCGGTCAGGAGCCGTCTGAACTTCTTCAACAAGGAGCATGCGACTTTCTGGCGGGAATACATGAGAGGCACTGCGGACGTAGAGCCGGACGGAAAGCTGGGACGCATGACGATTCCGAAAGCCCTCCTCGAGAAGGCGGGCATCGAAAAGGAAGTCATCTTCGCGGGAAGCAACCACATGATCGAGATTTGGGACAAAGAGAAGTACGAGGCGAAAGAGATGGAGAGCCGGGACTTCGTGGCACTGGCCGAAAAGATTCTCGGATAACGGAAGGAGATTCCCGACATGTCTGCTTACCACACTCCCGTCCTGCTGCACGAGAGCATCACGGCGCTTGCCATCCGCGAAGACGGTGTCTACGTGGATGCAACATTCGGCGGAGGCGGCCACAGCCGCGAGATCCTCAGGCATCTCGGCCCGAAAGGGCGGCTGATCGCCTTCGACAAAGACCGGGAAGCCCTGGCCAATGCGCCCGACGATCCGAGACTGACCGTTGTGCACAACGATTTCCGTTTCGTTCACAACTTCGTGAAATACTACGGATATTCGGCGGTGGATGGAATTCTGGCGGACCTGGGCGTATCGTCGCACCAGTTCGATACGGAAGAACGAGGCTTCTCCTTCCGTTTCGAGAATGCGCCGCTGGACATGCGGATGAATGCAGACGCACCTTTGTGTGCGGCAGATATAGTAAATAGTTATAGTGGGGAGGATCTGGAAAGGATCTTCCGGCTTTACGGCGAGGTGGAAGGCAGCAGGCGGGTTGCGGAACTGGTGGTTTCGGCCCGGGAGAGAAGCCCGTTGAAGACCACGGACGATTTAGGCAGAGCAATCGCACCTGTTCTGCCTAAATTCTTAGAACATAAGTATTTAGCTAAGATATACCAAGCGCTGAGGATTGAAGTCAATGGCGAGATGACTTCATTGGAGGGGTTTATGAAAGGGGCTTTCCGATCGCTCGGGCAAGGAGCACGGCTGGCCGTCATTACATACCATTCATTAGAAGACCGCATCGTCAAGACCGCAATCAGGGACGGCTGTCAGGAAGGACAGCTCCAGCGTGTGAACAAGAAACCGATTCTTCCCTCCGAGGAAGAAATTTCTTCCAACACGCGCGCGCGCAGCGCAAAACTGAGGGTCGCCGAAAGGCAGTGAGACGATGGCAAAACGGGAAAAGGATCCAAACAAGAAAAAGGGCCGCTTCAAACGGCTGGTGGACAAGGTGGTCAGCTACCTGAGCGGGGACAAGCTGATCGAGTGGGGCGTGGACCGTCAGCTCGGCTTCATCTTCTACATTTTCCTCATCATTTGCGCTTCCATCGCCTGGAGCCTGATGGTGGAACAAGACCTCGTGAGAGTACAGAAAAACGAAAAGGCGCTGCAGGAACTGCGGATCAGCTACCAGCAGCGCACGCTCGACCTGGTGGGCATGAACAACCGCACCCGGATCGACGGCCTGCTGAAGGCGAGCGGCTCGAAGCTGCATGCCCCGGTGGAGCCGCCCAAACGCATTGAATTGGAGAAATAGGCAATATGCAGGTCAATATCAGAAAAGTCGGCGCCTTCTATCTGCTGTTCGTGCTCCTGGCACTGGTGGCAGCGGGGCAGATCGTGAACCTGCAGTTCATCCACAAGCCGGGACGCAGCTACTCGAAGAAGACCACCCGCGAAGACGTGCTGCCCTGCACCCGCGGAAGCATCCTGGCCGACGACGGACGCTACCTCGCCTTCTCCATCCCGGAATACCGCATGGGCATGGACTGCGTCCAGCCCGACTCCGCCGTTTTCGCCAGGGGCATCGACTCGCTTGCCATCTGCCTGGCCGACTTCTACAAGGACAAGAAGGCTGCCCAATACAAGAAAGATATCGTGGAGCGCCGCAAGGAGGGCCTGGAAGGCGGTCGCCGCTACCTGTTCCTCAACCGCCGGCTGCTCACCTACCAGGAGATGAAGGAAGTCTCTTCTTTCCCCATCCTGCGGGAAGGACGGGCACGCGGCGGCCGCGACGAAGTGAAAGTGGACCACCGCACATATCCCTACGGACGACTGGGCTTCCGCACCCTCGGCTACATCAAGGACCAGAGCGAAATCCCGACTATCGGCATCGAAGGCAGCTGCGACTCCATCCTGCGCGGCACCGACGGCCTCCAGCCGATGCGCCTGACCGAAGGCCGCAACTGGATCGTCGACACCGACCGCGAGACCATCCAGCCCGTAGACGGCCTGGACGTCCAGCTGACGATCGACATCGACATGCAGGACATGGCCCAGAACGCCCTGACCAGCATACTCAGCAAGACCAATGAAGTCCATGCCGGCACTGTGGTCGTAATGGAAGTGGCGACGGGCGAGATCAAGGCGATGGTCAATCTCGAAAAAGACGGCCACGGCGGCTTCGACGAAACCTACAACTACGCCATCGGCCGAAAGGGCGAACCGGGTTCGGTCTTCAAGGGCGCCACGCTGACGACCCTTCTCGAAGACAAGAAGGTTACCCTCGAAACGGAGGTACCGGCCATCGTCACCTGGAACTACGGCGGCGGCGCGCCGTTCGTAGACCATTATCTGGACCGTTACAGCACGATCAGCGTCAAGCGGGCGTATGAGATCTCTTCGAACAACGTCTTCCGCATGCTGGCCGCCCGGAACTACGACAACGATCCCAAGGAATTCCTCGACAAGCTGACCAACGAACGTCGCATCACCTACGACTTCCCCTTCGAGCTCAAGGGCATGGCCAAGGCTACCGTCAAGGATCCGGAGGTCAAGACGGGCCGTGCTGCATGGAACATGAAGGACCTGCCCCAGATCGCCATGGGCTATACGGTCGAGATCACCCCGCTGCACACCCTCAACTTCTATAATGCCATCGCCAACGAAGGCGTGATGATGCGCCCCCATCTGGTACGGAACTATCAGAAGGAAGGACAGGTCGTCAAGGAATTCAAACCTGAGAAGATCGGCACCGTGTGCAAGAAGGAGACAGCACACGAAATGTGGCGGGCCATGCGCGGCGTGGTCGAATCGGAAGGAGGTACCGGCTACCGCATCTTCAAGGGCTGCCCCATCGGGGTAGCCGGAAAGACGGGAACCGCCCGCATCGTTTTCCCCAATAACGGAAGATATGAAGACAGGGCCGGCCACAAGATGCACCAGGCGACTTTCGTCGGCTTCTTCCCCAGCGACACGCCCCGGTACTCCATGATCGTCGTCGTCTATTCGGAGCCGACATACGCCAATTTCTACGGCGCCACCTGGTGCGGCCCGGTGTTCCGCCAGGTCGCCGAAGGAATCTATGCCTCGTCGGCAGACTGGCAGGAGCCCCTCCCGAAGAAGGGATCCTTGCCCAAATCTGATGACTTACTGTCCCTGCAGGGACGTGAAGATATCCATAAAGGACTGGTTCCCAATGTGAAGGGGATGGGCTTGCGCGATGCGCTCGCATTGCTGGAGCGATCGGGCTATTCGGTCTCCTTCGAGGGACAGGGCATTGTGGACAGCCAGACACCGGCCGCCGGCGACACGGCCTTCGACCTGAACATCGCGCTCAAACTGAAAGAACAATACTTGCAAGATGAAACTAAGTGATATATTGAAAGGCATCGACGTCGTGTCCTCCACGGGCGACCTGGGCCGGGAGATATCCTTCCTGACCTTCGACTCGCGCACCTGCCGCGAAGGAGCGCTCTTCATCGCCGTGCCGGGAACGGCAGTTGACGGACATGCGTTCATCGCCAAGGCCGTCGCAGCCGGCGCCAGCGCCGTCCTCTACCAGAACGACACCCCGGGCCTGGACAGTCTCGGTAACGCCACGCTGGTGAAAGTGGCCGACAGCCGCAAGGCCCTCGCCCTGGCCGCCGACAACTGGTACGACCACCCGTCCGGCAAGCTGAACCTGGTGGGCATCACCGGCACCAACGGCAAGACCACGACCGTCACGCTGCTCTACAACCTGTTCACCCGTCTGGGCTGGACCTGCGGCCTGATCTCCACCATCGCCAACTACATCGACGGCGAACGGCTGGAGACCTCCCACACCACCCCCGACCCGATCGAGCTCAACGGCCTGCTGGCGCGGATGGTGGAAAAAGGCTGCAACTACTGCTTCATGGAAGTCAGCTCCCACTCCGTTGACCAGGAGCGGATTGCCGGCCTGCAGTTCAAAGTAGCCATCTTCTCCAACCTGACCCACGACCACCTCGACTATCACAAGACTTTTGCCGCTTACCGTGACTGCAAGAAGCGCTTCTTCGACCAGTTGCCGAAAGACGCCTTCGCGCTGACCAACATCGACGACCGAAACGGCGAAGTGATGGTACAGAATACCGTTGCCCGGATCCGCACCTACGCCTGCAAGCGCATGGCCGACTTCCATTGCAAGATCGTGGAAGAAAGCCTGGAGGGCATGCTCGTCAGCATCGACGGCACCCAGGTCTGGACCCGCTTCATCGGAGCGCACAACGCCTACAACCTGCTGGCCGTCTACAGTACGGCCGTGCTGCTCGGCGCCAGGCGCGAAGAAGTACTGGTGCAGCTGAGCGCCCTCGGTCCGGTGGCCGGCCGCCTCGACTTCGTCCGCGGCGGCAACGACCTGACCGGCGTGGTGGACTATTCCCACACGCCCGATGCCTTGGAGAACGCCTTGAAGACACTCCGCGAGACCTGCCAGGACCGCGCCCTCGTGTGCGTGTTCGGCTGCGGCGGCGACCGCGACCGGACCAAGCGCCCTGAGATGGGCGCCATCGCCGCGAAATACGCCGACCGCGTGGTCGTAACCTCCGACAACCCGCGCACCGAAGATCCCGAAACCATCATCCAGGAGATCCGCGCCGGCATGGACACGGCCGCCCGCGCGAAAAGCCTCTTCATCACCGACCGCCGCGAAGCCATCCGGACCGCACTGATGACCGCCCCGCAGGGCGCCGTCATCCTGGTGGCCGGCAAGGGACACGAAGACTATCAGGTCATCGGCACCACCAAGATCCATTTCGACGACAAGGAAGTCATCGCCGAGACCTTTGAAGAAATGAAATAAACGCAGTACGACATGCTCTATCATCTGTTTCAATATCTGGAAAAATCAGGCATCGACTTCCCGGGAGCCGGCCTGATGCAGTATATTACATTCCGGGCCATCTGCTGCGCAGTGGTGGCCATCCTCACCTCGATGCTCGTGGGCAAATCCATCATCGCCAGGTTGCAGAAGAAGCAGATCGGCGAGACCATCCGCGACCTCGGGCTGGAAGGCCAGCTGCAGAAGAAAGGTACCCCGACCATGGGCGGCATCATCATCCTGCTGTCGATCCTGGTTCCGATCCTGCTCTTCGGCGACCTGACCAACATCAACGTCCTGCTGCTGATCCTGACCACCGTATGGCTGGGCATGCTGGGTTTCCTGGACGATTATATCAAAGTGTTCAAGCACAACAAGGAAGGCCTCAATGGCAAGTACAAGATCGTGGGCCAGATCCTGCTGGGCGTGGCCGTGGGCCTGACCCTCTACCTGACGGCCGACCCGGGCCTGAGCTACAGCCGCACCACCATTCCTTTCTTCAAGGGCAATGAATTCGACTACAAATGGCTGATTCCCTTCTCCGGACCCGTGGTCCGCGCCCTGCAGGGCGGCCTCTACGTAGCCGTGATCACCTTCATCATCACCGCCTGCTCCAACGGCACCAACCTGACCGACGGCATGGACGGCCTGGCCGCCGGCGTGTCGGCCATCGTGGGCGCGACCATCGGCGTACTCGCCTATGTGTCGGGCCACGCAGGCTTTGCCGATTACCTCAACATCATGTACCTCTCCAATACCGGTGAGGTCACGGTCTATGTGAGCTGCTTCGTGGGTGCCCTGCTGGGCTTCCTGTGGTACAACTCCTTCCCGGCCCAGGTCTTCATGGGCGACACGGGCTCGCTGGCGCTGGGCGGCATCATCGGCGTGATGGCCATCCTTATCCGGAAAGAACTGCTGCTGCCCATCCTCTGCGGCGTCTTCCTCGTGGAAAGCCTGTCGGTGATCATCCAGCGCTTCTATTTCAAATATACCAAGAAAAAGACCGGCACCGGCGTGCGTGTGTTCCGCATGTCTCCCCTGCACCACCACTTCCAGAAGGAGAATCCCGACGCACTCATCCAGCGCCCGAAAAACATACATCCCGAAAACAAGATTGTCGTCCGCTTCTGGATCGTATCCATCATCCTGGCGGTCCTCACCATCGTAACCCTGAAGATCCGGTAATCATGAAAAAAGCAGTCATCCTTGGCGGTGGAGAAAGTGGCGTTGGCGCAGCCGTGCTGGCCAAAGTGCAACATTACGATACTTTCCTTTCGGACAGCGGCACGCTGAAGGAGCCGTTCCGCAAGCAGCTGGAGAAATGGGAGATTCCCTTCGAAGAAGGCGGTCACAGCGCAGAAAAAGTGCTTTCGGCCGACCTTGTCATCAAAAGTCCCGGCATTCCCGAGACGGCGCCGCTCGTGGTACGTCTCCGCGAACAGGGGACGCCCGTCATATCTGAAATCGAGTTCGCCGGCTATTACGATACGGCCCGGAAAATCTGCATCACCGGCAGCAACGGCAAGACCACGACCACTTCGCTGATCTACTACCTGCTGCAGAACGCCGGCCTCAACGTGGGCCTGGGCGGCAACATCGGCAAGAGCTACGCGATGCAGGTGGCCACGGAGAAACATGATATCTACGTGCTGGAGCTCAGCAGCTTCCAGCTCGACGGCATGTACGACTTCAAGGCCGACATCGCCGTGCTGATGAACATCACGCCCGACCACCTTGACCGCTACGACCATTGTTTCCAGAATTATATCAACGCCAAGTTCCGCATCACCCGCAACATGAAGCCGGAAGACTGCTTCATCTTCTGCAACGACGACGAGGTGACCATCGGCGAACTCAACAAGATCGTGGTGCAGGCCAAGAAACTGCCTTTCACCCAGAATGGAACGGTGGAGGAAGGCGCCTGGCTCGAAGACGACACCATGCGCGTGCGCTACGACGGCGATGAATTCGACATCCTCGTGCGCGACCTTGCCCTGGAAGGCCGTCACAACGTCTACAATTCGATGGCGGCAGCCATCACCGGCAAGATCATGAAGGTCACCAACGAGACCATCCGCAAGTCGCTGACCACCTTCGAGGGCGTGGAGCACCGCATGGAAAAAGTGATGACCGTGGGCGGCGTGCTCTACATCAATGACTCGAAGGCGACGAACGTCAATTCCACCTGGTACGCGCTCGAAAGCGTCCAGACCCCGATCGTCTTGATCCTGGGCGGCACCGACAAGGGCAACGACTACGCCCCGATCGCCGACTTGGTGCGCGAGAAAGTGAAAGCCATCGTCTGCCTGGGCGTGGACAACAAGAAGATCAAGGATTTCTTCGGCGGGATGGTTCCCGTCTGCGAGACGCTGTCGGCCGAAGAATGTGTCAATAAATGTGCGGAACTGGCCGTACCGGGCGACACGGTGCTGCTGAGCCCCTGCTGCGCCAGTTTCGACCTCTTCAAGAACTACGAGGACCGCGGACGCCAGTTCAAGGAAGCGGTAAGGAGGCTGTAGCATGAACCAGTTCTGGAAACTCAAGGGAGACCGGGTCATCTGGATCATCGTGGTGTTCTTCGCCATGATTTCGATCGCTGCCGTCTTTTCGTCGAGCAGCTTCCTGGCCTCGTCCCGCGGCATCAGCAAGGTCGCCATCTTCATGGAACAGACCAAATCGGTGCTGATGGGTTTCCTCGCGCTGCTGATCTGCTACCTCATCCCGCTGCGTTTCTACCGTACCTTCTCCTTTGCCATCTACGGCATCTCGGTGCTGCTGCTCCTGATGCTCTTCGTTCCGGGACTCCGCGCCGAGATCAACGGCGCCGTCCGCGGCATCAAGATCCACGGGCATACCTTCCAGGTCTTCGAGTTCGCCAAGATCGGCGTGATCCTGTATCTGGCCCGCGCCCTGGAGCTCTGGGGCGACAGCCTGGACGATTTCAAACAGTTCGCCCTGAAGATCCTGCTGCCCGTGGGCGCGGTCTGCCTGCTGATCATGCAGAACAGCTTCTCTTCCGCCCTGCTCATCGGACTGATCAGTTTCCTCATCCTGTTCTTCATGAACGTGAGCATCAAGAACCTGGGCATCACGGTGGGCATCCTGGCGGCGGCCCTGCTGCTGATGTTCCTGACCTACCATGCCTTCTTTGCGGGAAAGCCGCAGCGGCTCGAATCCAGCGTAGGCAAGATCTTCAACCGTTTCGGCACCGTGGAAAACCGCCTGACCGCCCACTTCCAGAAAGAAGAGGAAGATTTCGAGAATCTGTCCCGTGCAGAACAGCAGGAACTCATGGACAAGGACCGCCAGAGCGAGAATGCCAAGGTCGCCATCTCCGAAGGCGGCATATTCGGCAAGGGACCGGGCAAGAGCACCCAGCGCTATTCCCTGTCCATGGCCTTCTCCGACTTCATCTATGCCTTCATCGTGGAAGAGTACGGCCTGCTGGGAGGCGTTTTCGTCATCCTGCTCTACCTGATCTTCCTTTTCCGTTGCATACGGCTCTGCCAGCGTTGCAAAGCCACCTATTCCAGCGTGCTGATCGCGGGTCTTGCGTTCCTGATCACCACGCAGGCCTTCCTGCATATCCTGGTCAACGTGCGCATCCTGCCCATTACCGGCCACACCCTGCCCCTGATCAGCCACGGCGGCACGGCCTATCTGGTGCTGAGCGGGGCCTTCGGCATGATCCTGTCGGTCAACAAGCAGCTGGAGAAACAGGACGCCAGGGAGCGCGCCGCCCGCGAAGCGGCGGCAGCGGCCGAAACCATCGCGATGGCCAGCCTCGCTGAAACGGACGGCTTCCATCAGAGCACCACAGATACTTCCGAATTCAACTATACGACTCCCGATGAATAAACCTCGCATCATCATCAGTGGCGGCGGAACGGGCGGACACATCTTCCCGGCCCTTTCCATCGCGAACTCGATCAAGGAAATCTGCCCCGAAGCGGAGATTCTCTTCGTGGGGGCGGAAGGCAAAATGGAAATGGAGCGCGTCCCGGCAGCCGGTTACAAGATCATCGGCCTCCCGGTGGCAGGCCTGCAGCGCAAGCTCTCGCTCCAGAATCTCGCACTTCCCGCCAAAGTAGCCACAAGCGTCCGCAAGGCGGGCGAAATCATCCGGGATTTCAAGCCGGACGTCGCCGTGGGCGTGGGTGGCTATGCCAGCGCACCGCTGCTGTGGAGTGCTTCCCACAAAGGCATCCCGTGCCTGATCCAGGAGCAGAATTCCTACGCCGGCCTGACCAACAAGATCCTCGCGAAACGCGCCGCCTGCATCTGCACGGCCTACGAGGGCATGGAGCGTTTCTTCCCGGCCGACCGCATCATCCTCACCGGCAATCCCATCCGGAAGGAGATCGCCCCGGCCACCGAAGAGCAGCGTGCGGAAGGCTACCGTTTCTACGGGCTGGACCCGAAGAAGAAAACGCTCTTCGTCGTGGGTGGCAGCCTGGGCTGCGGCACCCTGAACCGGGTGATGCGCGACTGGGTGGAAAACCGGGCCGCCAAGGCGGACTACCAGGTCATCTGGCAGTGCGGCAAGTTCTACAAGAACGGAATCGACGCCTTCATGGAAGGGCGCACGGTTCCCAACCTCGTCTATACCGATTTCATCCAGCGGATGGACCTGGCTTATGCCGTGGCGGACCTGCTGGTTTCCCGCGCGGGCGCCGGCACGATCTCGGAACTCTGCGTGGCGGGGAAAGCCACGATCTTCGTCCCCTCGCCCAATGTGGCGGAAGACCACCAGACGCACAATGCGATGGCGCTGGTGGGCAAGGACGCGGCCCTGATGGTCCGTGACGCCGAGGCGGATGCGAAGCTGCTCGACACGGTCGAAGGGCTCATCGGCGACGACGCCCGGCTGGCCGGACTGGAAAAGAATATCCTGAAGCTCGGAAAGAAGGATGCTTCGGAGGTGATTGCAAAGGAAGTTTTGAAACTGGTAAAATAGAGATTCCCGGTCAAGCCGGGAATGACGAATGATGTATACGAATTATTATTTTATCGGAATCGGCGGGATCGGCATGAGTGCCATCGCACGGTACTTCAAGCACCGCGGGTTTGAAGTGTCTGGCTACGACCGTACGCCGTCGGCCCTTACGCACGCACTCGAAGGAGAGGGGATCGCCGTCCACTACGAGGATGACATCGACGCCATCCCGAAAGACATCGCCCATACCTTTGTCATCTATACGCCGGCGATTCCGGAAGAGCTCGGCGAACTCCAGTATGTCCGCAGCCACGGCTATGCCTTGTGCAAACGCTCGAAAGCCCTTGGCGAAATCGCGCGCGGCCAGGAATGCCTCGCCGTATCGGGCACCCATGGCAAGACCACGACCAGTACCCTCCTCGCCCATATCCTGACCGCTTCGGGCGAAGGCTGCAACGCATTCCTGGGCGGCATCTCCAAGAATTACGACACCAACCTGCTGCTGAGCAAGAATCCGGTCCTGGTGGCCGAGGCCGACGAATTCGACCGCTCCTTCCTGCAGCTGCATCCCCATATCGCCGTGGTGACGGCCACCGACGCCGACCATCTCGACATCTACAACGACCACGCCCATGTGATAGAGGCTTTCGGCCAGTTCACGGCCCAGGTCGACGCCGACGGCGCCGTCGTGGTCAAGCACGGCGTGGAAGTCCCGCTGGCCAATACCACCGCAAAGGTCTTGCGCTATTCCTACGACAAGCCCTGCGACTTCTACGCTTCGGATATCCAGCCGATGGAAGGCGGACGCTTCGATTTCACCCTGAACCATCCCGGCGGGCGCATCGAGCATTGCAGCGTCGGCATCCCGGGCTGGGTCAACGTGGAGAATGCCGTCGCCGCTGCGGCCGTCGCACTGCTTCACGGCACCACCCCCGCGGCCATCCGGGCAGCCCTCGCTACGTTCCAGGGCGTCAAACGCCGTTTCGACATCCATGTCAACACCCCGCGCATCGCCTACGTAGATGACTATGCCCACCATCCCAATGAGATCAAGGCGGCCATCAGTTCAATCCGCAACATCTTCCCCGGCAGGAAACTGCTCGGCATCTTCCAGCCGCACCTCTATACCCGTACCCGCGACTTCGCCACAGAATTCGCCGAAGCGCTCAGCGGCCTCGACGCCCTGATCCTGCTTCCCATCTACCCGGCCCGCGAAGAACCCATCCCCGGCGTGAACGCCGAGCTCATCTTCGACCAGGTGACCCTCCCCGACAAAGTGCTGATTCCCAAGGAGCAGCTCTTGGACCACCTGAAGACCCGCGACATCGACTGCCTGGTCAGCTTTGGCGCAGGCGACGTCGACCGCTTCATCGAACCCATCGAAAACTGGCTCAAGACCCTCGCATGATCAAGCGCATCCTTCTTACCTCACTGATCGTACTGCTGTCGGGCGGCATGCTGGGCAGTTACTTCTATTTTACCGGCAGGCTTGTCGCGCAAGGAAGGCGGCAGGCGCGCTGCCAGAAAGTGGAAGTGATCCTGCTCGACTCGCTCCAGAGCAACATCGTGGACAAGAAGGAGTTGCACGGACTGCTTGCCCGGCAGAGCATCGGCCGGCCTGTCGACAGCATCGACCTGCACCAGCTTGAAACGCAGGTCGGCGGCATGGGCGAGGTGGTCACCGCACAAGTCTATACCGCCAACGACCGGACCCTGGCCGTCAGGATTACCCAGCGCAAGCCCGTAGTCCGGTTCGAAAAAGACGGGAATCGCTGGTACGCCGACCCGGAGGGATACCTGTTCCCGGTGCACAATGCCGTGGACGTTCCCGTCGTAACCGGATATCTTCCCTTCCAGCTGGAAAGCAATTACAAGGGCTTCGCTCCCGACGCGACGCGTGACTGGACCAGCGGGATGGTGGAACTGGCCCGATACATCGACGGAAAACCCGTGCTCAGGAACGAAATCACCCAGCTCGACATCGCCGCCAACGGTGACATCGTGCTCTACACCCGTGAGCCCGGACCCTCCATCATCTTCGGTGACAGCGCCGACTATGTGACCAAGTTCCAGAAACTGGATGCCTGGTGGCGCTACATCAAGCCGCAAATGGAAGAAAACAAACACTACAAGACAATCAATCTAAAGTATAACCAACAGATAATTTGCAGGCAGCCATGAGCAAATACGCAGCAGCATTGGACTTCGGCAGCTCCAAGATCGCGCTGGCCGTCGGTGAGAAGACCGACAGCGGTGTCAGGATCGTGAGCTACCACGACGCCCCTTCGGCCGGCATCGAGAGCGGAGAGATCGTCAACGACTTCAAAGTCGAGGAGGTCGTCCGCGGGCTGGTCGACAAAGCGAAGGCCGATCTTCCGGAAGAGATCGGATCCTTCACCTTCGGCCTTTCGGGCAGAGTGCTTCACAGCAAGACGCTCCCCGTCAAGATCACCCGTCGCGACCCTTCTTCCTATATTCTGGAAGAGGAAGTGCGCCAGATCACCAAGGCCCGCTACAAGACCGCGCTCGAAGGCGATGAGATCGTCTTCGAGGCCGTTCCCCAGAAGTACAGCACGGAAGACCGCATCGGCATCACCTACGACGAGATCATCGGCATGGTGGGCGGACAGATCGAAGTGGACTTCAAGCTCTTCACCGGACGCAAGTCGCTTCTCGACCGGCGGGTCAACATCCTCAAGAAACTGGAAATCATGCCCGGCAAGGCCATCCTGAACGCCATCGCTTCAGCCCGCGCCGTGCTGAGCCGTCCGGAAATGGAAAACGGCGTGGCGCTGGTGGACATCGGCAAAGGATCCACGGAAGTGGCCATCGTCAAAGACAACATCGTCCGCCATGTCGCCATCATCCCCTTCGGCGGCGAATCGGTGACCGGTGACATCAAGACCGTGGCCAACATCACCCGCGAATGGGCCGAGACGGTCAAGCTGCGTCACGGACGCTGCTGCGAAGAATACGCCATCGAGAACAAGAAACTGGTGCTCAAGAGCGAAAACGAGACCATCGAGGGCGAACTCGAGATGAGCCTGCTCATCCGGACGGTGGAAGCCCGCCTGAGCGAGATCCTCGATGCCGTCCGTTACGTCATCGAACAGTCGGGCTATGCCGGACGCATCGCGTCGGGCGTGGTCATCACCGGCGGCGTGAGCCATCACGAAGACCTGCTCCAGCTCGCCAGCGCCCTGCTCGGCCAGAAGGTCCGCCTGGCTGCGCCGCAGGGTTCGATCGACAACGGCAGCGTGGAAGACGCCTACGACGTGTATGCTTCCACGGCCGTCGGACTGGTACTTGAAACCCTCGACCCCATGCTTTCGCATGCCATCGACATGAGCGAAGAAGCCAAGCCTGCCCAGCAGGCCGCCGCACAGAGCATCCAGGAGACCCTCTTCGAGACGGAGACCGAACCCGAGACCGTAGAACGCCCGCTTACCAAGCGCGAACGCAAGGAAGAAGAGCGCAAGGCAAAAGAAGAGCGCAAACGGCTCGAAAAGGAACGCAAGGCCGCCGAAGAAGAGCGGAAGAAGAAAGAGAAAAAGGGCCCGAGCTTCATCGATATGTTATTTTCTGACGACAACAACGCTTAAGAGATATGGACGCAGATTTGATACCTACCAACTGGGAAAAACGTGGTAACATCATCACCGTCGTCGGTGTGGGCGGCGGTGGCAACAATGCCGTTTCCTATATGTATTCCCTTGGGCTCAAGGATGTCGATTTCGTGATTTGCAACACCGACACCCAGGCCCTGCAGCGGAGTCCTGTTCCCGCCAAACTCCAGATCGGCCCCATCCTGACCAAAGGCCTGGGCGCCGGTACCGACTACACGGTCGGCCGCCAGGCCGCCGAGGAATCGATTGAAGAGATCGGCAAGCTGTTCGCCGGCGACACGCAGATGGTCTTCGTGACCTGCGGCATGGGCGGTGGTACCGGCACCGGTGCGGCGCCGCTCGTGGCCAAGACGGCCAAGGAACTGGGCATGCTGACCGTCGGCGTGGTCACCGTTCCTTTCCGCGATGAAGGCAAGGAGGCGCTCTACCGTGCCATCGAAGGCATCAAGGAGCTCAGCAAGCATGTGGACAGCATCCTGGTGATCGACAACCAGAAGCTCTACCAGCTCTACGGCAAGATGAACATCTTCACCGCCTTCAACAAGGCCGACGAGGTCCTGGCGACGGCTGTCAAGAGCATCGCCGAGATCATCACCAGCAGCGGTTACATCAACGTGGACTTTGCCGACGTGAAGAAGGTCATGAAAAACAGCGGCGTCGCCATCATGGGCATCGGCGAGGCCGAGGGAGACGACCGTGCCATCAAGGCCGTCGAGATGGCCCTCAAGTCCCCGCTGCTGAACGACCTCAACCTGCGCAGCGTCAAGAACGCCCTGATCAACATCACTGCCAGCTCCGACGAGGAGAACGGCATCTCGATGGAGGAACTCTCCCAGATCATGGAATTCACCTCGCAGTACACCGGCGCCACCATCAACTTCAAGCGCGGTATCGTCTTCGACGAATCGATGGGCAGCAAGATCAGCGTCACCATCATCGCCACCGGCTTCGAGATGTGGCAGCTACCGGTCATCGACGAGAACGAAGTCAACCGGGGCAACCGGATCGAAGTCCCTTACGGCAAAGACCTGTTCCAGAAGCGCAAGAAAGGCACGCCCATCGCGCCCGACGACGGCAAGCTCCTCAACAAGAAGCGCGTGAGCGGCATCCCCGCCCTCATCGTAGAAGACGTCCGCCGCATCAAGGAGCTGGAAGAAGAGCCGGCCTGCATCCGTCGCGAGCGCATGCTGTCCCCTGAAAAAGCAAGTGTCCCCCAGGAAGTCAAGGAGACTTCCGCAAGCGAATAGAGCTATGGAAAGACGACGCAGGGTCCGCTTCGCACCCAGCCCCACGGGGCCGCTCCACATGGGCGGTGTCCGCACGGCACTCTACAATTACCTCTACGCCAGACAGGCGGGCGGCGATTTCATTCTCCGCATCGAAGACACGGACTCCCAGCGTTTCGTGCCGGGGGCCGAGGAATACATCATCGAATCGCTCCGCTGGTGCGGCATCTTCCCCGACGAGGGAGTGGATGCAGACGGCAAAGTCGTGGAGGTCGCTTCGCCGAAGCACCCCCACGCTCCCTACCGCCAGTCGCAGCGCCGCGGCATCTACCGCAAGTATGCGGAAGAACTCGTGGCAAAAGGCTACGCCTACTACGCGTTCGACACGGCCGAAGAACTGGCTGCCTTACGGACGGCGGCAGAGGCGGAAAAGAAGACTTTCACCTACAACTGGGAGACACGCGGTTCTTTGAAAAACTCGCTGACGCTGCCGGCCGACGAGGTCGCGCGCCGCGTGGCCGGAGAGACGGGCTGGACCATCCGTTTCAAGATTCCTGAAAACCGGATCGTGAAGATGGACGACATGATCCGCGGACACATCGAGGTCAACAGCAATACGCTGGACGACAAAGTTTTGTGGAAACGCGTGGACGAGCTGCCGACCTATCACCTGGCCAACATCGTGGACGACCATCTGATGGAAATCACCGAGGTTATCCGCGGCGAGGAATGGCTGCCTTCCCTGCCGCTGCACTATCTTCTGTATGAAGCCTTCGGCTGGCAGGACACGCAGCCGCGCTTTGCGCATCTGTCGCTGCTGCTCAAGCCGGACGGAAAGGGCAAGCTTTCGAAGCGCGACGGCGACCGGCTGGGATTCCCGGTTTTCCCGCTTCGCTGGGTCAACGCCGAGGGCGAAGTGTCGCGCGGCTACCGCGAGGACGGTTATTATCCCGAAGCTTTCGTCAACATGCTGGCCTTCCTGGGCTGGAATCCGGGCACGGAGCAGGAGATCTTCTCGCTCGACGAGCTGGTGAAGGTGTTCACGCTGGAGCGTGTCATCAAATCGGGTGCTCGTTTCAATCCCGACAAGGCCAAGTGGTTCAACCAGGAATATCTCCGCATGCGGCCCATTGGGAAGTTGGTGGCGGAATTCCGCGCGTCGGAAGGCGAGCGCATCGCAGCCTTCAGCGACGATTATGTGGCCGGTGTGCTCGAGCTCATGCGCGAACGCGTCCACTTCCCCACCGAATTCCGCGAAGCGACCTGGTTCTTCTTCGAGGCCCCTACGGAGTATGACCCCGCGGCCGTCGCCAAGTTCTGGAAAGACGACATCCCGATGATTATCCCGCAGGTCCGCGATTTCATCGCCGGCATCGAGCCCTTCACGAAAGAGCATGTCGGCGAATCGCTCGAAAACCTGATCCGCGAAAACGCCTGGCCCATGGGCAAAGTCATGAACACCCTCCGCCTCTTCCTCGTCGGAAAGTCGGTCGGCCCCGGCGTCGCCGAAATGATGGCCCTCATGGGCAAGCCCGAAGTCCTTCGGCGCATTGACAGAGGTATTGAAACGCTGAAATAAAATGAAAATTGGATTTGCATCGGATCATGCTGGATATGAATATAAACAGCAACTGATCGCATACTTGCGGCGGAAGGGATACTCCGTCGTCGATTACGGGACGCATGGGACCGCCAGCGTCGACTACCCGGACTTTGCCCATGACCTTGCCCGCGGCATAGAAAGCGGCGAAGTCGACCGCGGCATCGCCCTCTGCGGCACCGGCAACGGCATGGCCATGACCCTCAACCACCACAAGGGAATCCGCGCCGGCCTCGCCTGGAACCGCGACATCGGCGCCCTCATCTCCCAGCACAACAACGCCAACGTCCTCGTGATGCCCGCCCGGTTCATCACCCTGACCATGGCCAGACTGATTACCAGGACCTGGCTCGAAACCCCGTTTGAAGGTGGAAGACACCAGCGCCGCATCGACAAGATACCTTGTGCTTGACGGATGCCCCGTCGAAGAAGGCATGCCCGCCTTCTTCGAGGCGCACCTCACGCATGACCTGGCGGATTACCCCGACGGGATCGTCCTCCCTTTGGACAAACCCTACCGCTGGACCTCCGCCGACCTCGTACGCAAATGCAAATTTACCCTGCAGAAACACTTTGGCCTCCGCAAGCTGAAAGTAGGCCACGCCGGCACCCTTGACCCGCTCGCCACGGGCTTGCTACTGGTGTGCATCGGCAAGGCCACCAAGCTTGCGGAGGCACTGCAGGCCTCTGAAAAAGAATACCTGGCCACCGTCGAATTCGGTGCTACCACTTCGTCTTTCGACCTGGAGCAGCCCATCGACCAGTATTTCCCCTATGAACACATCGACGAGGCGGCTGTCCGCGCCGTACTCCCGCAGTTCATCGGGCCCCAAGACCAGGTCCCTCCCCTCTTCTCGGCCAAGATCGTAGGCGGCCTGCGCGCCTACGAGTACGCGCGCAGCGGCGAGCCGGTCGAACTCAAGACCAACCGCATCGAAATCTACGACATCACACTCGAAGGATTTACACAGCACAACGTGATGACAGGCGACAACTACGCCATCGACCCCGTCGTCCGCCACGTCCACAACTACCACACCTCCTCGACCAGCGACGGCACCCGCCCGGCGGCATCTTTACGCATCCGCTGCTCCCGCGGCACCTACATCCGCTCCTTCGCCCGCGACCTCGGCCTCGCCCTCGGCTCCGGCGCCTACCTCACCGCCCTCCGCCGCACGGCCAGCGGCAACTTCCGCGTTTAAGGCTGCTGCGTGAAGACGGCCATGACGGCCAGAAGGGAGCGGACATCGCCGGAACGGTCTTCTGCTTCTTCCCCATTCACTCCGGCCTTGCCGTTCTGCGACGGCTTTTCATCCTTCAGTTCATAGTAGCGTTTCAGGAAGTGGCCGGCACCCGACCAGATGGTGTGGATGTAGCCCTGGAAGCGGGCGGCGGTTTCGGGCGCGGACTGGGCCCGGAAGCGCCGCTGGTCGTCGATCTGCTGCAGGCAGACTTCCGGATTGCGATAGCCGCAGGTCGCTACGGAAAAGCCTTTGAGGGCGAAATAGGCAGCGGTCAGGTCGGCACGCTCGTAGTGCCAGTCGCAGATGAACACATCCTTGGGGATACGGTCGATGGCCGGCCAGGTATCGTTATAACTGGCTTCCCATTCACCGATGCCCGTGGTACGGCCATCGATGAGCCGGTCGCCCCAGATCATCAGATGGCGGCCTTTTTCTGCCAGATGATTGCGGATCAGCGTCACTTCGCCGGCGAAGAGATCGGCCTTGTCCTTGTCGTGGCAGCGCGGGCACTCTTCTTCGCCCAGATAGAACACTTCGTCCATCCCGGCATGGAAAGCGTCGGCTTCAAAGACATCGCAGACCTCATCGACCACTGCGAAGACCACATCATGGACTTCCGGATGCAGCGGGCAGTAACTCTTGCAATAGAGCCGCTCCGGATTGGGCCAGGGCGTATAGTTTTCCGTCTTTACCGACGGATTTTCGTCGAACTGGGGATATTCCCGCAGCAGAGCGAGATTCTGCTTTGCCCAGGACTGGTGACCCAGCAAGTTGATCTGCGGCACGAGGCGGATGCCGTGTTCCCGGCAGAGGGCCACGATCCGCTTCACGTCTTCCAGCTTCAGGGGATTTGGATCGCGGAGTTCCGGATGCGATTCATAGGCGTAGTTCCAGTCCACGCGCAGGATCAGCAGGTTGAAATGTGCAGGAACAAGTTCTTCTTCAATGAAGGTCAGGAACCGGTCGAGTGCGTCCGGCTTGGGCGCCTCGATGGCCAGGCCGCGGACCGGGAGCGGTTCCCCAGCCTCCTCTTCCACCATATTTTTGCAGGACGGGAAAAGCAGGAGAAGCGACAGGGTCAGCAAAAGAAAAGACAAATGTTTCATGATGGGGAGGTGTTATTGATATTATCGCTGCTTGCGGGGAACAGCAAAACTGTCGACGGTGTGTCCGTGCTGGTCGTAGACCGTGACCAGGAGGCGGTTGGCTTCGACATCGACCGTGCAGGCGCAGCTCATGTCGAGCTCCTTGAGATCAAGGACCCTGGCATGACGGGGACTCTCGGTGAGGGACCGGTCCAGCGGGCGGCGCTTGTCACCGCTGGATCCCATATCGAGGTAAAATGTCCCTTTCTCCGGATCCGTTGTGGGGCGGTCGCCATCCAGCGCAAAGGTACGGGAATAGATGTGGTCGTGGCCGCTCAGTACCAGGTCCACGCGGTATTTCCGGAATATGGGGAACCATTGCGGACGCAGGTTCCGGGCTACCGCTGAATCCACGATTTCCGAGCCGAAGATGGACTTGTGTTCAAATACCACGAGATACTGGTAGGTACCTGCCAGACGGTCGAGCGTTTCTTCGAACCAGCGCAACTGGTCGGAAAAACGCGTACCGGTGGAAATGTCAGAATTGTGCATGTCCAGCGACACGAAGAGGACGTTGTTGCAGCGGAACCAATAGGAGGTGTTGCGGCTATCCGGTGCGCCGTTGTCGGGAAACTTGAACAGATGATTGAACGTATAGGCATAGTCGTACTGGGGATAGTGCCCGTCAACCTTGTCGGAGGCCCAGTAAGCGTGGTCCCCGGGGGAACAGGCGTAGACGAAATCCCGGAACACATCGTTGTCGAGGAGGAAGGTCCACTCGTACTCGTTGCCCGCCACATCGATTTGATCCCCGCTGCAGAGCATCAGGACCGCATCTGAGGCCAGTTCTTTCATCTGTCGGACCAGCGGCAGCGTCACGGGATTCTCCCGATGCTGGAAGTCGGTGAATGCGACGAACTTCCAATTTCCCGGCACACCTGCGGTCCGGAAACTGCGGACATCCGATCCGGACCCGTCCGTCACAATTTTGTAGCAATAGCGGGTATCGGCAGCCAGGCCGGAGAGGGTCGCATGGCACACATAGCGTTCCTGCGTATAGAAAGTGGAGTTCCTGGCCGTGTTCGGGATTTCAGCCGTGCTCCAGCGCTGGCAGACCGGCCACGCTTTCTTTGCCATCGCGAAATCCGGATCGGATTCCAGGGTATACAGGACATAACTGTCACTGCTGCTGCAATGGTAGTTGACGGTAACGGCGCTGGCAGGGTTCTCGGCCACCGTCGTGACGATGTGCCAGGCCATCTGCTGGCCGTAGCCGGCAGGGCAGCACAACCATGCGGAAAAAATCAAGAGAAGTGAGAAACGTTTCATGGCCTGATCGCTTTGTATGTAAAGGTAGTCAATTTTATCTGGAAAATGATTACCTTGCGGAAAATTAGACTATGAAACACTTCGCTTGTATTCTGGTCGGCTTGAGTGTTCTGGCCGGCCTGATGCTGTCCGGCTGCGGATCGCAGGAACAGCAATATGTCAAGAAGGCCGTGAAACTGATGAACAAGCACGGACTCTTTGCCGAGGGTCCTGCATGGGAGGCGGCACGTTCGTCCGCACTGGCTTCGCAGCCATCCACGATGGAAGAAGCGTATGATGTCTGCCGGGAGGCCCTGAAAGTGGCCGGCGGCAAGCACTCTTTCCTTTCCACCGTAGAACGGCAACAAGCTTCGGCAGCGGAAGACAAGGAGACGGCGCCTTCCGTGACCTTGCTGGAAGACGGCATCGTCCTGATCACGCTGCCGCATTTCAGCGGGCAGAACCAGGACGACAACCAGCGCTACGCCCGCGCCGTGCTCGATGCCCTTCCGGAAACCGAAGACATCAAAGGGGCCGTCATCGACTTGCGCGGCAACACCGGCGGCAACATGTATCCGATGATTGCGGCCATCCACCGTTTCCTGCCCGACGACACGATCCTGCGTTTCAAGAGCCGCCAGTTCTCCACGCCTATCACGAAAATCTTTATCCTTAATAGTGTTGGCCTGCAGGAACAGATGCTGATTCTCTGCCCCGTCGCCCTGTTGACCGATGATATGACGGCCAGTTCCGGCGAGGCGACGCTGCTATGTTTCAGAGGATTGGCAAGTGCCCGCAGTTTCGGTGCGCCCACGGCGGGTTACGCCTCCGCCAACACGCCTTACCGCATGCCCGACGGCTCGCAACTCGTGCTGACGACCAGCTGCGACATGGCCCGCACCGGCGAAATCTTCTGCGACGACCCCATCGCCCCCGACGTCCCGACGGACCACCCCCTCGAAGACGCCCTCGCCTGGCTCCGCAGCCGCTAGCGGCTACAGCCTTTCCTCCGCTTTATCCCATTTCTCTGTCACGAAAGGGACGGTTCATCTATCTCATCCCTTTCGCGTCAAAGAATCGGGCGTTTTCCCTGAAAATGCCTCCACGAAAGGGAAGAAGCGGCGTCTGTGTACCTTTCGTGACAGACCCCACGACGCAGAGACTCATTGAATAGTTAACGCAGCAGTTTTTCCTGCAGCAGGGAGTCCAATTCCTCCACTGTCGGGTCGATGGCCAGGATAGTACCGTCGCGGTCGAGGACGAAAGCCTTTGCGTGATTGGCCTTGAGGGAAGGAGCGGCATCGATGGCTACGAGATTGATCCAGGGATAGCCGTCTCTTTCGAGCGCCTTGCGCCAGGCCGCGTCGTTCTTGAATTCCAACGCGACGCCGACCATCGTGAAGTCTTCTCCTGCATATTTCTCGTAAATGGGAATGAGTGCCTTGCTCCGGATGCGGCAGGAGCCGCACCAGGAGGCCCAGAAATCGACCACGGCCAGTTTGCCGGCGGTCAGATCGGAAAGCTTATGCTGCACGCCTTCTGCATCAGGCAGTGTGAAATCCCGGAAGGAATCGCCCACCTGGTTGCCGGTCAGCGAAAGGATGATCGAATGATAGGGATGATCGGGGAACTTGTCTGCATAGGTGTGGTCGTACAGGTCGATCCAAGGCTGCAAATCCTTCTTGGAGACAAACGCAGACCGCAAATTCTGGTAAAGCAGGTAGAAGGAACTGATCATGGGATGCTCCAACAGATACGCACCCTGCAGGCTGTCCTTCGCGGCATTGAGGGCATCCAACTCCCGCTTGACGGCCAGGCCCGCTTCGGTGTAACTCTCATCCAACTTCTTCAACTTGTCCGTCTCCGCCCAGATTTCCACGCGACGCTCCCGCGATGCAGTGTCTTCTTCTGCCATCAGGGCGTAGACCGCATCGGTATACAGAGCTTTCTTTTCCATCAACGCCATGAATCGCTCTTCGACGGGCCCGGAGAGCGGATCCATGCTGTGGCTGATAAGCGAATAACGATTGAAGTTGTCGTTTTCAGGCGTGTCGGAGACCAGTTCTATGACCTCGCCAAATTCTACCGGTCCGATGATCCGGATGCCTTTCGCCGTCGGCACGAAAGGCCGGACCTGGGCCATACCGGATCCAGGTACCGAGAACACCAGTTCATAGACCAGCGTCGAATCCAGCCGGACCGTGCCCTCAAAGTTGCCTTTCTTCATCTTGAAGGTCGCTATCGGCTCATCCCGGAACCAGGACTGGTCCGGCCGGTAGACATATACTTTGGAATAGTCTTTCGTGACATTCGTTCCGGAAATCGGACAATCGGTCATGAACTGCTCCCGTTCAACGGGCAAAGCGTCCGAATCAGAAACGGCTCCGCTTTGCCCGCCCTGACAGTTCGCCAGAAAGATGGCGGCCAACATAATGAGAATAGCGTGCTTGCTCATAGTAGGTTACTCTTGTTTAAGCCTTTGATCCCATTTCCCTGTCGTGAAAGAGAAGAAGCGGCGACCACAAAGATACATTAAAGATGGGCCGCATTTATGATTTCTTTTTTTGATTTTGCGAAAAACGCCCTACCTTCGTAACCAGCATTTCGGCTGTGGCGGTAGAACGCGGCGGACGAATTGTGCGAATGATTTGTGTAACCAGAAAACGAAATGCCATGAGAAAGACCTATCACATTTCTCTGTCCTCCCACGATGAGGTATTGTTCCGAAGTGAAGCCGATCTGATCCGCGGCTTCAATTGCCTGGCGCTGGCATCGCTGGAAACTGATTCCCGCTTGCTGGCTGACGGTTTCCCTTCAACATCTCCATACGTTGGCGCAAACGGATGCGCCAGAAGAGGTAATACGCCGGTATCGCTATGCTTATGCCCGGTATTTCAATGCCAGATACAAGCGGCGGGGCCGGCTGGCCGAGCGGCAGGGCTTCATCCTGCATGTTGACGGATTTCATCATACGATGGCGGCGCTTAATTATGTCAATCGGCAGGGGCTCCATCACGGTATTTCCCCGACACCGTTCGGCTATCCTCATTGTTCGGCGAATGCTTTCTTCGCGAAGCAGTTGGGTAAGCTACATTCCAAGACATTGATGCCCGATACGGAGCGCTACAAGTATCTGCCGAAAGGCGTTGTCATTCCGCATCAATACCGTATGGATGCTACCGGCCTCCTGCTAAGGGAAGACATTCTGGACGTAGCCCAGGTGGAATCCTTCTATGGAACCCCGCGGAACTATATCTACCAGATGAACAAGATAGGAGACGAGATGTCCCTCCGGGACCAGAAAGAGGAACCTTCTTCTTCGCCGCTCATCACCCTTGAACTGATTGAGAAGGGAACGCCGGATATGGATATTGAAAGACTTCTCCGCAATGAAAACGGAAAGCACGATCCCGCCTGGATATCTGACCTGGAACTTTGCAGCCTGATCGATGAGACCTGTCTGCCAAAATATTGCAAAGGAAAGACGATCTATGAAGCCTCCATTTCTCAGCGTGCCTTTCTCTACGACCTTATCGAAAAGAATCTGTGGCGATCCCGAAAGAAAAAGACGACCGATGCGCAACTCCGCCGCTGCCTCTGCCTGAAATGAAGCTTCGCTGCTGGGCCCTCGGTGGCTTGATCCCATTTCTGTGTCTCGAAAGGGACCGTTCATCTATCTCATCCCTTTCGCGTCACGGAATCGGGCATTTTTCCCGGAAACGCCTCCACGAAAGGGAAATAGCGGCGCCTACATGCCTTTCGTGACAGCCTCTATGGCGCAGGGAGAGTGGGGCGGGGCCGCTACTCTTCCATGAAAAGCTCGCCCTTGATGTATTCGATGCTCTTCCGGGCGAATTCGTAGCCGCGGGTGCCGGGGCGGGCGACTTTCAGGTATTTTTCGTAGTATTCGAGGGCCTGCTTGTATTTCTTCTGACGCTCATAGCAATAGGCGATGGTCGAGAGGGCTTGGATGTTCGAGGGATTGTAGCGGTATGCTTCCTGATAGTGCGCGATGGCCTCGTCGAAACGCTCGAGGCCGTAGTAACCTGTCCCGTATTGATGATGAATGCGGGAAACGAACGCGGAATCCGGCCGGATCATGTCAGATGCCTTATCGAGCCAGGGCTTGACTTGCTCGTCAAACGACCGGTACATTTCAGCCATGACAGCGGCGATGGTCCAGGCCAGATTGGCATCGGACGAGTCGATGGCCCAGGCCTGCAGGAGCTCCCGCTCGGCCCGGTACTGGACGTTCGTATGCCAGTAACTCTGTCCGAGGTAGAAGTGGACGGGATAGCTGTCCTGACCCATGTCTTCGAGTTGCTGGAAGATATCGGTCGCTGATTCATAGTCGCCTTTCAGGTAATACGCGAGGCCCCGGATGGGCAGCACCGTGAGATTCGCGGAGTCAAGGGCCAGATAATCTTCCGTCATGCCAAGCACACCGTCATAGTCCTTTTCAGCGAGCAGAAGGTTGGCGGCCTTGCTCACGACCGATTCATTGCGCGGCTTGATGGCCAGCGCCTTTTTGTAATAAACCAGCGCTGAGTCGGCCTGCCCCGTCAGATTCCACGCGTCTCCGGCCAGTGCGGCGACAGCCGGAATCGAATCGCGCGCCAGCACCTCCTGACCGATACTCGCGCAGGCGCGATAGTCCTTCATCCGGAAGGCAATCTGCATCTGCTTGATCCGGTAGAGCAGGTTGTCCGGCGCCTGGAGCGAAAGCATTTGGTAAGTGCCGGCCGCAGCTTCGTAATCGCCGTTGATGAAGTGGCAGTCGGCCAGTTCCGCAAGGACTTCCTCGTCGAGCGCTCCGGGCTGGACCAGTGCTGACAGCTTCTCAATGGCTTCATCCGTCTTGAAGATACTCTTGAGATAGCGTGCTTCGGCAAGCGCCTCCCGGCGTGCTGCGAGCGAATCCGCCGCCGGCTGTGCCGCCGCCGCGACACCCAGCGTCGCGGCAGCCAGCACAAGCAGCAGACAGCGTATCCGTTTCATTTGCTTAACTGAAAGACAACGGGGAAGTTGTAGACCACCCGTGTCGGCTCGCCCCTGACAGTGCCGGGTGTCCATTTCGGTGAATCGGAGATAACTTTCACCGCTTCATCGTCGAGCAGCGGATGGACGCCGCGGAGCACTTTCACTCCCGTGACGCTGCCGTCTTTCTCAACGGTAAACTGGAGCGTGACGCGGCCCTGAAGGCCCTTTTGTTTCGCCTCGGGCGGATAATGGAGACGCTGGTTCACCCAGTGGGAGAATTGGTTGGCGTCACCGCCTTCGAACTTGGGCTTGGTCTCGACCAGGGCGAAGGGGATGGCTTCGCTCTCGTCGGCCGGCTCCGCCTGGGTTTCCGGTTCGGCTGCCGGAGTTTCCATGACGGGCTGCGCTTGTTCGCTGACTGTCGGTTCCGTTAGTTCTTCGGTTTCTTTGGAAGTACATTCTGCCAGCAGCAGCGTGGTGGCGGCCAGCAGCGGGATGAGCAGCGCCAGGGAGAGTTTCTTCCAGGCTGCTTTCGAGGAAGTTTGCATCATCGTAATACGGTTTTTGAGTTGGGCGTGATTGAAACCGTTGGCCAGGAGGAAACGTTTTTCCCCCACGGCTTTTTTCACGAGTAATAATTGGTATTGCGTTGCATCGATGCCTTGGTTGAGGACGAAGTCGTCGGCTTCGTATTCGTGGAGCAGCTTGAGCTCGGTCCGGCAGATCCATACCAGCGGGTTGAACCACTGGAGGACGGTCAGGAGCGAAGAGAGCAGCAGGTCCACCGAGTGGCCGCAGCGGACATGAGCCCGTTCGTGGGTGAGGATGGCGGGATAGCGCTCATAATCGCTGCGCGCGATGACGATGTGCCGCATCCAGCTGTAGGAGGGCGTTTCCTGATCCACCAGATGAAGGATATAGCCTTCGTGTTTTTCGCCGGGGTTTCGGCGGAACATCCGGAACATGCTGCCGTAGGAGCGGACATAGAAGGCGAATGTCGCCAGCGCACCGGCAGCATAAAGAAGCAGCAGGAGGGTCTGCCACAGAGGCATGCCCGGAACGGTAGCCTCGCTGGTTTCGACAAGCGGAGCTTCGCCGTTGAAAGCGACGACAAAGACAGGCTCGATCCATTGGGAATAAAGGGTCGGAGACGGGAGCCGTACCGGAATCAACGGCAGCAGCAGGCACATCACGCTGCCGGCCAGCAGCACGATCCGGTTGAAGCGGAACCATCCGCTGCGTCGCATCACCAGCAGGAAGAATGCGTCGAAGACGGCCAGTAGCGCCGAGCTCTTGAGCAGGTAAACCAGAAGGCTGTTCATGGCCGTTTGTTTTCGATCTGGGCGATCAGCGCCTTGAGTTCTTCGAGATCCATCTTGTCTTCCTCCACGAAGCGGGAGACTACGCTCGCATAGGAATTGGCGTAGAACTTTTCGACCGTGTCGGAAATCACCTGGTCGGCGAAGCCGCGCTCGTCCACAAGGGCGTAGTAGCGGTAGGCATTGGCGAATTTCTCGCGACCGACGTATCCTTTCTCCTCCAGGAATCCGACCTGGGTGGCGACGGTGTTATAGTGCGGTTTCGGATCCGGGAAATGCTTGAGCAGGTCCTGGATGAACATCGGACCGTAGGCCCAGAACATCCGCAGGATCTCGTCTTCTTTGGCAGTCAGTTTCTCCATTATTGCTTCTTTACGGGATTATCTCCACTGCAAAGATAATACTTTTTTCTTATTTCCTAATATTTTTCGGAGAAAAACGAAAATTTTGCGGAAATCATGCAAATACAGATTTGCGCGGAATCTTTGACGCAAGATTTCGTACATTTGTGCATCTTGTTATTGTATGAAGAAACGTAATCAGCGTAACCGGACGACAAAATCCGGATTCTTTGCGATGCTGCTGGCCCTGGTCGGCATCGGAACGACCAGTTGCTGGCCTGTCTGCATGTACGGAACCCCCTCTGCCGAATGGTCGGTCAAAGGGAAAGTCATCGATGACGCAGGGCGGCCGGTCCCGGGTCTTCAGGTGGCGCTCGGCAACCGTGTGGACAATGAGCCCGGCGTCATCTACGACCAGAACTACTGGCCGCTCGATACCTTGACAACCGGCCCGGACGGGGTGTATCAGGTCAATTCCAGTGGGTTCCCGCTGTCCAAACTACAGGTCGACGTGAAAGATATCGACGGAGAAGCCAACGGTGGCGAATTCGCCGATGCCGCTGTCATCATCAGCGACTTCAAGTTCGAAGGCGGCGACGGCGCCTGGTACGACGGCCACGCCGACATCAACGTCCCCGACATCGTCGTCAAGAAGAAACAATGACACAAAGAACTATTCTACTGTACCTGGCCTGCCTGGCGGCGGTGCTTTCCTGCTCCAATCCGATGGAGGACAACAAGGGCGGCGGGGAGCCACCGGTGCTTTACGAGGAGACGTACGGCGAGGAGATTGGGACGTACTATGTGGAAAACCGTAACATGACTCTGCGGCTGATGGATATCACGAGTCTCTATCAGGAAGTGGGCTATATGAGCCAGGCGGTCCCCGTGAACCACGTCTCCTTCCAGAACCTGCCAGAAACATTGCGGGAAACCGTCAAGGGGTATGCGCTCGGAAGCCCGACACAAGTGTACCAGATGAAATGGCACCGTGAAACGGTGTATCACCTGATCTGTGGTATGCATGATGACATCACTGGCGTCTACAAACCTTCCGGGGAGCGAATCGTATTCTCCACCATGGGAGAATATTTCCAGTTCCTCCAGGAAGTCAGCGACGTAAAATGCCTTCTGCTCATCAATCCGGAAGTCGTGAAAAGTGCCGAAGGAGCACCCAAGCTGCTGGAAGGCACCTGGCAGAGTGACTGGCTGCATCTTCATCACGACATCGGCGGCGTAAACGGCAGCGGCATCGACGACCAGGTTGAGCTTTATGCCGAACTGCCCTTCTCCATTACGGAGGTCTGCCATTTCAAGCAAGACGGCACAGGTTACCTGCGGACTGTCAAGACGCTCAAGAATGGCAAGGAAGAAGTCGCCTATGATCCTTTCAATTACTGGCTGACCAACTATCAGTCGGGTCCGGGCGCGTACAAAGGATATGACTATCTCTGCGTCTTCGCGGCGGGCGATACGATTGAATATACCGCGCGATGCCATGATGACTTCAGCCGTGTCTTTGACAGAGGATTTGTGTTCGTGACCTATCCCTGGTACAAGCAGCGGTCGGATTCCTTCTCAGGCAAGAAGGGCGACCCGAAGTACGGTATCCCCGAAAAGGACGGTAAATCGCCGATTGTGGGGCGCTGGACGGGCATCACCAAGAGTGCCGTCCGGACTTTCGGCATCGGATCCTACACCTGGGTCTTTCGCGGTGACGGCACGGGGTATCTGCTTTCCGGCCGACGTTTCTGCTACTCATTTGCCTACACCGTGGACGGTCAGAACGGCTCTGACCTTCAGTTGACCCTCTACAAATACGATACAGGATTCACCATTGAGGATGGATTCTGGAAAGAAGGCGACTGGACCTACAGCTACGTCCCGCAGCCTACGCCCCAAGGCGAGACTATGCAGGCCAAAATCTACGACGACGACAACCGCCTGGAGATCCAGGGCTGGACCAACATGGCCGCCGACTTCAGCACCACCCCCATCGTCTTTCAGCGGGTCAGCCGCTAGAGGCCTCCGTCGCAAAGCCGCTCTTCCTGCGCTGTGGGGTCTGTCACGAAAGGCATCCGGGCGGCGATGATGCCGTAGATCCACCAGCGGCGAAAAGTATTTGTAATTGTTTCGCAAATTGGCTAACTTCGCTTATACTATGAAACACTTCCCTTTCCTGATCCTGGCAGCCGTCGTGGCTGCGCTTTCGCTGGTGGCAGGCTGCGGCAAGCAGGCTGTACCGAAAGCACCGGTATTCGTCAAGGACGACGTCGGTATCGTCCGGCGGGTGAATCCTGACGAGAAAAATGTCTATCTGGTTTTCACCGCGCACTACAGCGAAAACGACAGCGGCTATTTCGAGAACTTCGACGGCATCGTCCCGGTCCTCAATACGCTGAAAGAGAAAGGAGTGAAAGGTTCGTTCTTCCCGACCGGCGTCTGTTTCGTCCAGCCGCAGTATCAGGAACCGATCCGGCGCATCATCGACGAAGGTCACTATCTCTCGGCCCATTCGTATGCACATCTAGTGCTCTGCGAAGAAGGCCGGACCCTGGTCAGCGCCGATTCCCTCGCGAAAGATTTCGCCAGGATGGAGGCGCAGCTCGAGCGCTTCGGCCTGGAGAAGAAGCAATACTACTGGCTGATCCCACCCTACGAAAGCTGCAACGTCGAGTCGCGGGAAAACATGGAAGCACTGGGCTACAAGTTGCTCAATCCTTCGGACGGCCCGATCTTCGACCTCGACTGGACGACACCCGACATGGCCGCCTACAAAACCATCGACCAGATGTTGGACCACCTGTGGGAAATCGAAGAAACAGAAGGCCTGGGCGGAATCATCCTATTAATCCATGCGATGAACTATCCGGAGAAACAGGACTACGAACGCCCTTACAACCATCTGGGCGAAATCATCGACACCCTGAAGGTCCGCGGCTATGGCTTCCGCACTTTCAAGGATGTAATTGCCGCAGAGTAATCATTCTTTTCGTCAGAACATCATGCCCATCGCAGCCTGGTTGGCCTTGCGGCTCTGGGCGGCGTTGAGTTTGCCGAAATTCCACTTCAAGGTGATGAAGAAGTGGCGGCCCAGTTGGTTGTACATCGAATCTTCAATGTAGTTTTCGGTCGTGATGTGGCGCGTGTTGCGCGTGCTGTTCAGGATGTCGCTGACGTGGAAGCCGATGGAGAACTGCTTGATGTTCTTGGTGATGCTGAATTCCCACATCAGGTACGGAAGGTTGTAACCTTCGGGGAAGCCGTGGTAGAAGCGATATGTCATGAAATTCATCAGCTCCCATCCGTGTCTGGTCTCCCATTCCAGGTCCAGCGAAACAGAACTGCTCCAGGTTCTCGTGTCCGCTTTGCTGTCCAGGGAATAATGGGCAGACTGGAAAGTGGTCCCGCCATCCAGAGAAACGGTAACCGCATCGCCGCGGTAATCCAGTCCAAGACGCGGTGAGAGCGAAAGGCTGTTGGTGATACTCTCGCTGAAACCGCTCTTGCCGGAGTAGAAGAGATTGCCGCTGTCATCGCCCCAGAAACTCTCCATGAAACGGGCATAGTCGAAAGAATCAACATCAAGTCCTTCAATCCGTCGCGTATTCTGGTAACTGACCGCCCGGCTGTCCGAAAGAGAAAGTCCGGCCGACAGTTTCAATTTCTTGTTTTTGGTCAGCGGAATCTGTGCGCCGGAATACAGGGATGCCGTCAACGCCGGTTTGGCCGAGTTGACCGGAATGCTGTACTGGATGCCGTCGTCATCGAACCAGCTGGCCGTCACCATCTGGCGCTGGTTCATGGCGGTATTCAGATAGACATTGAAGCTGAGCTGCTTCTGCGGGTTGTTGAGATAGACACTTCCGTTGAGATAGTGACCGTAAGCCGGCCGGAGGTAGATATTGCCCATCCTGAGCCGCGTCGGAACCGAGATGTCGAGCACCGGCAGCTGGTTGGCGGCAGACGGCCGGGTGGAACGGCCATTGTAGAAGATGCTGAAGCTGTTCTGCTGCTTCATCCAGCGGAAGTTGAAATACGGGTTCCAGTCGAAGAGCCACTCGCCCAGTCCGGATTCGGTCTCATGTCCCAGTGACTTGGCGCGGGTCTCATTGAGCGTTTCCTGCAACTGGGCGCCCAACTGCAGGGACGTTCTGTCTTTCTTGTATTGAAACTGGATACTCTCGTTGAAATAGATATAGCGGTTCTTCGTGTAAGAAGAATAATAGTCATTGTGATGGGTGTATTCTTTCTTGTCGATGACCGAGGGCTTGAATCCGGAAGTCCCGTTGGGCCGGTCAAAGGCATCCTTGCCGTTGTTGCGCCAGGAGCCGGAACTGTTGACGTTGACCGATAGCGTCCAGCGCTCTGCGAGCGGCTCGTTATACGCGATCCGGAGGTTCCCGCTGTAATTCCGGTTGTCCGTTACATAGAAGAGGTCGCGGGTGACGGGGTCCGGGGCCGCCTGCAGGAAGGTCTGCGAAAATTCGCGGCTGTCCGAATCGAAATCCGACAGGGAATAGTTGCCGGAAAATGTGAGGTTGCGCTGTTTGTTGCCTCCCAGGTTATTGACGCCCCAGCTGATGTATGCATTGTGCGAGAACTGGCGCGATTCCGCATAGTTGCTCGACGAAGCGCTGTTGAGCTGCTGCCCGTCAATCACCTGTTTCGAAGCATTGTCGTTGTATGCTTCTGTCTTTCCCCCAGCATAGCGGAAGGACGGCTGGAAAATAAAAAGGTATTTTTTCCGGTCGGTATTCTTGATTTCAAAGTTCAGCTTGACGTTGTCGTTGGTCGTGAAGTTCTTGTTCTCTGTCCCGGTGAAAATGTCGCTGCCGCTCTGCACGAAGGTCGTCCTTTCCGAACGGCTGCGGGAGTCGTTGAAGGAATGGTTGTAATTGGCCGCCGCCGTGCTCTCCATCTTTTTGATGCGTGTAGTGTTGTAATTGACTCCAGTCTGAGCGTAGGTCTGGATTCCACCGCCGAGACCACCGCCGATGGCGACCCTCGAGTCGTCCTCATCGGAGCGTATGATTACGAACACGGCATTGTCCTCTGAAATCGGCGCGTTATAGGCACCTCCCACCAGGGTGATCTGGTCTTTTTCGTTATAGCCGGAAGCCATCACGTTGCCCGTATAGAGGAAGCCGCGGTTGTCAACCATCTCATCCTTGCGATCGCCGGCCACCGTCGTGCCGGCGCCGGCCGTCGCGTTGCCGAACCAGCCCTTCTGGAACTCCTGCTTGAACTCCAGGTCCATCACCTTCTCCCGGTCCGTAGCAACGCCTGTAAACTGCTCCGAGTCACTTACTTTGTCGATGACCTTCACCTTGTCGACCACCTTGGCCGGTAGGTTCTTGAGCGCCATCTTCGGATCGTCGAAGAAGAAGGTTTTGCCGCCGACCGTTATCTTCTGGATGGTCTCGCCGTTGTATTTCACCGTACCGTCTTTGGATACTTCCATGCCCGGCATGCGCTTGAGCAGGTCTTCCAGCATCGAGTTTTCCCCCATGATAAACGAGGCAGCGTTGAAGATGATGGTGTCCTGCTTGATTTCGATCGGGTTGCCGATGGCCGAAACATGCGCGGCGTCGAGCATCTCGGCGTCTTCCGACATATGGATGATGCCCAGGTCTACGGAATCCCTTTCCCAGTCAAAGGAGAAATAGCATTCTTTATTGTAGGTTCTGTAACCCAGCATCTCGACGGTCAGGATGTAGGTGCCGCGCGTCACCTTTTCTATGCGCGCCCGGCCGGTGGTGTCGGTCAGGGTGAAATTGGTGATGAGGGTGTCGTTCTTGGCCGTCAGGTAGGCAGAAGCATAGGGAATCGGTTTGTCGGTGCCGGTCTCCAGCGCCTTGACGACGACGGCGCCCTGATTCCGTTCAAAAAGGCCGCCGGGAATGAACTGGGCCCTGGCTGACGCCGCGGCCAGCAGGCAGCATAGAAGAATAAAAATACGTTTCATCATGAGTTAAGGACGCACGAAGCATGCAAAAGTTATTCCTTTTCTTCCGTCCAGTTCTCTCCCCATTCCGGAGAGAGGCCGGTATAATAGGTAAACAATTCCTCCTGGAAACCGCTCATGACCCGGCGCACAATGCCATTGCGGTCTGTGTAATAATATGTTGGGATACCGTGAATGCCCATCTTCCTGTCGAGCGGACCTTCCTTTCCCTTCAGGTCGGAAATCACCAGATAGGGTTCCAGTTGGAAGGCCTTGACACGCTGCTGCAACTCAGCCGGAGAACTGGCGTAAACATATGCGACAACGGCCAGGCTGTCGCGGTCTGTCGCAGCCAGCAAGTCCTTGAACCAGAAATGCGTGCTGCGTTTGAGATAGCCCCATCCTTCGTATATCAGTAGAATGCGCTTCCCGTCGGTCACCGACCAGTCGAACGGCTTGCCATCCACGCTCACGCCGTTGAAATGCGGCAGCGAATCTCCAACCAGAACCCCTTTTGTATCGATGTATGCCTTGAAGGACTTGCCCAAGTTGGTCTTCTTCATGCCGGTATTCAGCGCGTTGTACACTTCCCGCACCTGCTCCCGGGGGATACGGGCACAGTTGTCGGTAACGTCGGCCAGGGCCGTGGGCGAAGTGGCGGCATGTTTCACGGCCAGTTGCAGGCTTTCTTCACCCAGCTCCCGGAACAGGCGGTTTTCCTCCTTGTCCGGCAGTCGCTGTCGGAAGATGCTTATCTGCCTTTCATCCAGTTCCTTCAAGGTCTCGTTGTATTCGTCTTCCGTGTTGATCCAGGGCTTTTCGTGTGCCTTTTGGCCGCAGCTGGCGCACATGACCAGACAAACCAGCAGCAGGACCGCCCCTTCTATCTTTGCGTGTATTTGCATGAGAAATCTTTTCCGTAAAGATATACTAAAATATTTAGTTTAACAACTAAAAATTATAGTAATCGCCCTGACGCGGAATCAGATTCCCTTCCCTTCCAACACCAGGACCTTCACGAATTCCTGCGTGATCCGCTTCTGTCCAAGTTTCCGGGCCAGGTCTGCCATGCCGGCCTGAGAATCGGCAATCAGCATGAGGCAGCGGCGGCCGTCGCGAAGGCGGGGGCCGAGGCACATCCCTTCGTAGTTGGCCAGGGCCACGTTGATGCCTGCACCAGTCATGGAGATGCGCGTTTCAAAAGTATGCAGCAGCTGCTTGGAAAAGACCTCCGTGCCGGAAGGAGTGACAAGATACAGTTTTACCTGTGAGAAAGCATTGGCAAGAATTTCCTGCGGACTGCTGCGCGGCACACAGACTTCCCGTTCCAGAACGATGAGCCGCCCGTCATCCAGCGCCGTAAGTGCCGAAATGCCATAAACATACGCCATGGTCGAAGAAGCTTCCTCCACGGTCATACGCGGCTCATCCATCTGATACAGGAAACAGGCATCAGTCTGGAAATCGCCGTCAAAACGCAGCAGGCGATGCAGGCGGGAAGGTTTGCCGTCCGCCTTCAAGGGCAGTTCCGTCGTCGTCCAGAACTTACCTGTCACCTCGTTGTATGTCAAGGCCTCAAAGCCCGCATTGCCCTCGATGGAATCCCTGCTGAAAGACGCCGGAACCGAAAAAGCGCGTCCGGTTTCCCGACCATCCAGATCATATTCCCGGATCGACTGGTCACTCTCAGCCGACACATACAGACGACCGTCCACATAGGCCACGCCTTCATTGTCGCGGCCGCTCACAGCGGACGAAAGTGTGACATCCGGTACCTTCCGCCGGACACGTGTCGTCCGGACGGAACCGTCGTCCCGCAAAGGCAGGTCAAAAAAGACGATGCCGCCGCCCGGAAGCTTGTCATCGACGACTGCATACCGTTCCCCGCCAAGATACGCAATGCCGGAATACTGCCCGGCCTTCACATTCAGCTTCTGCTGTGGCAGTTCAGTCACACGGATTTCCTGGCCGCAGGCCACGGCCCCGGACAGACAAATGACGATCAACGCAAACAAAAATGCGGGAATGCTTGCTGATTTGCCGGAAAACACGTACTTTCGCATCCGATTCGGGGTATTAGCTCAGTTGGTAGAGCGTTAGGTTCGCAATCTAAAGGTCACGAGTTCGATCCTCGTATGCTCCACAAAAAAGCAGGCTGATGGCCTGCTTTTTTGCGGAGCAGCGCCGCAGGCGGCGCTTTTTCTACTGGTTGCACAGCCCCCAGACCCCTCGCGCCTTTGGCGCGTTTCAGGCTGATGGCCTGCTTTTTTCGTGGAGCAGCGCTATTTTTTCCGCGCAACGATTCTGTCATATTCCTGAAGATGGCCGTCAACGGTAAAGAGCATCAGCCAGCCGCTGACAGCGTTGATCATGACGTCCGGGGCGAAGTGGCGCTGGCAGAAGCGCAAGAAGCGCGGATGCATGAAAGCGTAGCATGCCACGCGGTCCAGCCTGCGCAGGGTCGGCCGGATCTGCTGCGTCACGTCGCAGATTTCGATATCCCCGAAACCATGTTTCTCAAGATATAGAGGAATATTGCCGATATACTGGTCTTTCGTCGTGACGCGCATCCCGGCGCAAGCGATGGAAGTGAAGCGGCGCTCGAACTCGGTCATCTGCTCCTGCGGCTTGGTGTTGTAGCCGTCGAAAATGACCAGCCAGCCGCCCGGTTTCAGGACCTTGCTGCATTCGGCGATGACACGCTCCTTGCTATGGGCATAGCAGATGGTTTCCACCCCGTAAACCAAATCGAAGGAATTCTCCGGGAAAAGCGAAAGGTCGCTGTAATCGCCTTCCACCAGTTTCACGTTCCTGGGCGCCCTGTTCTTCAGGAAACCACGCCCGGGAAGGTCCAGGGCGGTGAAATGCTGTTCAGGGTGCCTTTTGGCGAGATAACGGGTGTTCCCGATCCTGCCCGCACCTACTTCCAGAATGTTCATCGGCTCTGTACCGATATAACGCTCCACGAACTGCGCCGGCTTGAGCAGGTCTTCCTTGTGATAGAAACCGTCGTCGGAAAGCCCCATGTGAATGGTCCTGCCCATGAACAGGCGATAGGCAAAATCAGAGAGCCTGTAATATCTCCCTACATCTTCAGGATCCGTACGCGCCTCCAGCAGGGCATCCAGGTCGAAGAAATTGCCCATGATCCGGAGACGATCCTCGATCTCCTGTTCCTGCATTGTCTTTTTCATAGCTACGCTATTGTCATTCAAGTGGTTTCTTCGAGCGGTTGAAGAAGAAGGCGACGGTCAGGCCGGAAATGATGTGCCAGACACCCCACCAGGCCGTAATGACCAGCATGCCGCCATGGGGTGGAAGCGAGGCAAAGATCGACGTGCCGAGCAACAGCACCAGGCCGAGGCCGGAATTCTGGATGCCTGTCTCAATGGTCAGCGTGCGGCGGTCGCGGCGCGGCAGCTTGAAGATGGAAGCCATGCTGAAACCCGTGCTCAACGCCAGCAGGTTGTGGACCAGCACGATCACGAAGATATACTTGATGCATTTGAGGAAGGCGTCCATGTTGCCCATGAAGGAAAGGATCACCATCACCAGGAAGAAGACCACGCTTACATACTGGAAAGGCTTCTTCAGCTTATCAGCCACTTTCGGCAGATAGTGAGAAGTCAGGATACCCAGCGTCAAGGGGATGCCGAGCAGGATGAAAATGGTCTTGAATACATCCCAGAGCGGAATCGTCAGATAAGGCACTTCCCCATGGACGGCCGCGAACTTCAGGAAGAGGTTGCCGTAGAGCCAGAAATTGAAGGGTGTCATGAAGACGGCCAGCGCCGTGCTGATCGCCGTCAGGCAGACCGACAGCTCGATGTTCGCCTTCGAGAGCGAGCTGATGAAGTTGGAGATGTTGCCGCCCGGGCAGGAAGCCACGAGGATCATACCCAAAGCCATTGTCCAGGAGATCCAGCCCGCCTTGTCCATCAGCAGCGCCAGCAGGAAGGTCAGGAGCGGCAGCAGGATGAGCTGGCAGCATACTCCGACTACCACGGACTTGGGCTTCTTGAAGACATCGACGAACATGTGCGGCTTGATGCCGAGCGCCACGCCATACATCACGAAGGCAAGGACGATATTGATGGTGTTCATGCCCCCCGCATTCAGGGTTACATTGATGGCGTCAATGGCCGATTCGATTTCAGGTTTCATTCGTATATTACTGTGCGATAAATCTATAAAGTATCCAGCCAGGCTGGGATTTGACATTTTCGGAGATGGCGGAGAAACGCGAGCGCTTGGCGGCGTCGACCGCGAAGGAATGGAGCGATGCATCGGCCGAAGAATCTTCGACCCGGACCTTCGCCGCCGTCACACGCCCTGCCTGGTTCACCACGATATCGACCAGCACGTCACCGGCGCCGTAGCCCTTGTAGGCCGGCACCGGCAGGTTCAGGGCCTTGCGGCCCTCCACCTCGTATGAAATCACCGACGGACCCTGGAAAGCGTGCTCCGGCTCCTTCGCCTCCTCCCCTTTCGGGTTCTGGTTCAAGTCCACCGCTTCCTCGGCAGCCTTCTGCGCCATGGCATCGCGCTTCGACGCGTCGAGCTTGCGCTGCAGCTCTTTTGCCTCGTCGTAAACCTCGGATGGATTCTTGAAACGGTCGTCCTTGAGCTTGCTGCCCGCATCCACGGCGACGTTGCGGATACGCTGCTGCGGCTGCCGGGCCAGCTGGTCCTCCAGATTCCGGGCCACCTGCTCCTGCAATTCCACCTCCCGCTGGAGCTTCTCCAGCTCTTCCTGTTTCGTAAAATCAAGTACGAAAGACGTCTCGGTCGAAGCCACATGGCCGATCGAGACCACCAGCAGGACGATCAGGACGGCTAAATGAAACACCAGGGTCGTGTAGAAACCGACCCGGTCCTCCTTGTTCCTGCCGCCCCAGAACTTCATCTACTCCTGTTCTTTTTCGCGGGCCATCTTCCGTACGCCCGAAAGGAGCACGTTGATCGCCACCTTGTTATGTCCGCCCTGCGGAACGATGATATCGGCATAGCGCTTGCTCGGCGCGATGAACTGCAGGTACATCGGCTTGACCGTCTTCGTGTAGCGGTCGATCACCCACTCCACGTTCTTGCCGCGCTCCACGATGTCGCGCGTGATGACCCGCATGAGCCGGTCGTCGTCGTCGGCATCCACGAACACCTTGATGTCAAGCTCGTCCATCAACTCCTTGCAGGTAAAGATAAGGATGCCCTCCACAATGATGATATCGGCCGGCTCGACATGCACCGTTTCGGGCTGCCGGGTGCAGGTAATGTACGAATAGGTGGGCTCGTCGATGGCCTTGCCCGCCTTGAGGTCGCGAAGCTGCGCCACCAGCAATTTCCAGTCGATGGAATCCGGGTGGTCGAAGTTCAGGGCCTGCCGCTCCTCCATGGGAAGATGGCCCTGGTCCTTGTAGTAGGAGTCCTGCGGGATTACCACCACGTCTTCATGCGGCTGCATCCTGCGTGCAATCTCCTTGACAACCGTTGTCTTGCCGGAGCCGGAGCCCCCTGCGATGCCGATAACCAACATAGTTTTGTGTTTAAGTATTAGTAAGGTTTAGAAATCTGCCGTCTTGGGCGTACGCGGGAACGGGATCACGTCGCGGATGTTGCTCATGCCGGTGACAAAGAGCAGCAGGCGCTCGAAACCGAGGCCGAAGCCGCTGTGCGGGCAGGTACCGAAGCGGCGGGTGTCGATGTACCACCAGAGGTTGGTGGTGTCCATGTGCAGCTCTTCGATGCGGCGGTTCAGCTTTTCGAGCGAAGCCTCGCGCTCGCTGCCACCGATGATCTCGCCGATCTTCGGGAAGAGCACGTCGGTGCCCCGGACGGTCTTGCCATCGTCGTTCTGCTTCATGTAGAAGGCCTTGATGTCTTTCGGATAGTCGGTCAGGATCACAGGCTTGCCGAAATGCTTCTCCACGAGATAGCGCTCATGCTCGCTCTGCAGGTCCACACCCCAGGACACGGGGAATTCGAACTTCTGGCCGCTCGCTTCGAGGATCTTGATGCCCTCGGTATAGGTCAGCCGCACGAAATCGGTGGAAACGACACTCTTGAGGCGCCCGATGAGTTCCGGATCGATCATCTTGTTCAGGAAGGCCAGATCGTCCTGGCAGTTGTCCAGCGCATACTGCACCAGATATTTGATGAATTCTTCTTCGAGATCCATCAGGTCATTCACGTCATAGAAGGCCATCTCCGGCTCAACCATCCAGAATTCGGCCAGGTGGCGGGGCGTATTGGAGTTCTCCGCACGGAAGGTCGGTCCGAACGTATAGATGCAGCCCAGGGCCGTTGCACCCAGTTCACCTTCCAGCTGGCCGCTCACGGTCAGGGAAGTCTGGCGCCCGAAGAAATCCTGGCTGTAGTCGATCTTGCCGTCCTCGGTACGCGGCAGATTGTCGAGGTCGAGCGTCGTGACCTGGAACATCTCGCCGGCACCCTCGCAGTCGCTTGCCGTGATCAGCGGGGTATGGAGATAGAAGAATCCCTTGTCATTGAAGAATTTATGGATGGCGAAAGCCATCGCGTGGCGGATGCGGAGCACGGCGCCGAAAGTGTTCGTGCGCGGGCGCAGGTGCGCAATCTCGCGCAGGAATTCCATGCTGTGACCTTTCTTCTGCAACGGGTAACTCTCCACGTCGGCCGTGCCGTAGACCTCAATCTCACGGGCCTGGACCTCCACGGCCTGGCCGCTGCCCATCGACGGCACCAGGTCGCCCTTCACGCACAGGCAGGCGCCCGTGGTAATCTGTTTCATCAGCGACTCGTCGAACTTCTGCAAGTCGCAGACTACCTGGATATTGTTGATCGTCGAGCCATCGTTGAGCGCGATGAACGCCACGTTCTTGTTGCCACGTTTGGTGCGGACCCATCCCTTCACCACGATATCCTGCCGGGGCTGTCCGCTCAAATAATCCTTGATTCTTTCCATTGTATATAATTTACCATTTGATAATATCCGATGCTTCGCTTTCGTTCCAGCACTTGTCGACGACCGTCACGACGTAGCGGTGATGGCCGTTGCGCCTTTCGGAAGGCTTGAAGTGCGTATCGCGCGTAATCTTTACGATGGCGCTGCTGCGCGTCAGGTCAACGGGGTCGCCTTCTTCAAAGCGGTACACCACATAGAAATGCGGCTGCTGCAGCACGTCGTCGGTCTCTGCCGGCGTCCAGGAGATTCCTTTGCCGGAGGCCTTCACCGAGACGACAGGCTCAGGTGCAATCGCGTCGATGTCAGTATAAGCGGGAATCAGGGCCAGGTCGCGCTGATAGACCGTACGCAGGGAATCCTGCAGAACGAAAGGCTTGGTGTCTGCCGGAAGAGGCCGGGGCTCGTACCAGGGCTGCGCCTGCGGCGCCAGCGACCAGCCGGGCCACCACACGTTGCCATCGACGTTCGGCAAGTCGCGGACCAGCTCCATCTTGCGGGCCGTCTGCGTCACGGCCGGATCGTCCAGATCGGGCGCACTGAAAGTCGAAATGCTCTGGCCTATATAGAGTTGTCCCTTGTAATTCTGGTCGTTCCACCAGTGGATCAGCACATCATAGTCGGCAGCGGCGAAGCCGATGCGCCAGTAGAGCTGCGGGACAATATAATCGATATAACCTTTTTCTGCCCAGGCCGGAACGTCGGCGAACAACTGCTCATAGTTCGAGAGGCCGTTGGTGTCGCTGCCGCTTCCGTCAGGCGTATCTTTCTTGTTGCGGTGGATGCCGAAAGGCGAGATGCCGAACCGGACCCACGGCTTGATGGCCTTGATGGTGTCGTTGATCTGGTGGATCAGCGTCTCCACATTGTGCCGGCGCCAGTCGTTCTTCTGCCAGTACTCGAAACCCTGGGAAGCGGCGTATCTGGTAAATGAGGCATCATCGTGGAATTCCTCGAAGCCATTGGGATAGGGATAGAAATAGTCGTCGAAATGGATGGCGTCGACATCGTAACGCGTCACGATGTCGGCGATCACGCACACCGTGTGCGCGATGGATTCCGGTTCGCCCGGATCGAAATAGAGCTGCTTCCCGTAGCGCTTGAAAATCTCCGGTTTCTTGAAATAGAGATGATCGGGATGCAACTGTTCCTGGTCGTTGGAAGTCACCCGGTACGGGTTCAGCCAGGCATGCAGTTCCATGCCGCGGGCATGGCACTGCTCGATCATGAATTGGAGAGGATCCCAGAAGGGATCGGGGGCGACGCCCTGCTCACCGGTCAAGAAGCGGGTCCAGGGTTCGATGTCCGAAGCATAGAAAGCATCGGCCTGCGGACGGACCTGGAAGATCACGGCGTTGCAGCCCATGTCCTGCAGGCTGTCGAGCGTGGCGGTAAACCATTGCTGGATCTGCTCGCGCGAAAGCGTCTTGATCTGCTGGTTGCCGACGATGTGCAGCCAGGCTCCGCGGAATTCGCGCTTGGGCAGTTCCTGCGAAAAAGCAGGAACTGCCACAGTCAGCGCGATCAGACAAAGGGAGAGAAAGCGTCTCATCAATATAACTTAATAGGCTACGCCCATGGCGGCGCAGATCTTCTTGGGGATGTCGGTATTGTCCTGACGTCCGGCAAACCGTTCGGCACCCACGCCCTTGGCCCAGACCGGAACCGGTCCGCCACAGTGGGAATAGGTCGTCCAGCCCACGCGGGCCTTTTCATTGACGCTGTCGATGGCCTTGGGACTGTTCATGTATTCGTCCACGCTGGTCGAAGCCGACGTGTTCTTGATGTCGTCGACCACGGTCAGGTCGTAGGTATATCCCTGACGGCCCAGGGCGAGGCCGCCGGTCTCGTGGTCGGCGGTCACCACGATCAGGGTCTCGTCGGGATGCTTCTCATAGAAAGCGTTCGCCACGGCAATGGCCTGGTCGAAGTCGAGGACTTCGAAGATGGTACCGGCTAGGTCCTGGCTGTGCGCGGCCCAGTCGATCAGGCCGCCTTCCGCCATCAGGAAGAATCCCTTCGGGTTGCGTTCCAGCACGGTAATGGCTGCATCGACGATCTGCGGCAGCGTCAGGGCACCTTCGGGACGGCCGAGGGCATAGGGGCAGATATCTTCGGAGCCTTCCTTGCTGATCAGCACAATGTGGCTGGAATCTTTCTTGGCCTTGAAATCCTCATAGCCGCAGGCAAGCGTATATTCTCCCTCGGGAATCATGTCCCAGAGCGCAACTTCCGCATCGCCCTCCTTGCCTTTCGGATGGTAGAGGCCGCCGCCGGCAAAGAATTCAAAGCCGGCGCCGGGAAGTTCCTTGCCGATCTCATAGTAGTTGCCGCGCTTGATGTTGTGGCCGAAGAAAGCGGCCGGCGTGGCATGGTTGATCGGCGTGGTCGACATCACACCCACACTGAAACCGGCATCGTGGATCTTGTGGGAAATCGGCGTCAGGAGGGTCGTGGAGTCCGGAGCTATGCACAGCATGCCGTTTTTGGTCTTCTCACCGGTCGCCAGTGCGGTTCCGGCTGCAGACGAGTCGGTGATGATGTTGCTGGCAGAGAAAGTCGTGGCCAGTCCCAACACCGGGAACTGGGTGAAGCAGAGCGGATCCATGCCGATCACGCCACGTTCCTGGGCCAGATAGGCCTCAGCAGCTGCCACATGGGTAAAGCCCATGCCGTCGCCGATGAAGTAAAAGACATACTTCGCATGTTTTTCCTGCGGCGTGCAGGAGACCGCCATGAAAAGCAGGGCGGCCGCTGCCAAAACGTTGATGATTCTCTTCATTTCGATTTGTCTGACAGATAAAAGAAAGGGTGGCACGAAACCACCCTTTCTTCAGTTCAAGCGTTCGCTATTTCTGAGCGCCTTTGCGCGCACCATACATGATCTTCAATGCCGAGCAGCGACGGAGCTCCTGCTTCACGTCTGTGATGATACCCATGCGGGTGTCTTTGTCGGCCTTGATGTTGACCTGCATGAACGGACGGTCGACCTCGGACATTTTCTCACGTTCTGCGGCGATAAAGTCGCGGATCGGGCTGAGGTCGTTGTTGTCCTTCACGATAACGTCGTTGAGCTGGATACGGGAATCCGTACCGTACTCTTTCTGGTACTGCTGCGAGGGCGTTCCAATATAGATATAGGTAGCCAGGTCCTTCCGGTCGAGCTTCGCAATCTCGGTCGCCATTGGGGTGGTGACACGGACTTTCGTCTCGTTCTGACGCATGGAGGTACACACCATGAAGAACATCAGGATGATGAACACGATGTCCGGCAGGGACGAGGTATTCATCTGCGGAAGTTCACCTTTGTTTTCTTTGATGAATTTAGCCATACTGAATTCTCCTATTTCTTCTTGACGTCCTTAGGTTCCGCTTCGGAGATCTTCTGCGGGATGGCCTTGCGGACCATTTCCTGCTGATCTTCGCTCAGTTTGGAATACTTCTTTCCGAAGGTCTTCATCGAGAAATCGTCACGGAGTTCGTTGATGGCCTTGATCAGCTCGTTCTGGACGGTGATATAGGCCTGGTACGTCGTACCGCGGTCGTTCTGCAACGAAATGACGCCTTTGGAAACGGGAACCGGTCCGAGACCCGGGATATCCTGGATTTCCTTTTCAGGAAGGTTCGGGTCGTCGTAAGGGTTGGTCATGAATTCTTTGATCTTGTCCTTCAGCTGGCTGACATCCATCGGTTGACTGCCGGCCAACAATCTGTCGTTGGAATTGATCTTCACCTGGATGATATTCCGACGATTGACCTTCAAGTCCTCCATCTTCTGATCTTCAGGAGGGATGGGCGGAAGGAGACGGGAGATACCCTCCTCCTTGTCCATCGTGGTCACCATCAAGAAGAATATCAGCGCGATGAACGCAATATCCGCCATAGATGAGCCGTTGATTTCAGGAACCTTTTTCTTAGCCATACTTCAGATACTTATTTTTTCACAGCCTTGCGGATGGCACTCCAGCACAGCGACACGATAGCGGCGCCGACCATGAGGTAGGTTACAAACAAAACTGCGTCAGCGAACTTGAAGTCGCTGGGTTTGACAGTGGCCTTGGTCTCGATCGGCGTACCAGGAGCAAGCAACCATGCTCCACCGACGATCACGACGACAGCCAAGATGAGAATGATCAGCCGTAGCAGCTTCTTCTTGCTCTTGAAGGCTCCGAAGAGCGGGAAGAGCAAGGTCACGCAGAGCGCCAGGAAGAGGAGGCAATAGATCCAATACAAGAAGGTATCGAGGGGAGCGCTGTCGGTCGTGGTCGGCTTGGCCGTGAACACGATGACAAAGAGCACCAGCGACACCAGGAAGAGGACCAATTCCAGGATCTTCCAAGGCCTGTTCTCTCTTTTTTCGTTCGTTTCTTTCATAACAAAATCAGTGAAAAGGTTGGTGTTTTGTTACTTATTTGCTGTATTTCACCAGCATGTCGACGAGCGAGATGGAGGAGTCTTCCATGTCCACGACGATCGTGTCGATCTTGGAGATAATGTAGTTGTAGAAGAGCTGGAGGATAATGGCGACGACCAGACCACCGACGGTGGTGATCAGAGCCACTTTCATACCACCTGCCACCAGTGCCGGGCTGATATCACCAGCAACCTCGATGGCGTCGAAGGCCTGAATCAGACCGAGCACAGTACCCATGAAGCCCAACTGCGGAGCGATACCGATGAACAGACCGATCCAGGAGAGGCCCTTCTCGAGTTTACCCATTTCAACGGAGCCGTACTCGATCACAGACTTCTCGGCTTTTTCAATGCCCTGGCCGTCTTTCACGCGGAGAAGGCCCTGGGTGAAGATACGTGCCACCGGGCCCGGGGTGTTCTTGCAGAGCTCGTAAGCTTTATCGACACCTTCGTTCTTGAGGCAATCTTCAATCTTGCCCAGAAGTTTCTGGTTGTTGTTCTGTGCGATACTCAGGGTAATGATCTTCGCGATGGCGATAGCCAGACCGAGGATGAGGCACAACAACACGAGTGCCATGAAGGTGGCACCACCTTCGATGAAGAGCTTCTTCAGCTGCTGGTGGATCGGGGTGTCGTTGGGTCCGGCTGCGAACGGATCGACAACCTCGTCGTTGGCTTGAGCAACGGCTTCAGTCTGCTCGGCGGACTGATCCTGTGCAAAAGTCTTCTGGTACTCAGCAGAAATGGTCAGAAGGCCAATGACTGCCAAAAACATGAAAATTTTTTTCATAGGGTTTTTGATTAATTATTAAACACTGAATTTTAAATAGTTATAGTCTCTATTCTGTGGTTTTCACGGCATATACGCCGCCAAAAATTCTTTGCAATTTAATAATTTTTTTGGAAAGTAACACTATTTCTAAGAAATTTCTCCACTGACCCCAATTTCGAATTTTTCGCTAACTTTCTTATTATCAGCGTATTGACCAAGAAGTACAAATAATTTTGTTACAGCGGCTTCCGTCGTCATGTCTTTTCCGCTCACAAGCCCGGCCTGTTTGAGGATGTCGCCGTTGGCATAAGCGCACATGTCCACGGCGCCGGCCTGGCACTGTGTGATGTTGACGATGACGCCGCCCGCCCGGGTGAAGGTGTGGAGGGCATTGAGGAACCAGGCTTCCGAGAGCGAATTGCCCGAGCCGTAAGTCTCCAGGACCACGGCCCGCAGCCCGGGGGTCGAGAGCACCGCCTGCACGAGCGGTTCGGTGATGCCGGGGAAGATCTTCAGCACGGCCACCCGCGTGTCCAGGTCTGTATGCAGGCGCAGCGGCCGGCCCCAGCGGCGGGGATGGTAGATGGCGGTCTCGTTGTACCGGATATGGATGCCCACCTCTGCCAGCGGCGGATAGTTGGGCGAACGGAAGGCACTGAAATTCTCGGCGCTGTATTTCGAGGTGCGGTTGCCGCGGAAGAGCTGGCTGTCGAAATAGATGCAGACCTCGCAGATATGCGGATGTCCGGCCTCATCCTGCTCGGCCGCCAGCTGTATCGAGGAGATGAGGTTCTCCTTGCCGTCGGTGCGCAGCATGCCGATGGGAAGCTGGCTCCCGGTAAAGATCACGGGTTTCTCGACGTTCTCGAGCATGAAGCTCATGGCAGATGCAGAATAGGCCATGGTGTCAGTGCCGTGGAGCACCACGAAGCCGTCGTAGGCGTTGTAATTGACCTTGATGATGCCGGCGAGCTTGATCCAGAAAGCGGGATTCACGTCGGACGAGTCGATGACAGGGTCAAAAGAGAGAGAGTCGATGACATAGCCGAACTTCTTGAGCTCGGGCACCTCGCGGGTGATCTGGGTGAAATCGAAGGGTTTGAGCAGCTGCGTTTCGGGATCCATCTTCATTCCGATGGTGCCTCCGGTGTAGATAAGGAGTATCTTTCGGTCCATTCTGACGTTATAAATTGAAGAGCCTGCGCGCGTTGGTCGTGGTGGTCTCCCCCACCGCCTCCGGCGCCAGGCCCTTGATCTGTGCTATTTTTACGGCTACCAGCCGGACATAAGAAGGTTCATTGCGCTTGCCGCGGAACGGAACCGGTGTCAGCCACGGGCAGTCGGTTTCGAGCACCACATCGTCGAGCGACATCTTTTCGAGTGCCAGGGCCACGCCGGCGTTCTTGTAGGTCACTACGCCGCCGATGCCGAACTTGAAGTCGGCCATTCCCAGGAGCCTGCGGTACATTTCATAGCTGCCGGACCAGGCATGCATCACGCCGCGGAAGTCCACGCCGCGCACTTCTTCCAGCACGCGCAGGAAATCGTCCGTGGCTTCACGCAGGTGGATGATGACGGGCAAGTCCGCCCGGGCTGCCAGACAGATCTGTTCGGCCAGCACGCGCATCTGCTGTTCCACATAGTCTTTCGACCAGTATTCGTCGAGGCCGATTTCTCCGATGGCATACCAGCGCCGGTCACCCAGATGCTGCCGCACAAAATCCAGTTCCTCCTGCCAGTCTTCCCCCACCGATGTCGGATGCAGTCCGATGCAGGGAAAGGCGAAGCCGGGCAGGGCGTCGGCCGTCGCCAGGAGCGCGTCGTGGCAGGCGCGGTCGATGCCGGGCATGACGCAGGCTTCGAGTCCGGCTTCCCGGGCACGGGCCAATACCGCGTCGAAATCGTCGCGGAAGGCTTCGTCATAGAGGTGGCAGTGGGTATCGATCAACATTATTCTTACAAAGATAAGTAAAATTTGTTTCCATCGGCCACGGCACGGCCCTCCATTTCAAGTTCCAGCAGGAGCAGGTTGACGGTGCGGGGATCGAGCCGCGTAAGGGCAGCGATTTCTTCGGCCGAAAGCGGGGCGCGGGCTTCAAGGCAGCGCAGGACACTGCAACGATCCGGCGGGTCATCGGCGCGCAGAAGCGGTACGGCGGCTTTCCGCTGGCGTACTGAAAGCCAGCCCATCGCCAGAGGCAGGGCGTCGGCATCGGGGACAAGGATGGCTTCCTGCCTGGCGATAAGCTCATTGCATCCCACAAAGGAGGTATCTGTCATGCGGCCCGCAACAGCGAATACCTCGCGCTGGTAGGAAGCGGCCAAAGAGGCGGTGATCAGGCCTCCGCCTTTGCGGAACGACTCCACCAGCAGCGTTGCATCGGCCATGCCGGCGATGATGCGGTTGCGGCGGAGGAACGTGAAGGGGACGGGCTGCGTCCCGCGGGAAAAGTCGGTGACCAGGGCGCCGTTTTCGAGGACACGGCGCGCGAGTTCACGGTGCTGGCGGGGATAGATTTCGTCAAGGCCGCAGGGCAGCACGCCGATGGTCGGCAGGCCGGCTTCGAGCGCTGCGGCATGGGCGCAACCATCAACGCCGAGTGCCATTCCACTGACGATCAGCGGCTTTTCGTTCAAATCGGCCAGGCGGCCGATGATGCGGCGGCAGCTTTCCCGGCCGGTCCAGCTGGCTTTGCGGGTACCGACGACGGCCAAGGCGCGTGCGGCATTGAGATCGGCATTCCCTTTACAATAGAGCATCAACGGCGCATCGCTGCAGGCAGCCAGCCGCCGGGGATAGGCTGGATCGTCGAGGCCGAGCAGGCGGATGCCGTAGCTGCGGGCCCATGCGACTTCGTCGGCGGCCCGGTCGAGCAAGGAAGGTTCAAACAGAAGGTCGAGGTAAGGGCCGGCATGGGAAAGCACGGCATCAAGGTCACGGCGCGCCGTCCGGAATACACCTTCGGGGCCGCCGAAAGTCTCCATCAGCTGACGGCCGACAGAACACTTGTACGCAAAGACCTTGCTCAGCGCACACAAATAGACAAAGTGATCGGGCTCCATATCTTTTTTGCGCACAAGATACGAAGCCCGACGGATGCAGCGCCCGCAAAAAAGCAATATCCTTCCGGAAGCTGTTTATTAATTTTTTCAGTTCGGGCAGCATATTGCTTCTCAGACCGACTCGCGAGCGAGTCTCCCTCCCAAATCAAGATTTGGGCCCCTCCCTCTATCAACCGAGGGTGGTTAGGGTCTTCCAAGCAATATGCTGCCCGAACAGGAAATCAGATGATCAACATGGCGTCGCCGTAGGTGCCGAACTGATATTTCTCATCGATAGCGACCTTGTAGGCGTTCATGACGTGGTTGTAGCCGCCGAATGCAGCGGCGTTCATCAACATGGTGCTGTACGGCAGATGGAAATTGGTGACCATCGCATCGGGAATCGAGAACTGGTACGGCGGGAAGATGAACTTGTTCGTCCAGCCGTCGAAGGCCCGGATCTCCTTCTTCGTCGTGACATAGGTCTCCAGCGCCCGGACGACCGTGATGCCCACCGCAAACACTTTGTTGCCACGGCCCTTGCAGGCATTGACCGCTGCCGCCGTCTCTTCAGAGATCGAATACTGCTCCGAATCCATCTTGTGCTTCGACAGGTCCTCCACGTCCACATTGTGGAAATGCGCATTGCCCATGTAGAGCGTCAGGAAGGCGCGGTCGATGTCGTGAATCTCCATCTTCTTGAACAGGATACGGCTGAAATGCAGACCCGCCGCCGGGCAGGCCACAGCCCCTTCCTTGGAAGCGAAAATGGTCTGGAAACGCTCTTTGTCAATCTCTTCGGCATGCGGACGGATCCATTTGGGCACCGGAAGAGAACCCATCTGATAGAGCGTCTGGCGGAATTCCTCATACGTGCCGTCAAAGAGGAAACGCAGCGTGCGGCCGCGGGAAGTCGTATTGTCGATGACTTCGGCCACAAGGCTGTCGTTCTCACCGAAATACAGCTTGTTGCCGATGCGGATCTTGCGGGCCGGATCGACCAGGACGTCCCACAGGCGCTGGTCCCGGTTGAGCTCGCGCAACAGGAAGACGTCGATCTCGGCGCCCGTCTTCTCCTTGTTGCCGCTCATCCGTGCCGGGAATACCTTGGCGTCGTTGAAGACGAACAGGTCGTGTGGCGCGGCGTATTCGATGATATCCTTGAAAATCCGGTGCTCGATGTCACCTGTATCCTTGTGAACCACCATGAGGCGGCACTCGTCCCTTTCCGGGGAAGGATACTTGGCGATCAGTTCCTGCGGAAGTTCAAAACCGAATTGCGAAAGTTTCATATTTAAATTTTAGGCGCGAAAACAATATTTATACGGATAAAATCCGAAAAAGTTTCAAATTATCCGTTTTTCAGCGCGGCCTCCAGCACATTGTCCGTCGACAGGTAGATCGGATAGAAGGCTGCGTCGTTCATCGGCGTGTTGCGGCCGATCAGCGCGCGAAGCTGCACCAGGATGAGTTCGCCCGATACCGCCCAGTCCTCCGCCGAAGGCACCAGACCCTGCTCTTTCGTAAAAGCAATGAACCCATCCTTGAGGTTCAGGCCGTCGAGGAAACGGTTGAGCGTGGGCAGGTCGTGGATTTCGCGCAGACGCGCACGGTAACGGTCGGCCATCAGGTTGGCATACTTCACTTGCAGGCTCTGCCGGTTGCATGCCCCCAGATACTCGGAGTAGCGGGTGGTGTCGAGCGGCACGAACACATCGGGAATGATGCCGCCTCCGCCATAGACCGTGCGACCGGCACGCGTCTCGAACTTGAGCGAATCATTGACCTTGATGCTGTCGGCACTCGTCATCTCACCGTGGAGATAGCGTTCGTAGATATCATATCCGTAGTCGTCGCCATAGGGCTTCTGGATGCAGCGGCCCGAAGGCGTATGGTAGCGGGCCACCGTCAGGCGGATGCCCGAACCGTCGTTGAAGAAGAGCGGTTCCTGTACAAGCCCCTTGCCGAAGGAGCGCAGGCCATAGAGCGTCGCCCGGTCGTTGTCCTGCATCGCCCCGGCGAAAATCTCGCTGGAAGAAGCCGAACCCTCGTTGATGAGCACCGCCAGGTCGATGTCGCGGCAACTGCCGCGGCCGTCGGCGTACACATCCTGGCGCGGCCGGTTGCGGCCTTCCATGTAAACGATCAGGTCGCCCTTTTCCAGGAACTCGTTGGAAAGCATCAGCGCCTGGTCAAGATAACCGCCGGTATTGTCGCGCAGGTCGAAGACCAGCCGCCGCATCCCCTGCTCCTTCAGGGAAAGCGCCGCCTTGAGGAATTCCAGATAAGTGGTGCGGGCGAATTTCGACAGCTTGATATAGCCGGTGGTGTCGTTGATCATGTAGGCTACGTCCACGCTGTTGACGGGAATCATGTCGCGGACGATGGGAAAGACGATGGGCTCTTCCACCCCGTCGCGTTTCACATGGATATCCACCTTGGTACCGCGCTTGCCTTTCATCAGGCGCACCATCGAGTCCTGCGGCGTTTTCGTGCCGGCTATCACCCGGTCGTCCACCTGCAGGATACGGTCGCCCGACAGCAGGCCCGCCTTTTCGGAAGGCCCGCCCGCGATCACCTGCGAAACCACCGCCGTATCGTTGGGTACGGTAAACTGGATGCCGATGCCGTCGAAGCCGCCCTGCAGATCCTCTTCCGCTTCCTGCAGCTCCACCGGCGGCAGATATACGGAGTGCGGGTCGAGCTGGGCCATGATGCCCGGCAGGATCTCCTCGGTCACCGCCTTCTGGTCGATTTCGTCCACATAGTCGCGTCCCACCGTCTCAAGGACCAGCATCAGCTTGGCCCAGTCACCTTCGGGGATCCGCACCGTCTTCTTCTTTCCGCCGAACCAAAGCTGTCCGAGCGTAACCAGCAACAGGACGACGACCACACACCAGCCGATGGTGGTCCATTTCTTCTGATTCTCAGGCTCCATACCTTAAATGTCCATTTCGATTTTTTCTACTTCGATGCCGGCACGGCGCAGCAGGCCCACGCCGTCGACGATCCGGTATTCCCGGGCATAGACCACCCGCCTGATACCGGCCTGGATGATCAGCTTGGCGCACTCCATGCAGGGAGAATCCGTGATGTAGAGCGTGGCCCCGTCGCTGCTGTTGTGGCTTTTAGCCACCTTGGTGATGGCATTGGCCTCCGCATGCAGCACATAAGGCTTGGTCACGCCGTTTTCGTCTTCGCAAACGTTCTCGAAACCGGAAGGTGTTCCGTTGTATCCGTCGGAAATGATCATCCGGTCCTTGACCAGAAGGGCGCCGACCTGCCGGCGGGTGCAGTACGAATTTTTCGCCCAGATGGCCGCCATTTCAAGATAGCGGCGGTCGAACTTTCTTTTTACTTCTTCCATCTTGCCGGATCTATGCGTTGGTCCCCCTCTGATAGAGGTAGCGCTTGATGCTGCGCTTCGGCGTCTTTTCAAATTCCTGGTCCACGATCTCCACCCGGCTCAGCTTGCAGTACTGGTCGAGTTCCAGATTGGCCAGGGTCATGCCCTCGTTGAGCTTCTCTTCAAGCTGCTCGCGGTCGAGGCCGTCCTCCTGCGCCTGTTCGAAATCCGGATAGACCAGTGCCACGAGCTTGAAATCGTCTTCGATGACGAGCGACTCCACGACGTAAGGCATGTTGTTGAGGATGCTTTCGATCTCTTCGGGATAGATGTTCTGGCCCGACGGGCCGAGGATCATGCTCTTGCAGCGGCCGCGCAGGTAGAGGTAGCCGTCGCCGTCGATGACGCCCATGTCGCCGGTCCTGAACCAGCCGTCCACGAACGACTCCTTGGTCGCCATTTCGTTCTTGTAGTAGCCCAGGAACACGTTTTCACCCTTGACCAGCACCTCGCCGGGAATCGTCTTCGGATCGTCGGAATCGATCTTGATGCGCATGCGGGGCGCCGCCTTGCCACAGGAATAGAGCTTGGTCTTGTCCCAGTGGACGTAAGTGATGATGGGTGCGCACTCCGTCATGCCGTAGCCGATGGTGAAGGGGAAGTTGATGCGCTTGAAGAAGGCTTCCGCTTCGCGGTTGAACGGGGCGCCGCCGATGATGACCTCGCCGAACTTGCCGCCGAAGGCCTGGACCAGGCTGTCGCGGATCTTGTTCTTGACCATCTTGTCAAGCACCGGCAGGTTGAGCATCAGCTTGATGCGGGCCTTGCTGATGAAGGGGACCAGCATGCTCTTGTAGATTTTCTCGATGATCATCGGGACGGCGATGATTGTGTCGGGTTTCACTTCGCCCATGGCCTCGAGGATCACCTTCGGGCTGGGAAGGCGCGTCAGGAAGAACACGTGGGCACCGATGGTCATCTCGAAGAGGAACTCGAAGATCATGCCGTACATATGGGCGGTAGGCAGCATGGACACCATCCGGGAGTTGCAATCCATGTGGGGTTCCGCCTCGTGGGCGAACTGCACGTTCGAAAGCAGGGCCCGGTACGGGAGCATCACGCCCTTTGAAAAACCGGAGGTACCGGAAGTATAGCTGATGAGCGCCAGCTGGTCGGGCAGGTCCACATAGTAGTGAAGGCTGTTCTGGTCAAAGCCGTTGCGATACCGCTCCAGCATCCGGGCCTCCATCGATTCCATGGCGGCGAGGGCGTCCGGAGTGAGCGTCTTGACCACCTTGAAATCAGACAGCGTGACGACCACCTCGACGCCGGGAAGCTCCACATCGGCCAGATTCTGCCAGATGTTGTCTCCCACGAAGAAGATGCGGGATTCGGAATGGGTCACCAGATGCCGGATGTTGGCAGCCTGGAATTCGTGGAGGATGGGCACCACCACGGCACCGTAGGTCATCGTGGCCAGATAGGCCACGGCCCAGTTGGCCTGGTTCTTCGAGCAGAGGGCGATGCGGTCGCCCGGCTTGATGCCGCATGCCTCGAAAAAGAGGTGCAGCTCCGCGATCCTGCGGGCTACGTCTTTATAATAAAGTGTGTTCTGCTTGTAGTTCGAGAGTGCGGGACGGTCCCAGTTCTTCTTGAAAGACTCTTCCAAGAGGACATTGAGGGAGCGTTTTCTGGATGGTTTCTTTGCCATAACCGAATATTATGAAAATGCCTGCAAACTGCAAAGATGCGAATAAAGACCGTTATTTCCAACCAATTCTTCGTGATTTCCTTCTTCGACGATGCGGCCGTCCTGTACGACATAGATACGGTCAGCATGGCGGATGGTGGACAGGCGGTGGGCGATCACCAGCGTGGTACGCCCGCCCGTCAGCCGGTCGAGGGCATCCTGCACCAGGCGCTCGCTTTCGGTGTCGAGCGACGAGGTGGCCTCGTCGAGGATAAGGATGGGCGGATTCTTGAGTACGGCGCGGGCGATGGCGATGCGCTGCCGCTGCCCGCCGGAAAGCTTGGCGCCGCGGTCGCCCACGGGCGTGTCGTAACCCTGTGGCAACTGTTCTATGAAACTGTCGGCATGGGCGATGCGCGCGGCTTCGCGCACGTCGTCCGGGCCGACGTCCTCCCGGCCGAAGGCGATGTTGTTGTAAACCGTATCATTGAAAAGGAGGGTTTCCTGGGGGACGATGCCCATCAGGGCCACCAGCTCATCGAGCCGGAGTTCACGGATGTCGATGCCGTCGATGCGGACAGCGCCTTCCTGCACGTCGTAAAAGCGCGGCAGCAAGTCGGCCAGCGTGGACTTGCCGGCGCCGGAGGGTCCCACCAGGGCCACCATCTTTCCTTTGGGAACGGTAAGGCTGACATCGCGCAGCACCGGTTCATCTCCATACGAGAAGGTGACATGTTCGAAACGGACTTCGTCCCTGAATTCCGGGATGGCGCGGTTGCCGTCGGGGATGCCGGCAGGTTCGTCGAGAATCCGGAAAATGCGTTCGGCCGACACCAGCCCTTTCTGCAGGGAGGCATAGGAGCGGGAGAGCGCCTTGGCGGGCTCCAGCACCTTCCAGTAGAACATGATATAGACGATGAACTGCTGCCAGCTCATGCCCAGTTCTCCCTTGTAATTGAGCCAGCCGCCGTAGAAGAGCACGATGGCGGCGATGCTGATGCCGAGGAATTCCGAAACGGGCGAAGCCATCTCCTGGCGGTTGCGCACGCGGAGGATGACCTGACGGTGCCGCTCATTATCCTTTTCGAAGGCACGTTCCACATAGCTGCGGGCCGAGAAGGCCTTGATGATGCGGGATCCGGAGATAGCTTCTTCGAAATGACTCACGATGCGGCCCATGAGGCTTTGTGTCTCGACGGAACCGGCGCGAAGGGCCCGCGTGAGCCGGGTGATCAGGAAGGCCGAGACCGGCAGTGCCACCAGCGAGACCAGGGTCAGGCGCGGCGACATCCAGAGCAGCATGGCCAGGAAGCCGAGGACCAGCAGCGGCTCGCGGAAAAAGACATGGAAACTGCCTGCCACGGTGTTCTGCACCTCCGCCACGTCATTCGAAATGCTAGAAAGCACGTCGCCCTTGCGGCGCTCCGTGAACCAGCCCACCGGCAGCGACGCGATCTTGCGGAAGAGGTCGCGCCGGATGTTCTTCATCATGCGCGTTTCCAGTTTCACCACGATGCGCTGCGACAGGTAGCGGCAGACATTCGAGAGCAGGCTCGCCAGGATGATGGCGCCGCAGACCAGGAGCAGGCCCCGGATCACTCCGCCGCCGCGGATGACGGAAGAGAGCAGCCAGCGGAACCACTCCGTGAAATAGGACAGCGTCAACGAGAATTCGGGCCGCCCGCAGGCCGTGGCGGCTGCCTCATTGTCGAAGAGGACGGTCAGCAGCGGACCCAGAAGGCCGTAATTCACCACGCCGAAAACCACGGAAAGGATGGACAGCACCAGATAGCCCGGCCAGTAGCGGCGCAGCGGCTGCGCATAGGAAAGGATGCGTTTGAAAGGATTCATGTTGGTGGCGTGCGCTGCAAAGATACGAATTTTCATTTTTTTGACTTACCTTTGTACTATTATGTAACAAATCATAAGCAATCATGAACAATTTCTGCGAATATAACATCAATCCACTGGTCCAGGCCATCGGAAAGGAACCGAAGGACTTCACCAAAAAAGACCTGGAGGAATTCATCGTCCAGCACGAGGTCCGCATCGTCAATTTCCGCTATGTCGCCGCCGACGGCCGGCTCAAGACCCTCAACTTCCCGGTGACCAACCGGCAGTATCTCGACACGATCCTCTCCTACGGCGAACGCGTGGACGGTTCCAGCCTGTTCCCTTACATCGCCGCCGACAGCAGCGACCTCTACGTGATCCCGCGTTTCAGCACGGCCTATGTCGATCCCTTCCAGGAGATTCCCACCGTGGGCTTCCTCTGCAGCTATTTCACCAAAGACGGCGAGCCGCTCGAAAGCGCCCCGGAATTCACCCTCCGCAAGGCCCACAAAGCCTTCCGGGAACGCACCGGCTTCACCTTCGAGGCCATGGGTGAACTGGAATTCTACATCGTCGACCGGGACGACGAAGCCTTCCCTGCCGAAGACCAGCACGGCTACCACGAATCCACGCCCTTCGCCAAATTCGAATCTTTCCGCGCCGATGCCATCCGCTGCATCGCCGAGGTCGGCGGCCAGATCAAATACGGCCACTGCGAGGTGGGCAACTTCACCCTCGACGGCAAGATCTACGAGCAGAACGAGATCGAGTTCCTGGTCAATCCCGTGGAATCAGCCGCCGACCAGCTGCTGATGGCCAAATGGATCCTCCGCTCCCTCGCCTATCAGTACGGCATCGACATCACCTTTGCCCCGAAGATCACCACGGGCAAGGCCGGCAGCGGCCTGCATTTCCACACCCGCATGATGAAGGGCGACCACTCCGTGATGATCAAGGACGGCTCCCTCTCCGACGACGCCCGCCGCGCCATCGCCGGCTACATGAAGTTCGCTTCGTCGCTGACAGCCTTCGGCAACACCAACCCGACATCCTATTTCCGGCTGGTGCCGCACCAGGAAGCCCCGACCAGCGTCTGTTGGGGCGACCGCAACCGCTCGGTGCTCGTGCGCGTGCCGCTGGGATGGAGCGTCGACCGCAGCATGTGCGCCCTCGCCAATCCGCTGGAAGATCCGAAAGATTTCGTGGTACCCGACAAGCAGACCGTGGAGATGCGCTCCGGCGACGGCAGCGCCGACATCTACAACATGCTGGCCGGCCTGGTGACCGCCGCCCGCACCGGCTTCGAGATGCCCGATGCCCTGGAAGTGGCTGAAAAGACCTATGTCGACGTGAACATCCACGACAAGAAGAACGAAGCGCTGCTCAACTCGCTGGAGCAGCTCCCCGCCTCCTGCCACGAATCGGCCCTCTGCCTGGAGAAGAACCGCGCCCTCTATGAAAAAGACGGCATCTTCTCGCCCAGCCTGATCGACGGCACCATCGCCAGGCTGAAAGCCTACAAAGACCAGCACATCCGCCACGAAGCCACCAACGACCCCAAGAAGATGGCCGAACTGGTCCGGAAGTATTACTACTGCGGATAGCACCCGTGCGGTTCAGGAATGAAAAAAGCGTCTCCATTTGCGGATGGAGACGCTTTTTCTGTGTGTATGTCCTTGTTATTCTTCGGTTTCGGGTTTCTCCACGTAGGGTTTGACCGAGACCAGTTCCACCTTGAAGGTAAGGGCTTCGTTCGGGCCGATGTCGGCGCCGACATTGCGGTCGCCATAGGCGAGTTCGGCGGGGATCCAGAGCATGATCTCACCACCTTCACCAACATACTGCATGCCTTCAGTCCAGCCTTTGATCACGCCGTTGAGCGGGAACGTGACCGTGGCACCGCGCTCGTAGGAAGAGTCGAACACCTTGCCATCGAGGTTCTTGCCTTCGTAGTTCACTTCGACGGTGTCGCGCTCGGACGGCTTTACGCCGTTGCCTTCGCGGACGATCTGGTACTGCAGGCCGGATTCGGTGGTCACGACGCCGTTCTTCTTGCCATTGGCGGCCAGCATCTTGGCGCTCTTTTCAGCATTTTCCCGGGAGACGGCATCCATGCGTTTTTCCATGAAACCGTTCACCACGTTCTGGAACACGGCGTAATCAACTTCGACACCTTTGTTGGCATCCAGGATGCCCTTGATGATGGCATTGGTGCTCAGGGGACCGAAGTTGTTCTGGGCGATCTGCATGCCGGTGGAATAGCCGATCATGTAGCTCACGGAGTCGACGTCAGACTTGGAAATACCGGCCGGCTGGGAGCCGGAAGCCGTTTTCTTGTCGCAAGATGCAAGCATCATTGCCGACATTGCGCAGATAACTGCTACTGCAAAGATTCTTTTCATGATATGAACAATTTGAATGTTTCTTCGTTGGAGCCGCAAAGATAACAAAAGTTCGAAAAAAATGTCAGAAACAGTTGGATATACCGATATTTTTCCTAACTTAGTGGTATGAACGTTACTTCGCAAGACCTGCACGACAAGCTCAAGGACTTTTTCGGATGGGAGGCCTTCAAGGGAAACCAGGAGGACATCATCAAACACCTTATCGAAGGGGGCGACGCCTTTGTACTGATGCCTACCGGCGGTGGCAAGTCACTCTGCTACCAGCTGCCGGCACTCTGCCTGCCCGGAACGGCCATCGTCATCTCTCCCCTCATCGCCCTGATGAAAAACCAGGTCGATGCCATCCGCGGTTTCATCCACAATCAGGAGGGGATCGCCCATTTCCTGAACTCTTCGCTCAACAAGAGCCAGATTGCAGAAGTAAAAGCCGACTTGCTGTCAGGCGTCACCAAACTGCTCTACGTCGCGCCCGAGTCGCTGACCAAGGAGGAGAACATCCAGCTGCTCAACCAGCTGCACATTTCGTTCTATGCCATCGACGAGGCGCACTGCATCTCCGAGTGGGGCCATGACTTCCGCCCGGAATACCGCCGCATCCGCGAGATCATCTCCCAGATCGGCAAGGCGCCCATCATCGCCCTCACGGCCACGGCCACGCCCAAGGTGCAGTCCGATATCCAGAAAAACCTCGGCATGCTAGACGCCCGGGTCTTCAAGTCGTCGTTCAACCGCGAGAACCTCTACTACGAGATCCGCGACAAATCGAATCCCAAGCGCGAGATCATCCGCTTCATCAAGGACAACCCCGGCAAGAGCGGCATCATCTACTGCCTGAGCCGCAAGAAAGTGGAGGAAATCGCCCAGCTGCTCAACGTCAACGGCATCAAGGCGCTCCCGTACCATGCAGGTATGGACGCCGCCACACGCGCCCACAACCAGGACGCCTTCCTGATGGAAGAAGTCGACGTGATCGTCGCCACCATCGCCTTCGGCATGGGCATCGACAAGCCCGATGTGCGTTTCGTCATCCACTACGACATCCCCAAGAGCCTGGAAGGCTACTACCAGGAGACGGGTCGCGCGGGCCGCGACGGCCAGGAAGGGCAGTGCATCGCCTTCTACAGCTACAAGGACATCCTGCGCCTTGAAAAATTCATGCAGGGCAAGCCCATCTCCGAGCAGGAGATCGGCAAACAGCTGCTCATGGAGACCGTCTCCTACGCCGAGTCGAACCAGTGCCGCCGCAAGATCCTGCTCAACTATTTCGGTGAAGACTATCCGCAGGCCAACTGCGGGATGTGCGACAACTGCCTCTATCCGAAGAAACAGTTCGACGGCCAGGAGGAGATGTGTACGGTCATCGAGCTGATCCTTTCGCTGAAAGAGACTTTCAAGGCCGATCACCTGGCCAATATCCTCGCCGGCGAGAACAACTCCATCATCAAGTCGTACAACCACCACAAGCACGAGCTCTTCGGCATCGGCCGCGACCGCGGAGTCCGCTTCTGGAGTGCCGTCATCCGGCAGGGGCTCATCCTTCACCTGCTGGACAAGGACATCGAGCGCTACGGCCTGATCTTCGTCACGCCGGAAGGCCGCGCCTTCTACGAGAAGCCCTATGAGCTGATGCTGACCGAAGACCGCGAATTCGTGGACGGAGAGGACGATGACGACGATGAAGCACCCATCGGCGTGGGCAAGCACAACGTCAATGCCGGCGGAGGCGGCGACCAGCAGCTGCTCGCCATGCTCAAGGACGTGCGCAAGGACCTGTCCCGCAAGATGAACCTGCCGGCCTGGGTCATCTTTACCGACCCGAGCCTCGAAGACATGTCCATCCAGTATCCGGTGACAGTGGCGGAACTCAAGAACTGCCAGGGCGTGGGTGAAGGCAAGGCGCGCAAGTTCGGACAGCCCTTCGTCGACCTGATTGCCAAGTACGTGGAAGAAAACGACGTGATCCGTCCCGACGACTTCGTGGTCAAGTCGGTGGTCAACCGTTCCGCCAACAAGGTCTACATTATCCAGAGCATCGACCGGAAGCTTCCTTTCGAAGATATCGCCCGCACGAAGGACATGGACTTTGAAGAGCTGCTCACGGAAATCGAGTCGATCGTCGGTGCCGGTACCCGCCTCAACATCGACTATTACATCCGTCAGACCATTGACGACGACAAGGCGAACGATATCTACGACTATTTCCACGACGAAGCCGACACCGACTCCGTGAGCGACGCCCTCAAGGAACTCGGCGGCGACTTCACTGAAGAGGAAGTCCGGCTGGTGCGCATCAAGTTCCTTTCGGAAGTGGGCAACTGATTTGCCGTCCTCACTGAAGGGCCTTAACGAGGACGAGAACCATCAAAAACAGTCGCCATCCTCGAATCAGAAGTCTGGTGAGGATGGCGAAATAGTGAGACCTCCGGCCATTGACATGCTGCCGGGGGTGATGGTTTCATTACAGGTTGCAGACCACTTCGAAATGGAGCTTGCCGTCGATGATGGTGGGTTTGTAGAGGGTGTCTTCGACCTGATAGTAGGTCTGTCCGCCGAGGACGATCTCGTCGTAGTCTTCGGGAATCTCGTCAACCAGGGCGCCGATCGGAGCCTCGATCACACAGTACTCGCCGTTGACAAGGGTGTAGAAGACGCCGTCCTGATAATAATAGTTCTGTCCGGACTGGCTGAGCAGATTCGAGTTGTAATAGTCGTCGCTCGTGCGGAGCGTGTAGCTGGCATTCTGGGCTGCATAGATGCGCGAGAGTTCAGCCGCGGTCTGCGCCCGCTCGATCTCGTTGCGGATGGTGTTGATCGCGATGGCGCTCATGGCGATGTCAAACAGCGCCGTGGCGATGCGGGTCCCGAGCGGCGGGCGGCAGACGTAATAGCCTCCGTCCCAATACGGCCGGTAATAGATGCCGTCATAAAAATAGTAATCACGATAGCCGACGCGGACCAGCGAACAGCCGTAGGGAAGCGTATGGATCCGATGGCCGAAGTAGTGGTTGCCATAGTGATAGGACGGCAGCGGCCGGTGGCGCGGCTCGAGGTAAGGACGGGAGTAAGCGGGGCCGCGATGACTCGGACGCGGAGCGTGGGCCATGGCGGGGCCGTGGCCGGAGCCCGGACGGGGACTGCGGACGGAAGGAGCGGGACGCGGGCCGTCGTTGCGGGCGATGCGGGCGCTGTGATTGGAGCCGGGACGCGGGCTGCGGGAAATGTCGCTGCGGCCGGAGCCGGGACGCGGACCGACGTTGCGGGACGGACGATTGACGTTCGGCCGATTGACATTAGGACGGTCGGCAGGCCGGTTGCTGCGGGCGACGTTACCGCTGTGATTGCGATTCATCTGGGGGGCCTGGCTGCGGTTGACATTGCCGCTGTGGCTGCGGTTCATCTGCGGAGTCTGGCTGCGTCTGGCCTGGGGGGCCTGGCTGCGGTCAGCCTGAGGAGCACGGCCGCGGTTGACTTGCGGGCCGTGATTATTGCTGCGGGGCGACGACATCTTCGTACTCGGCCCGCTTTGTCCGGAGGGAGCGCGGTGTTCCGTTCGCGATGAATGGGAAGGTCCACCGCCGGAACGACGATTCTGGCCTTGTGCCTCAAATGAGGTAGTACACATCATTGCGATGCAAAGCATCAGTACCACTTCTGTAAAACGTTTCATGATATTGAGTATATGTCGATAGCCGTTGGAACGTTATCAACGGATAAAGGGAAAATCGTGCCAAGGAGACACCCGTCAGGCAAGTGATGACGGAGACGGAAGCTCAATCCATTTGATTTCTGGATCGCGGGCCCAATAAGTAAGTTGCTTCTTGGCATAGTGGCGGGTGTTGCGCTGGATGAGACGGATGGCCTCTGCCAAATCATAGGCGCCGTCGAAATAATCGAATAATTCCCTGTAGCCCACCGTATTGAGTGCAGGAAGGCTACGGTACGGGAGCAGCGCGCGCGCTTCGTCAAGCAGGCCTTCCTCCATCATCTGCACGACACGCGCGTCGATGCGGGCGTAGAGCTCGGGGCGCGGGCGCGTCAGGCCGGTCTTGACGATGGTGAACGGACGCTCCCTGGAGGGATGGGTTTTCCAGTCGGAATATTTCCGGCCGGTGGCGATGGTCACTTCAAGGGCCCGGACGATACGCTGGCCGTTGGCCGGATCGATGCTGGCATAGGATTCCGGATCCAGGATGCGGAGTTCGGTGCGCAGGGCGGCCACTCCCTCGTCGCGCAGGCGCTGCGAGAGTTCGGCACGCAGCGCGGGATCGGCTTCGGGAAAGTCATCGAGGCCCTTGCAGAGGGCATCGATGTAGAGGCCGGAGCCGCCAGCCATCACCACCGTGTCGTGTTCCTTGAACAATTCCTCCAGCAAGGCCAGGGCTTCAAGCTCGAAGGCGCCGGCCGAACAGGGCTGCGTCACGCTCCGGTCGGCGATGAAATAATGCCTGACGGCCGCCAGCTGCGCCTCGGAAGGACGCGCCGTGCCGATGCGCATCTCCCGGTAGAACTGGCGGGAATCGCAGGAGACCACGGGCGAGCCGACACGAAGCGCTTCGGCGACCGCATAGTCTGACTTTCCGACCGCGGTCGGCCCCAATATGATATGCAATGTGGGCATCCGGGATTATGCGTCGTAGATTTCCTCTCCTTCCCCGTCGTCGAACATCTTGTCATCGTCTTCGTCCTCGTCCTCATCGTCCAGGTCATCGAGGTCGTCAAGGTCGTCGTCGAGCGCGGCGAACTTGCTGTCGCGCACAGGATGCAGCTTGGGTATGGCGGGTTCTTCTTCATAGCGGGCACGGAACTGGTCGGGGTTCTGGCCTTTTTCCTCCACCAGCGCAGGGTAGGCCCGCATCGGAAGGTACCCGGTCTCACCTTCGAACTTCAGGCAGATAAAGCGGTCGTTGCGCAGGTCGAAGACGAAGTGGAGCTCCGTCTCCCCGCGTTCGAGCACCTTGTCGAACGTGACGGTATCCATCGCGCCGTCACCCATGTCGAACAGACCGTATTCGCCACAAAGCGTGCCTTTTTCGTCGTAACCTTCAAACATCACCATCTGGTCGGGCGAGAAGCCCAGGTTGTCGGTGATGAAGCTGTTGAAGCGGAACAGCGTCATGTCGCCCTTTATTTCGTAGACCCGGTAGAAGACCTTGCTTTCGGGAATCGTTGCTCTAAAAGTGTATACCATAACACAAATTTAACAAAAATATTCTTACATTTACTCGATGAATGCAATTTCCGACACCTACCGCTCCATCGCAGCCCCTTCCAAGGGCATATACAAAGAGCTGGGCAGCAAGTTTCTGGCCTTCGCCTACCCCGTCGAAACGGAAGAGGCGGCCAGGCGGGTTCTCGAAGAGGTTCGGAAAGAATATTTCGACGCACGGCACCACTGCTACGCCTGGCGCCTCGGGCGCACGGGCGAACCCTGGCGGATGAACGACGACGGCGAGCCCTCCTCCACTGCGGGCAGGCCCATCCACGGCCAGCTTCTGAGCAATGAGCTGAGCGACATCCTCGTAGTGGTGGTCCGGTATTTCGGCGGCACGAAACTCGGCGTCCCCGGGCTGATCCGGGCGTACAGGAGCGCTACGCAAGATGCCATCGCCAATGCGGAAATCATCGAGAAAGTGGCGGGCGAAACCCTGACCGTCACCTTCGACTACCTTCAGATGAACGATGTGATGAAAGTTCTCAAGGACATGGATATCACGCCGTTGAACCAGCAGTTCGACCTGCGCTGCACCCTCACGGCACGGGTACGTCTGTCTCGGATTGAAGAGTTTCGCAAACAATTGGCATTTTGTCAAATTAATTGATTATATTTGCGGATTACGGTTATAAATTTAATAAAAACACCTTTAAACACTACAATATCATTATGAAAAAAGCTTACAATTTCAACGCAGGACCCTGCGTGTTGCCGCAGCAGGCAATTGACGCAGCGATTGCGGCATTGCAAGATTTCAAGGGGACCGGCATGCCGGTCATATCTGTTTCTCACCGTTCGAAAGAGTGGGAGGAGACGATGAACGAGTGCCGCGCACTCTGGAAGGAACTCCTCAACATTCCCGACAACTATGAGGTGATCTTCCTGGGCGGCGGCGCTTCGCTCCAGTTCCTCTATGTCGCGATGAACCTTCTCGAGAACAAGGCGGGCTACCTGGAGACGGGTGTCTGGGCCAAGAAGGCGCTCAAGGAAGCCAAGGGCATCGGCAACGCCATCTGCGTCGCTTCCTCGGCCGACAAGACCTACAGCTACATCCCGAAGGGCTATGAGATCCCGACCGACCTCGACTACTTCCACATTACCACGAACAACACGATCTACGGTACGGAGATCAAGTACGACATGGACTGCCCGGTGAACCTCGTCGCCGACATGTCGTCCGACATCATGAGCCGTCCTGTCGACGTCTCGAAATACGCCCTCATCTACGGTGGCGCGCAGAAGAACGTGGGCCCTGCCGGCGTGATCTTCGCCATCATCCGCAAGGACATCCTCGGCAAGGTCTCCCGTTATCTCCCGACGATGCTCAACTACCAGACCCATATCGACGGCGGCTCGATGTTCAACACCCCGCCGGTGTTCCCGATCTTCGTGATGACCGAGACGCTGAAGTGGCTCAAGGGTATCGGCGGCCTGCCGGTGATGCACAAGATGAACGTCGAGAAAGCCCAGATGCTGTACGACGAGATCGACCGCAACCCGCTCTTCGTCGGCACCGCCGCGAAAGAGGACCGTTCGATCATGAATGTCTGCTTCGTCATGGCTCCGGGCTATGAGGCCCTCCAGGACGAGTTCATGGCCTTCGCCAAGGAGCGTGGCATGGTGGGCATCAAGGGTCACCGCAGTGTCGGCGGCTTCCGCGCCTCCATCTACAACGCCTGCCCGAAGGAAGCCGTACAGGCCCTGATCGACTGCATGCAGGAATTCGAGAAACTTCATAAATAAACCGCGATGAAGATTTTAGTTGCTACGCAGAAACCTTTCGCGAAGGCAGCCGTGGACGGCATCCGCAAGATCGCCGAAGAAAACGGCCATACCCTCGCCCTGCTTGAAAAATATACCGAAACCGCAGAACTGCTGGCCGCTGTCGCCGATGCCGACGCCCTCATCGTCCGCTCCGACAAGGTGACCGCCGAAGTCGTCGAGGCTGCCAGAAAGCTGAAGATCGTCGTCCGCGCCGGCGCCGGCTTCGACAACCTCGACCTGGCCGCCTGCACCGCCCATGGCGTCGTCGCCATGAACACCCCGGGCCAGAACTCCAACGCCGTGGCAGAACTCGCCCTCGGCCTGATGATCTACATGAACCGCAACCAGTTCACCCCGGGCACCGGCAGCGAACTCAAAGGCAAGACCCTCGGCATCCAGGCCTACGGCAACGTCGGCCGCCTCGTGGGCAAGCTCGCCATGGGATTCGGCATGAACGTCCTCGCCTTCGACCCCTATCTCCCCAATGAGAAGATCGAAGCCACCGGCGCCAAGGTCGCCCCGTCGCTCGAAGCCCTCTACGAGAACTCCGACTTCGTGTCGCTGCACATCCCCGCCACCCCGGAGACCAAAGGTTCCGTCGGCCGCAACCTGGTGGGCCGCATGCCGAAAGGCGGCTGCCTGATCAACACCGCCCGCAAGGAAGTCATCAACGAAGCCGAACTCTTCGACCTGATGAGCGAACGCGAAGACCTCCGCTACGTCGCCGACGTGGCCCCGGACCGCGCCGCCGAATTCGCCGAAAAATTCGGCAAACGCTATTTCGGCACCCCCAAGAAGATGGGTGCCGAGACCGCCGAAGCCAACATCAACGCCGGCCTGGCCGCCGCTACGCAGATCTGCAAATTCTTCGCTACGGGCGACCGTACCTTCCAACTCAATAAATAATCCGGAACTATGGTAAAGGTTAAACCGTTTGCAGCCATCCGTCCCCCGAAGGCCATCGCCAAGGAAGTCTCCGCACGCCCCTACGACGTGATGAACTCCGTCGAGGCCAAAGCTGAGGCCGGTGAAAAATCCCTGCTCCACATCACCAAGCCCGAGATCGACTTCGACCCGATCGCCGGCGAACACGAGCAGCGCACCTACGACAAGGCCGTCGAGAACTTCAAAAAATGGCAGGAACGCGGCTGGCTGAAGCAGGACGACAAAGAATACTACTACGTCTATGCCCAGACGATGGAAGGCCGCACCCAGTACGGCATCATCCTCTGCGCCAACACCGACGACTACGCCACGGGCGCCATCAAGAAGCATGAGCTCACCCGCAAGGAGAAGGAAGACGACCGCATGGTCCACGTCCAGATCCAGAGCGCGAACATCGAGCCGGTGTTCTTCGCCTATCCCGACAACGCCGAGATCGACGCCATCATGTTCCGGTACATCGCCCGCGTGCCTGAATACGACTTCGTCGCTGACGAGGACGGCTTCGGCCACAAGCTCTGGGTGATCGACGACCCGAAGGACATCCGGCGCATCACCGAGATCTTCGCCACGATCCCGGCCTTCTACGTGGCCGACGGCCACCACCGGACGGCTGCCGCCGCCCGCGTGGGCGCCGAGCGCCGCGCGAAGAACCCGAACCACACCGGCAACGAAGAGTACAACTATTTCATGGCCGTGTGCTTCCCCGACAACCAGCTGAAGATCATCGACTACAACCGCGTGGTCAAGGACCTCAACGGCCTGACGGGCAAGCAGTTCTTCGAGGCGCTGCAGAAAGACTTCATCGTGGAGTGCAAGTGCGACTGCACGAAGGACGGCGGAAAGTGCGAGTGCGAGCTCCCCTGCCACTGCGAATGCTCCGAGCCGTACAAGCCGGCCGGCCTGCACAACTTCTCGATGTACTTCGAAGGCGTATGGTATTCGCTGACCGCGAAACCGGGCACGTACAACGACAACGACCCGATCGGCGTCCTCGACGTGACGATCCTCTCGAACCTGGTGTTCGACAAGATCCTCAACCTGGGCGACCTCCGTACCTCGAACCGCATCGACTTCGTGGGCGGCATCCGCGGCCTGGGCGAACTGAAACGCCGTGTGGACAGCGGCGAGATGAAAGTCGCCTTCGCGCTCTACCCGGTCTCGATGAAGCAGCTGATCGACATTGCCGACACCGGCAACATCATGCCGCCGAAGACCACCTGGTTCGAACCGAAGCTCCGCAGCGGCCTGGCCATCCATAAATTCTAGGCCGGTCGCTGGAGAACAATTCGCTAATAACCAGCGATTTACAACAACACCCTCCCCTTATGACCGGGGGAGGGTGTTTTAGTAAACGATTGATATACAGACTATTCTCCTCCAGCCCCTAATGTCTTGCGGTAGTGGCAGTTGATGACCTCGGCGCAGTCGCCGTGCCAGTTGTGCATGCCATTGCCCTGGCAATCGCGCCAGACGGGGCAGCCGGCGCAGCGGCCGCGGCGCGTCCAGCGCCGGTCGCGGAACGGTTGGAAGCGGGTCTGCCAGACCTCCCAGAAATTGTCGCGATAGATGCTGCCCTGGGAGAAGGCGTCGCGGTCGATGTTGGGGCAGGCACAGATGCGGCCGTCGATGAGGACCGAGGCGATCGTGATGCCCGCCCGGCAGAAGAAGGGATTCTGGCGTACCTTCCGCTCGTAGCGGCCCAGATAGCCTTCGCAGCTGAAGGTCACGTTCATGCGGCCGTCTTTCGCAGCGGCCGCCGCTTCCCTTTTTGCCTGAATGAAATCCATGAGCCGTACGAACTCGGCATCGGTCAGGTGCATGTCGGGATCGTCCTTGGCCCGGCCGATGGGAATGATGGTGAAGATGCGCCACTGTTTCACGCCCAGGGCGGCGAGCCGGTCGTGAAGGGCCTCCAGCTGGCCGACATTGCGGCGGTTGATGCAGCTGACGACGTCGAAATTCAGGCGGGGCTCCGCCGCAGCGATGGCGATGGCGCGCTCCGTCCGGTCGAAACTCCCGGCGCGGCCGCGCATCCAGTCGTGTTCTTCTTTCAGGCCGTCGAGACTGATGGTCAGGGCTCCCATGCCCGCCGCCATCAATTTGCGGTGCATGGCCTCGTCGTAGAACCAGCCGTTCGACACCATGCTCCAACGGACGCCCCTGCGCCTGATGGCACGGCCGACTTCTGCAATGTCGGGCCGCAGCAGCGGCTCACCTCCCGTCAGCACCACGGTAAACTCGGGCGGCCGCTCCTTCACCGGAACGGTATCAAGCGCCTGCAAAAAGTCCTCAAGCGGCATGTCCACATCCTGACTCGCCGCCATGCAGTCGCTCCCGCAATGTCTGCAACGCAGATTGCAACGCGTCGTACACTCCCAGAACAAATAGTTCAGCTCATGCACCTTCGTCTCGTTCGCCCTGAACAGGCGGAAGAAGGTTTTATATAAGGGGAATCTTTCCATCAAGTGTAAAGATAACACTTTTTTAAGAAATTTCAGCTGCAATGTACACACCTGATAATCAGCCGATAACGAAAAATCACCCCGTTCGCAATGACCAGGGTGACTTTTCATAAAGCACTGAAATCCTGCCGCTTACATTGCAGCTAAAAAAGCACTATTCCATGCTACCCATCAAAGCCGGAGTCATCAGGCATGATGAGAAAACTCTACTGAAGGAGCTCGTCAAGGTAGGGGTAGAAAGCCGGGTCCTCGCCGAGGACGATTTTGATGATTTTGCCCTGGGGATCGAGAACCAGTTTCGTAGGGAAGCCCTGGACCTCGTAGACTTTTACCAGATCGTTGGCGGCGGGATTCAGCACGCTGATCCAGGGAAGCTCGTACTGGGCCGTGGCGGATTTCCATTTGGCCTCGGTGTCGCGGCAGGCGATGCCGACGATTTCCAGCTTGTCCTTATGCCGGGCATAGGCAGCTTTCATATCGGGAAAGCCTTTGATGCACCAGGGGCACCAGCTGCCCCAGAAGTCGACCACGACATATTTGCCCTGCAGCGAAGAGAGCGTGAACACGGTTCCGTCCGTTTTCATCGCGGAGAAATCGGGAGCCAGGGCGCCCTCCTTGACAGTCTGGGCAAAGCCTGCGGATGACAATCCGGCCAACAGCAGGCAGAAGAGGAGAATTTTCTTCATAATAAAGTATGTGTCAAGCAAATATCATTCCAGTCCCTTCTCCAGGAAAGCGACATACTGGTCTGCGTCGAGGTTGTAGCTTCGGGCCGGGACTTTGTTCTTTTCCGTGACCGGATCGAGGATTACGTAGTAGGGCTGGGCGTTCACGTGGTAGCGCTGCATCATGAAGTAGGAATTGATCTTTCCCAGGCTTTTGAGCACCTTTCCTTTGTCGGTCGTGACCCAGTCCTTCTCGTCGAGCACCGTCTTGTCGTCGCCGTAGAGCGAGCAGACCACATAGTCGTTTTTCATGAGCTTCAGCACGCGGGGATCGCTCCAGACGCGCGCCTCCATCTCCCGGCAGTTCACGCAGCCATGACCCGTAAAGTCAAGCAGCACGGGCTTGCCGACCTTTGCGGCATAAGCGCGGGCTTCCTCATAGTCGAAGAAGGCGGGAATGTCGTAGGGCAGGTGCAGGAAATCGGCGTATTTCCGGTGGGCGGGCAGGCCGCCTGCATCCGTTTCAGCATTCACGACATAGGCAGTGCCGCCTCCGCGCTGCTGCGCCGGATCGAGCACGAAGTCCTGGGTGGTGATGGGCGGCAGATAGCCCGAAAGGGCCTTGAGCGGCGCACCCCACATACCCGGTATCATATAGACCACGAACGTTAAATCGACGATGATCAGGATCAGGCGGAAAACGCTGATATACTGCACCGGACTGTCGAATTTGAACTTGATCTTGCCCAGCAGGTAGAGGCCCAGCAGGGTGAAGACCACAATCCAGATGGCCAGATAGACCTCGCGGTCGAGGATGCCCCAGTGGTAGGTCTGGTCGGCCACGCTCAGGAACTTGAAGCCGAGGGCCACCTCGATGAAGCCCAGCACAACCTTGACGCTGTTGAGCCAGCCGCCGCTCTTCGGGAGTTTGTCCAGCAGCGAGGGTGCGAAGGCCAGCAGCGTGAAAGGCAGGGCGAAGGCGATGGAGAAGGCCAGCATCGTGATGATGGGTTCCCAGAACTGGCCCTGGGTACTCTTGATGAGCACGGAACCTACGATCGGGCCCGTGCATGAGAACGATACCAGCACGAGGGTCAGGGCGACGAAGAACACGCCGGCCAGGCCGCCCTTGTTGGATTTTTCATCCGACTTGTTGAGCCAGGAACTGGGCAGGGTGATTTCGAAAGCGCCGAAGAACGAAGCCGCAAAAAGCATGAAGATCAGGAAGAAGATGATGTTCGGGAGCCAGTGCGTTGCCAGCCAGTTGAAGATGTCGGCCGTCACGGTCTCGCCGCCGGCGAAATACGTAATCAGGATAATGACTGCGATGGGAATCGTATAGAGCGCTACGATGGAGAGGCCGAAAATCAACGCCAACCACTTGCCACGCCCCTTCTTCTCTTCTTCGCCCTCGGCCGTCTGGTTCTGCTTCAGGAAGAAACTCACCGTCATCGGAATCATCGGGAAGACGCAAGGCGTGAGCAGGGCCACGAAACCCCAGGCAATGGCCTCGAGGATCAGGCCCCAGATGGATTTGCCCTCGCCCGGCGCCAGGTCGTTCGCATCCTGGTCCGTCATTCCGGCCTCTCCCACCGTCATTCCGGCCCCCGAGCCGGAATCTACAACAGGAAGACCGTCTCCCCCGGGCAGCGTCACGTCGATCGTCACATCATCCGGCGGAATGCAGTTCTCGTCGTTGCAGGCCTGCCATTCCACGGTAACAGGCACCGTCACGGGATTGCCCTGCAGCAGTTCTACTTTCTGGCAGATGATCACCGGGCTTTCGCAGGTGCCGATCTCGATGCCGAAAATGTCATCGAAGCCGCGATGCACCTCCGAGGAGATGTACGGATCACCGACCAACTTGACTTTCTCCCCGTCCTCGACGGTGAAGATGGTCCCGCAGGGGCCGTTGGAGCCGTAATCGGTCAGGTCGTAGATGTGCCAGGATCCGCCCATCGTGCCGGTGGCGCGGATCTCGTAGGTGTTGCCTTCCACCCGGACGGCCTCGGCCTTCCAGGAGACAGGCTGCTGTTGCGCCATCGCCGGCACCGCCAGCAACAGGGTCAGAAGCAGGAGCTTGAAGTATCTCATCGGGTATCCTTGATTTCGGTGTATCTGGCAAATATACAAATTCTCACAGATTTCCCCGTATTTTTTTATTTTTGCGGTTCAATTCCACGCCATGAAACGATTCTTCCTGTGCATTTTCCTCTTGCTGGTTACGGCGCTGCCGGGACGGGGAGACGGAGGTGTCAAGACATGGTTCGAGGGATTGGATACCACGCGTTTCCTGCTGGTCGACAAGCAGGGGCTGACGCTGTCGCTGGTCGGTCCAGGCGGCCGTGTAGAACAACGCTACGGCATCGCCTGCGCCGTCAACATGGGCGACAAAGAAAGGAAGAAAGACCACCGCACCCCGGAAGGACGCTTCCCCATCAGCCAGATCCTCAATTCGTCCAGTCTGTCCCACGATTTCCGGGACGGCAAGGGCCCTGTCCCCGGGGCCTACGGCCCCTGGTTCCTCAGACTCGACGTTCCCGGGTTTATCGATATCGGCATCCACGGAACGCATCTCCCGGAATCCATCGGGAGCCGCTCGACGGAAGGTTGCATAAGGATGCGTAACGACGATATCCTCGACCTGAAGGAACACGTAGCGGTAGGTATGCCCGTGGTCATCCTCCCCGATACCCTTTCCGTGCCAGTCGACAGCCTGCTGGCATGCCTGGCCCCGGCCGACACCATCGCACCGCCCGAAAACACAGAGTCCCTCCCGGCTGGTCCCGGCCCGGAACCCATGGCAAAACGCCCCGGCCTCCTGCCCTGGCTCATCCTAGGCCTGGCAGCACTCGCCGCCGCCTTGCTTCTGATTGAGCGGAGAACCCGTCAATAGTTTTCATTCTTTTTCTTATCTTTGTAAGATTAGAAGGATGAATACCGACACCATACGGATACGCGGGGCGCGGGAGAACAACCTGCGCGACCTGTCGCTCGACATAACGAAATACCAGATCACCGTCTTCACGGGTGTCTCGGGTTCCGGCAAGAGCTCGCTGGTGCTCGATACCATCGCCGCCAAGAGCCGCCGCGAACTGAACGACACCTTCCCCACCTTCGTACAGCAGTATCTGCCGAAATACGGCAGGCCGAAGGTCGACAGCATCGAAGGGCTGCCCATCGCCATCGTCATCGACCAGAAGAAGCCGGCGCAGAACTCCCGTTCCACCGTCGGCACCTATACCGACATCTACGCGCTGCTGCGCCTGCTGTTCTCGCGCGTGGGCAAGCCTTTCGTGGGCTATTCCGACAGCTTCAGCTTCAATCATCCCCAGGGCAGCTGCCCGCGCTGCGCCGGTCTGGGCGAGATCCGGGAACTCGACATCCACAAGCTCGTGGATTTCGACAAGAGCCTCAACGACGAGGACACCATCCATTACATTGCCTTCGGCAAGGGCGGCTGGCGCTGGATCCGCTATGCGCACAGCGGCTTGTTCGACCTCGACAAGAAAATCAGGGACTATTCGCCCGAAGAACTCGACCTTTTCCTCAACAGCCCGCAGATCCGGCTCAAGAACCCGCCCGCCAACTGGCCGAAGACCGCCAAGTACGAGGGCCTGATCCCGCGCATGTACCGCAGCATCATCAATTCCGAGGAAGGCCTGCTGCACGCTGCCGTGCTCAACCCCATGCTGACCATGGGCGTCTGCCCAGATTGCGGCGGCACGCGCCTCAACCCCAAGGTGCTGACCTGCAGGATTGAAGGCCTGAACATCGCGGAAGTCTGCGCCATGTCCGTCACGCGACTGAACACATGGATCGCCGCGCTGGCCGATCCGCTGGCCGCCGACCTGAAGGCCGCCATCGGCGCCCGGCTCTCCGCACTGGAGGAGATCGGGCTGGGCTACCTGTCGATGAGCCGGCCGCTCGGCACGCTCTCCGGCGGCGAGGCGCAGCGTTGCAAGATTGCCAAATACATCAATTCGTCGCTGGCCGACGTGCTCTATATCCTCGACGAGCCCAGCGTGGGGCTGCACCCGCGCGACATCGAACGGCTGAAACGCTCGGTCCGTCGGCTGCGCGATGCGGGCAACACCGTCCTGCTGGTAGAACATCACCCGGAAATGATCCGCATCGCCGACCACATCGTGGACCTGGGCCCCGGTCCGGGGATCGACGGCGGACGCATCCAGTTCGAAGGCTCGTTCGATGACCTGCTGCGGAGCGATACGGCCACGGGGCACCTGGTCGAGGAACGGCTGCCATTCAAGGCGACGCCCCGGACGGGCAGCGGAAGTTTCCGGGTAGAACATGCCACGCTCAACAACCTGCAGGACCTTTCGGCCGATTTCCCGCTGGGCGTCTTCGGCGTGGTGGCTGGCGTGGCCGGATCGGGCAAGAGCTCGCTGATGGAATGCTTCCGGCGCCAGTATCCCGATCCGGAACAGGTGATCTACATCAGCCAGAAGAACATCGGCGTGAGCCTGCGCTCCACGCCCGGCACCTACATGGACGTGGCGGGCGACATCCGCAAGGCCTTCGCCAGGGCGCACAAGCTGAAGGAGGCGTATTTCACCTTCAACGGGGAGGGCGCCTGCCCCGTCTGTGGCGGCCGCGGCGTCATCGTCTCGGAAATGGCCTTCATGGATGCCATCGAGACTACCTGCGAGGCTTGCGGCGGACTGCGCTACAAGCCCGAGGCGCTCCGGTACAAGCTGACCAGCCCGGCCACCGGCGAAACGCTCGACATCGCCCAGACGATGGACCTGTCGGTCCGTCTGGCCTCCCGCTTCTTCGCCGGAACGGTCATCGAAAAGAAACTCAGGCCGCTGGTCGACGTGGGCCTGCAGTACCTGCATCTGAACCAGGCGCTTTCGACCTTGTCGGGCGGTGAGCTGCAGCGGCTCAAGTTGGCATCCTATCTGGGTGTTGAAAACAAAATATTCATCGTGGACGAGCCCACCGACGGCCTGCACATCCAGGACATCCGGCGCATCATCGCGCTCTTCGATTCGCTGGTGGAACGGGGCAACACCGTCTACATGATCGAACATAACCTCGACGTGATCCGTTCGGCCGATTTCCTGCTCGAACTGGGGCCGGGCGCCGGCGAGGCTGGCGGGCGGCTGCTTTACGCAGGTGCGCCCGCCGGCCTCGGCGACTGCCCGGCCTCCGTCACCCGAACCTACCTCCTGACCTAAAACCGACCTGAACCATGAACCGACTCACCTTCCTGCTGATCCCCGTCCTCCTGCTGACCGAAACCCTCGGGACGGCCCGCTATGAAGTCCGCTACAAGCTTGGCGCGCTCGACACCCGCGTCGTCACGGCGGAGATTACCTGGGAGGAATCGTCCTGGAACGGTATCCCGGCCTACTATTCGGCCGCCACGCTCCAGACCGTTCCCTTCTTCCGGCTGTTCCTGGGCTCGGACTATTTCGCCGAGACCTACTTCAGCCAGAGCGAACTGAAGCCGCTGTACTTCGACAACCCCTTCCAGAAAAAAGGCAAGACCGGAAAATATGAATATCTGTGGCGGGAAGACGGAGAAATCGAATCGACCTCGACCCTGGGCGACCAGACCGTCTTCCAGACCTTTCCCAACGACGGACGCACGGTGGACTTCCTCTCGCTCGTCCATTTCCTCCGCTTCCTCGACCTGGACACGGCGGAGGAGCCCCTGCCCGTGCATATTCTGGTCTCCGGCAAATCGTATCCCGGGGAACTGCTGCACCTGGGCGAGGACACGGAAAAATTTCCGGACATGCCGGCCGAGAAGATCCTCCTCCGCCTGACCGAGCGCGGACTGATGGAGAACGGCAGCGGCAACGAAATCTACATCTGGCGCTCCTCAGGCCCCGACCGCAACATCCTCGGCCTGGAGACCGATCTGAGCACCGGCTCCATGTATGCACGGATTTACACAAATTAATACTATTTTTGCACCCTATTAACGTAGATACCATCATGATACTGAAAGTCTGTGTCGGCAGCTCCTGCCATCTCAAAGGATCCTACGACGTCATCGAGACCCTGAAAGACATCATCAAGAAATGCGATGTCGAAGACCTGGTGGAACTCCGGGCCAGTTTCTGCCTGGGTTTCTGCGCACAAGGCGTCACGGTCAAGGCCGAGGGGCTTGAAAAACCTTCAGTTGAGACATTGGGGAACGGCGAGCTCCTGCTTCACAACGTCAACAGCGAGAACATCGAGGACCTGTTCCTGAGAGACATCTATCCTTATATCAAGAAATAAGCTTTCCCGCCCATGGCCGCGTACCTGTTTTCCAAGAACGTCCAGTGCAACGACTGCTACAAGTGCCTGCACGAGTGCATGGTCAAGGCCATCGCCGTCAAGGACCGCGAAGCCACGATCCTCGAAGACCGCTGCATCCTCTGCGGCCACTGCACGCGGGTCTGTCCCCAGAACGCCAAGGTGGTGGTCAGCGAGGCCGACCGGATCAAGATCCTCCTGCGTTCCGGCAAAAAGGTGATCGCCAGCGTCGCGCCTTCCTTCGTATCCAGTTTCGGCATCTCCAATTTTTCGATCCTCAAGCTGGCGCTGGCCCGGCTCGGCTTTGCCGATGCCGAAGAAACCGCCGTCGGTGCGGAGGCCGTCACCCGGAAGTACCGCGAGCTGATGGAGAGCGGCACCTACGACAATTTCATCACTTCCGCCTGCCCGGCTGCCTGCCAGCTGATCCAGAAATATTATCCCAATGCCCTGAAATACCTGGCCAAGGTCGACTCCCCGATGATCGCCCATGCCAAGATGCTCCGCGAGCAGACCCCCGGCGCCAAGATCGTGTTCATCGGTCCCTGCATCGCCAAGAAGAAGGAAGCCGCCGAAAGCGGCCTGGTGTCCGGCGTGCTGACCTTCCAGGAGCTTCAGGCGATGTTCGATGAGCAGGGCATCGTCCTGTCGGACATCATGGACGTGCAGCTGGAGCCCGAAAAGACCCATGCCAATTTCGCCAAGAACTATCCGGTGTCGCGGGGTATCATCAATTCGTTCGTCCAACGGCCCCAGGGCTACGCCTACCTGGCCATCGACGGCATCAACCGCTGCATCCGGGCACTCGACAACATCGAGCATCTCGACCACGTGTTCCTGGAGATGAATGTCTGCAAGGACGGCTGCATCGGCGGCCCCTGCATCATCAAGAAGGATGGCGGCACCATCCGTTCCGCCTGCGAAGTCTGGAACTATGTGGACGAGGAGAAGCGAAAGTATCCCGTCCAGGCCGACGCCGGGAAGACCCGTGTCATCCTGGACGCCGAGTATCCCCGTCTGCGGACCAAGGGCCGCCCCGCTTCCAACCGGGAGATAGAAGAAGTGCTCCACCGCATCGGCAAATACAAACCGGAGGACGAACGCAACTGCGGTTCCTGCGGCTATTCCACCTGCCGCGAGAAAGCATGGGCCGTCATCAACGGCTATTCCGACATCGACGTGTGCCTGCCCTACATGCGGCAGCGTGCCGAGACGATGTCGTACGAGATCATCCACAACAGCCCCGAAGGCATCGTCGTGCTCAACAACGACCTCCATATCCTGGAAATCAACAACAAGGCGCTGGAGCTGCTCGGCATCGAAAGCACGGACTTCAAGGGGCGCATGGCCGCCGACTTCTTCGATCCCGTCGATTTCACCCATGCCCTCAAGCAAGGTGCCAGCGTCTTCGAGAACGAGATGTACATCCCGAAAACCGACAAATATGTCCATCTGACCGTCAGCAAGATCCCGGACCAGCACGTCCTCTTCGGCCTCATGAAGGACGTCACCAGCATCGTCAATTACAACCAGCAGCTCGATGCCGTGCGCCAGAACACCATCCGTACCGCCGACGAGGTGATTACCAAGCAGATGCGCGTGGCACAGGAAATCGCTTCCCTGCTCGGCGAAACGACCGCTGAGACCAAGGTCGCGCTCGTCAACCTGAAAAAGATCCTGGAAGAAGACAAAAAAGACGAGTAAACGATGGATCTTTGTCTCGAATACGGCTGTTCTTCCCTCAACAAATACGGCGAGGAACTTTGCGGCGACCAGGTGGAGCTCTGCCAGAACGACGACTGGACGACGCTCGTACTGGCCGACGGGCTGGGCAGCGGCGTGAAGGCGAGCATTCTCTCCACGCTGACGGCGAAACTCCTCTGCAAGATGATCGCCAACGACATCGACATCATCGACTGCATCGAGACGATCATTCAGACTCTGCCGGTCTGCAAGGTACGCAAGCTCGCCTACTCGACCTTCTCAGTCATCCATGTCAACCGCCAGGGCGAAGGCTGCCTCTTCGAATTCGACAATCCCCAGGCCATCTGGTACCACGAAGGGCACTGCCAGGATTTCGACCGGGACGAGATGATCATCCGCGGGAAAAAAGTTTACAAGAGCACCCTCCATCTGCAGAAGAATGACATTGTGATCGTCATGAGCGACGGCACCGTCCACGCCGGCGTCGGCAAGATCCTCAATTTCGGCTGGACCCGGCCGCAGATCATGGAGCATCTCGACCGGACCATCCGTCCCGAGATGTCCGCCAGGGCCGTCGCCTGCATGCTGGCCTCAGCCTGCAACGACCTCTATCTCGACAAGCCCGGCGACGACACGACCGTCGCCGCCATCCGCATCCGCGAATCGTTGCAGGTCAACATCATGGTGGGTCCGCCCGTCGACCGGGAAAGCGACGATTTCTATGTGTCCAGTTTCCTGGAAGGCGAGGGCAAGAAGGTCGTCTGCGGCGGCACCACCGCCCAGATCGTCGCCCGGCATCTCGGCAAGACGCTGGAGACCAGTTTCGATTTCCCGGACAAGGACGTGCCGCCCATCGGCTTCATCGAAGGCATCGACCTGGCCACGGAAGGCGTCCTGACGATGCGGCGGCTGCTGGAGCTGTCGGAACGCTATCTTTCGATCAGCGACCTGAGCGCCAAGACCTTCCCCCGGAAGGACGGCGCCTCGCAACTGGCCAACATCCTCTTCGAGGAAGCGACCTCCATCCAGTTCTTCATCGGACAAAGCGTCAACAAGGCCCACCAGGGCCTGGAGATCGATACGACGATGAAGCTCAAGCTCGTGGAGCGCCTGGCTGCCAACCTGCGCGCCATGGGCAAGAAAGTCACCCTGTACTACGATTAACCGATAAGTCCGTTCCGTATGAGCGTTACCAACAAGATATTCGATACCAACGTCCAACTCGTCAAATACAAAGTTCTTAAGGAAGTCATCCGGCATGCCTTTGCCGGAGACCTCGAGTCTTCCCGCACCGGCATCGCCAAGGAGATTGCCGCCGGCAACAAGGAGAGCATGCACTGCTGCATCTACAAGGAGCGCGCGATTTCCGAAGAGCGCGTGTGGATGGCCATGGGCGGCGACCGGAAGAACCTCAACCCTATCGCCGTCATCGACATCGCCTGTGACGAATGCCCGATCGACGGGATGCTGGTCACGTCCGCCTGCCGCGGCTGCCTGATGCATGCCTGCAAGGATGCCTGCCCCCGCGACGCCATCTCGATCGTCGACAAGCATGCCGTCATCGACAGGGACAAGTGCATCGAATGCGGCAAATGCAGCCAGGTCTGCCCCTACGAGGCCATCATTACGCGCCATCGCCCGTGCATCAAGAGCTGCAAGGTGAAAGCCATCTCCATGGATGCCGACCGCAAGGCCATGATCGACTACGACAAGTGCATCGCCTGCGGTGCGTGCGTGTACCGCTGCCCCTTCGGCGCCATCACCGACAAGTCGTTCGTGACCGACATCATCGACATGCTCAAAGGCTCGGATGGCGGCAGGAACTACCGGGTCTATGCCGTCATCGCTCCGGCCATCGTCAGCCAGTTCCATTTCGGCCGCGTGTCACAGGTGGTGACCGCCATCAAGAAGGTCGGCTTCCACCAGGTCGTCGAGGCGGCGCTGGGTGCCGACATCACGCTCTACCACGAAGTGAACGAATGGAAGGAGAAACGGCTGATGACGACCTCCTGTTGTCCGTCGTTCGTGGCGTTCATCGAGAAGAATTTCCCGGAACTGACGAAATACATCTCCTCCTCGGTGTCGCCGATGGTAGAGACGGCACGGCTCATCAAGCACTCCGACCCGACCGCCAAGGTGGTCTTCATCGGCCCGTGCAGTTCCAAGAAGATGGAGTTCCGCCTGCCCAAGACGGGCGGCGCCATCGACAGCGTCCTCTCGTTTGAAGAGTTGCAGGCCTTTTTCGATGCCCTGGACATCGACACGACGTCGCTGGAAGACAGCAGCCTGGACAATGCTTCGTTCTACGGGCGCATCTTCGCCAAGTCGGGCGGCGTGGCGCGCGGCGTAGCCGACGTGGCGGCTTCCTACGGTGTGGAAGGGGTCGAGCCGGTCGTCATGAGCGGCATCGACGAGTGCCGGGCCAACCTGATGCGGCTCAAGCTGGGCAAGGCCACCGCGAATTTCTTCGAGGGCATGGCCTGCGACGGCGGCTGCATCAACGGCGCGCTCTGTCTCACGCACAGCCCCAGGAACATCGCCGACGTCGAAGGCTACGGCAACGAAGCCAAGGAAAAGACCATCGAGAATTCTGTCAAGCTCTACCAGCTCACACAAAGCCTGAAATAAAGAAAAGCCCGGCAGGATCACCGCCGGGCTTGACAATCGTACGACGAAGTGTCTAATCTTCCGTGTCGCCTTCGAGGCCGAGGCCTTTCAGGAAACCGCCGATGCCTTCGAAAAGCGAAGGAATCTGGTTGATGAAGCCGTTGACGGCATCAATGGCCGTATTGATGCCCGACTTGGTTACGAGGCCCAGATACTTCCCGATCGCCGCGTTGACCTGTTTCTTCTCTTCTGAAGTGTAGGAATCCTTGTTCTGCTGGAATTCATCGACCAGTTTTTCGAACTTGGCGTTCGCATCATTCCAGTCAGCCTCGGTGAAAGAATCGGCATTCTTTTCCACCTTGTCAACAAAGGAGTCGAAACGCTTGGGAAGCGTCTCCTTGCAACTGGTGAGGGAGAGGACGGCCACGGCCGCCAGCATCATAAAAAGAATTCTTTTCATAGCGCAAATTTCCAAATTATTTTACCAGGCAAGGGCGCTGGCGCCGAGGATGGCGGCGTCGGAGTCCTTGAGGGAAGAATACAGGATCTTGATGCGGCCTTTCCAGATCTGGAGCTGGTTCTCTTCCATGGCGGCCACCATGTCGTCGTGGAAATACTTCTTGGCCTTGGTCAGGCCGCCGAAGAGGACGATGGCCTCAGGCGCGCTGAATTTCACGAAGTCCGCCAGCGAACGGCCGAGGATCTGGCCCGTAGTCCGGAAGATGTCGAGGGCGATCTCGTCGCCTTGCTCGGCGGCGTCGAACACGTCTTTCGAACTGATCTTTTCCGGATCGATGTCGCGCAGCGGGCTCTTGGCATCGGGGCTGGCGAAGAGCAGTTTCTGCGCAGTGCGGCGGACGCCCATGGCGCTGCAGTAGGTCTCCAGGCAACCCTTCAGGCCGCAGTTGCACTGGCGGCCGTCGCGGATGGCGATGGTATGGCCCAGCTCGCCGGCAAAGCCGTCGTGGCCATAGACCACTTCCCCGTTGACCACGATGCCGCTGCCGACACCGGTGCCAAGGGTGATCATGATGAAGTTCTTCATCCCGCGCGCCACGCCGTAGGCCATTTCACCCATGGCTGCGGCGTTGGCGTCGTTGGTGACGGTCACGGGCAGGCTGGTGAAGCTCTTGACCAGGGCGGCCAGGTCGACGACCGTAGGCTTGCCTTCGGCGTCGTAACTCCACTTGAGGTTCGGGGCGTATTCCACCGTACCTTTGTAGTAGTTGCCGTTCGGAGCACCGATGCCGATGCCTTTGACCTTTCCGACTTCGACGGTCTCCGCGATCAGGGTCTTGATGGCCCTGGTCAGTTCATTGATATAGTCGATGAGCTCCGTCTGCAGCGAGGAGATGACGGTCTGGGCGATGATTTCACCCTCTGCATTGACGACGCCGAGCTTGGTGCTCTGACCACCGACGTCGATACCCATTACGAGTTCCTTATCCATAAGCTGCTATACGGGGATGTCCTTGTTCACGTTCTTGGAGCCGGATACGGCATAGTAGATGAGGTAGGCCAGGCAGAGGACCAGGAGCCAGTAGCTCTGGATGGAGCCCACCTTGTCGGCGATGGCGTTCTGGATGAACGGGATGATGCCGCCGCCGCAGACCAGCGTCATGAAGATGCCGGAAGCAGCCGCCGTGTATTTGCCGAGGCCCTCGGCCGAGAGGTTGAAGATGCAGCCCCACATCACGGAGGTGCACAGGCCGCAGAGGGTCAGGAAGCCCAGGCTCCACGGAACCGTATACTTGGCGATGGTGATGGTCGAAGACTCGGGGATGAACATGGCCAGCAGGATGAACAGGATGGCCAGGGCTGAAGTGAAGAGCAGCATCTTCTTGCTGGAGACCTTGCCGCCGATGGTACCGCCGATCAGACGGCCGATCAGCATGCAGAACCAGTATGCGCCGATGAAGGTGCCGGCGATGGCCGGACCCACGTTCGGCAGGCTGGAGAAGTGGATGTTCGCGGTGTTGGGGATGCCGACCTCGATGCCCACGTAGAAGAAGATGGCGACGGCGCCGAGCACGAAGTGACGGAAGCTCAGCGGGCTGTGCTTGTCTTTCTTAGCCGTGCCGGCCAGGCGGGCTGCTTTCTCAGCCGCTGTCTCCTTGTGCGGTTCGGGGATGTCGGTAAGCAGGATCACGACGAAGGCGATGGCGAAGATGACCATGGCGATGACCATCACGGGCGCCACCTTGGCAACGGTCGCGTTCTCGATGGAACCACCTACGAGCCAGCCCACGAGGACCGGAGCGATGGTGCCGCCGATGGAGTTGCAGGAGCCACCCCACTGGATGAGCTGGTTGCCCTTGTTGCCGCCGCCGCCCAGGGTGTTCAGCATCGGGTTGACAACGATGTTGAGCATACACATGGAGAAGCCGGCCACGAAGGCACCGAGTACATAGACGAAGAAGCTCTCGGCATAGCCGGAGAGGAACTGGATGCCCACGCCCACAAGGCCGATGATGACGGCCAGCAGGGCCGTGAACTTATAGCCTTTGCGGCGCAGGATGATACCTGCGGGAATGCCCATGCAGGCATAAGCGATGAAGTTGGCCAGGGTGCCGAGCTGGCTGAGGGCCTTGCTGGCGCCGAACTGGTTGGTCACGACCACGCCCATGGAACCGGCAAGGTTGGTGACGAAGGCAATCATGAAGAAGAGCGAGAACATCACGATGATGGGAATCGTGTAGTTCTGCTGTTTCGTTGCGGTTGTAGCCATATATAATAATATTGTTTGATTGCTGGTTAACGGGTCCCGCCGAGGACTTTGCCGAGGATGCCGCCGAGCAGGCCGCCGCCGAGGCCACCGGTCTGGGTCTGGCGGGCATTTCCGCCACCCTTGAGGGTAAGGAGGATGTCCTGGAAATCGACGTCACCGTCGCCGTCCTGGTCTTTCAGGATGCCGGAGAGCTTGCCCATGATGACGGGGATGAGGGCCGACAGTTTGCCGTTGAGCAGCGTTCCCAGGTTCAGGTTCTTGAGGATGTTGGCATTGAACATCTGGCCGGCCAGGGCCGTGATCGGGCTCTTGGCGGCGTCCGCCTTGCCGGTGAGGAGCGACTTGATGGCTTCGATGCCGCCCGGCTTGGTAACGGTCTGGGTGAGGCTGCCGAAGATGGAATCGGTCAGGCCGTTGAGGATGGTGTTCTTTTGCTGAGCGGGAATCTCGACGTTGCCCGTCTGGGCCGTGACCTGCTGCTTGATGAGGTCTAGGATAGAATTAGCCATAGTTATATGTAGTTTATGTCGTTGGCTTTTGCTGCTGCTAAGTTAGCAAAAAAAAGACTATCTTTGTAAATTGAAAGAAAAAATAAAGTATGGCATTACTTACCGGACGCATTTCCCAAATCATCGGACCCGTGGTCGACGTCCACTTCACGATACCCGAAGACCAGCAGTCCCGGCTGCCTTCCATTCACGAAGCCTTGCAGGTAGCCCGTCCCGACGGAAGCACCCTGACCATCGAAGTGCAGCAGCACATCGGTGAGGAAACCGTCCGCACGGTCGCCATGGACTCGACCGACGGCCTGCGCCGCGGCATGGAAGTCCGCTGCACCGGCGACACCATCACGATGCCCGTCGGCGCACAGATCCGCGGCCGCGTGATGAATGTGGTGGGCGGCGTCATCGACGGCATGGACGCCCTCGACCGCAGCGGTTCCCTCCCCATCCACCGCGAACCGCCCAGATTCGAAGACCTTACCACCTCGCAGGAAGTGCTCTTCACCGGCATCAAGGTGATCGACCTGCTGGAACCCTACCTCAAGGGCGGCAAGATCGGCCTGTTCGGCGGCGCCGGCGTAGGCAAGACGGTGCTCATCAAGGAACTCATCAACAACATCGCCAAGAAGCACAACGGCTTCTCGGTGTTCGCCGGCGTGGGCGAGCGTACCCGTGAAGGCAACGACCTGCTGCGGGAGATGATCGAATCGGGCGTCATCCGCTACGGGAAAGATTTTGACAAGAGCATGGAAGAAGGTCACTGGGACCTCTCCAAGGTAGACAAGGAAGAATTGAAGAAGTCGCAGGTTGCGATGGTCTTCGGCCAGATGAACGAACCGCCCGGAGCCCGTTCCTCGGTGGCGCTCTCGGGCCTGACCCTTGCCGAGAGCTTCCGCGACAGCGGCAAGGCCGACGATCCGAAAGACATCCTGCTGTTCATCGACAACATCTTCCGTTTCACGCAGGCCGGCAGCGAAGTGTCCGCCCTGCTGGGCCGCATGCCTTCGGCCGTGGGCTACCAACCCACCCTGGCCACCGAGATGGGCCGCATGCAGGAACGCATCACATCCACCAAGAACGGCTCCATCACCTCGGTCCAGGCCGTGTATGTGCCGGCCGACGACCTGACGGACCCGGCACCGGCCACCACCTTCTCGCACCTCGACGCCACCACGGTGCTGAGCCGCAAGATTGCCGAGCTGGGCATCTACCCCGCCGTCGATCCGCTCGACTCCACCTCCCGCATTCTCGATCCGAACATCGTGGGCGAAGCGCACTACCAGACGGCCCAGCGCGTGAAACAGGTGCTGCAGCGCAACAAGGAGCTCCAGGACATCATCAATATCCTGGGCATGGACGAGCTCTCCGACGAAGACAAACTCACCGTCAACCGGGCCCGCCGCATCCAGCGTTTCCTCTCGCAGCCCTTCCACGTGGCCGAGCAGTTCACCGGTGTCCCGGGCGTGATGGTCTCGATTGAAGACACCATCAAAGGCTTCAACATGATCATGGACGGAGAGGTGGACCACCTCCCGGAACAGGCCTTCCTCAACGTGGGCACCATCGAAGAAGCCATCGAGAAAGGCGAAAAACTCCTTGCGCAAGCCGGTAAGTGATGATCCGCCTGAAAATCATATCGCCCCAAAAAGAACTGCTCTCCGTCGACGCCGAGCTGGTGGAACTGCCCGGCACGCTCGGCCGCTTTGAAGTGCTCAAGGACCATGCGCCCCTGATCTCCTCCACGGAAGCAGGCATCATCCGCTACGTGCAGGCAGGCCAGAGCCATGAAATCGAATGTCAGCCGGGCTTCGTGGAAGTCCGGAACAACTGTGTGACCGTATGCGTGGGATAAGGATGATACTCCTGCTGGCGGCCTTCCTGCTGCTCTTCGCCCCGGCTCCCGCCGCGGCGCAGCACGCGGACACGGCCGAAGCGGAGGCATTCGACCTGAATCCTTACATCTTCGGACATGTGGGCGACGCCTACGACTGGCACATCACGACCATCAACGGAAAACACATCTCCATCCCCCTGCTCTGCATCGTCATCGACGACGGCCTGCACGTCTTCTCCTCGCACAGGATCGAAGAGAACGGCTATGCATTGAATGAAAACGGAAAACTCGTGAATGCGGCGACCGGGAAACGGCCCGTCGACATCTCCATCACCAAGAATGTCTTCAGCTTGTTCCTGAGTTCCATCCTGCTCATATTCCTCGTGCTCTGGTCAGCGCGCTGGTACAAGCGGCACGATGTCCTGAAAGAAGCCCCGCGGGGTTTCGCGGGCCTGATGGAAATGCTGGTCACGATGGTCACCGACGACATCATCAAGGAAGGCGTCGGCAAGGACTGGGAGAAGTATGCGCCCTATCTGCTGACGGCCTTCTTCTTCATCTTCCTCAACAACCTGCTGGGCATCGTGCCCTTCTTCCCGGGCGGCGCCAATGTCACCGGCAACATCGCCGTGACGCTCGTCCTGGCCGTCTGCACTTTCCTGGCAGTCAACCTTTTCGGCAACAAGCACTACTATAAGGATATCTTCTGGCCCGACGTGCCGACCTGGCTCAAGGTGCCGGTTCCGCTCATGCCGCTGATCGAGATCATCGGCATCTTCACCAAGCCCTTCTCGCTGATGGTCCGGCTCTTTGCCAACATCCTGGCGGGACACATCATGCTCCTGGGCGTGGTGGCGGTGATCTTCATCACGGCCAAGCTCGGCCCGGCGATCAACGGTTCGATGAGCGTCATCACCGTGCTTTTCGGTGTCTTCATGGACATACTCGAACTGCTGGTGGCCTTCATCCAGGCATACGTCTTCACGATGCTCTCAAGCGTCTTCATCGGCCTCTCGCGCCAGGAACCCGAACACGAAAGACAATTGGAAACGACTAAATAATCAATAAACACACAAACCTATGTTAACTATCCTCTTACAAGCTATCGCAGGTTCGGCCCTCGGTAAATTCGGCGCCGCCATCGGTGCCGGTATCGCCGCCATCGCAGCCGCCATCGGCATCGGCAAAATCGGTAAATCGGCCCTGGAAAGCTCAGCCCGCCAGCCGGAAGCTGCCAGCGGCATGCGCACTACCGCCATCATCATCGCCGCCCTCATCGAAGGCGCCTGCCTGTTCGCCATCCTCGTCTGCCTGCTGGGCATCACCAACTAGTCCATGTCCCTGATCACTCCCGATTTCGGCCTC
>JAEEGH010000613.1_pt1 | contig 122638 bp, 87 predicted proteins | sample 9134181 | NCBI WGS metagenome assembly JAEEGH01 (sample SAMN16246544, study PRJNA631951) | gut metagenome | biome: gut microbiome; feature: rumen; material: DP-attached | host: Bos | place: Iran: Karaj | collected 2018-10
GTACCCGACTGGCCTTCCATTAAGCTGTTGCCCATCAAACGCATTCCGTAGAGGAAAAGAGCAAGGCCGCCGAGAAGCGAAATTACATTAAAAAAATACATGTTGTTTCACCTTTTGCAATATTTCTCACAATTAAACAGTTTACTATAAATCGCAAATAAAAGGAAGTGATTTTGATGAATAAAGAAGGAATTTATGATATAATCGTGGTTGTTAAAAATCTCACAATTTAAGCCTATGAAAGAAAACAAATATTCCGGACAATTAAATACATTCTGCTTCATAGGAGCAGGCATCCTTCTTTTTATTCAGTTGCTGGCCCATATGGCGACCCCTTTTATGAGGGATGACCTCTGGTATGCCACAAATCTGGTCACCGGAGAAAAGATTTCTTCTGTGCCGGACATCGTTGAAAGCATGATCTGGCACTATTATAACTGGGGCGGACGTATCGTAAACCATGCCATTTTGCAGGCTTTACTGTCTTTGGGCGATCTTACGGCGGATTTATTTAATATTATTGCCACCGCTCTCCTCGGGCTTGTAATCGTCCATACCGCCAAAGCAAAAAATTCCCTGATGTTTCTTTTATCCGAAGCTTTAATAGTGGCTTTTAATGCGAGCCTCTTCTTTTCCATGCTCTGGGAATCGGGCTCAGTCAACTACCTTTACTCGACATCGTGGATACTCCTCTATGTAATGGTCATCATAAAAGAATTAGACCCCATAAAAGAAACACAAGGCAAAACAGTCGCAAAGTGCATATGGATAATTCCGCTTGCCCTTATCGCGGGCTGGAGCACCGAAAACATGGGACCCACCTGCTTTGTACTCACCGCGGGAACCATCATTTTCCTCGCAATAAAAAAGAAAAAAATACCCTTCTTCCTCTATGAAGGTGCTTTTATGACTCTTGTCGGAAGCGCGCTCCTTATCCTGGCCCCCGGCAATTTCGTTCGTAACCAGTTTGTTGAAAAGGCATCTTTTACGGAAATTATCCGTGGCAGAATAGACACATTTTTAATTTCGAGTGCGGACTATCTTCTGCCTTCGTTTCTTTTTGCATTAATACTGCTTATTATTCAAATATATGTTTTAAAAGAAATTAAACCCCGTGATATCGCACTTTTCTCATTTGCCGTTATAGCACAGGGAGCCATGCTCCTCTCTCCGACATATCCGCAGAGAGCATCTTTCGGTATTATGTGCGTACTGATAACATATATAGTTTCGGTAATCTCGTCTCTCTTTGAAAATCATAAAAAAACGAAGCCTTTATTGATACTTTTAACCGCTTCGATGTTTTTATACGCAGTAATTAAAGTCTGCACGGAAATTATTTTCCCTGCAGTCTGAATATCCCGAAAATAATAAAGGCAGCAGGCTGCCTGAAAATTACTTTCGATAAATAAAATTATGGAAAAGAAAAACCGTATTATTATCAACAGAATACTTTCCATAGCGCTTTCATTCATAATGATGTTTGTGCTTTACTACAAGACGCAGAGCGTAGTGCGCCTTGTGCTTTTTTGCTTGCTTGCGGCGATTGCCACAGTTATTACCCTGCAGATAAAGCCCGAGTCTTTCTTCAGATGCCTCACCGTCTGCTTCGCCTTTCTGCCTAAAATCGCATTTAAGACAGATTTCAAGGTCAGTCCTTTTGATTTTACGGGCTTTAAGGCTTTTGCACAGGTCGTAATAATGTACAGTGATTTTCTTTTATTATTCGCGCCCGCTGCCCTGATTTTAATTGTTGTGGCTGTAATGAAGGATGAAAAGAAAGATGTATGGCAGATACTTAAAAAATTTATCCCCTGCGCAGTGATAATGCTTCTTTGTTTCCTCGCTTCAGTAATTTACAATCCGCTTGCAAACCTCTGCCTCTTTGTATTTACATATGTGGCAATAATACCAATAGCGTGCATTGCGGAAAAGCATGTTTATAAAGACGATTCGCATCTTTTAACCAATCTGCCGTATTACTTTTTAGTTCTTGTCTTTATAAGCAGGTATCTTTTATGAATTTGAAAATGAATAAATCTGAAAATACTAAAAGAACAATAAGACTTATAATCTCAGTCATCATTCTGCTCACGGTTTTAATTATCTGGGGGCATTCTTTTATGACTCCGGAAATGTCGACCGAGGAAAGCAGTTTCGTAAAAGAAATTGTCGAAGCCGTGGTTCAGAGCGTAAGCAACAACGAAGCTTTTACAATACCCGAGATTGTTATAAGAAAAAGTGCACACTTCATCGAATATGCCATTCTCGGACTTGAACTTGCGATACTTATCGCAATTACCATAAAAGAACCGTTAGCCGATGATAAAAAAAGAGGCCTGATAAAACGCATTTTCAGCTTTTATCCGACCGCTTTTATATTTTCCCTTTTCGTTGCGAGTGTAGACGAAACCATCCAGTATTTCACAGGGCGCTACTCAAGCTTCTGGGATGTGCTTTTAGATATGACGGGCGCTTCATTCTCAATCGGAATATTCCTTCTTTTACGCTCACTTATTCGTAAAAAAAGAAAATAAAAAAGACGACAATCATTTACGATTTGTCGTCTTTATTTTTTCATTGCTCCGGTTCCGCCTTCAACCACGCCGTCACTTTTGAATACTGCGCCGATGGTTTTAAAGAAGCATTTAAGGTCAAATCCGAACGATAATTTTTCAACATATTCTCCGTCGAATTTTGCCTTGACCGGAATCTCAAGTTCGTCTCTTCCGTTTATCTGCGCCCAGCCTGTAAGTCCGGGTAAAACATCATTGGCTCCGTACTTATCTCTCTCTTCTATTAAGTCGTACTGATTCCAGAGTGCCGGACGCGGTCCGATTATACTCATCTGTCCCGCGAAAATATTAAAGAGCTGGGGCAGTTCGTCGAGGCTTGACTTTCTTAAAAACTTGCCGCTTTTTAAAATGTACTGATCGGGATTTTCGAGCATGTGCGTGGGTACATCATGTGGGGTATCCATCTTCATGCTTCTGAATTTTATGAGCATAAAATGTTTCTTGTGAAGGCCGACTCTCTTCTGTTTGAAAAACGCAGGGCCGGGATCTTCGATTTTTATGATCAGTGCAATAACAAGCATAGGAATCCCCAAGAAAAGGATTCCGTTAAAAGAAATAATTATATCCAAAAGTCTTTTAAAAAATTTCCTGTACATACTCTTATATTACACCAAATTAGTCTTTATAAACTACCCTTTTTTATTTGTGCCTGCGGCCTGTAAAATTATCTCTTTTTTCGCGCTTGCATATTCGTTGGTTGCAGGCTTTATTCCTTCAAGTCTGTAGGGAATTCCGAGTGCCTCATACTTCTTTACACCCATTGTGTGATAAGGAAGAACATCCAGAGCTTCAAGGGTTTTAAGCTCAGATAAAAACTTGCCGTATTCCTTAAGTTCTTCGTCAAAGTCAGTCACTCCCGGAACGCATACAAAGCGCACCCAGATTTTTTTATTCCTGTCGGATAAGTATTTTGCAAATGCAAGAATTCCGTCGTTGTAATGACCTGTAAGTTCCTTGTGACCTTCTCTGTCAAAACGTTTGATATCAAGCATCACAAGGTCTGTAACTTCAAGGAGCTTGTCAATCTTTTCATTGCCTTCTTTGAACATTATTCCCGAAGTATCAAGACAGGTATGCACGCCCTCATCATGAAATCTTTTAAAAAGTTCGGTCAGAAAATCAATCTGCATCATCGGCTCGCCGCCCGATGCGGTAACTCCGCCCTTCTCATAAAAGGCTTTGTTTCGCTCAAACTTTTTATATATTTCATCGACGCTCATTTCCGTGCCGCCGTTTACGTCCCAGGTATCGGGATTGTGGCAATATGCGCAGCGCATCGGACAGCCCTGAAAAAACACGACGAACCTTACTCCGGGCCCGTCGACAGCGCCAAATGTCTCGATTGAATGAACTCTTCCAATCATGAACGCATCCGCCTTTCTAATCATCATAATCGTTTAAAATATTATGCTCTAAGAGATTTCCGTATCCGAAAGCCGCATAAGGAATTAACATCATTGCATAAGGGAAAATGTAACGACTGTTGGCCTCCCACATCATGTGGAAAAGGAAGCCTCCGATAACGGTAATTATTCCGATGTATGCGGAAATCAAACATTCTTTTCTGCCGGTTGTAACTACTTTTCTGAAATTGTTCAGACTCCAGATAAACACGCCTATGTAAATAACGTTCTGGAACACATTACAGAAAAACACATAAAATTTATTTAAATCGCCGTCATATATTTTCTGAATTATCTTTGCTCTTCCGCCGTAGTCAACATACGTTGCCTGACATGAAGCCAGTGTAGGATCCGCCCACTGAGTTAAGAATTTATCCCTGTAAAAAATATAGCACTCTTTCGGATTTTCTTTAAAGTATTCTCTTCTCTCTTTGATAACTTCGCTGCTTATTTTATTGGCTTCTTTCGAGTCCATTCCGGTGTTTTTGTAAGTGTCAAAATTAAAGCCGTTGTACCATCCGGGACCTCTTGTGGAATCCTGCATACCCATCGCAATGTACGAATACATTGTTACGCCTTTGCTTACATCCTCTTTTGCTTCAAGTTCATAATTTTCTAAAGTAAGCGGAAGAATTACCAAGCATGCGATAAAAGATGCTATGGCAGTTATCAGATACTCTTTTTTATGATTTTTCATGAAGATTAAAACGAGCACGATTAACGTTGCGATTATGAAAATCAAAGAGTTCTTTCTGACAAATACGGAAAGCACCATAAACACCACCATAAAAGAAATATTTAGAGCCGGCGCACCGTGTTTCTTTTCAAATCTGCAAAGGAAGAAAACTGCCACAGACATTGCTGCAAGTGACGGAATCTCTCCGTAGATAAAAGACGAATACATTATAAAAGGCAGGTTAAAAAGGGATAGATATAAAAATGCCGAAGATACTTTTTTGCTACGCCAGATTTCTTTTACGGACAGATATCCGAAGGTTATCGTAACGCAGTTTAATGCGACATAAATAAGTTTTAAAAGATGATGAAGCGAGTTTTCAAAGGGTAATAATTTTAATACTTTTATGATCGATGCAAGAAAAACGGTAAGTCCGATCTGCTGCGGATAGAATGAAAGGTAGGAATCCGGATTTCCGATAAAAGACAAATCTTTTTCGGAAAGTTTTAAAGCCATATCATAAACGCTGGCGGAATCCGCTGCGGGGCCGCTTCGTCCGAATAACACAAGCAGTGTTCCAAGCAGTGCGTGAAAGATGAGAACAAACGCAAAGAACGATTCTATACGCCATCTCGACATAGTATGTAAAAGAAAATATCCTAGCGCATAAAAGACAAGAAGAGAAATAACTACAAGAAGTATTTTTTCTCCCTCAATAATCATTTTCTGCTCGGACATATTGTTGGCTACAGCAGTTTTTATGAGCGCAGAAATCATAAGCAGACCGGAGAAAATTACCGAGAGTGCCGACAGGATAATAAGCAAAACATATTGAATTGTGACTTTCTTTTTCTTATCCATCTGTTCTCTTTGCTTCCCTGAAGAATATCGGAATTAAAAACGGTACCGTAATCATTACGGGATATACATATCTTAACTGTACCGTCGGTCCAAAAAACATTGTAGCATAATAGCCTGCTATTAGCGATACGATAGCAATCAGTCCGATGTTTTTCTTTTTGATTGCATAAATAAGAGCAAGAACAAAAAACCAGAAATAAATTCCGGGCATAAAAATGTATTTAAGAAGCGGTATCTTTAAATATCCGTTGTTATCCGCAAATTCATCCATCAATGCTCTTAATGCAGGCCACTTTGAATCCTGATAAAATCCCTTTACATAAAGCGAATCTTCCCACTTTGTCTGAACGTATCCGTGGCCTTTGACCTCGTCGGGATCGTTTATATATGCATGTGATTTATCGCCGATATCAATAAATCCCGCATTCTGTGCTATGAATGCATTTATATAATCTTCGGGATATTTTATGAACAGTTTTAAATATACTTTTACAAATTGCGAAGTTTTATTCACAACCACCCATGTGTTGGTATTTCTTTTAACAGGGTCCGAAATATCCTGTCTGTAAAGTTTTGCGCCGTCATTCAAAATAAATTCGTTTATAAGGGCCTTTGATTCCTCGTCCATTGTATTGTCGTCTTCAGGCAAAACTCCCGCACCTGCGTGATAAACATAGGTCCTGGCGAGCTGCTGAATGGGTACGCTTAGCATCTCTCTTCTGTCTCCCTGAACGGCATTAAGTGATTTGGACATACCGTTAAGTACAAGTACGGAAACTACTATCGATACAAACATACCGATTACAATCAGTGCACATTTTCGTACCTTTATTTTATTTTCTGCCGGCCCTTTCTTTACGGCCAGTATGATAAGAATTATAAGGCATACCAGAAACAGCAGTCCGAAAGCATATCTTCCGTTGTTTCTGTAAAGCACGCACATAATCGAAGAAAATACAAGAAGCGCCGTATTGAATATTGTTGTTTTTTTATCTTTGGCGAAAACCAGTTCTGACAAAGCATTAACCGAAAGAAGGAAGAATATCGCAAAAGAAATATCCTTCGTAACGCTGACCGCCATAAACCCGTTAAAAGGAAACAGCGCCTCTATTGCCAGTACCGCAAAAGAAAGTATGCGATAGCCTCTTTTATACAGGCAGAAAATACCGTACGCAAATACCGCAGAAAGAAATACTATCTGCGCCATGACGTAAATTGCTATTCCCGCATTCAGACTGTTAAACACAGCTTTTCCGGTTTCCAGGAAAAACTTAATCATAAGCGTGTGAAAAAGAGGATGATGTTCGTTGTATTCTCCCGAGAAAATCTGTCCTATCTGAATATATGAATCATACGCAAGAATGCCGGGATAATATGCCAGAAAATACGGAAGGAAAGCAAGAATAAGTACAAACAACGAAATAAAAAATACCGCCACACATTTTTTTGATTTTTGCGGAGTAAGTTTTACCGAAAAGCCGGCTATTATTTTGATCATAAAATTAATAAAAAAGCCGACCGGTATGCCGATAACAAGCGACAGAGATACTGCCTTTAAGATAAATCCCACAGACCAGTCAAGATTACCGTTAACGGTTAACGCTCTGGCTGCAAAGGATAAGAATATTATAATCGCACCCATTATGCAGAATGCGATATTGTCTTTTATTATTTTTTTAACCTTTTCTGTTTTCACCTCTGTAAGTCTCCTTTATCAAGCCTGTAAACGTAAGGTTATCTAATGTAAAAACGATAATAGTCTTCCATATACATTTCAGATGCATATTCGCTTTCTATCCAGTCAATGAAACCGTCCGTATCGTTAACTTTCAGTCCCCCGTACCAGCCGCTGACTATTATTACATCAGGATATTTGTCAGGATTGTTTTCCCAGTATTTTTTCAGGGAATCTACATAGTAAGTCGGAGTGGAAATTGTCGTATAACTTCCGATGTTTACATCTTTTATGAAGTAGCCGCCGGTGGCTAAATCCCATAAAATAACCGTATCGCCATCCTCGATATATCTGTCCCAGACATCCGTGGAATAATCATAAAGATATCCTGTCATGTATTCCGTTATAACGCCTTTCGGCGCTCCGTTTTTAATAATATATCCGATGTTAAAAATGTTCCAGTCATCGCCTCCGTTGCCCGAGTAAAAAATGCCTTTGTAGATAGTAATGCAAAATACAATTACTACGAGAAACGTGCCTGCGAGTCTTTTAAGGCGGATGCTGTTTTGCTTTGCTGCAATTAAAACAATAATCAAAAGGCTAATTGCGATTGCACCGGTTAAGTATTTAACCGAGCGGAAAGAGTTCATGTTGGTAATAACCATTATCGCAATCAGTCCTAAAATTGAAAGCAATAACGCAAACAGTAAATCTTTGTTTTTATCCGCGTCCTTATATACCATTACCATTATAACAGCAAGTATGATAATTAAGAAAAAGAAATAATTGGCATAGCCGTAACTTATGCGGACCGGTTTGACTAATGTGAACACTATCTGAAGCACTGCTGCCACCATGCCCATATATGCGCATAAAACAACAGCGAAAGGAATTTTTTCAGCCGCTTCTCTTTTCTTAAATGCTCCGGTTACTGCCATTATTATAAGCGAAATCAGAGCCACGCCCACGGATATAATCGCAAACACCAGAAAGTCTTTTCCGAGTACGAGGAAGCGGTCAATAATTGTCTGATCGTGCGAGCCGCACGCCTGAAGCGCATCTTTTATGTTCTGAAGCATTTGGGGAATCGTCATATATGATAAAAGATATGCAAAATATGCCACTCCTGCGACTCCCATCGTGACAATAAAAATCACAGGTACAGGTTTATTGTAATTCTTTCTGTTAATAATCACGTAAACAAGCACTGCGGGAACCAGTATGATACACGAAGGATAGGAAAGTGTGAGCGCAACGCAGGAAAGCCCGAGCATTACCGAAAGGGCTATGATGCGGAAGTTTATTTTATCTCTTTTATGATGTCTTAATCTGATAAGTTCGATGATGATAAGAAGCAGAAACCACGACATCATCAGGGAAAATTCGGGAATAATAAAATCCTTCGGAAGAATTCCGAATACTGCTGCCGAAATCAGAAACGAATAACTTTTATCCGTGAAGAGGCGAAGCGTTTTATACAGATAAAAAGCAATTGCTGCATGAATAAGAGTCGTTACGGCTCTGCACCATAAAATCAGGTATTCGTTGCTGCCTGTAAGTTTAATCCATACCCATTCTATAAGGGATAAAAGGAATGCGGATGTCTGATGGGGATCCCAGACTTCGGTTAAAAGTCTGTCGCCTCTGATAAGGCGGTAAGAAAGAGTAAATGCATATTCCTCGTCAATCTGAAAGCCGACGAAAATACACTTAATTGCCGCAAGAATACTTCCTGCGGCAATTATTATCATAAGAATTTTTAATAAAACAGAATTGGTCTTGTTTTCTTTCATTCTTTAGAGTGATTCATGGAATGTTCTCGAAATAACATCGAGCTGCTGTTCTTTAGTAAGTTTGATAAAGTTAACTGCATATCCTGATACACGGATTGTAAGCTGAGGATATTTCTCAGGATTTTCCATTGCATCAAGGAGAGTCTCACGATTAAGAACATTTACGTTCAGATGGTGGCCGCCCTTTGTGGTGTAGCCGTCAAGTAACGAAATAAGGTTTTCAATCTGTGATTCGCTTGCATCGGGTGCAACGTAAACTTTATCAACTTCTTCGTTGATGCAGTCGCCGTCAGCAACCTTATTTACTTTGTCAATGTATGTAAAGTTTTCATCGCTCTTTCCGAGTGCGGAAGGAATGATGGAGAATGTATTTGAAATACCGTCCTGTGCATCCTTGAAAGGAAGTTTTGCAACTGATGCAAGGGATGCAACCGCACCGGATGAATCTCTGCCGTACATGGGGTTGGCACCGGGTGCGAAAGGAGCGCCCTTAGGACGTCCGTCAGGTGTTGCACCTGTGTTCTTGCCGTATACGACGTTGGATGTAATTGTAAGTACCGATGTGGTAGGTACGGAGTTACGATATGTCTGGTGCGAACGAACCATGTTCATAAAACTTGAAACGATTTCTTTTGCAATCGAGTCTACACGGTCGTCATCATTACCGTACTTCGGATAATCACCCGTGATCTTAAAATCAACGATGATATCGTCATCATCACGGATGGGCTCAACTTTGGCATACTTGATAGCGGATAACGAGTCTGTAACTACGGAAAGACCTGCAATACCTGTAGCGAAGATTCTTACCACGTCTCTGTCGTGAAGTGCCATCTGAGCACGTTCGTAATTGTATTTATCATGCATGTAATGAATGATATTAAGCGTATTTACATAGATACCTGCGAGCCACTCCATCATAAAAGTGAAGGAATCCATTACAGTATCATAATCAAGCACGTCGCCCTGATATCTTCTTAAAGCAATAGGTCCGACCTGCTTTTTGGTAATCTCATCCACACCACCGTTAAGTGAGTAAAGAAGACATTTAGCAAGGTTTGCTCTCGCACCGAAGAACTGCATTTCCTTGCCAAGCTTCATGGAAGATACGCAGCAAGCGATAGCATAATCGTCGCCCTTTGTAACGCGCATTAAATCATCGTTTTCATACTGGATGGCAGAAGTCTTGATAGACATCTTAGCACAATATTTCTTGAAAGGCTCAGGCAGTCTCTTTGACCAGAGAATTGTAAGGTTGGGCTCGGGAGCCGGTCCTAAATTCTCAAGTGTGTGAAGATATCTGTAAGACATCTTTGTTACCATATGACGTCCGTCGATTCCTACACCGCCGATTGATTCGGTAGCCCAGATGGGATCGCCCGAGAAAAGTTCGTTGTATTTGGGAGTTCTTGCAAATTTTACGATACGAAGCTTCATAATGAAGTGGTCTACCATCTCCTGAATCTGACGTTCGGAGAATGTACCGTTTGCAAGGTCTCTTGAAGCATATATATCAAGGAATGTGGTTGTACGTCCGACACTCATTGCGGCACCGTTCTGCTCCTTGATGGCTGACAAATATCCGAAATAAATAGCCTGGATGGCTTCTTTTACGTTGGTAGCGGGATGAGAAATATCACAGCCGTAAGACTCTGCGAGCTTCTTCATAAGTTCAAGTGCTCTAACCTGCTCCGTAAGTTCTTCCCTGGTTCTGATAACTTCGTCGTTCATAACCTTTCCGCAGGTATGTTTCTGGCGAAGCTTATCCTCTATAAGAATATCGATTCCGTAAAGTGCGATACGTCTGTAGTCGCCGATGATACGTCCTCTGCCGTATGCATCGGGAAGGCCTGTGATGATGTGTGATGAACGGCATGCTCTCATCTCTGTAGTATATGCATCAAAACATCCGGCGTTATGTGTTTTTCTGTAGTATGTGAAGAAATCTTTTACTTCGGGATCAATTTCGTAGCCGTGGTCTGAAAGGGCCTGCTCAGCCATTCTGATGCCGCCGAAAGGATGAAGCGGTCTCTTAAAAGGTTCGTCGGTCTGAAGACCTACAATCTGTTCTTTATCTTTATCAAGATATCCGGGCTCGTGCGACATAATCATGGAAACATTTCTTGTATCCATATTTACTGCGCCGCCCTTTTCTCTTTCCTCTTTGGAAAGCTGCATTACCTGGTCCCATAACGCAAGCGTGTTCTTGGTTGCGGGTTCGAGGAAGCTCTCGTCTCCGTCGTAAGGTACATAATTCTCCTGAATGAAGTCTCTTACGTTAATTTCAGTCTGCCACTTGTTTCCCTTAAAATCTCTCCACTGCGGAATCATTTCAAATCTCCACTTTCTATATAAATTCTAAAAAACTAAGTTTATAAAAGGTTCTCCGACTACTTTATTAAATCATTAAAGAAATAAAATATCAAGAGTATTTTATTCTTTTATATACAATATGATGTGTTAATTTTATAACCCACCACAATTTCAAGTGCTTTTTGTTAAAATGTGACTATTTATCGATTTGTTTTCATTTTTTATTGAACAATTTCACAATTAAAAGAAGCGTGCCCATAAAGCACGCTTCCTAAATTTTACTTATAAACCTCTAAAAGATAAATCAAAGGTGAATTCCAGTAGATTGTAATCTCATTGATTGAATAAGCCGAATCGTTGTCGCAGTAACAGCTTCCTCCAACCTTCTTGGAAAGTACTTTGATAGCGTAAGGATCTGCAGGGCTTGTGTTAGGTCCTCCGACTAACATACCGGGCATTGCCTTTCCGATAGCCTGTGAAGGTCTGTGGTGAGGATGCTCTGCAGCATGCTCGCCGAAGCCTGTTACGTAGCTGTATGCTACCGCATTTACTCCTAAAAGATAATCTATCTGGTATCTTGCATATTCGTTGTAAACTTCATCGCCTGTTAAGTTATACATCATTCTGTAAAGAATACCGTTGTTGGCGATAGTCATGTTACTTCCCCAAGGATAAATTCTAAGTGATGAGAAGTAAGGATCCGTGGTTGAATATTCAAGTGCAGTCTCTGCAAAAAGTTTAAGCTTTTCGGAGAACTTCATTCTTACATAATCCACATCGGACATTGAAGCATATATTTCCTGAATGCTTCTCGTATCGTCAGCGGGAAGATTGAATTCTACAGGTGTTTCCATATAGCCTTTGGCCTTAAGGAAATCATACATTGCATATGTTCCCATGTCTGCCCAGCCTAAACCGCCTTTGAATGTCTTGTCTGTAAGTTCTCTTACCTTTGTAAGATAAGCAGGATCGTTGGTTGCAATATAAAGTTCAACTGCTGCCCAAACGTATTCGTCCGTATTGTCGCCGTCAGGATATTCACCTGTTACGATTTCGGGAGGATTGATAAATCCTGTCTTGTCTTTATCTGCATTCTCTTCCATGTAAGCGTAAGCCTTAACTGCTGCCTCGCTGCACTTAGAAGCAAATGCCCCATCATACTGTCTGTATATCTTGCCTGCCTTAGCCATTACCGCTGCAAAGTCGCCTGTAGCTGTAGTGGAGATAGGAGCTACAACAAGTTCTTCTGTTTCGTTCTGAGGCATTACAACGCCCGGGAACTGCTCACAGGTTACCTTGTGATATACACCGCCGTTTTCAGCCTGCATCTTAAGCATCCACTCAAGCTCGTATCTTGCTTCATCAAGAATATCGGGAACGCCGTTTCCGCTCTCGGGAATATCGTAATTGTCACCTCTTGATGCGCTGCTGTCTTCGTATGTCATAAAGAGATCGGCAATTGTCTTGGCACCTGCAACCACGTATCTTCCGTAGTCACCCGCATCATGCCATCCGCCGGTAACATCGATGTAATCGTTTGTACCGTAAATCTTTGCATCTGTATTGTGGCACGCAGGATGTGCATAAACGCCTGCAAGTTCATTTGTGGTTTCACATCCGCAGCGCTGTAAGTAAAGCATTCTTACTGTTGCTTTTGTAACTTCGTCAAATACATTGTTACCGATTTCGAAGCTGTATGAATTATCAAGTCCGTCTACGGAAATGTAGTACTTGCCTTCTGCTGTAAAATCTGAGAAATCTCCTGTGTATGTATCGCCGTCACCGTTCTTTGAGATTACACGCTCATCGGCGAATGTTCCTTCGTAAACTGCCTCGCCTGTTTCTGCATCGCATACTTTGAAGGCTGTAACCTTTTCGCCTGTTGTTGCAACTACCTTCTTATTGTCACCGGGCTTGTATCCGACCTGGTTAACCTTAAGTGCCAGAGGCTTCTCTTCTTCCTTGGGAGCCTTAGCGTTGCTTGCATCTACAAGGGTTAAATTGAAATCATCTATGTATACTTTATGTGATGTATTGTCCATACCGTCAAATCTTCCGAGGTTAAAACAAAATCTCGGCATATCGTCGTTTTCTTCTTCCATAGTAAATGTTGCGGAAATTCTCTGAGGCTCAGGGCCGATGGGCACATCATACTCTTTGTAATATGCATGATAGTCACCGCCGTTAATCTGGTATCTCCACTCAAACGATCTTTCGATATCACATCTGATTGTAAAAGAGCATTCGTATACGCCACCTTGGTTAAGTTCAAAACCGTCTCTTGAAACCTGTGTCGAATAATCAAGCGTACCGGTTTTTGAAATATCCACAACCATCTCCCCGTTTTCGGTATAAAGTTCGAAAAGACCGCCGTTTGAATATGTGCCCCAGGCAAATTCCTCACCGTCTTCGAAATGATCGTCGATTAATGTCTTTCCGTTAAAAAGTCCGTCACCCCAGTTTACTTCGGGAAGTGTCCAGTCTTGTGTGCCCATTTCCGTGCCCGGATCTGCATCTGCAGGAACTGTTTCCGTGACATTCGGTCCGCCGTTTGCATCAACCGGCGGTTGCTTCGGATCACATGCAGCTACGGCAAGTACCATAAGTCCCGATAATAAAATGGATAAAATTTTACGTTTCATTGTAACTCCTCTTTATTTAATTAATTCATTTGCAGAGCACGAATCCTTTGCTCTTTAAACTGTTCTCAACTTCCGGTATGTCGTGAGTGTGAAATACCATGATCGGTGCGCCGCTCTCTCTGTTGAATGAAAGATAGAGGTAATCAACGCTTATGTTAGCATCATCAAGAGCCTGAAGGAGTTTCTGTAAGTTTCCGACTTCATCCTTAATCTCTACTGCGATAACATCGGTGAGCTTGCAGATGATTCCGGCTTCGGATAAAACCTTTACCGCTGCGTTTGCATCGCTTACAACCATTCTGACAATACCGTATTCTGCCGAGTCGTTGGTTACCGAACCGAGAATGTTGATATTTTCTTTGGCAAGAAGGCTTGTGATTTCAAGCATCTTACCTTTCACGTTTTCTGCATAAATCGATACCTGTTTTAACATTTTTAAGTCCTTTCAAATGAGTCTTTTTCTATCGACAAATACTGATTATTTGTTTATACTCATAAAAGATATATTATTTATCTATATCCACAAGCAGAATTGTACCAAAAAATAGTAAAAAAGGCAATTGAAAAGCCTTATTTAAAAAAGTTTGGAGAACCATAAAAATGATGGATAAAAATGCGAAAATATATGTGGCAGGTCACAAGGGAATGGTCGGTAGCGCCATTGTGCGTGCCTTAAACAAAGAAGGTTACAACAACATCATAACCAGAACGCATGCAGAACTTAATTTAATCCGCCAGGACGAGGTTGAAGCGTTTTTTGAAAAAGAAAAACCTGAAATCGTCGTACTTGCGGCAGCCAAGGTAGGCGGTATCGTGGCAAACGAATCCGCGCTTGCAGATTTTATGTACGACAACATGATGCTCGAGATGAACGTAATTCATGCGGCTTGGAAGAATAACTGCAAGAAGCTTTTGTTCCTCGGCTCCTCATGCATTTATCCGAGATTAGCTCCTCAGCCAATGCCCGAGAGCTGTCTTTTAACCGGAGAACTCGAAAAAACCAACGAGGCATACGCTTTAGCCAAAATCAGCGGCCTTAAATACTGCGAATTCTTAAACCGTCAGTACGGTACGGATTACATCTCCGTAATGCCCACCAATCTGTACGGTCCGAACGATAACTACCATCCTACTCACTCACATGTTTTACCGGCGTTAATTCGTCGTTTCCACGAAGCAAAGGAAGCAGGGCTTGAAAGCGTTATCTGCTGGGGCGACGGAACTCCTTTAAGAGAATTCTTATACGTGGACGATCTCGCAGATCTCTGTGTATTCTTACTTAACAACTACAGCGGAAACGAAACCGTCAATGCCGGAACCGGCAAAGAACTGACCATAAAAGAATTAACCGAAATCGTAGCACGTGTTGTAGGCTACAAAGGAAAGATCGAATGGGACCCCACGAAGCCGAACGGTACACCCAGGAAGCTCCTCGATGTCAGCAAGGCCAAAGCACTCGGCTGGACCTATAAGACCGAACTCGAGGACGGCATCAGACTTGCTTATGAAGATTTCCTAAACAATCCTATGAGAGCGGAAAGATAAAAAGCAAAATAAAAAGCCGGAGAAACAAATGCTTCTCCGGCTATATTATTGTTTTAAATATACCTTATCCCGTCTTAATCCGTGTATTCTTCGTAAGTATACTTTTCCCAGAAAATCTCGGCTCCGTTATACTTTTTGGTATACTTTTTCAGGTTGTAATTTTCATCGTACTCGCTCAGATATTCAATCTCATCTCCGCCGTTTTCAATGTAATAATCTCTTGTATTATTTCCAATTGCATCGTATTCGTACTCATATCTCCACATTTCGGTACCGCCATCATCATAGCAAATCGTTTCGATTTCATGATTATTGGCATCATATGTGCGAAGAGTATATGTTTCGCGTTTTCCTGATGCATTAAAATATGTCTCTTTGATAATATTGCCATAATAATCAAGATCAAATATGATATAATGCTCCACATGGCTCGGAGCATCATAAGTGGTTTCTTTTATGAGTCTGCCGTTGGAATCATACTGATGAACTATCTTATAATCAAAAGCTCCTCCGTCTAAATAATGAGTTTCTTTTGTAATATTTTCATTTTCGTTGTATTCGTACTCATCCTTCGATGAAATTGTACCGTCATCATTGTAATAAGTTCGCGTTTCCTTCTTGGGATATGCATATGCTCCATAAGGTTTTTTATCGTAATATTCATATTCTTCTTCACAGGAGATTTTACCTGAAAAATACTCAGTACACGATTCCAGTCTGTGGTCTGAAGTATATGTATAGTATTTCTCTTCTATTTTATGGTTTGAAGCATCATATGAGATGCATTTAACCGGATAGAAATCCGTCAAGATTTCTCCATTGTCTTCATACGCAAACTCCGTATCTGTAAACACGTTGTAGCTGTCTAAAGTATTCCATGCGTCAGAATAATAATATTCCTTTCTGGTCTTCTTATCGGAACTGTAAACCGTCTTTTGATAGAATTCATAGTCTAAACCGCCATCAATATAATATGTTTCGCAATAATATATTTCCAACCCGTTGTTAAGCCGTTCATAACGATAATCATACCTAAGTTTAGTTCCGTTTTTCTTGTATCTTACTTTGCTGAGTTCTTCTCCGTCTGAATCATAAGTATATAACACATATTGTCCGTTGTTGTAATCAACCCTTGAAATGCGTTGGCTTACGGTTTCCTCTTCAACAGGTTCATTCGGTTGTCCGATATCTTTTGCGGTATAGGATCCTTTATCAATCTTATATTTTGCACATATACCTGCAAATTCGGCAGAGTTGGCAAAGCCCGCAAAAACTTCATCTCTGGTCTTGCCGTTCTCCAAAGCATTTACCCAGTTTTCTTTTCCTTCAGGATCGGAGGGTCTTCCCATCATTGCAAGATAAAGGTTTTCAACGTAGTTCCAATCGTATAAACCTTTGTTGATATATTCCTGGCTGAATATAAAAGATCTTGCACATTCGGTGCCGGAAATCTGTTTTGTTATAAGCTTTTCAACCCAGTTTTTCTGACCTTCTCTGTCACCTACTCTGCCAAGACAGGTCTTATACAATCTTTCCACGAAAAGATTGACATTATTAATGGTTGTTCTGTCGTAACCCTTTACATATCTGCCGGCAGTGATTCCGCATTCTGTACAAAGATTGTAAAATTCAGCCGAGTTTGCAAAACCTGCATAGACATCCAGTCTCGATTTGCCTTCGTTTAACTGTCCTACCCAGTCATTAAATCCTGCTTCATCAGGTGTTCTTCCAAGGAAAAGCATATAAAGATCCTTTACATAATCTTCATTGCTCTTATTCTTGTTGGTATATTCCGGACTGAATAAGAATCCGTACGCAACCTCAATTCCGACAGCCTTTCCGTTTAAAAGCTGCCCTTTCCAGTCCGCAAATCCGTCAGGATCCGAACCTCTGTCCAGTGTTACCGTATAGCATCGCTCAACGAAAGCATCTACGGTGTTCACAGGCTCTTCAGCCTTTACCTTCAGTGTCGGTAAAGAAATCACTGACAGTACCATCAGCAATGACAAAACGACACTTAAAACTTTCATACTGTTCGAATTTTTCTTTTTCATTTCGTCCCCCTTTTACTTTTGATTTTTTACACATAATTTGATAGCAAAATATTCGTCCAGTCACAGATAATTATATCCTAAATTTGTATTCTTTTCATTTAAATATTTTTTTTGGACACAAAAATTTAACATTTCTGATTTTACCCATCTCCGTCAAATTGATTCTCCTAAAAGATATTAAAAATGCGGCAGCCTTTCGACTGCCGCATTTTAAAGATTGTCCGTTCGCTAAATTATCAATTACGCTGTTTTCTTGGGTTTGTATATTAATACTCCTCGTAACTCCGTTTCTCCCAATAAACTACTGAACCGTTTTCCTTATATGTATACTTTGTCTGATTATAATTCTCATCATATTCATAAACATATTCTTCGGTATCAGTACCATTATTATAATAAGAATAAGTCAAATTGCCTTTACTATCATATTCATATTTGCTTTCCGATAAAATATTATTATTAGAATCGGTAGTTTTGGAAGAAATCCAGTTATTATTTGCATCATATGTATCATATGTATATGATGCCACAACACCCGGAGCAAGGAATTCAGTGGTTTTTACTCTGTTTCCGTAAATATCATTTTCATATACATAATAATATTTTATATTATTGGAATCATCGTAATAAGTCGTTTTGGTCATATTTCCCTTTGAATCAAGCTCTGTAACCATAAGATAATCCAACGTATCATCATAGTACTGGTATGACTTTACAATAATACCTTTCTCATTATATTCGTTTATATGCTTTTGTTCTATCGATCCATCATACCTATATGAGATATCAATTTCCTTTTTAGTGGTATAATCTTTGTTACCATAATACTCTCTTTCGTTATACCAATATAACGTACCATCCGGGAAAAACTGTTCTGTTTTATTTTCCCTGTTAGCTGAATCATAATAACGCTTAATGCTTCCTGCTACGCTTCCATCCATATTATAAAATGTGCCTTCAGTCTGTAAATATGTATCATATGAATAATCACCATCATTGACAGTAACTTTTTTATATTTAAATACTCTTTTAAAAGTTTCCGAAAGCCATTCATCAGAATACTCATATTCAGTACATTGAGTATGGTCTGAATTATATACCTTCTTGGTGTGATATTCATAGCTTAAGCTTCCGCGCCAATAGTCTCTGTGGCATAGAAATTCCTCAAGTCCGTCTTCACTTGTTTCCTGACGATAATCATAACCCAAATCATTTCCGTTTTTATCGTATCTCTTTTCTGCTATTTCCCAGTTTCCTCCACCATATTTCACTAATACATAGTCACCATTGTTGAAGTCTTTCCTAGATATACGATAGTTCTTGGTCTCCGTTGTTTCAGGTGTTTCCGAAGGTTTGCTGACATCCTTGGCCGTGTATGAACCTTTATCAATGTTATACTTTGCACAAAGATTGGCGAACTCCGCAGAATTGGCAAATCCGGCAAATACTTCGTCCCTGGTCATTCCGTTGGACAAAGCATTTATCCAGTTATAAAAACCTTCTTCATCATAAGGTCTTCCCATCATAGCGAGATAAAGGTTTTTTACATAGTTATCATCATATAAACCTTTATTTACATATTCAGTACTCTGAATGAAACTTCTAGCGCATTCAGTTCCGGAAATCTGTTTTGTAATAAGTTTCTCAACCCAGTTCTTCTGGCCTTCTCTGTCGCCGATTCTTCCGAGACAGGTTTTATACAATCTTTCTACAAAAAGATTAACGTTGTTAATTGTTGTTCTGTCATAACCGGGTACATATCTTCCGGCTGTAATTCCATATTCTGTACAAAGATTATAGAATTCCAGAGAGTTTGCAAATCCGGCATAAACTTCAAGTCTTGATTTGCCATTGTTTAACTGTCCTACCCAGTCTTTGTAACCTTCTTCATCGGGTGTTCTTCCCATAAAAAGCATATAAAGATCAGTAACATAATCTTCATTGCTCTTATTCTTCGCGGTATACTCCTTACTGAATAAAAATCCATAAGCTATTTCGACTCCGACTGCACGACCATTTAAAAGCTGGTCTTTCCAGTCAGCAAATCCGGGTGCATCCGATGGTCTGTCAAGAGTTACCGTATAACATCTCTCAACAAAATCATCCAAAGTTTTTCCAGGCTCTTCTGCCTTTGCTTTCATTGTCGGAAATGCAATTACTGATAATACCATCAGCAATGACAAAACGACACTTAAAGCCCTAACATCAAAAGTTTTCCTAATTTTCATTTTTGTCCCCTTTACACAAAAACTTAGGTTAAAACCCTTTCTCGAGGAAAGGTCGTTACAAAAAATCGGCAGTAGGACATTTTCATCCTACTACCGATTATTATACAGTATTCACAAAATGAATATCAAATGAAATTTTAGTGAATTAACACGCTAAATCGAAGCCTATTTTTCATAAACACTTCTAAAAGAAAATATATTTTTCTTTTATGAAATATTAACAAATTTTCATCAATAGTTTTCTGCTTTAAGCTGGAAGTAATCTCTCGGGTGATTACATACCGGACAAACCTCTGGAGCTTCTTTGCCGATTACGATATGTCCGCAGTTTGAACACTGCCATACACAGTCACCGTCACGTGAGAAAACAAGCTTGTCTTCAATGTTCTTAAGTAGCTTTCTGTATCTTTCTTCATGTTCCTTTTCGATTGCCGCAACACCTTCAAAGAGTTCTGCGATTTCATCAAATCCCTCTTCTCTTGCTTTGGCTGCAAATGAAGGATACATTTCCTTCCACTCATATGCTTCGCCGTCTGCTGCCGCTTCAAGACAGTCTACAGTTGTTCCGATTCCCGTCAAAATCTTAAACCAGATTTCTGCATGCTCTTTTTCGTTTGCTGCTGTCTCTGCAAAAATATTCGATATCTGAACGAATCCTTCTTTCTTTGCTTTTGATGCAAAGAACGTGTATTTGTTACGTGCTTCAGACTCACCTGCAAAAGCAGCTAAAAGATTCTTTTCGGTTTCTGTTCCTTTTAAATCTTCCCCTCTGAATCTCCATTTGTTTTCTGCCATTTTAATGCCCTCCTTATTTTTTTATCTGCCTATAATTTTACCAAATAGGTATACATGATACAAGAATTATCAGCGTCTCTTAAAAACATTTAAAACCAGCCTGAACATTTCTTCTGCTCTGACATTTATTAACTTCGAAACAAGTATTACCAAAGCAAGAATTACAGCATCAATCAGAAGAATTTTTATAATTTCCAATATCGATCTCTTAAGCAATACTTTTGAATCATAAATCATCATATATATCATCTGATAAAGCATTGCTGCCATCGTACCTGTGGCAACTCCTTCCAGTCCGTAGAAATTTACAGCCACAACAGATATTACCAGATTTAGACAGGCCGCAATAATATAGTTTATCTGTGTCTGTTTAAAATGACCCGAAGCAAGAATAAGTTTATCGTAAGGATCTCTTATGCTTTGAAAACCATATGCCGTCACAAGCAGTACGGCAAATACCGGTCTTATATAATTCACATCATTTACACCTTCCGTGTAAACCTTTATAAACGGAACCAGCAGTACTCCCATGCACCCGAAAGCCAGTACCGTACTGATATGAATCCATCTTTCAAATTTTGCAAAGAAACTCTTTAGTTCTTCTTTATCATCCTTAGTCCACAGTTCGCCGAGTTTGGGCTGAACGCTGCTTGTTACCGCCAGTATAATTTTTCTCACTCCTGAAATAACCATAAAATAAACAGAATAAACCGATACTTCGCGAAACGTTGTAAAAAGTGTCAGTAAAACAATGTCTGTATTTTCCAAAACAAAATAAGCTATATGCTGCGCAATTCCGTTCCACTTTTGTGCTATCGGTTCCCTGGTATATTTTATCTTTCTGTCAATCCGATAATTTATCCTTACATACACATATAAAAACACAAACTGGCATACCTTAATCAGTACGTCTGCAAGTACAACCATAACCAGGGAATTTCCGGCAATAATAAGTACAATCTGCAATATGGTTTTTAAAATGGTTGAAACTGTCCCGAGGCAGTAGACAACATATCCTTTCTGGTCGGAAATTATAAGCAAACGCTCCGGTTCGCCAATCAGATAATGAATAACGGTTCCTAATCCAAGTACAATTACAAATACAGCAGATACAGATATACCGCTTGCTTTCGGGAAAATAAAAAAGAGAATTGCAATATAAAAAAGACATATTAATGCAATTTTACGATAGACTTTATAACCTGAAGAAAATACAGCACTTATCCCGCTGTTATTTTTCTCAGACAGCGGACGATATAATGCCGCAGGAATTACTGCACCAATGCCCAGTTCAAGAAGTATTGTATATGATAAAAACTGTGTAATCGATTGAACCAATCCGTTCATTTCCGAACCGTAGTGGAAAAGGATTTCACGGGGTATAATCAGTCCGGATATTATTATCGCAATATAATGGATAACTGAACAAATTGTATTTTTTCTTTGAGTTTTCAAACTATATCCTTTCTCAGAATATGCGTTTTAATATACGAAACATAACTATGCTCGGATAAAGAAACGAAGTCATATGCATAAATATAAAGTGGGTAATCAGGGATTTTTTTTGAATTGTTTTACCATCAAAAAAATCCCATTTTTCAATCAGCTCTTTTTTCAGACTTTCAGTGTATTCGTTTTTCCCTTTTATGTGAAACAGTTCAGAATAGCAGACTGTCAGCTGTCTTGTAATGTCTTCATATAATCCATAACAGTTTTCTTTTTCTTCAAATGTATATTTATTGATATACTCTTCCAGGTTTTTTCTGGAGTTTATTTTATCTTCAATTATTTTTTCATTTACGGTCGACGTAATGCTTCCCGGCCTTTGACGATAAAGGATAAGCGACTCGGATATTAAATGTACCCGATTGATTTTATCAAGTAAGTCCGGAAGCACCCATACATCTTCAAAAACTCTTCCTTCGGGGAATCTTAAATTATCCCATAACTCTTTTCGATATAATTTATTCCAGACGCAGGTTTTTACTTTTCTTGTCAGATATATAACGGCCTCATCTTTTGAAAGTGTTTCTTCTTTTTCTATTCTGAATCCACGCTTCTTAAAAAATCTGCTTTCAGTCATATTCATTTTTGAGTAAACAATATCAAACCCACAAACTGCTATATCTGCTTTGCTTCTTTCTATGCCTTCAACCATTGTCTGAATCATATTCAAAAGAAACGCATCATCAGAATCAAGAAAAGCGATATATTCTCCCGTCGCCAGTTCGAGTCCTGCATTTCTGGCTCCGCTCAACCCTTTGTTTTCCTGATGAATAACCTTGACGCGGGAATCCGTTTTATAAGAATCACATACAGAAGCCGATCCGTCGGTAGAACCATCATCCACAATTATTATTTCCAGATTTTTATATGTTTGATTTATAACGCTGTCCAATGATTCTTTCAGATACGGAAGAACGTTGTAAACAGGAATAATTACGCTAACCAAGTATGTATAATTCCTTTTCTGTATTTATTGACCGACTTATCCATTATAACCCTCTTTTAAGACTTTATCCATTACAAATGAATTTCCAAATAAAAAACGGGAGCAGATTTCTCTCTGCTCCCCGTTTTGTTTCTTTTCAATCAAATATTGATTGAATAACCTATTAATATTCTCTCGCTTTTATAGTAACAATAAGAATATTTGATTCCACTCCGTCAGCAGTCATTTTATAGTAGTAAGTTCCCGGAACATCTAAAAGTTGTTCAAGGTTGTAAAAATCATCTCCGACCTGAGTCCAGTTATTCTGATCGGAACTTATGTACCATATAACTGTGCTGGCATTACCGGTAATAGAATTACTAATTATAAAATTATCTCCCGTATTAATCGTTACTCCCTCAGTATTGCCATTTACATGAATTTCACACTCGGTTACACCCCAGTTATGAGGAGGACGATCCGGAATTTCTTCTCCTTCGCCTGACCATCTTGCGGTTAAGGTATAAGAATCTTCAAATGTGATATAGTTTACCAGTTTATCGTTTGAATCATACCAGCCAAGGAATTCAGATCCTTCTTTGAAGGGTTCAAAATCGCATGCAGGTAACGTACAGTCAACATTATTTGTAATATGAATTACTTCGCCGGGATTTCCGTCTTCATCCCATACAGTTCCGCCGTTTGCATCAAGAGTTACGGTTTTTACTTCAACCCATTTAGCTACAACGGTAATGTCTTCATCAATTCGGATTAATTTGAAATCTTCGCCGTTGAATGTCCAGCCGACAAATCTGTAACCTTCACGGGTAGGCCAAAGGTTTATAGGTTCTTCTGTACCAAAATCACGATCCCAGTCAAGAATATCACCGATTCTGAAGTACTGATTAATAATTTGTTCTCCGTTATCGAATTCGCCTTCTCCGGCATCAAAGGTAACAACTACCTTCTGATCCCAGATTGCATAGAAGGTTACTGTGGCATTTTCTTCACCATTATCCTGATATGTGGCCACTTCAGATAATACACAGGTGTAATTAGGTTCTGCATCTTCTGCATCAGGATCATCACTCCAGCCAAGGAACTCATATCCTTCTCGGTAAGGCCAATCCCAACCAACCCAGTACGGATCGGGTTCGCAGATATCAAACATTGTTTCATAATCCTGACCATGACATTTTCCACCGTTAAAGTCATAAGTAACATCAACTACTTTTTTCCAAACGGCATAAAATACTACATCAAATTCATCCACTTCGTTTTCGGTTTCAAAATCGTTGACATCAAAGAATATAGGATTTTCGAGAATAACCTGTTCTTCAGGATCTTCTTCATAAGCCCATCCGATACATCTGTAACCGGGTCTTTCAGGCATCCATCCGTCAAGATAATACTCTTCGCCTGTTTTGGCTCCTCTGTCCATTACCTTTCCTATAGGATGATTTTCCTGGTTTTCCTGATCCCATTCAAAGAACTGTCCACCGTTAGCATAGTATCTTATATTAAGCCATTTGCTCCAGGAGGCATAAAATTCGTAATCCTGATCCATGGTGATTAACATATTGTCGACGTTATTACCTTCATCGTCAACCCATCCTGCAAATTCATATCCTTCACGATGAGGTTGATCCATGCCAACATAATAGTATTCGCCGTCATTTCTCCAATCAGTTTTTACTTCTGTCGAGCACTGAACATATTCTCCGGGTTGTTCGTTTTCGCCTTCTCGCCATTCTTCCCATGTCCACAAACCGCCTGCGGCAGAATATGTTATAGTAGGATATTTATGCCATATAGCATAGAATGTTGTCTCACCTTTAATAAATATACGTTCTCTCGGTCCGTATGTCGGTTCTGTAGCGTTAGGATCTTCATCCCATCCAAGGAATTCATATCCTTCTACATAATACCTATCCCTAAGTTCAAATTCACCATAATTAATATTATGATCCACTTCTTCTGTTATAGGATTATCACCGTCATACCAGAACACAACACCGTTAGCATCATATGTTACTTCAAAAGAAGCACACCATATTGCATAGTAAGTCGCGTCTTCGTCGAGTTCAACATCAAAATCTGTTTCAATTTCATCCGTTGCAGGATCTGCATCAGGATCAAGGCTCCAACCCACAAATGCGTAATCGTCTCTGTGAGGCCATTCCATTCCAATATGAACTTCACCTGAATCTCCTTCCCAGTATTTTTCAGTAACAAGTTCATGATTCTCATCTTCACCCCAGTCGCCATCGTTAGAATCATAAGTTACAACAATTGTTTTAATCCAAATTGCTGTAAAGAAATATTCCTCATCTTTATCAAGAACTATATACTCACTGTCATCAACAGGATTTCCGTCTTTATCAAGCCAGCCGTCGAATCTGTAGCCTTCAAGTTCAGGATTCCATGTTCTGACATAATAGAATTGTCCGTCCTCCCTGTACTCTGTGCGGGTTTCAGAAGAACATTCTATTTCTGCGCCGGTAGCTTCGTCCTTTTCTTTCCAGGTCCATGTACCACCATTACCGTCAAATACTATAACTGCTCTCTTTTCCCAAACGGCATATAATGTACAAGTATCCTCAACATATACCCAATCATGGATTCCGTACTGAGGTTCAGTCGCATTTTTATCTTTACTCCATCCAAGAAGGTTGTATTCTTCTCCTTCACCTCTTTCAGCCCAGAGGGTTTCCACTCCATTCCAAGGGTCATAATCACGAATAACAGTTTCGAAATACTCATCTTCATTTGTTTCATCATTCCTTTGAGGAATCAATCCACCATTGGCATCCAGGGTTACTTTAATATCTTCTTTAACCCATATAGCATAGAATTCCATATCTGCCTGAAGAGGAATCTCCCATCCCCATTCACCTCTCGGTGCAGTAGGGATACCGCTCCATCCCACGAAATGATATCCTTCTCTGTAAGGATTTTGTACACTTCCTACGTGATAGTTTCCGCCCCTTTCTTCGCGGACCATATCTTCAATTAATTCTATTTCTTCCCATTTTTCAGGATCCCACGGATCATTCCTGTGAACTTCGGAAATACATTCATAATTCTTGTTGTCATAACGGCACATATCTCCGGGCCAGTAATCCCAATCGCCATGGTATTCTTCTGCATCAAACTGACCACCGTTTCCGTGATAAACTACATTGTATGCAGGATACCATAATGCTTTGAATGTAGCATCCTGTGTAAGATTAACTTTTACCTTATTTTTTCCGTTTACATCAACCCATCCATAGAAATAATATTTTTCTCTTTGAGGAGTGTGCCAGTTAAGATAATATGTACCCTTAGGCTGATAAAAACTATAGGTTTCAAACGGGCCTTCTTCTTCATTAAAGAACCAGTAACCGCCATTGGCATCATATGTTACCAGTGCAGCCTCTTCCCAATCAGCCATGAGTTCTATAGTTCTGTGTGTGCTGTTAACCGTTGCGCTTCTCATATATGCGCTCTGATATTTCCAGCCTTTAAAAATATAGCCTGTCTTCTGGGGTTCAATCCATCCGGGAATAAAATATGTTCCGGGGGCAACTGTTTCTTTTAAGATATCACCCTCCATTGTATATCCCATTTCAGCTGCAAATGATGCAGTTTCATCGGATAAGTGACCGCCTGCAAGGTTATATCTGATGATACATTCGTCTGCCCATTCTGCTTCAAGAGTAATATCGGAAGAAACATTAAGGCCTCTCACAAGACGTCCGTTATATTTCCATCCCTTGAGTACATGATCCTGCCATACAGGTACTGCCTTTTCGCCATTAGGATAAAAAGGACCAAATTCTACCCATCCGGGATTCTCCTTGTTTGTCATAAAACGAGAATCATTATCAAATAATCCTTCCCCCGCATCATAGGTAACTGTATATCTAAATATTTCAAAAGGAGCTGCTTCAGATGCTACAGAATTTCCAAGGCTATCCTTTATAACACATCTGAAATTAAAACCTTCATATTTTTCGTCAGCAATAAATGTTAATGTATCAGTCTTGTTATTTTTCCATACCGTCGCATTTGTTGCATTTTTCCAGCCTTCACCTTTGTTGTACTGCCACTGGTATGATATTGCACCAGGAGCATTTACCGAAAATACAACATCTTCCCCTTGCACTACTGCCTGTGATGAGGGTTGTTCAGTAATTGCCAGATTGGAAAATTTTACAACATCACTGGCTAACTTTGTACTTCCATTGCTTACCAAACATCTGAACTGGAAATTATTATACTTTTTAGTTGCTTTAAAACTTAAAGTATTGGTGTTGTTACCTTTCCATACATCTGCATTTGTTGCATTTTTCCAGCCATCGCCTTTATTGTACTGCCACTGATATGCCGTAGCATTAGCTGCTTCCACAGAAAATGTAACCGTTTTCCCTTCAGCTATAGTCAGCGAAGTGGGCTGCGATGTAATTGATAAGATAGAAAAGGTTACAACATCACTGTAAATCTTTTTATTATCAGCACCACTAACCATACATCTAAACTGGAAATTCTCATACTTTTCATCCGCCGTGAATTTCAGTTTTCTTGTATTGTTTCCTATCCAAACATCCGCATTTGTTGCGTTTTTCCATCCTGAGCCTTTGTTATACTGCCACTGATACGATGTAGCACCGGTTGCCACAACAGAAAAACCAACTGTTTTCCCATCCAATACAACCTGTGATACGGGCTGTGTGGTAATGGCAAACGTAGTCGCGCCAAAAACATTCATGGGAATACTTGCAACCAGTAAAAGCATTGCAATAATTCCGCTAAAATACCGCTTTACCTTTCTCATAATTTCCCTCCAATCACAAAAATCATTTACTCATCCAATTAAAAAAAATTATTTAATCATCCAATTAAAAAAATTATTTAATCAGATACTAAAATTTTACCAATACGGCATTTTTAAAACAAGCCGAAAATACCTTATTTTTCGGCAATTCACGGCATTTTAGATGGACAAAAAAAGTCCCCTTTGTCTATTATAACCAAGGGGGCTTATGTTTTATGCTTTAAATGTCAAATTGCTTAGTTAAGAATTTTAAATCCGTAGCTTGTGATAAGGTTTCTGAACTCAGGCGAATCACCAAATCCATGCTCAATCATCTGCTGTCTGGTTATCTTGCCTTCGTCTAACTGTTTAACCCAGTTCTTATAGTTAACTTCGTCTTCTGTTCCTCTGGGATCTCTGTTAAAGAAAGCTGCATAGCAGTCTGCTACGAACTGCGCATTATTTGTATTCTTGTTAGCATATTCCTTTGATAAGAAGAAACCTTTGCTGACTACGGTTCTGATATCATACTCTCTGCCTGATGTATCCTTGCCGTATAAGATACAGCCCTTCCAGTAGCTGACACCTGCAGGCTCGCCTTTTCTTCCAAGTGCTTTCTTGTAAAGTCTTTGAACAAATGCTGTAAGCTGTGCATCATCTACATTGGAAGTATCAACTTTAAGAGGCTTTAATGCGTTGGGATCGGCATTTGTATTGTTGTTGTTCTTAGGCTTATCAGGATTCTGTACAGTCATGGTTCCTCTTGAGATTCCGCATTCTTTACAGAATTTGTCAAACTCCTGAGAATTAACAAAGCCGGCAAGCACATACTCTCTGGTCTTTCCATTGTTAAGCGTTTCAACCCATCCGTTAATCTCTTTCTCGCTTCCTTCTCTGTCTAAGAATGTTTTATACAGTCTTGTAACAAATTCTTTATCACTGACAGGTCTTGATTTGGTTATCTCTTCGCTAAGTGCAAATCTCTTACCGAGTTCAACACCGTTAACTTCCTTATTCAGAACTCTGTTGGTCCATGTATCAACAGCGCCTGCTTCGGGATCTCTCTTTAACATTGTGTAATACAGTCTTGTAACCAAAGCTCTGATAGCTGCTTCATCCATCTCTACTACAGTGATTGTTGCACCGAGTTCCTGAGTATTGGTTGTTAAGTCTGTCACAATTATTTTGTCACCGTTCTTGCTCTGATAAGTAATTGTTTTGTTGTACTCATTTGTCTGACGTGTAGCAGATTTACGTAAATCATGAAGTACACCTGATTCATTAATAACAACATTTTCAATTTGATTGCCGTTGCAAATCAACTCAGCAAGATTCTTACTGTTTCTTACAGACAGATATGTTAAGTTATTGTTTCGGCAGTTTAATGAAAGGAGTTTGGTAAGGTTATTTACATCAAGTGTGCTTAACTTGTTGTTTGAACAATCCAGAAGTTCGAGTTTGGTGCAGTTGCCAAGATAATTAATTGTGGTAATGGAATTGTCTCCGCAGTAAACCTGAACAAGCTTTGTATTATTCTTAAAGTTAAGAGAAGTAAGATCGTTGTTGTAACATGAAAGATATTCAAGTTTGGTGTTATTGTCAGTATTAAGTGTTGTTAATCTGTTCATATGACAACGTAAAGATGTCAGTTCGGGATTACAGATTACATTTAATGCTGTGATAGCGTTATTTCTGCAGTCAAGCTGTTTTAACTTTGTATTCTTTGTCACATCAAGAGCGGTAAGTTTACAGTTCTGACATTCCAGCACTTCGAGATTGGTATTATATCTGAGGTTCAGATTTTTAATACCTGTGTTGTAACAATGAAGTTCTTTTAACTTGACATTCTGAGTAACATCAATGGCGGTCAGACCGGGATTCTGAACACATGAAAGTTTTTCGAGATTTCTAAAGTGATTAAGTCCCGAAAGATTTGAAAATTCAACTCCGCCTTTTCCGTCAAGAATTAATTCTGTTACGGAATCAAGAGTACTCTGAGTTACATAGGTTTTTCCACCTGAAAAAGTGGTATCCAGATTCGTCATTACATAAGTACGAAAATAATAATCAGGGAAATTCTTAGCGTTGATTTCAATAAGCTTTTCTGCATTGGCGTTCATTTTAAATCCGAACGACACAACGGCAAAAACGAGAAATGCAACAAGTAAATAAATAGTTTTTTTGATGTAAGTATTGCTTCTTATCTTCACTTTTACACCATCCTTTCAAGATTTGTATATATTTTTACAAAGTGATAAACACAAAATTTGGTATTATTTTACCATTTCTTGTCCTTAAAAGCAATATATTTAGTGCCTTAAATAAAAATTTGTCAAAAAAATATCAAAATTATTGACTTCTGCAGTCAATGAGCAATGCTTACTTCTTTTAGGAAAAATACAGAAAAATCGGCCAAAAGATTTACATTTTGAAACACAACAACGAATTGTTTATAACCACATAATATGGTACTTTATTGTTAAGGGTTAAAAATATCTTTTCAAAAAACTGTAATGGAGGATTTTACATGAAAACAGGTAAAAGGGTTTACGAAAGAATCTTAAGTCTTTCACTATGCGCTGTACTTGTGGCGATGATGATTTTCTCTCTTCCCGCAACTGCCGAAGCGAAAAACGGTAATTCGGGAAGCAAGGATCTTGGTGTTGAGTATCATACCAAATCCGAAATCGCTCATTATATAATTGAGCATCCCGCAAACAATGCATATATTAATTCATTTGATTCTATCCCGGGCATTACTGCTCCTTATTCTCTCGGAAAAGTATCTGATTCCACATTAAATGATTCCCTTGCTTTACTTAATACTTTCCGTTATATTGCAGGTCTTCCTGCAAATGTAACATTAAGCAGCGAATACAACGAACTTGCTCAGGCTGCATCTGTGGTAAATGCCGCAAACAATGTTATGACACACTATCCTTCACAGCCTGCAGGAATGGATGATGCAATGTTTAAGAAAGGCTACGAAGGTGCAAGCCATTCAAACATCGCTTACGGATGGACCAGCTGGGACGCCGGAAATTATTTTAATATCGGTTATTTTATGACCACCGGATGGATGGGAGATTCGGACGAATGTAATATCGACAAAGTCGGACACAGGAGATGGATTCTTAATCCGCCTATGGGTAAGACCGGAATCGGTCTTGCCAAAAACGGTTATTCAATTCATTCTTCCATGTACGCTATGGATGATTCAAATACCGCTGCCAATTCAATTAAAGTTGTTGCTTGGCCCGGTCAGAACACTCCTGTCGGATATTTTGATGCAAGCGATGCCTGGAGCGTTTCCATGGGCGAGTCCGTTAAATCGGCAACCGTCACATTAACCTGCGAAAACACCGGTAAGACCTGGACTTTCACAGGAACTCCGGACTGCAACAAAACTAACGATGTCGGATATATTAATATCAATAATGATTATTACGGACAGCCCGGTTGTATTATTTTCAGACCTCAGAACGGTACCACAACCGACAAAGACTACTCATACAAAGTATCAATATCAGGAACCACAGCCGTAAAAGACTGGGTATGGTACGGTAACATCGCTTATAAAGAAGATGTCGGAGATAAGCCGTTTACAGTAAATTACACAGTTGATTTCTTTGATATAAACGATTACAAAAACCAGCCCGTTGATAAACCTTTAACAGACGAACAGAAGGCGCAGATTGAGGCATTTGTAAGAAGATTCTATAAAGAAGTACTCGGAAGAGATCAGGCTGCTATAAATAAAGACAAAGCCGGAATCGCCACCTGGACTAATGCTCTTATTGACGGTTCCAAGACAGGCGGAGATGTAGCATACGGATTTGTAAAAAGTAAAGAATTTACGAACAGGGATTTAAACAATGCCGATTTCTTAACTACAATGTATAAGGCATTCTTTAACAGAGAACCCGATGCAGACGGATATAACGGCTGGTTATCAAAGTTAAACAGTGGAACTAGCCGAGATCAGGTAGTTGCAGGATTTGTAAACTCCGGAGAATTTAGGACTCTTTGTTCCAACTACGGAATTACACCCGGTGAACTTAACGTTCCGGCTAATTCCCAGCCCGCAAGCACACTGTCGCCTCTTAATGTTGATACAACAAATGTTGATCCGGCACAGCTTGATGCTTTTGTAGAGAGACTTTATGACAGAGCACTTGTCAGAACTTCTGATGCCAACGGAAAAGAATACTGGAAGGGTTGCATCTTAAACGGAAAAGACGATCAGGGCAGAGAATACGATATAAGAACAGTTATATCCAAGGGCTTCCTTAACTCTCAGGAGTACAAGAACAGGGACAGAAATAATGCAGAATTCGTATTAGACTGCTATGCAGCATTCTTTGACAGAAATCCTGTAGGAACGCCTGATGAGCCTAACTACTGGAACTGGGTACAGCAGTTAAATGACGGAACTATTACGAGACAGCAGATGATTGAAAGAGGTTTCGGAGATTCAAAGGAATTCAGAAATCTTATCACAAGCTACGGATTCGTAATTAAGTAGAAACAATTTAAAACGGTAGTGAGGAAAATTCCTCACTACCGTTTTTTTATTCCAGTATTATAAATCCATAACTTTTAATCAGGTTTTTAAACTCGGGCGAATCGCCAAAGCCATGCTCTATCATCTGCTGCCTTGTCAGCGAGCCGTTGTTAAGCTGTTGAACCCAGTTGTTATAATTTACCTCGTCATCCGTACCGCGCGGATCTCTGTCGAAAAAGGCTGCGTAACAGTCTGCCACAAACTGTTCATTGCCCGTTTTCTTATTCGCATATTCCTTAGATAAGAAAAAGCCTTTACTGATTACTGTTCTGATGTCGTACTCTCTGCCTTCAGAATCTTTTCCGTTTAAGATACAGCCTTTCCAGTAATCTACTCCCGAAGCCTCTCCTGTTCTTCCCAAAGCTTTAAGATAAAGTCTCTGAACAAACGCCGTGAGCTGATCCTCGTCTACATTTGATGTATCGACATTAAGAGGTTTCAGTCCGTTAGAAGGTTGGGGTGTGGGCTTTGGTGAAGGAGTTACCTTTAATTCTCCGGGATTAATGCCATACCTTGAGCATAAATTATTAAATTCCGTCGAATTAACAAAGCCTGCTATTACTTCTTCGCGGCTTGTGCCGCTGTTCAGTTTTGATATCCAGCCGTTGTATCCGCCCGTATCGGGTTCTCTGTCAAAGAAACCTTTATACAGTACTTTTAAGAACTCATCGTTTGAAAGATTCCTGTTCTTAAACTCCCGGCTCATGGCAAACCCGCCGGCCACATCTGCGCCGTTTTTCTGTCTGCTGATAAGATCGTTGGTCCAGTCATTAATTCCTTTTACTTCTCCGTCTCTTCCGAGTACGGTTAAGTATAATCTTTCCACAAAAGCCTTAACCGCCACAGGATTTGCTACGGAAGGAATTCTGTAATCGGGAAGATAATTAACTGCCTGCATTCTGCTTATCATATACTGAATATCAGAACGCGTCGCTCTTCCACGAGGATCGATTTTCTGAGTATCTTTTGTTGCACCGCCTTTGCCTTCGAGGATTTGTAATGTTGCAGACCAGCAAACGGCTTCCCAGTGCTCATAATCTATTTCATAATAGTCGAGATAATCATCGCTTCTTCCGAAATCAATGCTTCTGCTAAGACCCATTACTTCGGAATATCTCATAAGCATTAAGCATGCATCTTCTCTTCTGATGTATTTGCCCACACCGAATGTATCAAAGGACTGATGAGGATATCCGACAGCAATATGATTTGCTTCGCCCCAGATAACCGCATTCTCATAATATGCACCGTGCTGAACATCCTTAAATCTTGTGCTCATTCCGCTGACACCGGGGCTTCCTGCCATTTCATACAGTATCTGCATGAGTTCTTCTCTGGTCATCAGATTTGTAGCATCTGTAACGTCAGAACCGGTATCATCAGGGAAAATCTGATGTATATCTTTTATGAGATTGGCATTTACATTTACACCGTCATCAACACAGACAAAGAAAATGTTCTTATCGCTTGTTGAAGTTTCTCCGCCCCATTCTATTGTCCACGAATAACAGTAGCCTGCAGGATATTCCCACTTCTTTACACCTTCATTATAGGCACGTACCAGAAAAGGATTGTTGCCTATATTAATTGATGTGAAAGGATTGGTAAAAGCCTGTAAAAACACAAGTCGGGGATTGTTAGACAAATCCAGGGATGAAATATCGTTTACCGCACAATCCAGATATGCAAGTTTTGGATTATGAGACACATCAAGGCTCTTAATTTCACGGTTGTAACTGCAGATAAGCTTGGTTAATTCCGGGTTATTGCTGACATCAACGCTTTTAGCATTGTTATTGGAACAATTGTAATACTGCAGTCCCTTATTATTACTGATATCTATACTTCCAAGACCCGGATTATTCCATATATCGAGTCTTTTAAGTTTGGTATTATGAGAAACATCAAGTGTCGTGATATGGTTACTGAAAGCATCCAGATGAGCCAGATTGGGGCAGTTACTTACATCAAGTGATGATAATTCACATGTACCGCAGGTTAAATGCTCCAGCTTCGGTGTCTTGGATAAATCCAGTTCTTTTATCGGATTGGTGTTACACTCTATAAAAGACATATCAGGATTGTGTGTTACATCCAGAGCAGTAAGATTACAATCAAAGCAGTAAATCCATTCAAGCTTGGGATTGTGAGAAATGTCTATTGAAGTAAGCGGATTTCCCGAACACCATATGCCGTGAAGATGAACATTTTTACTGACATCAAGACTGCTTATATTGTTATCTTTGACCCAGAGTCCCTGAATATCAGTAAAATACTCAATTCCCTTGACAGAACTGATTCCCATTCCCTCGCAGGAAATGTTCATTGTCATGCTGACTTCATCAGGATCTATATAGCCGTTATGATTGTAATCATATGTGTTGGCGATAACAGACCTGAAAGTTGCATCAGGGAAATTGGTCTCATTGATTGCTACAGGCGATGCCGCATGAGCCTTAAGATTTCCCAGCCCCAATGCCAGAATCGATATCGAACCGACAAAAATAACTTTCAAAATACTGCTCTTAATTCTTTTCATTACAAAACAATTCCCTTCTTTTATTCTTGCTTACATTAGCAAGGAAAATCGGTAGCAGGATTTTACTCCCGCCACCGATTTGTGAAGGTGCACGACTCCCGAAGGGTGTCTGGCACCAATCTTTTACTTAATTACAAATCCGTAACTCTCAATCAGGTTCCTGAATTCCTTGGAGTTACCGAATCCGTTCTCTATAAGCTGCTGTCTTGAAAGCCCGTTATTTAACTGCTGAACCCAGTTCCAGTAGTTAGGCTCATCTTCTGTTCCTACAGGATTTCTGTCAAAGAATGCAGCATAGCAGTCTAATACGAATTCTGCATTATTTCTGTCTCTGTTCTTGTATTCCTGAGAGTTAAGGAATCCTTTGGAGATAACTGTTCTGATATCGTATTCTCTGCCCTGATCGTCTTTTCCGTTTAAGATACAGCCTTTCCAGTATGCTTTTCCGCCTGCATCTGAAGGTCTTTCAAGTGCCTTATCATACAGTCTTTCTACAAAAGCATTTAACTGAGATTCATTTACGCCTTTGGTTTCAACATTAAGAGGCTTTAATGCGGGATCCTGAGGCTTTGCCGGAGCGGTATATGTTCCCGGATTGATTCCGTATGCTGCACAAAGATTCTTAAACTCCTGTGACCTGGTAAATCCTTCAAATACCTGAAGTCTCGTCATACTTCCATTCTGCAGAGCACTGTACCACTTGTCATATCCTTCTGCATCAGGTTGTCTGTCAAAGAAAGACATATACATGGTATTTACAAACTGATCGTTATTTAAATCTCTGTTTTTGAACTCAGTACTGTTAACAAATCCGTAAGCTACTTCGGCACCGGACTGAGAACCTGATAAAAGTGCTTCCGTCCAGTTGTTAATTCCGGCCGTATCGGAATCAATTTGTGCCTGAGGTCTTCCGAGTACTTCCTTGTAAAATCTCTTTACAAATGCTTTTACATCTTCATTACTGAGATAATCAGTGTAACTGAAGAAATCCACAGTATATTCTATTGAATACTGCTTACTTCCCTTGGCAGATACAAATATTTTGTAGGAAGCACCGTCGTCGCAATTTATACTATCTGCCGGTTTAAATGCAATACATCCTTTCAGCCCGTACCATCTGTTATCAATATAAAAATCTCCGGAATTATTACTACTTTCACTGCTGAAAATCCATTTTTCACCGGTGTTTTCACATTCCATAGTTACTGTAGCAGATTGTATATCATCGTCTATAAAAAGATACCATTCCTCTTTTCCAAAAAAATCACCTGTGGGAGTGTTTTGAGCAGGCCATGCCACCATTGAATAGTTTTTACCGTTAGGATTACTTTCATCGGCGGAGTACATAGCAGAATAAGTGTATTCACCGTTTTTGACTACCCCAAAACCTGTCTGAGCCATATAAGGGTTGAACAGATATCTAATGTCAAAGAAATTTTTTACCCATATATTTCTCACTGAATAACCCGGAGTATACTCAATATAATCCAAAGAAAGATAATTATTACCTCCAAATCCTACACCCCTGCTCATAAGTGAATTGTCTGCACCTTCGCAGCCCTTTTGATACATCGCATCGTCCATACCCAAAGGTTGAATCGAAAGATCACGTAAGTTGGTCTTATTTACGGCATTAACAAAACATGCGGTTTGTGCGGACTCTGTATAATTATCGTTTAATGTCACCTCCGGAATGCCGACAAGGTATCTGTAATAATTTAATATTGCGCATGTATCATTTAATGTACTGTCAGATAACCGTCCCGGAGAATATGGAGCATTAAAATCGGGAACAACAGCAAAATTATTGTTATCGGCATTGTCATCCGGATGATTCTTAATATATTCTGCTATCTCCTCTTTTGTATGATAATCAACTTTTAGACTTGTACTTCCGGTATCCCCATTCTTTGCTTCAACATTTAACGGAACATAGACTAATGCTGTAACCGTTAACGCTGCACAAAGAAAGGTGCTTATATACTTTCTTTTTGATTTGTTACAAAAATACATTCAAAAAATTCCCCCTTTATATTTTAGTAACCTATTTAATTACAAATCCGTAACTCTCAATCAGATTCTTGAATTCCTGTGAATTACCGAATCCGTTTTCAATCATCTGCTGTCTTGAAAGTCCGTTATTTAACTGCTGAACCCAGTTCCAGTAGTTAGGTTCATCAGGTGTTCCTACGGGATTTCTGTCAAAGAATGCTGCATAACAGTCTAATACAAATTCAGCGTTGTTTCTGTCCCGGTTCTTGTATTCCTGAGAGTTAAGGAAGCCCTTGGAGATAACTGTTCTGATATCGTATTCTCTGCCCTGATCGTCTTTTCCGTTTAAGATACAGCCCTCCCAGTATGATTTACCGCCTGCATCCGAAGTTCTGACAAGCGCCTTATCATAAAGTCTTTCCACAAAAGCATCCAACTGGCTTCCGTCTACACCTGTAGTATCGACATTAAGAGGCTTTAATTCGGGATCCTGAGGCTTTGCAGGGGCTGTATATGTTCCGGGATTGATTCCGTATGCTTTGCAAAGATTCTTAAACTCACCGGACTTGGCAAATCCTTCAAAGACCTGAAGTCGAGTCTTGGTACCATTCTGTAAATCATTATACCAACCTGCATATCCGTCTGCATCGGGTTCTCTGTCAAAGAACGACTTGTACATAGTTCTTACAAACTGATCGTTATTTAAGTCTCTGTTTCTAAACTCACTACTGTTTACAAATCCGTAGGCAACTTCTGCACCGCTCTTTCTTTTGTCCAACAGTGCGTTGGTCCAGTCAGCGATTCCGGTTGTGTCCGCATCAATATCAGCCTGCGATCTTCCAAGCACTTCTTTGTAGAATCTTACAACAAAGGCCCTTACCTGATCAGGATTTGCACTAAAATTCTTACTGTAATATGTATAATAAGCTCGGTTGTCATCTCCAAACTGCGCTACCAATTCCGGATGCTCTGATTTATATGTTAAAAGATCAAAGTCCGGATGGCTCTTCATTATCTGAGAATCACTTCTGTCCATACTGTATTTGGCAAAATAATCAAATGCCTCATCATAGGTTGGTTTTCTTCCCCAGAAAGTATTCAGAATAGGATTCTGAGCAACAAAATACTCATAATCAAATACCGGACTGTAGTCCACTCCCTGATAATAACACGGGTTTTCTTCTTTGAATTGCTTAATCTCATTTGAAAGTGTGCCCTGGCTCTTCCAGTTAGGGGTTATCTCGCTAAAAGAACTAATACCTAATGTTCCGCCAACCTGACTTAATATCCACTGCTCATCAGCATCACTTCCGTTATCCAGTTTTTCCCAAATTTGAGATGCCTTGGTTCCCAATTCCCAACCTGAGCCCGGGAATTTTAAAACGTGAAAGACATCAATCATATCATCAAATCGAGCCTTATAAAAGGTATATACAAGGCAAGCTGCCTGCTTGTCTTCACCTTCCGCCTTTGTGAATCCCTGTTCCGTCAACATTATTCTGTGATTCGAACCGAAATTATTTTTTACATATCCCGTAAGTACTTCAAGATTGTAGCCATCCACAAACTGGGCATTTTCATTCTTTTGATTCCAAACATGCCCATTCCAATTTGACCAAATATCCGGTTTATTTAAATCCGCAGGATATGCATGATACGCGATACACCAGTCTTTTGTTTTGCCTTCTCTGTCATTAAACATGTTAAGGAAAGTTTTTGTAGGAATAACTTTTCCTCCGGCTGTTTCAGTCCAGCAATGATCCACACAAATACATACTCTGGACTTTTTGTTTTTGGCCTTAACCGCATCATAAACAATATTGTAATATTTTACATACTTATCAAGAAGCAGATTCGGATTGGTAATTACTCCGTCATTCGTCATACAGTCAGTCCCAAAGAAATACCAGTCTTTGGGTGCATTAACCTCATTTCCGCAAACCCACGCATCTACATGACATTGAGATCTTGTGAAAATATCAGTCATAAAATCCATATATGCTCTGATTTCTTGAACAACCGCATCCTCTGTCATATTGGGTGCATAATAATAATGTCCGGGATATGATCGTGCGCTTGGCTCAATTAATCTTAACTTTTTCGAATCATAGCTAAGAATAAACTGAACAGTAACCGTTAAGTCTTTATTATTAAGTTGAGTTACAGTATTATAAGCGTATAATCCATCAGGGACTTTAAAATGATATGTCTTTCCTTCAAATTCCCATTCGGTATACCCAGCGAAATTTGTCTCGCCATCATTTGGAAAACTTGTTTCCATATGTGCATTAATAAAAATATTGGATGTGTTTACTACTTCTGTTTCTTTAAAACTCTGAGTACCTTTTTTGGATCGTCCAACGTCTGTAAAAGCATCCGATGAATACCACGCAACAGCTTCCGCCTTGGTACTCGGTATTACAATAGTTCCTAGGAAAAGTGCAATCGAAACGACTGCCGTAAGAATTCTCCTGAAAGTGATACGACTCTTCTTCATAATAAATCCCCCTTGCATTTTTTGGAGTCCGGCAAGCCATTTGGCAAGCCGACAACCGTTTTATTTTTGCTTTCAGACTCTTGTCATAATAAGTTTGCTCTTGCCCTCAATCACGAAGATATCCGTTGATTTGGGAGCAAAGAAACTGTCGCCTGCTTTGAATGCAATTCCTTCTTTTACCTTCTCGGGATCGTCTATCGAACGAACGGAAATTCTGCCCTCTCCCTCAAGTACGAGGAATGATGTAAAGCTTTCTTCCACTCCTAAAATACGTGCGGATGAATCCACATCAATCAGCGTGCATTCAAAATACTTGCACTGTGAAATAATTCTCTTTTTAAAGCCATCGCCGTCGACGATTCCTTCATCAATCTTTTCGGGACAGTATTTGGAGAAGTTAAGCACATCCAGAGCTTTGTCGATGTGAAGTTCTCTGTAGTCTCCGAATTTGTCTTTTCTCTTAAAATCGTAGAGACGGTATGTACAGTTCGAACTCTGCTGTATCTCGCAGATAACAATTCCGGCACCGATTGCGTGAACGGTTCCAGCCTTGATAAAATAAACATCACCCTTCTGAACGGGTATTTTATTTAATACATCAAGAATCGAATCGTCTTCTATTCTCTGTAAAACTTCTTCCCTGCTGACATCCCTGTTAAAACCGCAGTAAAGATATGACTCGGGCTCACAGTCCACAACATACCATACTTCGTTTTTACCGTACTGGTTCTCGTTTGCAATGGCATAATCATCGTCAGGATGGACCTGTACGGAGAGTTTGTCCTTTGCGTCGATTAATTTGACCAGTATCGGAAAATCAGCGAATGTGGAGCATTTCCAGCCCCAGTTCGTCTTACCTATGGTTCCGAGATAATCATTAAAGAGCATACCTTTGTGACGGCCTGACGCCACGATACTCTGGCCTGCATCATGCGCCGACATTTCCCAGCTTTCGGCGAGAATATCAAAGTCACATTTCTTGCCGTAAATTTCTTTTAACTTATTGCCGCCCCAGAGATTATCCTTAAAAGCAGGATTAAGTCGAATTAACGAATCAAAAACATGAGTCTGCTCATTACTGCTTGTAAATGCATCTGCGGAAACCTTGTCGTCTTCGCTTACGTTTTCGCCTACGGAAACCTCAACTATTACAAGCTCTGTATCTCCCGCATTTGAAACCTGGTGAGTCATTCCCGGAAGAACATCCACCACGTCATCCGTATTAAACAAGCCTTCTTTTCCGTCAAGCTCTATAAATGCCGTACCCGAAACAATAGTCCAGTGTTCAGATCTGAATACATGCTTGTGAGAAAAAATCGTTTTACCCGGCTGGATAACAACATGCTTTACTCTGTAGTGAGGTGTATCGACAAGCAGTTCGTATCTTCCCCACTGTCTGTACATTACTCGGCCCGATTCGAAGAAACGGCCGATTTTAGATATATTTTCATCATCATTAATCAGTTCTTTTAAGCTCTCGGACTCGCCCTTTTTACCGACATAAACGGCATCTTCGGTATTAACGACTATTACATCCGATACACCGTTTGCAACCACGAGACTCTTGGAACATCTGTTAATGATATCCGTATTTTCACAATTATATTCATACTCCAGACCGTCGCCCGAAGTCTTTAATCTCGTCTCTTCAATATCCTCGAGACTTCCTATATCCTTCCATCCGAAATGAGCCTTTACAACCTTCGCTCTTTTCGTCTTTTCAAGAAGTGCTTTTTCGATATGTACTGCGGGAATCGAATTCATCACTTCCGCAGGATATTTAACCGAGTTGCCCTTTGAAATTCTGCCTTTAAGTGCAGCTATGCAAAGTCTGAATTCGTTCGGAGAATGCTCTCTTAATTCGTCAAGATAATCGCCGACTCTGAAAAGCATCATTCCGCTGTTGATAAGATAATCCTTATCCTGCATATATTTTACGGCTGTGTCATGATCGGGTTTTTCGACAAAAGCCAGAACATTCTCGCCGTCTGCTTTGATATATCCGTATCTTTCTTCAGGTGATTCAACGGGCATACCGAATGTGACGATATTGCCTTCCCTGCTTAATTCCACAGCTCTGGTAATATCATCCTTATATTCAAGTCCTTCGATAACCTGGTCTGCGGGAACCACAAGAACCGTTTCGGATTTTGCAAGTCTTAAGCATGCAAGCGTAATTGCAGCCGTTGTCTTTCTTCCTTCACCTTCAAAAATAAAACGGTGAACGAGTCCCTGGAAAGCCGCTACCTGATTTATGGCAATAAAACGATATTCCTCATTGGTGATGATGATAAATTCATCGCAATAAGGAATATTTCTGGCTATCGTTTCCTGGAAAAGCGAATGATCGCCCTGAATCTTTATAAATTGTTTCGGATAACTTTGACGGGAGAGGGGCCATAATCTGTCTCCTCTCCCGCCTGCAAGTATGATACACTTCATAGTTAAAATTTATGCGTTTGCAAGAGCCTTTTCTCTTTTAGCAAGTTCTCTGTCATGCTCTGCCATTATTTTTACGAGTTCTTCGTAGGATGTCTTCTGAGGATTCCATCCGAGAACTGTTTTAGCCTTTGTAGGATTGCCCCAGAGGTTGTCTACATCTGTAGGTCTGAACCACTGAGGATTTACACATACAAGCATCTTTCCTGTAGCTGCATCGTAGCCCTTCTCGTCTACTCCGCTTCCTTCCCAGCGAATGGTAATGCCGTTAGCTGCAAATGCCTTCTCTGTGAAGTCTCTTACTGTGTGCTGTTCGCCTGTAGCGATTACGAAATCATCGGGAGTATCCTGCTGCATGATAAGCCACATACACTCAACGTAATCCTTAGCGTAGCCCCAGTCACGAAGAGAATCCATATTACCGAGTTCAAGATGATCCTGAAGGCCTTCTGCGATACGTCCTGCTGCAAGAGTAATCTTTCTTGTAACGAATGTCTCTCCTCTTCTTTCGGACTCATGGTTAAAGAGAATACCGTTTACACAGAACATTCCGTATGCTTCTCTGTATTCCTTCATCATCCAGAAACCATACTGCTTTGCAATAGCGTAAGGTGAGTAAGGATGGAAAGGTGTGGTTTCTGACTGAGGAACTTCTTCAACCTTACCGTAAAGTTCGGATGTGGAAGCCTGATAAATCTTGGTTGTTTTTTCAAGTCCGAGCATTCTTACTGCTTCAAGAATTCTTAAAACACCGATTGCATCAACATCACCTGAATATTCGGGAACATCGAATGATACCTGAACATGTGACTGTGCTGCAAGGTTGTAAATTTCATCAGGTTTAACTACACCGATGATTCTGATAAGAGAAGTACTGTCGGATAAATCTCCGTCATGAAGAGTAATCTTGTCTAAGATATGAGCAATACGTCCTGTATTTGCAATAGATGCACGACGTGTAATTCCGTGAACTTCATATCCCTTCTCAAGCAGGAGTTCTGCAAGATAAGAACCGTCCTGACCGGTAATACCGGTAATTAATGCTTTTTTCATTATTTATCTCCTTAATGTTTTTTATCTGATTTATTTTATCCACTGAGCCCATTTGCTTCTGTATACTTCAGGTGTCATACCTTCAGCATCAACAAACATTTTTATGAAATCATTGTAATCCTTAATGCCACACTCGTCAGCAATTTTAGTTTCGGGTTCAATGGTAAATCTGAGCATTTCTTTTGCGACATTCAGTCTTCTGATTTTAAGATATTCCGACATACCTATGCCGTATGCATTCTCAAAAGCCTCTTCTGCAAGATTTTCATTAACTCCGATCTTATTGCAAATATCCGAAACCGCTGCATCAGAAGCATAATTTTCGTTAAGAAACGTTCTGATTAAAGAAACATCTATATCACTGGGTTCGGATGCGATGGAAGTTACATCGGAAATAATCTCGGTCAGCATTTCCGTAAGCGTCTCGTTGGCATATATTTCCGACATCACGCTTTTATCATTGCAAAGCGCCATGAGGTTTTCAATCATCTTTACATAGCCTTCTGTTTCCTGCGGTGTGAAGATGTTTGAGTTTTTATTTTCTTTTAAGAACAGCTCATAAAAGCTAACTGCCGTCTTTCCGTAAAAGTGTACCCATGAAAGTTCCCAGGGTTTGCTTTCACTGCTCTCATGCTCGTATTTTTCCATACAGTTTAAAAGAATGCAGTCACCGCTCTTTACGGAATATTCCTGACCGGAAACCCTTACAAAACCTTCACCGTCTTTTATGGTGATAAAAAGAATCGATTCGAGTCCCTCTCTGGAACTTGTGTGCGGTCTTAAGCTTTTAAGTACGCCTGCTTCCTGCACATATAAAAGACTGTTAAGTGCAAAGTCGCCCGGTGTATGAATAAATCTTGTCGACTGTGTTATGCCCTGATTGGAAAAAAATCTGCTTGAAGTATCACTCATTTATTTTTTCCCTCCAATAATTTAGAGTCTCCTCAATAGTCTGCGCCAAGGGTATCTCCGTCTTCCAGCCCGTAGCTTTGTTAATCTTCGTTGTGTCAGCCTCAATGATGGGAACATCAACGGGACGAATCTTGGCGGGATCAACTTCAACTTTAATGTCAGCCGAAGACTTTGAAAGTATTAAATCCAGAATATCCTGAATCGCTACCGCATGGCCTGAACCGACATTGTAGGTCTCACCTTTTTCTCCCTTTTCGATAAGAAGCGCATAAGCTCTGACAACATCTCTTACGTCTGAGAAATCTCTCTGAGCCTTAAGATTGCCCACATGCATTACCGGCTCTCTTAATCCCTTTTCTATTTCGACTACCTGCTTGCAGAAATCAGCCACAACGAATATCGGAAGCTGATTCGGTCCTATGTGGTTAAATGCTCTTACCATCATAAGGTCCATGTCGTAAGCCTTGGCATAAATACTGCCTATCATGTTCTGACATGCTTTGGTTGCCGCATAGATATTTCCGGGACGAAGATTGTTTTCTTCGCTTATGGGAGTCTCTCCCGGTCTGATATGACCGTATTCCTCGCCTGAGCCGATTAAAAGGACTCTGGGCTTGTAATAGAGTTCCCTGATGGCATCCATTACATTGACGCTGCCTTTAATGTTAACGTCGATTGTAAGTGAAGGATTTTTCCATGCAACACCCACCGAACTCTGTGCTGCCAGATGGAAAATATAGTCCGGTCTTATCTTAAAAAGAACATCTACTATTTCCTGTTTTTCGAGAATGTTCAGGTCGCAGACTGTTGCATTGGGATTATCAAGGACTTCATGTGCCAGTTTGGTGGCATATACCTCCATCCCTTTGTCATTGGCCAAATGGTCAATCAGATAATTGCCCACAAAGCCTGCTGCGCCTATTATCAAAGCTTTTTTCAAAATATATTCCTCTGTTGATAGAATTATTTAATTACAAATCCGTAACTCTCAATCAGGTTCCTGAATTCCTTGGAGTTACCGAATCCGTTCTCGATTAGCTGCTGTCTTGAAAGCCCGTTATTTAACTGCTGTACCCAGTTCCAGTAGTTAGGCTCATCAGGCGTTCCTACGGGATTTCTGTCAAAGAATGCAGCATAGCAGTCTAATACGAATTCTGCATTATTTCTGTCTCTGTTCTTGTATTCCTGAGAGTTAAGGAAACCTTTGGAGATAACAGTTCTTATATCGTATTCTCTGCCCTGATCGTCTTTTCCGTTTAAGATACAGCCTTTCCAGTATGCTTTACCGCCTTCATCAGAAGATCTGTCAAGAGCCTTGTCATAAAGTCTTTCTACAAAAGCATTTAACTGAGGTTCATTTACGCCTGAAGTATCAACATTAAGAGGCTTTAATGCAGGATCCTGAGGTTTAGCCGGAGCTGTATAGGTTCCGGGATCGATTCCATAGTTTGCACAAAGTGTTTTGAACTCACCTGATTTGACAAAGCCTTCAAAAACCTGAAGTCTGGTCTTGGATCCGTTCTGCAAATCCTTGTACCATCCGTTATATCCGTCTTCATCAGGTTCTCTGTTAAAGAACGCTAAATACATTGTTTTTAAGAACTGATCGTTATTTAAATCTCTGTTTCTGAATTCTGCACTGTTTACAAATCCGTAAGCAACTTCTGCACCCGACTGAGATCCTGATAAAAGTGCATTCGTCCAGGTGTTGATACCGTCAGTATCGGCATCAATTTGTGCCTGAGGTCTTCCGAGTACTTCTTTGTAGAATCTTTTTACAAAGGCAGTAACCTGAGCTTTGTTTTCGCTGTTTGAAAGATCTAATACAAAATCTTTTGCTGCATTGATACAAATAGAGTTTCCGTTATTGTCTACCGTGAACAATACTATATTATCGGTACTGCTCTGAGCCGGGAATGTAACGTAAATATTTACCTGAGCATCTACAGTCTGTGATTTGGTTTTATAAACCTTTCCCCCTGCTACCGCACCAGATGTGTAATCAAGATAGAAGGTCTGGCCTTTTACCGATGTGGTAGTAATCTCTCTGACATATAAATGATTGTGAAGACTGGGATCGGATGCCGTACTCTGAGAGATAAAGTATACATAGTTGTATTCTTTAAAGCCCTCTTTACGGGCAATCGATGCCTGATTGTTTTTCATGGTAACCTTTGCGGTGGCAGCTGCAAATACGGCTGATTCACCGTAATTTGCTATTCTGTTGCCGGTAAGGTCGGCAAATGAAGTCTCTTCAAGTCTGATGCCGACTGAATTAAGATCCGGACTTGATTTATAAATAAAGTTTGAAGAAACCGTATTTGTGGATGAGCCAAGGAAATGTAATCCCGTTGTAGATCCGTTATCTGCAAGGGTATTGGAATTAATCGTTGTAACTGCCGATCCTTCAACTCTGATTCCTGCCCATTCGTTATTATGAAAGTTATTATTTGAAACTGTAATGTCAGCATCAACAATATAAATACCGCACTGTTTGTTGCCATAGCATTCATTATTACTTGCAGTACCTTTTACGCGGGTGTATCCGTCTGTATGTCCCTGTCCGTCGTAAACTATTCCGTGACCGCCACTGCTGTATACTATGTTTCCGCTTAAGTTTGCATAAGAATCTCTGGAAACACTTATTCCGTGACTGGAAGAATTCCAGACAGTATTGTTTTCAACAGAAATATTCTGAGCTTTATATGTAACCTGGATTCCGTACCATCCTGCATTTGATACCTTATTGTCTTTGACTACTATATTAACGCAATCATGTCCGACGATGAGGCCGTTACCGTAACTTGTCTGAAGAGAACCGACTTTGTCAACAGTATTACCTATAACCTGCGTACCGTTACATCCTGTGTCCAAAAGAATACCGTCACCATGATTCGCTGTCGTAAGTTTGGTTTTGTCACAGGCGCTGTTTTTAACAGTGTTATTTTTTAGAATTGAACCATTGTCGCCTACAAGCGAAATACCATAATGATTGGAATTCGAAACAGTGTTTTCCGAAATAGTTATATTTTTACAATTACTAACATATATCGCATGACCGCCGGCATTTCCGGAAACCTTATTCTTACTGATTTCACAATTGGAAACTTTGCTTAAATGAATACCTGTACCCGTAGTACCGCTGATGGTATTACCTTTAATCTTGGTTCCATCGGCGTCCACTATAATTCCGTGTACCGTAGAACCTATAATTGTATTTCCGGATACGGTTACATTTTTACTTTCTTTAGCAACAGTAATGAATGTAATATTTGAGCACTTTTTAAGTGTGACATTTTTTGCTTTGATATATACGTTATATCCGTTTAAATCATAACCATCAAGCGTAACCCCATCCTGTTCGATAATTAATCTGCTTCCGTCAATGTGGACTAATCCGCCGGGATTGGCAGCTACCGCATCCGAAGCATTTTTAGCTTCAACCTTTATGGAAAACATTCCCAAAGCCGCTACAAAAACCAAAATCGATAAGGCCAATGTTGACAGTATTTTTTTTGCTTCTTTCATATAAACCTCCGTCCCCTCTTCTAAAGAAAAGATACCAAAAATCAATACATTAAATATACCAAAAAATGCTTATAAAATCAATCTGCGTGATAAAACGGCAGGAAACAAATTACGGGAAATGCAAGCGGAATCATAAAAATATATCTGTATGCATAAGCAATGGGTGTCGCAAGCATGATAATGCCCCAGCATGCTATTAACGGAAGGAATACAATCAGCCTTTTTTTAACGTCTTTTCGCTGATTTATAATCAGTGCCACCGAAAACCACATCAACCAGACAATTGTTCCCGAAGGAATGAATTTCATCATGTTTTTCAAGTTATCCTGAATGTGTAATCCTGTCAGTTTATTCACATAATCCGTATTAACATAGCCGTCATCGAATATATCCTGAATGCCGACCCAGTAATCATAATACTCTCCGCGGGATACTCCCGGCTGCCAGAAGCCAAGCGTCTGCATCATGTATGCTTTGACATATGTCGGGAAATTAGGGATCAGAAGCTGAGCCCATACTATAAGAAATTCTTTTTTATGAGCGTTTAAATATTCCTGATTTGAACTGTTTTTTAAATCATCGCTTAATGCGGGAGAATATTCTTCCTTCCAGGTTTCTTCGGGAATGATATTAAATAAAACTTCCTTCTGCTCTGCAGACAACTCTTTGCCTTCACCGATAACTGCCGCAATCTGCTGAACAGGAACTGAAAATGACTGAATAACAGTATCCTTTTTTACTCCGAGCGCATTATATACGGGGCCCTGAATAATGAGGGTGCATAAAATCACAATTATGCTCGGAATCATTAATAATAACGCTTTTTTTCGTAAAATAATCAAAAGGAAGACAAGAGTAATCAGTAATATGTGTAAACCGTTGTTTCTCCAAAAGCATAAAAACAGTTCAATTAATCCAAGCTTAACCGCATATCCTACGGTAATTTTTCCGTCTTCTTTTAAATCAAAAAGCATTAAAATCAAAAGAACAATGAACGCAGAGAAGACCGCATCCTTCCAGAGAGCCGTAGCGTATGAAGCAAAAAAGCCCGAAACCGCATACATAAATACAGTTCCCCAACTAAAAAACAGCGGAGCCTGTTTTTTGCGGAGTTTATATGCCACGAATGCACAGACAGCCGAGAAAAAGATATACTGCGTCAATACATACAAAAAGACTGCAACATTAATATCCGCACTGATTTTGCTTCCGAGCCAGAGGTAAAATTTGAATACCAGTATTACGAAAATAACCCAGTGATTTGTTTTGGGGAAACCCGGAACCATTGCTTCTTTTAGGGTCACGGAACCGTCACCGACAATGCCGCCCGGATAAAAGGCAAGCAGATAAGGAAGCCATGATATAAGAATTATTGCCCAGGATATAAAGAAAAATACAGGATCTTTCAATAATTTTTTATCCGTGTCATTTTTCAGATTTATCCCTTTTATTAAGTCTGAAATTTTAGTGAATACGGGAAAAAGAAGGAAGGACAGCGTTACCGTCGCAAGAATCGCCTTTTTGCCTATTACGATATAATTCTGATCCATCCCGTCGAATATTAAGTGGTAATTAACCTGCTTTCCCATAATAAAAGCGGTTGAGAACAATACGGAAAAAACTATAAATATCCAGTTCTTTCCGATTGCCCTGCTTGTTATGTATTTTCGGTATAAAAGAAATACCAAAACTGACGCCAGTACAATTAAAACCGGCTGGTTATTTCCCAGGAAAAACGAAACCCAGGCTGAAGAGAACAATATACCGATAAACAAAACAATATTCCAGATAATCGCCATTTAGTTTGAAACCCCGTATCGCTTGCAAAGATTATTAAATTCAGTACTCTTTGCAAATCCCATAAATACTTCTTCTCTCGAAGTGCCGTTGGCAAGCTTGTCCATCCAGTAATTCTTACCTTCCTCATCGGCCTCACGATCCATCATGGATCTGTAAAGAGAATCTACGAATGCAGAGTCATCCAGACCGAGATTAATAAATTCCTGGCTGAAGATAAAGCCATGTGCCATCTGCGTGGCAGTGATAGTATGATCCCATAAAAGAGTACAGTTGTGGTTAAGACCTTCTTCATCAGGCAGTCTGTTAAAACATACGCTGTAGAGTCTTGTGATAAACTGTGTGACATTGTCACTTTCGCCACAGCCTGCGCATGTTCCTCTTGCTACGGTTCCGTACTGCGGTATTTCAATTCCCGTTCCGCGGTCGATTCCGTATTCTTCACATATTCCTCCGAATTCCACACTTAATAAGAATCCGTTAAGAATTTCTTCCCTCGTTTTGCCTTCATTGAGTTTACTTACCCAGTGTTCGAGACCGCTGTCGTCATACTCTCTTCCAAGGAAGGCTTTATATAACTGTTTTACATAGCAGCTGTTGCAGTAATTATGGTTTTTAAATTCCTGTGAAAAAGCAAATCCGTAACCAACCTGTGAACCTGTCTGCCGGCCTTCCGCAAGTATATTGGTCCAGTGTTCAAGGCCTTTCTCATCGGGATCTCTGTCAAGGCAGACATTGTAAAGTCTGGTAACAAACTGTCTGATCTTTTCGTGATCAACCTCAGGTTCTTCGTTGGGCATGTTGTTATATACAGGAATTTTGAATACAAAATTGGAGTTGATTGCACCGCATTCCTCGTATGCTCTGTATACGCTTCCGCTTTCGGCCATCGGAGCCTGAAGATTCTGCATGTACTGGTGATAATATAGTCCGCCGTCCGAGGAGTCCACATCAAATTTCTCAAGATACAATGTGTCCTGACCGCGGTTAATCCAGTCTGCGCCTATAATCTGCGCACCGCCGGATAAAGCCAGTGCTCTGGTGTACCAGCCTTTGTTTTCGGCATATGCTCTTCCGTTAGCTATTATCTCTGCGGAGTTTTTCCCGTAAGCACCGATGTTGTAATAGTTATAAACACCGTATTCTCCGCTTATCAGAGGGTTGTAATTAGCTTTATGTGCAATATCACCCCTGCCCTGCTCCTGAAGCACACGGCTCGCCAGATGGTAAGGGCTTACACCGCTATCCATTGCGGCCTGAATAAAGAAATTCGAATAATTAAACGGCATATTCGGCTGATCTTCCAGTGGTCTGTGAGACATCCACGAATTGGCAATAATAGCCTCCACGCCGTCGACATTATGAATGGACGGATTGTAGGAAAGCTGCTCGAAAGCAAACACATGATACTCGTCCAGATAATTAACGGGATTAAGGCAGTATTCAACTGCTACTCTCGATGCACGAAGCCAGTTCTTGCCGCTCTTTCCGATATAGGTGCCTGTAGATGCATCATAATCGCCGGGATCCTTGGATTTCCATGAATCATCACAGGTCACATACACAAGGCTTCTGTTGCCCTGCATTTCGTTATCCACAACCGTATTCCAGTCAAGCCCCGTATTAAAGGGTACGAATGTCCAGTTCGGATGAAGCCTGTTTATTTCTCGAAGTTTTGCTCTGTATCCTGAAGGAAATGCGTTGTAATCCGTTTCTGCATTTACCTTAATCGTATTTAACGAAAAAGCCATGATAACGATTATTAATCCCATCATGGCACTTATTATTCTGTATAAAATCTTCTTACTTTTAAAACTCATTAATTAATTCTGCCTGTCTGTTCTTGCTATTCTTTTAATCTCTCTGGAAAATATCTCTGGTGTAAACCTTATCCTTTACGTCATCAAAAATAGTATCGTATCTGTTAGCCACGATAACTTCGCATTTTGATTTAAATTCATCGAGATCGTTTACGATTTTGCTGCCGAAGAATGTGCTGCCGTTTTCAAGCATGGGCTCATAAATAATAACCTCAACACCTTTTGCCTTAAGTCTCTTCATAATGCCCTGAATCGAACTCTGACGGAAGTTGTCGGAGTTTGATTTCATTGTAAGTCTGTATACACCGATAACGCATGTAAGACTCTCCCCTGCAGGATTATCCATGCGATGATATTTCTCATAAAATCCGGCTTTCTTTAAAATCTGCTCGGAAATAAAATCTTTTCTGGTACTGTTACTTTTTACGATGGCTTCAATGAGGTTTTCGGGAACATCCTTGTAGTTTGCCAGAAGCTGCTTTGTATCCTTGGGCAGACAGTATCCGCCGTAACCGAAGGAAGGGTTGTTGTAGAATGTCTGAATTCTCGGATCGAGGCAGACGCCTTTGATAACGGAACTTGAATCAAGTCCCTTTACCTCTGCATATGTATCAAGCTCGTTAAAGAAGCTTACTCTCAAAGCAAGATAAGTATTGGCAAAAAGCTTAACAGCCTCAGCCTCTGAGAAGCCCATTATCATGATTTCAACATCCTGCTTTATTGCTCCGCCTTTTATGAGCCCTGCAAACTCATTGGCTGCTGCCACAAGTTTTTCATCATCGGGATCGGTACCCACAATGATTCTGCTCGGATAAAGGTTGTCGTATAAAGCCTTGGATTCTCTTAAAAACTCAGGTGAAAAGATAATATTCTTGGAATTCTTTTCCTTGCGGACTCTCTTGGTATATCCTACGGGAATCGTGGATTTGATAACCATGATTGCATTGGGATTAATTTCCATTACGGCATCAATTACGCTCTCAACAGCGGATGTGTCAAATCTGTCAAGATCGGAATCATAATTGGTCGGAGCGGCAATTACAACATAATCCGCATCTGTATATGCTTCCTTAACATCGGTGGTTGCATAAAGATCCAGTTCTTTTTTTGCCAGATAATCCTCTATTTCAGCATCCTGAATGGGAGAAATTCTTTTATTGATTTTATCTACTTTTTCCTGAATGATATCTACCGCAACTACCTTGTTGTGCTGAGCAAGAAGTGTTGCTATCGACATTCCTACATAACCTGTTCCGGCTACTGCGATTTTCATCTCTTATCCTCCGAAATATATGATCGATTATTATAATCTGGTATAGAAATTATAAGTCTTATAATCCCATTCCCCTTCATTTTCTGTAAATAATATAACCGGAACTCTGTTCTCCCATGAGTACCATTCAACCCCCTCTTCAACTATATCAATTACTACAGTAACATCTTCGGGCTGTTCCGATAAATTAATCTTTATTTCAAAATCTTTATAGATTAACGGTCCGATTTCGCTTCTCGGCAAATCGTATAAGTCATCTTCATTTTCATATTCGAGGTGATATGAAAGCAAATATCTCTCGTTATGATAAATCTTACTTCCGTCTGTAACCGAAACTGTTATGGTTGCCATACCGTTTTCGATATTTATATCTTTTACATTCAGATTAATATCTTCTTTTTCCAGATCATCATACAATTCGTAATTTAACATTTTGCCTAATGAACTTACTTCCAGTACCTGAACCTTTCCGACATCATATTCCACGAATTTATTGGGCAGACCTAAAATCATTGAAGTATTCTCGGGAGATGTGATTTTCTGTATGTTATTGTTTAAATATCTGACTCTTCCTTTACCAAGGTACCCGGTTCCGCTGTCATCGGTTATATAAATAAACTTCGAATCGTAATCATTTATATCTCTGCAAAATGTATCAAAATAATCTGCATCAATCGGATAAATATCTGCATCGGTCATCTGTATTAACGGATAGTAATAATAACGCAATAAACTTTTTTCTATCACAATTACCGATTCGTCATCTGTTCTGTCCTGCACAATGTTTATTACATCCTCAAAAACATCTGCATTAAATCTTGTTTCCGCATCCGACTTCATAAGGGAAGTGGAATGAGGAATCAGCATAATAATAATTCCGATAATCGGTATGAAATATTTCTCTTCCTTTTTCAAAAGTTTAAGCATCATTCCGGCTGCTAAAACTATAAAAGGTATGAAGGATGAAATATATCTGGACTCATAGTAATATCCGTCAAGTAAAACCTTCATAACACAGGAATACAAAATAACGGTATAAACGAATGCCAGAACAACCGAAGTTTCTTTAATACCCATACGATATCTGGCACTTATAAGTCTGAAAAGAATATAAGGAACTAACAGAACACCCGAGCAGACTAAAAATGCAACAAATGTAATATTCAGGAAATCTCCAAATGTATTGCATTCAGCAAAAATAATATAAGCCATAATCGGTATCGGCGTAGCTGATATTGCAGCCATAAGAATTTTAAAGATTTTGCGTCCTTTATTTCTTTTAAACTCTACTAATTTTTGTGAATCAATCTTTTTAACAAAGATTGCAAAAATAATGCCAAACAATACCGTTATCGCAGCGGCTGCTATTACGAAAATATAATAATTATTCCCCAGAAACGAAAGGCCAAGTTTGTAATTAATCGAAGTATTCTCATAAGCGGTAATATTCAGGAACCCAAAGCTTAAAATATAACCGGTTATAACGATTCCGCTTGAAACAAGATGTCTGATCTTTCCGGTGTGGATAAAGTACATCCAGTAAAGAATCAGGAAAAGCGGAAGCATCGTATAAAAGTTCGAATGGAGAAATGCAAATGTAACAACTCCGAGTGCAGAAAGAACCTGAAGTTTCTTTTTTTTGCACAGCAGAAAATACATAAACATAATCATACAGAATCCGATTAACGGCTCAACCAGAGTTGTACGATTGCAATATATTATTATCGGAGAAACACCGAGCAGCAGGACCATAACCGATCTTAACTTCCAGTCACATTTCAGTTTTCTCAACAATTCATCTACAAATACAAACAGGCAAAATGCAAAAATCGCCTGAATAAATGCCATTCTCTTGATTCCAAATATGCATGCTGACAAAGCAAGAATCGACGGATAAACAGGATTGCTACCATATTCACCGGTCATTCTGTATTCTTTTATATCTTCTTCTTCGGTATCAACCTTATTAATGCTGTAATTTGCCGTAAAGTTTTCAGAATCAATATTATTTATTGCATCGAAGAAATAAAACTCGTACTGGCTGCCGGGGGCAATATTCTCATATTCATCCACTTCAAATTTTAACGAATTCTGACCGTTCAATATTGAAATGGCCTGAATCTGGGCATTTCCGTCATTATATCCTATACCAACCGTAGCATAGGAACCTAAAGACAAAAGTGTAGCTATGATTATGATGCTTCTGTTAATTATATTGCTTTTATCAACTTTAATTTCACCGAGCGCAAAGAAATCCTTACCTTTTTTATCGTTTTTAAAGTAATTGATTATAAAAACTACAGTAACAAATACTGTTACAACAAGCAGGCAGAATTCTACCGTGAAAGCTTCGAAAATCCAGAGAAACGCAGATGTAAGCGAAAACAAACACAAAAAGACCGAGATCGATTCGGCCAAAAGAACAAATAATCTTTTTTTATCTGAAAAAGTGCTGAATGTAAAGAAAAGCATTAATACATTCAGCAATAATAAAGATAGTACAAACATCAATCCATTCCATAACTCGTTTATTAGCATAATATTACACTATAAACGCTCTTTTTTCAAGCCAGGCTTATCCCGGTAGATATATTCCAAAATGTTGTTAATTCCGCAAATCATTCCATCTTTTTTATTTAATCAAAGAGTTAAGTCTTTCTTTAATCGGGGCAACTGATTTTGTCTTAACAATACTTAAAATCATCTTGCGTTCTTTAATAATTAACACCAGAATTGTTAAACATAAAACCGAAATCATCGCTATTCGTATGATACTGTATCTGTACAGAATCAGACAGACAAACATATAAAGAATAAAGAACATAATAAACGATACGTTAAAGAACGTATCATACCATTTGCTTTTCTTCATAAATTTAACTACCGCAAAATGCATCACGAACAGCGTCAGGTACCCTATCAACGTTGTATAGGCTGCAGCGATATATCCGAATTTTCTGATGAAAATCCAGTTTAAAACAACATTTATTATTGCGGCTATAAGTGTAGATAATGCGATGTTTTTCTGTTTTTTTGAAAATGTTTCAATATTCACATAAAAAGTATAAATTGCCTGTACAGCATAGCCTGCCATTACGGGAGGAATTACTCCGCGGGCTTCCTTGTAAGGAGAATCACCCATCAGCCAGAGTACTTCGGGCCCTAAAAGCATAATCAGAGCAACCAGTATTCCAAATCCTACCAGAATATACTTTGATCCTTTTCTTAAAAGATGATACTTTTGCTCATCCATCTGCTCAAATGCCCAGGGTGACCATGCTGTATTAATCGATGCCCACAAAATACTAACAACAAATCCGCAGGAATAGGCTACCGAATACATACCCAGATCGGTACTTCCGCAGATTTTTTTTATCATGATCTTATCACAGGAATTCAGCAGGTTATTTGAAAGAACGTGTATAACCAGCGGTGCCGAAATCATAAGCGCATATTTCCAGTATTCTGTTTTGATTTTTTTCTTTCCGGAAAGAAGATAAATATATATAATCAGGTTGATTATTACTATAGGTGTATAAAAGCCTAAAAGTCTTCCTTCAAGAGCTTTCGAATACGGCCTCAGAATAAAGACGCATAACAACGAAATTAACGTAGGGAGTGCCGAAGAAACCAGCGAAATGAAAACAACAAACTTATATTTATAAGTAATCCTGTGTTTTACCTGAATCATCTGAGTAGCCGGATAAACCAGACAGTATGCGATGATAATCCAAATTTCAATCTCGTTTATTCCGAGAAGGTTCATAAAGAAATGTCTGAAAAAATATAAAATGCCTGAGAATACTGCACTTAACATAGTCCCAAGCAACAGGTTTGATGCAATATAATCATCAAGATTATCTTTATAATCAAAACGAGCAACCGCAACAGATGTATATAAATCAAAAGAAAAAATGACCAGCAAAATCGGTAACCACGAATTAAAATTCGAGAAATCACCAATATCCGCTTTAGTCATTAATCTGTTAAAAATCGGAGACGTTAAAAAAACAATTCCTTTAGTCAAGAAATTGCCAAAAGTGTACCACACTCCTGATTTCAACGCTTTACCGCTATTATCACTCATTACTTTTTGCTTAATTCCTCAATTACATTGTTAATATTTTCTTCGTGGAACAAACTGATATTCTGCTTGATTTTATCATCACTCCAGTTCCACCATTCGGATTCGTTAAGCCTGTTTCTGACTTCTTCATCAAATCTCCAGCCTATGTGTTTTGCCGGAACTCCGCCCACTATTTCATATGGCTCAACATCTGATAAAACTACCGCTCCGGACCCGATGATAGCTCCGTTTCCGACTTTTACGCCTGCTTTAATTACAGAATTACATCCGATAAGAACGTCATTTCCTATCTTTGTAACGGGTACTTCGCCTTTGGAAAGGTTTTGCTCCACAAGGCCGAATCTTTTCTGAAAAAATGCTGCGCTTCCGGAAATCCTGTTAGTTGGATGATGATCCGCTCCGATAGTAACATCCCATGAAACAGCACAATATGCACCTATTTCTGCTCCCCTTACTTTTGTGTATCTGCCGATACTGGTTCTGCGCTCAATATGTGATTTCTGAATTTCGGCATTATGAGCAATATTGACATATTCGTCAATATTGGAATTAGTAACGGAAACACCGCGTGAAATCATGGCCTTTTTTGATATTTTATTGTCATTAAAAAAATGATTTTTAATTGACTGAAACATTACAGCAAACCTTTCAAAAATAGTTCCATTCGATTAAAATACACTTTTATGTTCGAAACAGCATTCTGATAGCAGTTTCCGTCTGTGTATTTAACCAGATTGATAATATTCTCCACCTCTTTTTCCATGTATTTATCCAAAACTATGTTTGGAAGGCCCAGGGCATCATTTACACCAAAGCCTCTGGCATCTTCATTAAGCAGAATTGTAGTTTTTCCATGGCTTAAATTATAAATGTGAGCATGGACTCTGAAGCCTACGTGCAAATCGCATTCATCGTATTGTGAAAAACCGTCGGCAGAACCGGAAATATCTTCGTATTCAAAATTATATTTTTCCGTAAAAATTTTTTCCGTAAGAAACGTATTTTCAGAGTTAATTCCTCTGTGAAAAAGCACTTTTATCCTTGCTTCCGGATACAATTGTCTCATTAAAACAATGAGCCTCTGAGTATATTTCAGATTTTTCTTATATGCGGCATCCGAAATAATAATATACGGATTCTTTTCTTTTACGGCATCGCATCCTTTATATTTCAAATCTGCTACTCTTTTTGTATCATACCACGCTGGGCATCCGGTCATCATTATTCCTTCAAGCCCCTGGTTTAACAGCATTCTCTGAGTGTAAATATCTCTGCAGCTTATTGCATGGTTCCTGTTAATAAACTCCAGAAATTCTTTCATGCGTGAATCAAAATAATTATTTTTATATACTACCGGATGGCTTATATTATCCGCTTTCCAGCCCCATCCGAGAATACAGCAGGGAACCTTTACTTCGTCCAGATTACTTACAAACGGAACCTTTCCGGGATAATAGTTTTTACGAAATCCGGGTCCTCCGCCAAAAACAACAAGATCATACGAATTAATTTCATCAATTCTGCTGTCGTATTTCTCGTTTCTCATAAGAAGAGATATCTCGGCTTCGGGATAACAGTACTGAAGTAGTTCTCTGCATCGTTTTTCAATTAAAAAATCACCGGCATTTTTAAAAGCACCGCTTAATAAAGCAATTTTCACGTCTGATTCCTCTATTTAATCATTTCCCATTTAAGGATTGTGTCTTCTGTAATATCACAGGCAGCTGTTTTGCCCACAATTATATCATAATCCGTGGCACTTATTCCCGTACCCGGTCTCTTGTAGGTAAGCATTTCTTTTGTAATTGTTTCGCCTGCTTTTATATCACAAGCGGCAACAAGCGATCTTCTCGCATTTGCTCTGGCGGTTGTTTCACTGTCAAGACACTTTAATTCATAGGAACCTCTGATCATATCGATATAATCGATTTTCTCAATGATGGCCTTTGCGTCCTTTTCATCCATTGCATGATAGTGATCGTTTCCGCTCAAGGTCTTGTCCAGTGTATAATGCTTTTCAATTACCTGTGCACCGAGATTGTATGCGGTCTGAAGAACGGCATAATCGGCATCGGGCTTGGTATGATCGGAATAACCGATAACAATATCGGGATATTCTTTTTTAAGAGTGGCAATCTTGTTTAAATTCGCATGCTCATAGGGTGTAGGATACTCAAGCACACAGTGAAGCAGCGTAATGGGCTTGTCATTGTATTTTCTGATAATGCTGATGGTATTGTCTATCTCATCCTTGTTTGAAGCACCTACGGATAAAAGAATGGGCTTATTCTTCTTGGCCTGATATTCAACAAAAGCAACATTATTGAGGTCCGATGAAGAAATCTTGTAAACATTCATCAGATCATAAAGATAATCCGCCGATTCATTGTCAAATGCTGTGGAAAGAAATTCTATTCCTATGCTTTCACTGTATTCTGAAAGTTCTTTGTATTCCTTTTCACCAAAAGAATCAAATTTCTTAAACAGGGAATACTGCGATGTTTCGCTCTCTTCAGATGTATCCCAGTATGATGGTGAATCCTTGGCTGCCAGAGTTTCAGCTTTATAAGTCTGAAATTTAACCGCATGAATACCGGCCTCTTTTGCCTTGTCTATCATCAGTTTTGCAGCTTCCATAGGTGTAATGCCTTCTTTGGTGGCAATATCGTAATAATTTACGCCTACTTCTGCTATAAGAACAAATTTACCTTCTTTAATTCTGTTTTCGATAGTGTGGATCATATTTTATTCTCTCCCCAAAATAATTTTCTTAACGCGTGTAAGTCCGTGTCTTAAATCTCTTGTGAGCATCTGCTCTCTCATATTCTTTCGAATTGAAGGGCAGTTAATAAGCCAGTCAATCGTTTTTCCGATGGTAACCTCATCTACCTCATTGCCGGCACCGAGATTTAAGTATCCGTTCTTGATACCGCCGAACTCGTGAGTGGCTTCTCTGCTGTTCTGCGACATTAAAATTGTCGGAACGCCCATTGCAGCAAGTTCAAGCATTGTTCTTCCCTGTGAAGCTATTGCTATGTCTGCTTTGGACATGTATTCGGACATCATTTTGACATCCTGAACGATTGTAATATTTTCACAATCTTTGGTAAGACTTACTATTTCGTCTTTCTTCTCATATCCCATACCGAGAATCACGGTTATGTGAATATTTTCGATTCCGTCAACCGCCATAAGAGCTTTTATGGTCTTTTGTGTGAGATTTCTGGGATCGGTTCCGCCGAACAGTACCAGTATTTCTTCGGGTTTTTCGGCGAACTCCTTAGGTTTGGCAATAACAAACTCATCTCTGATTAAATAATAATCCGAACCAAAGAATAATTTATCGGTATTCTCCCCGTCATAAAGGGCATTAACGGTTGCATCGGCTGTCACTGCGCCCGTGCCCAGATCTTCGAAATTAACTACTCTTACGCCTTTATCCTTTAATTTCTGAACATATTCCTCAGATGTATTTAAAATATCATTAATTACAATATCAGCCTTATATTTGTCAATCAGACCGAGTATTTCATCGTCATCTTTTATTACTTCATAGGGATAGTGACTGCTTTGAATCTTTGCAATGCCGATTTCCGATTTTTCACTTAATACAAAGTAAATCTTGTGCTCCATCAGACCATAAGCAATCTGAAGGCCTCTGTAAACATGTCCCATGCCTATCTGAGGGTATCCGTCAACTCTTAAAAGAATTGTTTTCTTGTTTAATTCCATTTCAGCGACACACCAGTCCTGAACGGTATCAATGTCTCCGGACTCGCTTTCGGGAACTTCATACAAAGATACATTGGCCCCGAATCTGCCGTTCTCTTTTACAAATTCACGTCTTGTAATAACAAAAGCACCTGTCTCCTTTAAGTCTTTGGGAAGATACTGTCTGTTAAGACGTTTCTCATAATTGGGTATGCATCTGCCGTCTTCTATTCTCCATGAAAGACGAGGATCGTTTACACCGCTTATAACAGTGTCATAATTATTCTGAAGCAGATAATCGATTGCTTTGTTTAATGTATCTGAAGAAAGTTTGGGAGATGTGGGCTGCATGGTAATAACCAGGTCATATTTATAACCCTTAATCTCCTCCATCTTATTTGCCGCATGAAAAATAACAGGATCCAGAGTTACGCTGTCGCCCGCAAGGGAATCAGGTCTGTCAAGAATTTCCGATCCGTATCTTGAGGCTACATACTTTATTTCCTCATCATCGCTCGATACGATGATATCCATATCATATGAACTGTTTTTAGCACAGCCGATGGCATAGGAAATCAAAGGTTTGCCTGCCATAAACCTGATGTTTTTTCTGGGAATTCCTTTTGAACCGCCTCTGGCCGGTATAACCACTAAAATCTTCATCTTTTATCCCTCTGATTTATTAATTATAGAATCAAGTTCTTTTCTAATATTTTCCAATGCGTTTCTTTTCCAGAACATACTTCCGTCAATGCTTTCCGAATTCGAATTCTTAATCTTTTCAGCACATTCTTCAGGCGAAGTCACCAGTTCTGCATAACCCTGTTCTATCAGGGGAAGCATAATATCATAATGTCCGATATTGTAAATATATGTCTGAACACCAAAGCCCATTCCTTCAAACAGTGCCGTTGAATATGCACCTATCTGAATATCCGACTGGGCAAAGAGTTCGTACAAATCAATATTTCTTTTATCAATAACTTCCATCCCCGAATCGGCAAGCAGAGGAAGGTCTTCCCTCCACGTAGAATATTCCGCCGGGTGTAGTTTGTAAATCAATCTGTATTCATTCGGATCCAACAAAGCTGACGTCTTAGCTGCCAGTTCGCTTAAGAATTTACCGACGGTTCCCTGTGAAATAAAAATAACTGTTTTTCTCTTGTCTTTTCTGACACTGTCGGAGTATTTGAGAAGTTTCTTTTCAAAATTCGGAAACCCGGTAACTACAATATTCTCATCACCGATTGGAAGTGAAATGCATTTTTTCCAAAATTCCGAAAAAGCAAAGAGTTTATCCGGAAGCTGCTTTATCTTTTCACCTTTCGAATACTGATATGCCGCATGTTCTTTATACATGGTACCATGCTGCAGTTCAACCGTGGTAATGCCCATTTCTTTGGCAATTTCATTGATGAGCATGCATGCACGTCCGTAATGAACAACCTCGAGTATAACCTTCGGTTTAATTTTGCCGATTAATTTCGAATACTTTTTTTTCTCGTATTCACAGCGAACTACGGTATCCGCACAGTTTTTGGATACAGAATCCGGCGTAGCCGACCAGTTATATACGCTTTTCAGTTCTTCTATCGAATCTGACAACTGTTCTTTAATGGTATTGACCAGTTTGGAATACTCTTTTTTATGAAATATCTTAAAAGATTTAACATACAGAATGGATTTGATTATAATTCCGTCTGTATAAAATATTTCTTTTGAAACCGTTGGTTTTAAATGCTTAAACTGATACGGTGCTTCAAAAAAAATCGCATCATATTTGTCTTTAATTATATCATCTGTGTATACGCATTCATAAGCGGTTCCGTTAAAAAATCGACGGTTATGGCTGATTACAAGAACAGGTTTTTCGTGCACCGTTTTTTTAATAAACAGTAAATAATAAATCAGCCCCAGCATTGTTTTAAACGACAGTTTTTCCTTGTCGTGAGCCTCTTCGAAATGCATATTTTCGGAACAGATATTGTAGTTCCAGAATTTAAATCTGTTATATGTCCAGTAATGAATTCCGTTTATCTCACAACTGTTTAATTTATTTTTTCTTTCAACTTCCAAAAAATGATCAATATTCATAAAAAACTCTACTTTCTATAATATCACTCATATTTGTAAGAAGATATTCTTCATCATCATAATCTAATTTATACAATTTTTCGTTTGATGAAATATATGCGTTGTCGGTTAAAAGAATATAATTATGCGAGAAGTCTATTTCATCCATGTCTTCGATATAATTCATATCTTCATAGGGGAATTCCATTCTTAACAGCATACAGTAAAAATCAGTTCCACTATAATAAATGTTATATTCCCGGTCAGACGATTCTTCCAAAACAGATTTTACAAATTCCTTACTCTCTGAAACCTTCGGATAAAGAATCGAATTTGTTCTGAAAATAAAGTAATCATAATTACCCTTTATATATGCTGCGGATAAAATCAGATAAATTATTGATATTGCCAAAAGTTTATTACGTGTCCCCAGAATAAACAGCAGGATATATAAAATAACCGTAATCTTCAGCAGAAAGCTGAAATAATGCACACACGAATCCCACTCAACCCCGTTTGCAAACAAAAAGTATCTGAAAGGAGAGCTTTTAAGCGAATAGTTTTCCAGGTCAAACCATTTTGCCAGAACATCTATAAACCATATTTCCAGTACCAGACTCACTATTCCCGAAATAATAATTTCTTTTTTAAAATTTTTAAAATCTCGCGATAAAATAACGGTTCCGCCCAGAATAATCATCCAGGTAAACGGCATGGCATATCTGACAAGCATGTAATTTCTGTACAGTTTTTCGCCCTTTCCGTCCATAGCCATAATTGTCAGAAGAATAACCATCGTAAAAAACATAACGATTCCGAATAATCCTATGTACTGTTCTGTACTGAATTTTTCTTTATTCTTCAGACTGTTTTTAATGGATTTAATGCAAGCGAAAATCGTAAACCAAATCAATCCGAGCGACCAGAAAGTAAATGACGCCAGAAGGCCCATAACCATCTTAAATGTTCCCCAGATTCCGTTTCGTATAATTCTTTCTATATATGCAATTATTGATTGGGTTTTGGTTATACTGCTTACTGTATTGCTTACCGTTTTTGTGCTGCTTGAGAAGCATATTTTAGTTATTTCGGTATTAAGGTAATTAAAGCCGAAATATAATGCTCCCAGTATCACCAGAAACAGAAGAATATTCAGATACCCCTTCTTTTCCAGGTAACATTTAACCAGAAGAACTACTACAATACCAAAATAAACTACAAGATATCGGCTGTGTATTAATACCAAATAACTAGAAAAAACTGCAGCAATTGCAGTTTTATACCATTTAAGTTCATTATTAAACAATAAAGGAATAACCAATAAGCATATTAATACCATCGGTAATTCCTGGAGAATATTCGTTTCGCCATATGTGCAGTTTCCGAGAAAGCCATACGAAGAAATCAAACAAATTAAAAACGAATTAAAACTGTTAACTTTACAAAGTTTATTTGCAATAAAATATGTTATTAAAACGCATAAAGTTCTGACAATTACGCCAAGCATCAGGAACATCGGCATAATCATATTGCTGCTGAAATACTTTAAAAAGGGAACCAAAAAAATCGTAACTCCGTATCCATGCCAGTTACGTGAGGAAATAATATCTCCCCAGTCAGCACCCGATAACTGATATGGAATAGCGATCGAAACGAACTCATCGGTAGTTGAAATTGATTTCATGTAAAGGAACGGAAAACAAACCCCTACAGTTATTAATATCAACAAACAATAATAAATTGGTTCTTTTATTTTTAATTTCTTAAACATGTACTCAAAAAATTAACAAATGTTTACAAATACTTCAGGCCAATAATTCATATGCTTTGGCTAATAATTCGCAGACAAAAAACCTTTTCTTAATTATATGATACGACAGTATTTTTTCTTTAATCGGGAGATTCTTTATAATCTTTAAATCAAGTTTGTCGATACCATATTTCTCAACCAGGCTGCAGAATTCCTTTTTTCTGTCAGCATATTTCCTGTCATTACTGTGATTGCAGGAATACAGAACAATCATGGTTCTCATAAAAGTCAGAATCCTGCCTTCGTATGCCTCTTTCATTCTCGCATTATCATGATTCTTATAATACTGATAATACCAGTCATTTAATACCTGCAGCTTGTGAGGAAAATCCTTTTGGAAACGATTGGATACCGAATCGGGATTAATTCTGTAATAATATCCTTCATTGTCAACAAATACACCTTTACAGGCTTTTTCATAAACAAGCAGGTTAAAAGACAAATCCTGCGTTTTAGGAAATCCGGGTACAAAAGCAATTTCATTTTCTCTCAAAAATGAGGTATTGTATATTTTATTCCAGATGCTTACGGAATCGAGGATTTTATAATTATAGCGACTGTCTCCCAATCTATTCATTGTAGCAATAGACAATTCGTCAAAATCCTTTTTTGAAAACAGAATCGGTTCTTCTGTTTTTTCACCTTTTCTTATTACTTTTCCGTTTGAAAATACATAATTCGTAAATAAAACAACATTATTTTCAGAATTTATGTATTCTTCAATTGCCGAAAAAACATTTTTATTTACAAAATCGTCTCCGTCAACGAAATAAATCCATTCTCCTGCAGCTTTTTCAAAACCCAGGTTTCTGGCTGCATTTGCCCCCTGGTTTTCCTGATGATAAACCTTTATTCTTTCATCTTTTTTTTGAAATTCATCACAAATACTGCCGGATGAATCCGTTGATCCATCATCAATCAGTAAAATTTCTACATTCTCATATTCTTGTTTAATCAGGCTGTCGATGCATTCGTCGAGGTACTTTTCAACATTATATATAGCAACAACACAAGTGATAAGCGGTTTCATTTTGTCACCTAATATACTTTTTTCCAATCTCATATATTACAAAAGCAACCGTCTCTTATGAAAGGGAAGTCTATACAATACTAAAGAGAAGCATTTTTCAATACTTCTCTTTATTATTTTAAAATTTTAAATTTTCAGAAAAACAAATATTCTTGATTATCGGTAATAATACCGGTTTGTCTCTGATTCAAGTAACATATTATTCCCAATTGAAAACAATGTATGTTCCCAAAACATCCTGTATATAACTGTTATCTGCCATTACTCTGATAAAATACATTCCTGCAGGCAACTTATCTTTAGTTACCATTTTGACATTTCCCGAATATTCAACGTTATATCTCTGAAGGCTAGTAGAATAAATATCGAAATATGTATTGTTACCCTGTGGAGTCTTAATTGCTACTTTTTTAGCCTTTGGAATTGAGAACTTGTACCAACGAACATAATCATACTGAGGAGTCTGAGCCAATTTGACTGTGGTTCCTGCCTTTATTGTCTGAGCTTTTGCTCGACAGTAATTATCCTGATTAATTTTTACAACAGGGGCAAAAGTATATTTTACTTTTGCAGTAGGAACTGTTGATCCGTATACTCCTTCGTACATCTCAACATAATATGTTCCCTTCTTAAGAGCTAAATATGCATCACCCTTCGCTGTTCCGGGATAAAACCATTTTACTCTCTGTTTCATGGCTTTATCTTTGTATACAGCTATTTCAAGACGTTCTGATGTTGCGTTTGTCCAAGAAAAGTGTACAAGTGAGTCTTCAGTAATTCCAAATTTGTAGTAAGCCTGATCTCCGCTCTTGGTTACGGAAACAGTGTTTGCATTCTTTAAAGTCTTGAAAGTAGTAGCAGCTTCAGCACGCATAGGTGAAACTAAAACAAGTGCTAAAAAGAATGTGCAGATTAATCCAGCGAGACTTAATAATAATTTTTTCATTTTCTCATTCCTTTCATAAATTACTATTTGCTGTTTCAAGGGTATTTTTATAGTAACATATATTATTTTATTTTGCAAAACAATTTAATTCTTATTCTTTTCAGTTATTTCAAGTATCAGACCTGCTAAATTCTTCGCATTTCCTCTTTCCACAAAATAATGATTTTCATCAGCCTTAAACAATTCGTGATTGGCTTCTCCGTCCCCAAGTATCATTTTTTTGCCCATCATTTCGTATATATAAGCTTTGCCGGGTATTGTCCGTCCGGCTTTTTCTATATCTTTACAAAAATGGCCGGCCAGACATAAGTCTGAAGCAGCTATATGCTCTGCAAGTTCTTCCTGCGAAAGCCATGTAGTATAGCTGACATTATCCTGAATCGGTTTGTTTAATTGCTTCGGAATCGGACCTATAATATCAAAATAAATTTCCGGACGGTTATTTAATTCGCGGATAGCATCCAAAACCACATCCACTCCCTGAAGCGGAAGGATACTTCCAAAATAAAGAACCGTAAATTTATCTTTCATTTCAGGAGTTTTTTTCTGTTCTCTAGGGTAATATATAGAAGAATCGGCTTCCAGGTAAATGGTTTCAAATCTTTCTTCCTCTCCGCCAAATTCTTTTATGAAAAAATCTGCATGAGCCCTGGTGTCGGTAATAACATGTTCTGCCGCCTCAAGAGTCTTTATATCCATCCAACGGCATATTTTCGATACTAATCCGCCATCTTTGAATTTTTTTCTGTCACAAATCAGCGTGTCATAGACAGAAATAAAAAAATCTATACTCAGGGTATTGTTCTTAAATTTTTTTCCAACGAACGGAACAACGAACTGAGGTTCAAAGCCAACGAATACTATATCATATTTATTCATTTTCCTTATTAGAATTTTTCCAAATACATCCAGAATGCGAAAAGGATTATTCTTTTTATCTGAATATATAAGATCCACGCTCTCTGAGTATTCTTTTAGCAATCTTATTTCCTGAGTATTTCTTATATAATCAATATTTTTTGTTGTAATAAATAATACTGTTTTATCTTTAACTAAATCTGTTGTTTTCTGCATAATTTCATGCGACCGTATTTTTGTCGTAACATCAACTTACCACACTCAGAAAGTGTGGTAAGTTGACATTATCGAATATTAAATTTTCTCATTAACTATTTTAAAAAGTTCAATTAATTCCATTTAAAAGCCAGAGCTTCCCCTACCGGAGCGTATGGATCAATCATTCCAACCGAAATATAATATGTTCCCACGGCAAGTTTTTTTGTTGTTGTAATAGTATTAGCATTGTAATCATAAGTATAACCTACTTTATCCAGGTTAGATGAATAAATACTTATGTTATTTAAATAATAACCATAACCATTATAATCATAAAGTTTCGTTAACGTGACTATATGAGCTCTGGTAACCTTAATTTTATACCAACGCATATAATCATGATTGTGAACCTGCGGAATACGCACAACAGTATCCTGGCTCACCAGCTGGGCTTTTTTTGCAGTATAATTATTCGTATCATATTTTGATGCCGGTGTCCAATTAATAGTAATCTTTGTGCTCGGAGCAGTTGAATCATCAAACAGATCAAGATAATACGTTCCTTTTTTCAAGGCCAAAAATTGTCTTCCGGATTTTCCTTTCACAAAATTACTTACCAATGTTATATTTCTTGTCTTACTATCATATATTATGCATTGAGCTTTATCGTTAGCATTATTAATCCATTTAATTTGAACCAAAGCATCATCTTCAAGCGTAAATTTATAAAACTGTTTTCCCTGATTTAACAATTTTACGGTTTGCCCATTCGTGATTGTCGCTGCCTGGGTCTTCATAGGAATGAAGGCTATAAATGCTGCTAAAATAATACCGACAAAGGCTAAAACAACCGTTTTTAAAACTTTCATCATCTATAATCTCCTTACGAATTTGGTATTTAACTCATTCTGCTTTTTCTTATTTAAAAACAGACTATAATTCATTTCCATTTAAAAGAAATAGCGTCGCCTATTTGGGAATCAGGTGAAGCCGGCATAACCAGAATATAATATGTTCCTACAGCCAATTTCGTCGTTGTAGTCTTACTTTGTTCATCCGTTCCAATGAGAAAGCTGCTTATAGAGCTATCATATTTTGATGTAACAAGAAAAACCTTGCTCTGAGGGCCGTACGGCAAAGTTATGGTTATTTTATGAGCCCTAGTAACTTTAATTTTGTACCAACGGTAATAACTATAAAATCCCACCTGAGGTACACGTACTAAAACATCAGGTTCAAGGTTCTGAGCGGTTCTGGCATTAAAATTGCCCTTATCATATTTTGATGCCGGAGTCCAGTTAACAGTTACCTTAGTGGTCGGATTGTAATCGTCATATAAATCAAGATAATACGTACCTTTTTTCATGGCCAAAAATAGCCTTCCTGATTTATTTTTTATAAAAAAAGCCTTCAATGTATTAGATCTTGTCTTATTAGTATATATATAACAACAAGCTTCATTGTCGGCATTGTTAATCCATTGAAATTGAACCAGAGCATCATCTTCAAGCGTAAATTTATAAAACTGTTTTCCCTGATTTAACAATTTCACGGTTTGCCCATTCGTGATTGTAGCCGCCTGGGTATGCATGGGAATAAAAGCTATAAATGCCATAAGCAATAAACTGAATATTCCCAAAAACATGATTTTAATCTGTTTCATATAATATCTCCATTTTATATACTCAAAAATTTTAATGATGTTCTTAAACACAGGTCAATTTATCGGGATTGTAACAATTAATTCCATTTAAAGGATGCGGCGGTTCCCATCTTCGAAGTATAATCTTGATTCCGCATTACAATATAATATGTTCCTACAGCGAGTTTTTTATCTAAGGTCCTTTCCGTTCCATCCGAACTAAATGTCCAATTATACATATCTCCCAAATCTCTAAAGTCACTTGAATAAATAGTAAAAAGATAAAGAGGAGCACCATACGTCTCAGTTATCGTAACCTTATGCGCTTTGGTCACTTTGATTTTGTACCAACGCATATAACTGTATTGGCCTACCTGTGCAACACGTACAGTCGTATCTGCCTCTAACAGCTGAGCAGTCTTCGCAGAATAATTTCTCTTATCGTATTTTTCTGCCGATGTCCAGTTAATCCTGACCGTTGTTGTAGGAGTCTCACTCACTTCATACATTTCGACATAATAGGTTCCTTTTTTTAAGGCCATAAATACCCTGCCTGTCTTATTACTATTAAGGTTCACCCATCTTAAATAATGCTCCATTAACTTATCTTTATCAGTAAAAATATTGAAGTCACACGATTTCGAATTGTTCCTAGCCCAGTAAATCTGAACCAGTGAATCATCTTCCAATGTGAATTTGTAGAATTGCTTTCCATATTCCTGCAGTACAACAGTTTGTCCGTTTTCAATAGTTGCCGCGTTGGCACGCATAGGAATAAATGCTATAAATGCCATAAGCAGCATGCTAAATAACCCAAAAAACAATATTTTTATTTGTTTCATAATAATCTCCATTTTATAAACTATCAAAAATACAATGATTTCCTTCTAACACAGGTCAATTATCCAAGATTAAAACAATTAATTCCATTTAAAGGCTGAAGCGCCACCTATTTTCGAATTAGGATCATACATATACACACAAATATAATATGTTCCCACTGCGAGTTTTTTTTCTAAGGTTTTTCTCTTTCTGTCCAAACTCATAGTAAAGCCATACTGCTCCCCCAAATCCCTAAAGTCACTTGAATAAACATTAAGAGCATAAATATAATCATAATCCTCAGTAAACTCAATCTTATGTGCTTTTGTCACCTTGATTTTGTACCAACGCATATAACTGTATTGACCTACCTGTGCAATACGTACAGTCGTATCTGCCTCTAACGGCAGAGCTGTCTTCGGCGAATAATTTCCCTTATCATATTTTTCTGCCGATGTCCAGTTAATCCTGACCGTTGTGGTAGGAGTTTCACTCACTTCATACATTTCGACATAATAGGTTCCTTTTCGCATGGCAATAAATTCCCTGCCTGTCTTATTACTATTAAGGTTCACCCATCTTAAATAATTCTCCGGTACCTTGTCTTTATCAGTAAAAATATTAAAGTCACACGCTTTCGAATTATTCCTAGCCCAGTAAATCTGAACCAGTGAATCATCTTCCAGTGTGAATTTGTAGAATTGCTTTCCATATTGCTGAAGTACTACAGTTTGTCCGTTTTCAATGGTTGCGGCATTGGCACGCATGGGAATAAATGCTATAAATGCCATAAGCAATAAGCTGAATATTCCCAAAAACATAACTTTCCCTTGTTTCATAATGTTTCCTCCTTTTACGACATTAATCCCAATTTTTGTTTCTATCGTTTGGATATCCAAAAATATCCAATCAATCACAATTTAAAAGGTACTGCTTTTCAATCGCAGGCAGGCGAATTGTCCATCGCCTATGCAGGTATCAGTACGATACATTTATTCTTTGTCTTTTTCTTTTATGTTCTTTTCAATCCAAGCAAGTCTGTAATCTATGTCTCTTGTCCTCTTCTGAATATCCTGTGATATTTTTCTGTTTGCCGATATTACATCTGCCATCATACCAAGGACCCAAATCATAACCGCAATCATTATAAGCAGACTGCATAAAATCAGAGACTGAATATTACCGTTTCCTCTGCCCATAAAAATGAAAACTATATATCGAACACCCAATGCAAACCCGATTACGAAAGGGATAATTCCAAGGCTTATAAAAAATCTCATCGGTCTGTACATAAGATATGCTCTGATAATCGTGACCATCGATTTTTTTACATATCCAAACATACTGTGAAACAGTCTTGAAGGCCTGAGTTCAGCGTTCGTCCTGATGGGGACGGACATAATGGGAATACTTGTCCTTCCGGCCTGAACTATCTGTTCCAAAGTGTATGTATATTCATTAATTACATTGAGTTGCAATGCAGCTTCCCTGCTGTAAGCTCTGAATCCGGAAGGAGCATCGGGTATATCTGTTCCTGACGCTCTTCTAACAACCCAGCTTCCAAAGTGCTGAAGTTTTTTCTTAAGCCACGAAAAATGTTCTGTTTTATCTATAGGTCGTTCCCCTATAACTATATCCGCTTTACCTTCCAGAATAGGGCGCACAATTGTTTCAATGTCATCTCCGCAATACTGATTATCTGCATCTGTATTAACAATAATATCAGCACCGTTTAAAAGACAGGCATCAATACCGGCCATAAAGCCTTTGGCAAGGCCTTTGTTCTTCTTGAAATTAACAACATAATGAACTCCCCAATTTTTGGCAACTTCAACCGTATTATCCTTACTTCCGTCGTTAATAATCAGATATTCGATTTCATCTATCCCATCTATATGCTTCGGTAAATCATTTAAGGCAATCTCCAGTGTTTCAGCCTCATTGTAGCACGGGATTTGAATTATCAGTTTCATATTTGTTTCCTCTTCACATGCTTTGACATTTTATTTTAACATTATTTTAAATTTCTTGTAAATCTACAAATTTTAGAAAAACTCCCGTATTATTACACATAATAAATTATATATCATCCACAGAATATAAATATATATATGTATAATATGTTTCATTATAAAAATATTCCGGGTATCCAATCCAGGTTTTGGTACCGTTTACCATATCCTCACTATGGACAAACGAATAATAATATAAAGGTTTATAATCTTTTTCGGTAATAGCAGTAATATCAAAATCCCCGTTATCTTCGTAAAAGAAATATACATTATCATAGTACTGTGACAGTATGTCGCTCTGGGTATTCAGGTCACCATCATACGGATACACCTCCTCACCGGATGCCTTTAAAATAAGCATCCATTCCAGAAGCGTTTCGGTGTCAGCTTCCAGAATAACGGCACTGTTGGGCAGTCTCTCCTGTTTTAGTTCCGCCTCAACAACATCCCACGGCAATTTGGTATCATCCGGAGTCTTAATCATTACGACATCATAATTAAGATACAGTATCACCGAAGATACACAAACCGCAGGAATCCACTCAGTTTTTTCGAAATCCCTGTATAAAACAAACAGGAATACAACAAATATCATTAAAAACGGAACATCATACCTTCCGTAATAGTAAAAGTGTGATATCTTCGGTCTTAAGAAAACGGTCCATATCATCATATACATAAAAGTAACATATATATAAATCATCGGAGTGCCGATTATTCTATCTCTTCGTATAAATACCAAACCTGCGAATATCAGGGGAACGCTTATAATTCCCGTTGCCAGGGATACCGCGGTTAAATTCGTTCTTGGATCACTAAAATTACCATTAAGTATCTTTCCACATATGAAAATGGCAAGCACAGTAACAATCAGCGAAACGATCTTTATAATTAATCCTCTATTGCTCTTTGCTTTTTCAATGAGTTTCTTAATTGCTGAGATTTTAAACAGCAGCGAAATAATAAGCACTGATAGGAAACAAGCAGAAACTGCTATAATAACAGCTAATGTCAGTTCGTTATCTCCTGACAGTTTATCCAGAACATTTTTTGACAGCCTTCTTAACGGCTGCAGATAATTGTGTATCGTATATAAAGATGCCATTCTGATTGAGAACAGAAATCCCGCAAGATATACGGGTAACATCAAAAGTGTGGCAAATACAGCTCTCTTTCTTTTATCCCGCAGTTCATTCAGCAATCCGCAAATCACAAACAGAGGCATCAAAGTATATGCTGAAACATGATAAAACGAGAATACAGCCACCGGAACCCATAAGAATAATGCAGCATCTCTTTTTTCGTTGCACAAAAGATACACAAAGAAAGCCATAATTACAGCAAGAAACATTTCGGTCAGTGCCGATTTGGATACCCATACCATCAATGGCGTGGTTCCAAGAATAGACAAAGCTATGGCTTCATAGAGTATTTTAATTCTGAAATTCTCCAGTATATAGAATGTCAGCATCAGGAAACATATGAAAAATACCGTCTGACAATCCTGCATATGGGATACACCGAACATCCTTCCGAAAAGTGCCAGTATGGCAGGCCATGTCGGCAAGCCGTGATATATTCCTTCAAGCCCCGTTTCTCCGCCAGCATTGTCATCCGCATAAAACGGTTCTGTCTGCCCCACAAGATAATAACCCTGGAGTAATTTCACTTTATCTCGGAAATATTTGTAATCCGACGGTTCATTTAAAGCCTTTAGTGCATAATCGAAATTAAGTACATTCGAATTGTTTTCATAGATTAATTCTATGGCTTTGGTCTGGTACACTCCCTGATCCTGACCCATCCCGAAAAATCCGAACTTGCTTCCTGTAATCAAAAAAGAAAAAAGAACAATAACAAGAACTGTTATTAATTCTTTTTTTTCGAACCTGATTTTCTTTAATTTTTTTGAAGCAATAACGGAAATTGAAAGTATAACCAGAACAGTTGCCAGACTAAAGACAACAGCTTTGGATATTGAAAAATAGTCAAATGTGAAAAGAGCCGCAGATGTCAGAATATATATAAAAAAATATCCGACAACACCAAATACCAAAGATTTTATAACAGATATATTCTCATTAAATTTCGAAAAAATAAAAGCAAATGCAAAAGCACTTCCCAATATCGAAATTATGAAAATTGTAATCAAAAGACTATTCGGCATTTTCTATCTCATAAATACTTTTTAATTCCGAAATATCCGCTTCCTCAAAACCGGGTATTTCGTTAACATACCCTATCACGCAGCCGTCGGTTTCGTAATAATGCAGGTTGTATTCACCGCTCTCTGGCAGAGTCTGTTTGTCAAATATAAACATGTGTTCTTTGTCGGGTGAAGCAAGTGTGCTGTTTCTTACAACCGCCGCTTCTTCTTCAATCGAACGGGCAAAATAATAATTGTTTAAAGTCTTTCCGTTATTTAAGCCCCAGTCGGTTAAATCAAAGAGAAATGTTCTGTCATCAGTGTCCGGAAGCACATAGCCGTATACGACATATTTTATTTCATCGTCGCTTCCGACAGCATCCCAGATATCCTCCGTCAGTGTGGACACATAGGTTCTTTTTTTATTAAACTCTTTGAACTTTGCCTTGTACACCTTGCTCATGTCAAAAATCTGAAGAGCGGACATAATCACAAGCGCTGCGATAAGCAGATACTGTTTCTTCGTGCATTTTACGGCAACTATTCCGGCTAAAAACATGATGATATAAACCACATTCCAGCAGAGTCTGCCCGAAGATCTGAACACCGACCATAAATCAAATATCTTCGCGGGAAGATGCAGATCCAAGAGAACTTTTTCGCCGATTGTAACCGTCGGAGACAGGGAAACAATCAGAGTGCACAGGCATACAAATGCAATCGCAATAATATGAAATCTGTATTTCTTAACCTTTTCAAAAGGCTTGCCCGAAACGAAAAACATCACTATCGCAAAGGCAAGCAGTAATATAAAACCTGCGCCTATAAATGCAAAGCCTTCGGCCTGTCCCGGGGAATACATCTTAAGGTCCTTGAAAATTCTCGACCAGCCCATGGGATTAAAGAACGAATTCAGGTTAAAACTGAAATATCCGAGGCCCCAGATCTGTGCCTTCATATTCGAACCGAATCCTCCGAATAAAGCCGTGGCTCCGGCTCCGGTTAAAAGAAACTCTCCTAAAAGAATAATGCTTCTGACTATTCTTTTGTTTGCCAGAAGATCATAAAGGCATATACCGGCCAGAATCATACCGTTCATTAGAAGGTAATACATGTGAACGGAGCCTGAAAGCAGTCCTGTTAATCCAATCAGAATATAAATCTTTTTATTGTCTTTATATTTTTCGGGAGCAAACAGTATCTCAAGCGGTATAAAAAGAAGCCACTGTCCGGCCAGAGCCGTATGTGCGAACATTCTTCTTATCATTACCGGTGTAAAAGCAAAAATAACACCGAAGATGATTATTGCGACTTTATTTTTCGTAAAATTCTTAATGATTCTGGCAGATAAAATTCCCTGCAGTATAAAGCACAAAACGCCCCATAAACCGAAATACTGAAAGGTTTTGGGGAGAATAGGCGATAAAATCTTAAAGAAAAATGCAACTATGGGAATCGAATCCGTAAAAATAATGCTGGCATTATTCGGATAAGACAAAGTATCAAAAAAGCCTATGGGAAACTTCCATGCTCCGAATCTGTATGCCACCCATCCGAGGTAATGCTGCGAAATGTCTCCGCCTGACAAAAGCCAGTCGACATATCCGGGATTGATTACCTTTACTCCGTATATCGAAATAAAGGCTAGTGCGGAAAGTGCTCCGACTATCGCATATACGATAATATCCGACTTATTTAAGCTTATTCTTTTTTTGTTTTCCTTTTTCGGAGAATTATTATCCATATATGCTTAACTGACACCTAAATGAATTCTTTTATCTTTTCGACTATAACCTCGGGACTGTATTCCCTTTTAATATAATCCGTGGCGTTCTTTTCCATTTCAGTCTTCTTCTCGGGATGCTCGATGAAGTCTTTAATCGTTTCCGAAAGATTATCCACCACATTATCAAGCCCAATCTTTACCACGCAGTCATTAGGCAGTTCGGAAAACCATCCGCCGCTGTTGGTAATGCAGACTTTTCCGGTCTGAAGAATTCTTATCATTGCACCGGAAGTCTCGCCCATGGAAGGGTTTCTCAAATTAACTATAATGTCCGAATGTTTGATAAAACTGTTAAACTCATCAAGATTTGTATAACCTGTTTTGATTACAAGACCTCTCTGAAGTTCATCGTCAACATATTCTCCGTCGCCCGCCATTACATAGCAGATTTTACCTACGCCCGAAGCCGCAAGTTTTTTCACCGCTTCGCAGACTTCACGGTTAAGTTTTGTCTCCGCGATATATCCGAATGAAGCCACTATAAAAGCATCCGTCGGAATATTGTATTTTGCAAAAAGTCTTTCTTTTTCAAGGAATGTTTCGTTTTCGCTCATCAGCGACAAATGGTTGATTTTCCTGATATTCTCTTCTTTTATGAGACCCGTCTCAAGAATTCTGTTCTTGGAGTATTCGGAATGAACCATTATTTTGTTGCCGGACGAAATCAGTTCCCTGTTAAAAGCCAGTGTCGGAGCCATTTCCTTCTGCTCAAGAAGATCCGCTCCGTGGCTTTTCACCGCACGTTTGATTTCAAGAAATCCATTCAGGCCCTCTTTGTGATATGTCTGGGAATAAAGATCGTCTTTTTTTAAATAATAACCGACAAACAGAAAATAAAGCATGAAATCATGCATTATAATCAGTCCGGGATGTGTTATTGCCGCATCGTAAATATACGAATGAAAACCGGGATGATTGCCGATATTGTAGATTCTGTAATCAAACGAATCAAAATCAATATCATCCACCCAGTATTTTAATTTCGGATAATTTTTTAAGGCCTCATCGGTCACTTCGTAATTATCCGTGTAAAGTGTTATATCAAATTCTTTTTCCAGCGCTTTTACCAGAGCTACCGAATAATCCGAGATACCGCTCTTCAAGGGAGGAAAAGGGCTGGCATATAAAAGTTTAGGTTTGTTTCCCATTAAAATTTCCTCTTATGACAAAAGCTGCTCTATTACGTAATCCCAGTTGATATTCTTTTCAATCAGAGATTTCTTTCCGTTTTGTCCGAGCTTCTTTGCTTCCTCTTTGTGATTGTAAAGATAATCTATTTTTTCTGCGATAAGTTTTGCGTCGCTGTCAATTACATATCCGTTTACGCCGTCTTCAACGAACTCCAGAGGTCCTCCTGCATCTTTGTGAACAATAACAGGCTTTTCGGAGAAGAAGCCTTCAAGCGTAATATATCCGTAATCTTCGTTATATGCGCCAAAATAAACGCCGAGGCAGTTTGCGTAATAATTTATCTTGTCTTCTTCCGAGATAAATCCTGCCATCGTTACTTTGTTTTCAAGATGGTTTTCCCTGATTAATCCGTCAATGTAATCAAGCTCCGACTTGCTGCCGGAACCCGCAATAATAACCTTTGCATCGGTTTTAATATACTTGGCCGCTTCAACCAGCAGTCTCTGACGTTTAATCTGATCAATTCTGCTCGCATAAAAGAAATAATCACCGTAGCTCTCACAGTGAAGTTTCTCGTAATTCAAAGGAGGATGATACAAAGTAACCGAATCAATTCCGTTGTATTCTTTTAATCTGTTGGACGTTGTCTGCGCTATCGTGAAAATCTTTTCGTATTCTCTGATATACTTGTTGTCGCAGCTTCTTATGTAGTCCCTGATTTCTTCGCCGTTAGGCTTGTGCTGCAAATCACCGTAGGGAGTTCCCCAGAGATCGTAAGCCTGTCTGTGCTGATGCATAAGCCACATGACCTTATTGTCATGCTTTAAATAATATGCAGGGAATTTTACGGCGATAACCTTGTCAATTTTCTCGCCGTTGGTTTCGCTTAAATCAATCATTCTGCCCATCATCATTGAATTGATGAGCTGTTCTGTGGGATACCACTTAAAAGGAATGGTAACCAGTTCGACCTTATGGCCGCGTTTTTTGAGTTCATCTTTTAACATGTCGCAGAGTATTTCCGCTCCGCCCGTGATAAAAGGAACCTGCACTGTTGCAATAGCTATTCTCATAATTTTACCTCAATCATTTTTTCCAATTCGCTCGTAAAAATGCCTTTGATTTTTTCGAAGCTGAATCGATTCTCGTAATTGTTTCTTCCGGCCTGCTCGAGATATTTTTTGTAATCTGCATTTTCGCAGATTACTTTAATAGCGGCTGCGTATTCATATATATTTCTTGAAAGCAGAACCTGATTGCTTCCGATGGTTTCGGGAACCGCACATTCGCTCAAGGCCACGATGGGGAGTCCGAAGTACTGTGCCTCAACAACAGGCACACAGAAGCCTTCATGTTCGCTGCAAACAAGCATTACATCACTGCCGAGATAATAAGTCATAAGAGTACTGTCGTTTACCTCTCCGATAAACTCAATATTGTCACCCAGTTCGTACTCTTCGATTTTGTTTCTTACTAACTCATTGTATTCTTCGATTTCATCGAAAAACTTGCCTATAATTCTGAGTTTGATATTGTCGCCGTAGTGATTACGGTAGCAGTTAAGAATATCAAGGAGCATTAAATGACCCTTGTTCGGAACCACTCTTCCGACAAAAAGAATATTTCTTACTTTATCTTCCACGAGTTCTTTTAAAAGTTCCTCGTTGGGTATAACCTTGCCCCACTCCTCAAGCTTGTTAAAAGGAGCGCAGATACTGATTTTTTCTTTGGGCAGTCCGACCAAATCATACGAATTGAAGGTCGAATCGCAGAACCAGTATGAATCGGGCTTTTCTTTTATGAACTCAAGTGTCTGTTTTCTGCCGTTGGCACACTGAAGATAATAAGGATTGCTGTAGGGTTCAAAGAATTTCTCCGGTGTTATGTTATGATAGCGGAATACTACCCTGGCTTTCGCAGCCTTAACCTTTTCAAAACCTTCTTCCCAGAACACACTGTGATGATAGATGATTACATTGTTTTCATCCTGCGCGTATTCATTGAATTTGTCTTCATCAATGTATTCCACGCTTTTATTCAATTTGTTTTGAGAATAGACATAACTTTCGTGGTTTTCACCAAGAATTCTGCCTATCAGTTCAATATCGTTTCCTATGGCATCATGATTTGTTACAGTCTGATGCATCTGAATAAAAACCATTTGTGTTCTCCGCTAAACTTAAATCCGTTATTCTATGCAAATAACCAGTCCGTTGTTGTTAAAATGTTCATCATCCGTTTTAACCGAAAAGCTTATATATCTGCAGTCAAAATCATTGTCACCTGCAGGCTTTACGGCAAACTTGATTTCGCCCTCTTTTTCACGAAGAATGAATTCGCTTTTTTCTTCGCCGTCATCGATATAAAGGGTTGTCAGTTCGTCATTGTTATATGCGTATTTCAAAGTATAATCGCCCGCTTTAAGCAATACCTTTCCGACAGGCTCAAGCAGGTAATGTCCTAATTCTTTATCGCTCCTAAAAGAAAAGACAGTATTTTCCGACCATCCTTCGGTGAAAAGGATTCCGCCTTTTCTTCCGAGGGCTTTTATGATGCTCTCCGAATATTCATCATCAAACGAAAGCTCCTGTCCGATCTGTTTTGCAGGTACTCCGCCGTATACTGTATTCGCAGGAACTTTTGTTCCGGGAACAACTACCGCTCCCGCTGCTATTACCGCATTGTCTCCGATTTCCGCAGGGCCTAATATCGTAGAATTCGAACCGAGCCATACGCCTTTTCCGATAACTATATCGCAGCCTTCTTTTTCATCGGCGTCTCTTCTTGCAAGTCCTTTAAGATTCTTGTCATGGCTTCCTGCAAGGATGCTGACATTGGAACCTGCAAATGTATAATCTCCGACGGTTATACAGCCCGAATTGGTATTAAAGAAGCATGTATAAACCGAAGCCTTGGGAGAAATATCAAGTCTGTCCTTCGAACCCCAGACAGTCATTCGGCCGCTTAAAAGGTTGTTTAGTCTTTCAAGATAATCCACGTCTACTTCAAGGTTATTAAGACGCTTTATCGTATCGGCAAGCTTGAGAATTTCTTCTTCACGTTCACGAATTCTGGACTCGGATATCACAAGTTCTTTTCTTAAATCTTTTATGGTGTTTCTGGCTTCATCCAGTTCTTCTTTAATTTCGGAATAATTACTGTTCGTTCTTCTGTTAAGATCCGAAATACTTGAATTGATGTCGGTTAATCTTCTGTTTATGTGGAAGATATTCCAGCAGGCAACTACCGCATTTCCAAGTACGGGAGTGGAGATAATTTTTTCTTTTCTCTTACGGCTCTTGTAAGCCTTTTCAAAACCGACTACTTCGACTTTTCTGTTCTTGCATTCGGGAGAATCTTTGATGATTCTGATTATCTCTTCTTTGGATTTGCCCTGCTTGTAAATCGCATTATAATAATTCTGTGCATCGGTTTTATCCGGTTTTCTTGCCAGCAGTCCCAAAAAAGCATGCTCTACAAAATCCATTCCGTCGTGGGAAAGCAGTTCGTCCATATACACTTTATGGAAGCCTATGACTTCGATATTTCTTCGCTGACCTTCATCGGAATTCCAGAAATTGTAAATAAGCTGTTCCCTGTCGAAATTCTTGTCTTCCTTAAGTTTCGCAATGAAATTGTCGTAACCCGCTCTGTCGGGCTCTCTTCCGAGAACTTTGACATACACATTTCTTAAGAACGTTTCGTCATTGTCCGAAAGAATACTTTCAACGAGAACAATTCTCTTTTTGTTATTCTCTTTTTTCCTTACCATTCCGACAACGGGTGCACCTGCGGATTTTGTTTTAATGTCTTCCGCTTCTTTCAGGATGTCCCCGTACAACGTCAAAAATTTGTCGTCGTAATCCCCTCTTACTTCGACATCTTTTTCGCTTAAAGATTTAAGTCCGGATAATTTGATTTGGGCGTCAAGATTCGCCTCCATACTTTTTCTCCTTTTCCCCCTGCAGGATCTGATTAAACCAGTTTCAGTGAAGTCTGTCTTTCTATCGTGTTTTTGCCGTCATCCACTCTGAATATAAGTGCGTATCCGCCCTTTTTCGTTCCGGGCTGTCCGCATACAAGCGTGGCATCAAATCTGTTGTTAACAATTTCAAGGTCTTTTAACTCAAGTTTGATTTCAGGCATGGAAACCACGGTCCCCTTATCGGATATAATGCATAACTGCATCTTAAGCCCTTCTTTGTTTCCCTTAAAGGTTATAGGAAGATGTACTGTCGAGCATACGGGAAGTTCAAGCGTTTCGGGCGCTCCGAGCACTATTTCGCCTTCTTCGATGTAAATGATAAAAGAAGGAATTTCAAGTTTGTCTTTTTTTACTTTGTCGTAATATTTCTGTACTTTGTTTTTCCACTCAAAATATTCGTCGATGCTTTTGGTGACTTTCTCGATTTTAATAGCATTTTCTGCGTCGGTATTTTCGGAATACTCCTCACTCATTCCGTCGAATATTCTTCCGTCCCTGTAAAGAAAATCGTAATGATTTTCAAACAGGTATTCGGTGGGTTTTACAAACATTTTCCAGTCCGTTCGAAGTCCGGGCCAGCACATTACTATGTAAGGCTTGGATCTGATCAAATCAGGGTATTTTGCCTGCGCATAGTTAAAATAGCTGCTCCATTCGTCAAGGCCCGTCATCTCTATGCCTTTGTGCTCATTGATCATTTCAAGGTAAATATCCTTTTCGATAATCTGAGGCATATGGCTTGAATACTGATATCCGGGATAGCGGTTTTCGTTGACGAATTCTCTGGTTCTGAAAATGTAATAATCGTACGATGTCATACCGCCCACAACGCCCTTCCATTCGTTAAGATCGTTGCAGTAGTAAGCCACGTAGGAATCGTCTTCTAAGAATACTTTTTTATCTATCTCTTTTAAAGGTCTGTAATCGTCATCGCTCATGATGAAAACTTCATCGAGCTTATCGCTCTGCATTGCCAGGCAGCGAAGGAAGAAGTTTCTTGTGCCGTGGTCTTCAGGCAAAGGTCTGCCTTTCAGAATTTCGCCGTCCGTAAGCGTATCGATTTTAATTCTCTTAGTCTCAATGGCTTTCATATCGTCAGCCACTTTGTCGGGACAGCAGAGAAGGATTTTTTCGATGAAAGGCATGTATGCTTCGATGTACGGAATCGTTCGTTTGATATCATCCACCCTGGCAGTAAGAATAACCATCTGTCTGACATCTTTTTTGGATTTACGCTCCGTGAATTTTAATGTCGATAAAGCATCTATAACTTTCGCGGCAGTCTCTTCCCACGTAAAAGGTTTAAAAGATTTTATCTCTTCTTTAAGCCTGTCGTACTCTGCGGGATTTTCCATCAGATTTGTAAGCTTATCCGTAAAATCTTTTACGTCGTTTAACTTAAAATACTTGCAGTAATCTTTGCCGACTTCTCTTAAAACAGGAATGTCTGTCGCAAGTACGGGAGTGCCTCTCTGAAGGCTCTCAATTATCGGAAGACCGAAGCCCTCTGCGTATGTGGCAAACGCAACCAGATATGCATTCGAGTAAAGATAATCTATCGCATTATCATCGAGTCCGACGAAATGGAAAAATCTTTTTCCGTTCTCGGGATGTTCTTCCATTCTCTTTTGCAGTTCATCGATGTTCCAGCCGATTTTACCGGCAAAAATGAGTTTTACATCCTTGTCAAAAAGACCCGCATCAAATGCGTCTAAAAGGAATGCGTGATTTTTTCTCGGCTCTATTGTGCCGACAGTAAGAACATATTTGCCTTTTGCCGCTTCCACAACTTCCTTTGGAATATTTGCGGTATCGGTTTCTTTCTTACCGCCGAAATCAGATCCGAGCCACGATACAAATCCGGCTCTTTTGGGAAGTCCGAGCTTGTCGGAAAGTTCGTTGATTGAATCCAGAGTACTCTGCGCCGAAGCGATAACCGCATCCGCATAAAGAAGGTATGAGCCTATATAGTTGATAAAACTGAATCGCGTGTTAAAGTGTGTAAACTGCGGGAAATTTATCGGCAGAATGTCGTATACGTATACAACGATTTTTACGCCCTGATGCTTAAGTGCGGGAAGAAGAACACTGCTCTTTAGAGAGATATTCCAAACCGCATCAAGTTCAAAGAAAATATCGCCGGGTTTCATGTCGCAGGGCATAATGGATTTGCCCGAGAAGATACGACTTCTTTCCTTTTCTCCGCCTTTTATGTATTTTATGAAATTGTCCGAATCAAGAACCTCAAAGCGGCTTATATTTTCGTTAAAAGAAATGAATGTCAGCTTTTCGGGAATTTTCTTATACATCTCGAGCGATATATTTCCGACCACTCTCTGAATGCCTGTAAGGAAATCCACTTTGGTGAGGTTCGTAACATCGACAAATATTGTCTGCATAGTTATCCCCGTCCGAGTAATTTATTCAAAAAACCTTTTACGGCCATCTTCCACTTAAGCGGAATCTTCGCTTTTATCTTTGTCATTGTAATTCTGACTCTGCGTTTGAATTTTCCTGTCGAATAAACGTATTCGTTGGTATGATCAATGTAATTATTTACTACACCCTTTCTTATACGTCTTTCAGTTGATTCATAAACAGATTTAAAGGTTTCTCTTTTGAACTTCAAATCATTTAAAGATTTGTCATCGAGTTTTTCAATCTCATCGTCTGCAGGCCATCTTCTGAATGTTATATAGAATAACGCATGGACAAGCATATCTCTGGGAATATCGTACACGAGCGAAAAGTCTGCAGCATCAGGCTTTAATTCAAGCGAAGCCATCAGAATCTCTTTGGGTGTGCAGCTCATATTTCCGCCAGCTTTTTGAAGGTTCTCCGATGTTATATCATACAGTTTTGAATAAATTGTTCTTTCTTTATCTGTCATCTTTTTTCCCGTAATAATATTATTAATCGGTATCACTCTTCCATGAGTGCTCAATGCTTACCGTTCCGGCTTCGCCTTTGACGTTGTTGATTTTCAGTCTGAAAACATCTCTCCAGAAATCATAATTAAATCCGTCAGGCTTGTGGAAAGCCAGGTCAAAAATGTAATTGCCCGCATTGACGGGAATTTTGTCAAATACAAGCGTAATGGTACCTTTATCCTTTAAGGGAAGTGTCTTTGACATATCGATAAGGGTATTGGTGCCGTAAATATGTACTTTATCGTCTCGGTAAATTGCCACGCCGACAACTGAGTTATCAATCTTACCCGGGTTTTCATAACCGATATGAATCTGAATCTGCTCGGTATTTAGGAACGTATCTCTTTCCTCACCCTTTTCATCCGTAACTGTTACAGAGCTCATAATGATTTCCTTTGAGCCCCATCTGTTGCTGTCTTCGGGTTTCTTTGTTTCTTCTGTATTTTCTGCTGCCTCGGTATTTGCCTCTTCAGCCTTGCTTTCTTCTTTCTTCTTATCCTGCTTGTCCTTGGCCTTTGAAAGAGTATTGTTGGCCATAAAACTCATGTACTTCGGATGAACATCAAAAGGAGCGCCCTCTTCTTTTATGATGCCTTCGTGAATCCAGATACTTCTGTCGCAGATAAGTTCGAGCTGGCTTAAGGAATGTGAAACAATAACAATTGTTGTGCCTTCGGACTTAATCTGACGAAGTCTGTTAAAGCATTTAGCCTGGAAAGCCACGTCGCCTACCGCGAGGATTTCGTCGATTAAAAGAATATCCGCATCCACGTTGATTGCCACGGCAAATGCCAGACGCATGTACATACCTGAAGAATATGTTCTGACAGGGTTGTCGATGAAGTCTTCGAGTTCCGAAAACTCGATAATATCATCTATTCTGTCTTCGATCTCTTTTTTGGTAAGGCCGAAAATTGAAGCATTGATGTAAATGTTCTCACGACCGCTCATGTCGGGATGGAAGCCTGCACCAAGTTCGATAAGACTCGATACTCTGCCGTTCATTTCGATGGTACCGCTGTCGGGATACATGATTTTGGTGAGCATCTTTAACGTGGTACTTTTACCGCATCCGTTGTGACCGATAAGACCGATTGCCTCGCCTTTTTTAACTTCAAAACTGACACCTTTAAGTACTTCTCTGTTTTCGAATTTACGTCTCTTTGAAAACAGCGTTCTTTCCTTAAGGGTGTGGCCTTTATCAAGATAAACCTTGAATTTCTTTGTTATATTGTGGACTTCGATTGCATTTTCAGGTTTCATTACATCTCCTCCACAAAGTGTCTCTGCATTTTGTCAAACGTGAACCATCCTATTGCGAATAACAAAATACCCATTAGCAGAGCTGATAAAAGAGTTGCAAGTTCGGGAACCTTTCCGTAATACAGAATGTCCCTGTATGCAATGATGATTGGTGCCATGGGATTTACATACATGTATATTGCACGAAACTCAGCGGGCACACGTTCCTGCGAATACATAATGGGTGAAAGAAACTGCCATGCCATCGTAATGATTCCCATGATAAACTGCATATCCTGGAAATAAACCGTTACTGCAGATAAAATAAACGTAAATCCGAGTGCCAGTATATATTCCGTCAGCATAACGGGAATTAAGCAAAGAAGCGCCAGAGGATTGAATTTGTAACGCGCAATAAGCATAACCGCAAAGATTACTATGAAACTAAGCAGCATGTTTACAAACTGACTTGTCACAAAAGAAATTGGCAAAACTTCTCTCGGGAAGTATATCTTCTGCACCATATTTTTCTGACCGGTGATACAGGTTGAACCGCCTGCCAGTGAAGTAGAAAAGAAAATCCATGGTATGAGGGCAACAAAAAGAAACATATAATAGTCTTTTACGTCGCTGTGCAAAACGATGGAAAATACAAATGTATATATCAATAACTGAAACAAGGGATTTATAAAAGTCCACAAAAAGCCCAGTACCGAGCCCTTATAACGGCCTTTCAAATCCCTTTTAACGAGACTGTATATCATAGTCCGATATGCATATATTTCTTTAATACGTTTTATCACTTGTCCGTCACTCCGAAATATACTCTAAAATGTTTGTTTTGTCCGTAAAAATGCACAGACCATAACATTATAATTTTATCTTAAATCGGGCCTTTTGTCAAAAAAGTAAGTCAAAAGCGACCGGGTTGTTCAAACGAATCAACCGGCCGCTTTGGTTCCTGATTTAACTTATCTGTTTTGCTTCATCATAATAGCGGATAACGTGTATAATATATTCCCAGAGAATTAATCTGGTTTAATTCATATACCTTATCTTTTCCGTTATAATTAAACTTCTCATATTTAAAGACATAATCGTTATCTAAATTTCCGTTTCCGGCATACGATTTATAGCCGATTATATCTCCTCTTGAATTGTATTCAGTTACGCTGTATCCGTTTGAACCATAGTCTATTGTAGCTTTCAGGTTCGAATCCGAATACTGATACACATCTTTGCATTCATAAACCCACTTAAGATTCTTAGAATCGTAATGTTCATATTGCTGACTTTTCAGAGTGCCGTTTGAATTATATTCATACAAAATTCTTCTTTGTTTGAAATCATCCGCTGAAGTAATAGCTTTAACCAATTGTCCTTTGGAATTATACCAAAAGTCAATTTTTTCATATTCAATGGGAATGCCGTTAATAGATAACATTCCGTTTCTTGGTACTCTTACCTGTGTAAGTTGTCCTTTATCAGTAAAGAAATATTCTTCTGTCCTTGAACTATACTGAGTAGTTATTGTTTTCCTAATCGGCAAACCATTTGAACCAATTACTAATTGAGCTTTTTCTTCCACGTTGCCATCCGCTTTATTCACTTTCTCGATTTGAACCGGAAATTGTTTTGATTTGTCGCCATAAGTATATACATAATCATATTGATCCCATCTGGTTCCTGAAGAACGTTCGTTAGTCACTAAATTCCAGGAGCTCCATTCCACAAAAACGCCGTAATTAATACGTTTCGGTCGGTATCCTGTATATGTTTTAAATGCAGTATTGTTCTGCTTGGTATTCTGATTGGTGTTCTGGTTGTTATTATTCTGTTTGTTGTTCTGTTTGTTGTTCTGTTTATTATTCTGGTTATTGTTGTTCTGGTTGTTCTTATTGTTACCGGTCTTATTGGGATCGTAAGTTCCCTTCTTTTTAGCCGTATACGAACCTCTGTCAATTTTATATGTGTTACAGATACCTGCAAACTCTGACGAATTAACAAAGCCTGCAAATACCTCGTCTCTGGTCATACCATTAGCGAGTTTTGTTACCCAGTCAGCCTTTCCTTTTGCATCCGATGCTCTGCCCATTAAGGCAATATAAAGATTCTCAACGTAGTCAGCATCGCTTAAGCCAAGGTTTTCATATTCTGCACTCTGAATAAAGTTTCTTGCACATTCTGCGCCGGTTATCTGTTTCTTTAAAAGTTTTTCAACCCAGTCCTTCTGTCCGCCGATATCGCCTCTTCTTTTGAAGCAAACCTTATAAAGTCTTTCCACAAAAAGATTTACATTGTTTATCTGATATCTGTCATATCCGTTAACCCATCTGCCGGCAGTAATTCCGTAGCTGTCGCAGATATTGTAGAATTCCTGAGAGTTCGCAAAGCCTGCAAATACTTCCTGTCTGGATTTTCCTGCATCCAACTGATTCATCCAGTTATTATATCCGCTGTCATCCGGATCTCTTCCCATAAAGAGCGCATATAAATCTCTTACATATGCGGAATTGCTCTTATTTTTCCTGGTATACTCCGGACTGAACAAAAATCCGTATGCAACATGCACGCCAACCGCCTTACCGCTTGTCAGCTGACTCTTCCAGTCCGCAAAACCGTCAGGATCAGACCCTCTGTCAAGCGTAACCGTATAGCAGCGTTCAACAAAATCATCGATTGTTCCCGCTGCTGCCTTCGGCTTTATTGTCGGAAATGAAATCACTGATAATACCATTACCAATGATAAAAGAATGCTTAAACCTCTTGTAATTCTTTTTTTCATTATGAATTCTCCCATTATCAAAAAAACAGCGTTACCCCTTGTAATTAAAGTAACATATAGTATAAAACTAAACAATAATAATATCCTTAAATTTGATATTAGAACCTCATTAGAGTATAATGTTAATAATTTGATTCTAATAATACTTACTTGGAAGAGGACTAAAAATGAGCGACAAATCACAGTTTAATGAACTGCAGCCTAAAAAAAAGAAAAAGAAAAGCGTAATCGGATATGTAATAGCGATAGTATTCTTAAGCCTTATTACTCTCGCTTCCTTAGGAGTTGCATATCAGTCAGTAAAATTATATAAAGACGAAGTAAAAAAGAATGAAGAAACCGTAGTTGAAGTTACCTATACGCAGGAAGAAGTCGATGAGATGGTAAAACTTGCCAGGGAAGATGCCGCTGAACAGGCTACGGCAGGTTTTTATGCGGAGCTTAAGGATACCGCAGAAAACAGCAACGGTATCGTTTCCATGCTTAGAAAAATGTATCCTGAATACTTCGTTTATTACAACAACAATCATTACGAATTCGTTGAAATAGACCATACCATTCCTCAGGCTAACTTCGAAAATGAAAACATTATCGCAAGCGAAGGTTTCCTTGAATATAAGGTTGACGGCGAAACACAGTCCGTAAAAGGTATCGACGTATCCAAATTCCAGGGCGATATCGACTGGGAAAAGGTTGCTGCTTCAGGCGTAAAATATGCCATGATAAGATTAGGCCTTCGCGGATATGAAACCGGCAAACTTGTAACGGATGAAAACTTTAAGGCTAATGTTGAAGGTGCTACCGCTGCAGGTATCGATGTGGGTGTTTATTTCTTCACACAGGCAATCAATCCCGCTGAAGCAAGAGAAGAAGCCGAATATGTTTTAAATGAGATTGACGGATACAATATTACTTATCCGATTGCCATAGACGTTGAGGATCTTTATAACGACAAGGCCAGAAGCTATAACCAGTCAAAGGAATCACGTACAGAGTGCGCTATTGCTTTTATGGATGCTGTTAAGGCTGCAGGCTACAATCCTGCCATCTACGGCAATTTAAATACATTTACAAAGCTTGTTGAGGTAAACAAGCTCGGCGAATATGACAAGTGGTTTGCACTTTACGATACACAGATTTACTTCCCTTACGAAATCACCGTATGGCAGTATTCCGACAAGGGCAGAATTGACGGTATCGAAGGCGATGTTGACTTAAACATCACATTTCCCAAAAAATAATAATGTGTTATAATTCAAGACTATGGAATACGTAAAAAGCGAAGCAAAACATTCTAAAACCGCATACAGTGCCCTGACTCTGTCGGGCTTATCCTTCGTGTCTGCAATACTCGGAGTATTTTTTATGCCCTTTATTCTTTCACCGATTGCGATGATTATTTCTCATCTTTCAAAAGGAAGATTAAAGACCAGACACTTTGCCGCGCAGGCTGCAATAGTAGTGGCAATTCTTGCATTTATATTAAACTGCTGTATGATTGCCCTCGGCATTTACAAAATACAGAACGATCCCCAGGTCAGAGGCAGATATGATGCAATTATGCAGGAAATGTACGGAATGTCTTTGGACGAGTATACAGAAATGGTAACCGAAGAATTTAAGGTAATGCTCCCCGAAATGCCGGGCAAATAATTATTTGAGGCAGAATAAATGTCCGAGAGAACATACAAAGCAAGAACAAACAGAGAAATAAGAAGTTATGCAAGGGAAAGACTTTTAGGAAACATGCTCCTTCCCTGTCTTGTTACGTTCTTTCTTTTTAACTTAAGAAATGTTTTCGAAATGTTAATGCAGTTTGGAATCCTTGGCACGGACATGTTTGCATTTATCTTTTATATTGCTCTTTTTATCACCGTTAATACAATCTGGGGACTGATAGAATACGGAATCAGCCGTTATTATCTTTCCTTTATCACCACAAAAAAAGCAAGCCCTGCAAATATCTTTGCGGGCTTTAAAGGTTCTACAGAAACAATCATCAGCATTTCACTGATTTTAACTATTATAAATCTTGTTGTTATGCTGCCTTATCTTATCTATTCGTTCTTCTATGCGGTAAACACAATACACAGTTTGATTTTAGGTCTTGTATTGTTTTTAGCCGGAAGCCTTATCTTTTATCTTATCAGAGCATACCTTGCTCCGGTTTACTACGTAATAGCAGACAATCCCGGCTCAAGACTTCCCTGGATTTTAGTTATTACTTTTTCTTTGATGAACGCAAAGAATTTCTTTAAATACATCGCACTTCAGATTTCGTTAATCCCCATGTATTTACTGGGACTGCTTTCATGCTTTATAGGCCTTCTCTGGGTAGTACCCTATGCCTATACTTCATATGCATACTTTTACGAATCGCTGTGCGAAGAATATCTTTCAAAGCAAAAGAAAGAATCGGTATTAACCGAATAATCTTTTAATTTCCAAGACTCTTCCACTTTAAGTAAGCGTTAATAAAAGGATCCAGATCGCCGTCGAGCACTGCAGAAGCATTGCCCGATTCTTCGTTTGTTCTTAAATCTTTTACCATCGTATAAGGCTGAAGGACATAGGATCTTATCTGGCTTCCGAAACCGTTCTCAAGCACTTCTCCTCTGATATCATCAAGCTTAGCTGCATTGGCTTCTTCCATGAGGATTAAGAGCTTTGCTTTTAACATCTGCATAGCCTTGTCTTTGTTCTGGAACTGGCTTCGCTCGTTCTGACACTGTACAACTACACCTGTAGGAAGGTGAGTGATTCTTACAGCCGAAGAAGTCTTGTTGATATGCTGTCCGCCGGCGCCCGACGAACGGTATGTGTCTATCTTTAAATCATCGGGATTGATTTCCACTTCATTGTCATCCGCAAGTTCGGGCATTACATCAAGGGAAGCAAAGGATGTCTGTCTTTTACCCTGTGCATTAAAAGGTGAAATTCTAACGAGTCTGTGAACGCCCTTTTCACCCTTTAAATATCCGTATGCATTGGGACCGTTTACCTGCCAGGCAACTGATTTTATGCCTGCTTCATCGCCTTCAAGATAGTCAAGGACTTCTACCTGGAAGCCTTTTTTTTCTGCCCATCTGGTATACATTCTGTAAAGAATGCTTACCCAGTCGCAGCTCTCGGTTCCGCCTGCGCCTGCATTAAGTCTTAAAATAGCGTTGCATGCGTCATGCTCACCTGATAAAAGCATGGATATTCTCATGTCTTCAAGCTTTGATTTAAACTTCTCAAACTCGGAAACAATTTCTTCTTCCATACCCTCTTCCTCACCTGCTATATCGATGAATTCAAGGATATCGTTAAACTGATTCTCCAGAGTCTTTACATCATCTATCGACTGCTTAAAGAGCTTACATTCTGTGCTTAATTTGTTTGCCCTGTCGACATCGTTCCAGAAAGTAGGCTCCTGCATCTCACGCTCGAGTTCGGCCACTCTTTCTTCTTTTCTTTCGATATCACAGGAAAGCTTAACCTGATTAAGCGTATCCTTAAGCGATAAAAGTTCAGTTTTGATATTGTCTAAAAGTACCATATTTCTCTCTCTAATCGTCGTCTCTTATCCAGACTCTGGTCTTAAGAGCAGCGCTTGTAACTGAATCGTTTGATTTGTTTGCAGTCTTGTTTGTAGGTGCAGTGTTTGCATCCTTAAAATAAACAGGCGCTGCATCTTTTCTTTCAAATACTCTTGACTGTGTATTTGTCTGTGTTGTTTCTGCCGCCGCACCGGGCTTTTTAAGTGATGCGAATGAAGGCATTTCTTTCGCCTGGCCTGTCTGTTCTGCCGAAGGTTTTGCCGGTTTCGCTGCAGTAGTTGTGGAAACGGGCTTTGTGGGCGTCTCAGGGGCCGTATAAGCGCTTTGAGGGTTCTCATTGACATATTGTCTGATCTTTCCTTTAGGAGCGCTCTGAGCCTTGTCAGGAGCCTTCTTGGTTGCAGCCGCTACAATACCCGATTTTTCTTCTTCTTTTTCTTTTATGGTATCAGCCTTAATAACTTCAGCTGCTTCCTTACGTTTCTTCTCTTCTTTTTTAAGCTTGTTCTTAGCTCTGTTTGCAGCCATCTTGTCGACGAATGCAAATGAAAGATGGAATCTTCTTACAGCGATATCATAAAGGAATAAAAGTGCTGCAATAATAAGAAGAGGTATCCAGAGATTGAATCTTGCTTTTACAAATTCGGGACTGTATTTAAATACTTCGTCCGGATTTTCGATAAATATTCCGCCCGTGCTTGCAGCAAATTCGTCAAGCAGCGTATTTTCGGGATAAAATCTGTACTCAAGCGAATACTGCATAATTGCAGCCGTATTGATAGAGCTTACAATCTCACCCTTGTCTTTCTGCTGAACATTGATGGTATAAATACCTGTATCCTTTGTATCTACCTGAGCCTCATATACGCCGGGCTTTTTAGGATCAAGTTCAACTTCCTTGGGGTTGCCTTCCTCGTCATATACTATTGCAATAACCTTCGTATCCGCAGAGTATTCTTCCGTGGTATATGTGATGGTTGCCTTGTTGCCGTTCTGCTCAACATTGGCATAGGTACCCTCCATACCGTTGTCTTCGGATACAAGTTTTATGATGTTATGCCATAAAAGAGGCGTATTGTCCCAGCCCGAATATTCCGCGGTCCATTCGCCGTTAACATCGGAAGTCCAGGCCACTGTTTTGCCGAGTCCATACTGCCAGTACGAAAGAATCGGATCGTGCTGGAAAGATTCCAGTAAGTCAATCGACCTCTCCTTTTTCATTGTAGCCACATAACCGTAAAGCTGTGGCATACCGTCTTTTACGACATCTCTTATAATCTTGTCGTTACTTGTAACTTCGGGTGTAAATACCTCTTCTACAATGTATGTGTTGGATGCTAAAAATACTTCCTGCGCGAAGATTCTCGGAAGGTCGGTCGTATCGTCGGAATAGAAAATACGTCCGTTACCCTGTGTAGCCAGGTCGCTTAAAAGCTGGTCGTTACAGCCGCTTCCGACTGCAACACACGAAAGTGTGATACCTGCGTTATTAATAATTCGAAGAAGTCCTTCATAGCCTGTATTGTAATCCTGTCCGTCGGTAAGAAGGATAATATGCTTAATCATGGCATCACAATTATTAATATCCTTTACCGCTGCCTCAAGTGCGGGATAAATACTTGTACCGCCGCCTGAAGGGATTGAGAAAATCATCTGCTGAATCTTCTCGGGATCTTCTACATTCTGAAGAGGAACAACTCTTGAATAAGCATCGTCAAAAGCGATTACTTCCACGTAATCTTCAGGTCTCATATAATCAATGGCTGCTGCCGCAGATTTCTTTGCAAGATCAAGATAGGATTCTATACCGTCTGATGAATCCATTGAACCGGAATGGTCAATAACCATTGCCATAGCCATTGTGGGAATTTCATTCTCACCGTTAATATCCATGTATACGGGAGCCATTTCTTCAAGAAGTGTATCTCTGTAACCGCCGACAGCATATGAAGACGAACCGCCTGTCATTATAAGACCGCCGCCGTTGTTTTTAACATACTCATTTAAAATATCAAGAAAGCCCTCACGTAAATCAGCTTCGTAAACATCGACTAAAACTACAGCCGAATACTGCATGAGTGAAGGCATGTCTACAGGTACCGTTCCCGGAGAAACAGTATCGTATCCGACATCTATGGATTCAAGAATCTTCTTGTAGTTTTTAGCATTACCCTCGCTGCCTTCCACTACGAGCAGAGGAAGCGTGGTTTCAATATTTGTATATGCCGCAAACTCGTTGTTAACCGAAATTGTATCTTTTTCGGACTCTACAACGACCTTGTAAGTTTTAAGACCTTCGTCTGACTGGGTATCGGAGAAGATAAGCTGGTTGGTACCTTTCTGAAGATGCACATCCTGCTCACCCTTTAAGGTACGTCCCGCATAAAGTTTAACCTTTGCATCACATGCAACATTACTTTCAACTTCTACTTCGATATTGAATTTCTCACCGATTCCTGCCTGTGTGGGGATTGAAAGATCCGAAACATAAACTTCGTCGGAGATGTTTTCTTCTATCTTTTTAATCTCAAAAGCGCAACCGCTTGAAATAATATCGGGAGCAACGCTCTTAAGAGAACCTTCGTTTTCATTACCGTCGGTAATAAGCACAATTCTTCCCGCAGAGTCGTCAGGTAACTGAGATAAAGCAATCTTTACCGCATCCTCAAGGTTTGTGGCGCCTGTATTTACATCTGTCTGGAATTTGGAGAATGCCAGATTTTCCGATACGAACTGCTCTACTCTGGTGTCTTCGCCGAATGCTATAACTCCGACATTGTCGTTCTTTTTCTTATCTTTTACGGACTCATTTACAAAATTAATAATATCCTGCCTGCTGTCTCTGACCGAATCCGAAACGTCAAGAAGGTAAATTGTAGTCGTGCTCTTTCCCGTGAATTTAAGTGAAAATCCCGAGAGCGCGAGTATCAAAATAAGAAACAGAATGGCTCTTATGACAATCTGTCCGATTTTACTGCCTTTTTCTCTTGTAAACATGAAACGCTGTGTTATAACTAAAAACAGCGCTGCCACGGGTATTAAAAGCAAATACCACGGGTTTTCAAATGATATCGACATATCTTTCCCCTAAACTATTTCCTCAAGCTGAATATCCATTCAAGTGCAAGAAGGATAAGTGAAAGTAAAATAATAAAGTTTCTTAAGTTAAAAATACCTTTTACTTCGGTAACAACTTTGTCTTTGTCCGAAGAAATCATTGTGGGATGAGTATCTATCTTGCTCTCTGTGACAGGGAAGTTAACTGCAAATACCTCGCTTTGCTCTTCTTCTCTTATTGTCTGGGCTACCGAATAAATACCCATTTCCTTTGTATCGTTAAAGTTAAAGCGGTAATCGGAAAGACTCACTTGTTCGCCGTTCGGTTTTGTAACCACCGGAAGTTCACCATCTACGTTGGTGTTTACGGATACCGCATCACCGCAGTTATAAACATAATTTGTAACCATTCCGCCCTGTACACATTCATTTACGAGGTTGTACATAAGAAGCGGGAATTCCATATAAAGAGGAAAATCGGAATTGTGGATATCAAATCCCAACATTGCATATGTTCTGCCCTGGTTTTCACCGATGAATGCAATATCATGTGATTTTTCTTTTTCATTTCCCTGAGCCTCCAAAAACGGAGTTGCGTAATCCGGAACATTATATGTATATGATCTGGAAACAGCAAATGAAAGGCCGTCCAAATACTTGGTTACCTTTGAATCCAGTCCGTTTACAATACAGCCGTCATCGAGAATATCATCTATAGGAGCAATTTCATCACATTCGGCACCTATAACGATAATATTTCCCTGGCTCGGAAGTTTGGCTGGAACCATACCGTCAAACACATATAAATCAAATTTCTGAGTGGCAAAATCTTCAAAGCTGTTGATGTCTTCAGACTTTATAACAGATATTCCGGGAATGATTTTTAAAGCATTCTCAAGATACATGTTTCTCTGAGTCATCAAAAGAACTGTGCTTTCCTTTTCCTCAGTCAGAACATCGTAACTGATATTATCGAGGTCGCATGCATCCTTGCCTGAAACCTGAGCAAAGAATACATTGTCTTCAAGCTTTATGTCTTCAAAATAAACAACACTCGAAGATTCGGCTTCGATTTCAACTTCCTTGGTCATAACAAGTTCTTCGCCCTGATAAATCGATACGTCTCTTTTAACGGGTTCCTTGCAGTAATTGGTAACTTTTACGAGCACATCGAGCTGGTCTTCCTTAAAACCGTGGCTTACGTAATCAATGGATACATTATCCATCTCCGAATAAACATCCACCACTATTGCATCAAGGTTTTCAACATCGACCGTGCTGTCGGTGATAATAAGTGTCTGAAGGCCCTTTGAATCCATTGCAAGCGATTTGGCCATCTGTACGCCTTCGGAAGCATCACCGGGATAATTGCTTAACTCAAGATTCTTAATCTGTTCCACAACATCACTCTTGCTCTGTGATTTGCTGGATAAAAGAATCGAGTTTCGATCCGATGTGATAAGTGATATTTCTGTACCGTTTCTTAATTTTTTAACATAGGAAACGGCTTCGTCCTTCGCCTTGTCAAATCTGGTCTGATTTTCGTCGTACATAAAGCCCATACTTGCGGAAGTATCGATTACTATGCAGGCTTTGCCCGAAGAAACAAGACCTGACAGAAAATAAGGGCTCGTAAGTGCTGCGATAAGCACAAGGAGCGTTATAATCTGTAAGATCATAAGCCAGTTCTTTTTAAGTTTTTCCCATGGTGTATTGGCTCTGTCGTTCTTTACCATTTCTCTCCAGAGATAGAGAGAGGCAACTTTCTGTTCCTTGGCCTTCTGTTTCATCATGTACATGATGATAATAACCGGAACCAGTATAATGAACGCTATAGGCCATAAATGAGTAAATTTCATTTATATTTACCTGTCCTAAGGCTGGTTTTTATACTTTCTTCGCAAGCTTTGCAAGCGATGAGAAGAAAAGTGAGTCAAAGCTTTCCGACGAACATACACGTATGTAAGTTACGCCGTATTTCTTGCACATATTTTCTGTTTCTGTTAAGAATGCGTTTAACGATTCCTTATAAGTTTTAATAGCCGATGCGTTAAAAGAAACTCTGAGTTCTCCCAAAAACTCCGAATCCAGAAGGTTTAATGTTCCTTCGTATCTCGGGTCTAATTCCTCATCGGATAAAACATGAATTAAAACCACGTCCTGTTTTTTGTATTTTAAATATTTTATGGTCTCATCGAGTTCGTCCGTGTAACCGTCGGTAATCAAAAAAGAAAGACCTCTGTTTTTGAATTCCTTTTCTTTTACGCTCTTAAAAAGATCGTTTGCTCCGCCCATAGGTGCTTCTTCGATAAATTTGATGCATCTTATAAATGCCTGCATTCCCGAATAACTTCCCGCGGTAACGACATGGTTGTCTTTGAGCGCGTTGATATAAAGTCTGTCACCGTTTTCAAGCACGATATAACTTAACGCACCTGCAATTCTTTTGGCGCAGACTTCCTTTGAATGCTCGCCGTATTTCATAGACTCGCTGCAGTCCAAAAATACCTGGAATACACCTTCCTTTTCTTCCATGAAAAGTTTTACGAAGAGTCTGTCAAAACGCGCATAGGCGTTCCAGTCGATTCTTCTTATATCGTCTCCGAGCATGTATTCCCTGAAATCGGAAAACTCTACGGAATTACCCTTGGAATTACTCTTTCTGCCGCCGGCCTGACCGCTGGCGATATTAAGAGCGATACTCATGCGAAGCGTATGCAGTTTTTCATAAAATTCGCTGTTAAATATCTGTTCCATTTATCATTCCTTGGGAATACTTGATATTATCTTCTTTACAATCTGGTCTGTGGTAATGCCTTCGGCAAGTGCTTCGAAGGAAAGTGTTACTCTGTGACGAAGTGCGGGAAGCGCAACTGCCTCAACATCCGCAAATGAAACATTGTATCTGCCTTCAAGCATTGCTTTAGCTCTTGCTGTCTTAAAGATTGCCTGCGCTGCTCTGGGTGAAGCACCGACAGAAATATATTTCTTTGCAAGCTCGTTTGCGCCGGGAACTTCGGGATGTGTACCGATTACCAGACGAAGTGCAAATGCTTCAACTTCTTCAGCCATAGGAATTTCGTTAACATACTGTCTTATATTCATAATGTCATCACCTGAAAGAACAGGATTAAGAACTGTTTCTTTGTTGGTAACGGTGATGTCCATAATCTTTTTAAGTTCCGCAAACGTAGGAAAATCAACCTGAATCTTGAATAAGAAACGGTCGAGCTGTGCTTCGGGAAGAGGATATGTACCTTCGTTCTCGATAGGGTTCTGTGTAGCTAATACCATAAAAGGCTCAGCAAGAGGATATGTATTGTTACCAACGGTAACAGTATGCTCCTGCATGGCTTCAAGTAAAGCCGACTGAGTCTTAGGTGTAGCACGGTTAATTTCGTCCGCAAGCAAAAGGTTTGCAAATACGGGGCCGGGCTGGAATTCAAATTCGTTTCTGCCCTCTTTCTTTACAATAATATCCGTACCTGTAACGTCGGCAGGCATAAGGTCGGGAGTAAACTGAATACGTGAGAACTCCAGATCACATACCTGTGCAAGTGCTTTTACGAGCTGTGTTTTTCCTAAGCCCGGAACACCTTCGAGAAGTACGTTACCGCCTGCTATCAAAGACAGTAAAACCTGTCTTACAACATCTTTCTGACCTATGATTGCCTTGCCAATCTCAGCTTCGGCAGCATTCATTTTGGCAATCATTTCCTTTAATTCCTGTTCGCTTGCGTTCATTTTGTTTTCCTTTCAAAAATGATTTATTAGTTCATACTGTCAAAATAATTTTTTACAACATCTTTCATACTGTCGGGGATCTTACTGTGTTCCATGTTCTGATAAGCATCCTTGGTATAGTTACCGATTACTTCGCCATGAGTCAGCTTATTTCCCGACCATACATATGAGTAATCGGACGGTGTCATATTGGACTGTCCGTCCTGATTTGCAAATCCGGTAAGCTTTTCGTTGGGATCCCAGTTGTCGGGAATCATAAGAGATTCATTCGGATCAAGAGTTAAATCTTTTTCGTTACCGACTTTAGAACCTGTATCCCAGCCTGAACCGCCCTGCTGGCCGCCTTGCTGGCCTCCCTGGCCATCCTGACCGCCTTGACCACCTTGCTGACCACCTTGCTGACCGCCCTGCTGACCTCCTTGCTGGCCTCCCTGCTGTCCGCCTTCACCGGGCTGCTGGCCCTGTCCGTCCTGGCCGCCTTGTCCGTCCTGGCCGCCCTGACCCTGACCGTCCTGGCCGCCCTGCTGGCCCTGACCATTCTGACCGCCTTGTCCGTCCTGACCACCCTGCTGACCATCCTGACCGCCCTGCTGGCCTCCCTGGCCCTGGCCGTCCTGTCCACCCTGCTGTCCGTCCTGGCCGCCCTGACCCTGACCGCCCTGCTGACCGGGCTGCTGTCCCTGTCCGTTAGGGTTCTGATTACCGCCGTTTGGATTCTGCTGTCCGCCTTGCTGACCACCGGGATTCTGTCCGGGGTTAACTCCGTTAGGATTCTGTCCGGGATTAATTGCTCCGGGGTTCTGGTTTCCGTTATTACCGCCGGGGTTTTGATTACCGTTATTATTTCCGGGGTTCTGATTACCGCCGTTTGGATTCTGATTACCGCCGTTCTGTCCGTTAGGATCCTGATAGGGATTCGTGGGATCGGGTGTTCCACCCTGGCCTCCCTGCTGATTCTGACCGCCCTGCTGGTCTTGGCCACCCTGCTGGCCACCCTGCTGTCCGCCTTGCTGGCCGCCCTGCTGGCCACCCTGTTCACCGTTTACATACGGTTCGAGCTGCTGCTGTGCCTGAGATGCGGTCGAATCGGAAATCTCACCGTTCTCCTCAAGTTCTTTCTGCATCTGCTCAGCAGTTTTTTGAAGTTCCTCGTCCTGATTCTTCTTGGCAAGTTCCTCAAGGTCCTTGGCTATTTCAGCCTGATCCTTCGGTTTTATTTCATCTTTCATGACAGAGTCGAGAGCATTCTGAATCGCCTCGGCTTCTCTTTTGTCCTCATCAGGTTTTTCTTCACCGATATAATCGTAAATTTTGTTTTCGAAACGCTCTTTTACCTTATCTACTTCGGTGGAGTTTTCACTCTCTTCGAGTTCTTCTTTGGCTTCCTTAAGCATTTCGTCAAGCTTTTCGATATCCTCGACGCTTAAAGGATGCGTTTCTTTTATCTCTGCAACGAGGTTTTCAAGATCTTCCTCCGCTTCTTTTTTCTCTTCCTGGAGAATATGATTCTCTAATGCGATATCCTTTGTCTTGGCCGGTATTAATCCGGTTGTTAATACAAACATCACACTTAAGAAGAAAAGAATAAAGGGAAGTGCCGTAAATTTCATCGGGAAAACTTTTCTCATCGATATTCCGGAAGTTTTTACGAGCGTATCTGTCTTTTGCATATTTGAAAAAACATCATGCTTGCCCTTTAATTCCATGGAGGTGATAACTCTCTCGTTATATCCTCTGGAATCAAGTCTTAAAGCTGCTTCTCTCTTTGACGGATAACGTATAACGGTGATAATCACACCGATAAGAATCGTAACCATGCAAAGTGCTATTCCCACGATAGTTGCGCTGTAAAAAGGCACAAAAAGGGAAATAAGCTGCATCAGTCCCCAGAGTGCGAGACCGATTATTATGAAAAGAAGCATTCCTTTGATGAATTTTATAAAACAAAGTCTTTTTCTTGCTCTTTTTATGAGGTTTTCAATCTTTTTATCTATTTCCATGAAATTCACCTCTTTTCAAAAAAACTACTGCTGCTGATTAGCTATACTCACGTTTCTCTTTTTCTCTTTAACTTTTCCTTTTACGGGATTTAAAATAACTGCGGAAAGTTTTAATACTCCCAATGAAATAAGTATCATTTCGATCATGCTGATCGGAGTCCATAACTTCACAAGAATGTTGCTCTGCGTAAAGTGTGGAAGAATATCGGTTCCGCAAAGTGAAATCATTCCTTTTACCGAATACGAATCACCGAAATCATATCCGATTGTATTGCCTAAAACATCATAAACCATAAGTAAGGGATTGAATGTTCCGAGCATTATAAAGATATCACCGTTAATGAAATGCGGATTGGTTATCCATGCAAATAAATTTTTGTCCTCATAAAGCATTTCGTTTATCGTCGCTATGAGTGCCTGAACAATAAACGGAAACGAAAGAGTAATTGAAATATAAATCATTACAAAAAGATATGTAAGGATAACGGATAATATTGTGTTTTTCGTCAGTGCCGAAAAGAATATACCGAAACAAGAAATAAATCCGATGAACACAAGCAGTACAATTCCTATATAAAGTAACTGGAAGAATGATATACCTCCATAAATAAACACTAATGCGAGAAGCGGGAATGTCGATATTACCATAAGTGCAAGGAATATAAAGTCCGAACCGTATTTGCCTTTGATAATCTCCCACGGAGTCATTCTGGTTGTGAGAAGTACATCAAGAGTCTGTCTTTCTTTTTCAAGCGATATACTCCCCGCCGTAATAGCCGGTGTAAGGAATAACAAAAGCGTTGCTTCAACAAATACCATTGCAATCAGATACCAGGCCAGCACACGGTAAGAGCAGCTTGCAGCAACCGATGAAATCATTATTCCCATGAAAAAGCAAAATGAAATCGGTACCAGAAACATATTGATTAAAAGCATAATAATCATTATTTTCGGACGTTTCATATCAATGGTCATTTCTTTGTATAAAACGGCATTGGTTTTGTTCTTTTTAGGTTTACTCATTATTAACTCCTTTTCGGTGCAGCTGCCTGTCCCGATACTATCTGCATAAAGAGGCTTTCAAGTGAGCCTTCCTCACGGTAAAAGCTGTTAACGGCAATATTGGAAGTAACAAGAGAGGCAAGCATTTTGCCTTCGTCTTCTTTTGTTCCGGTAAATACGATTTTTAAGATACTTCCCTGAGCGGTAACCTTCTGTACAAAAGGATTGCTCTGAAGGATTGCAAATACATCGTCAATCTGATTTTCATTAACAGTTAAGTTAAGAGGTGACGACATTGCTGCCGCACGATGTATCTCTTCTATACTTCCCTGCAATACCAGATGGCCTTTGTCGATGATTCCGACAGACGTACACATCTCTGCAAGTTCAGGTAAGATATGGGACGAAATAATAATTGTTTTACCCATTGACGATAAGTTTTTGAGAATCTCTTTTAACTCATATCTTGCCTTGGGATCAAGACCGCTCGCAGGCTCGTCGAGGAAAAGAATGTCGGGATTGTGTACAAGGCCTCTTGCAAGGCAGAGTCTCTGTTTCATACCACGTGAGAGTCCGTTTACATCGACATCTTTTTTGTGTGTAAGATTTACAAGGTCTAAAAGCTCGGCGCTTAACTTATCGGCATCTTTTCCGTAAATACCGTATGCGTTAGCGAAAAAGTGAAGATATTCCGAAGCTGAAAGACTCTTGTATACACCGAAATAATCGGGAACATATCCTACTTTTTCAGCCAGTTCCCTGTGATTCCTAAGCATATTTTTTCCGTCAATTAAGACTTCTCCGCCGTCAGCCTTTAAAAGTCCGACACAGATTCTCATGGTTGTAGTTTTGCCCGCGCCATTCGAACCGACGAAACCGAAAAGTTCGCCCTGTGCCACGTTAAGCGAAAAATCGTTTAACGCTAAGAATCTACCGTATCTTTTATACAAATGTTTAATCTCTATCATTTTTAACTCCTGAAAAAGGATTTTTTATGGCTTTATCTGAAGATCTTTGTAATCAGCATTAATAATTATGACTTCCGTACGTGATGTCTTACTCTTTTTGCCTTCCAGTACTTTTGCTCCGATATCAGACTTGGGGAATGCTACTACCAGCACGCTGTCAGCAGACGGATAATATTCATCCTCAATATACCCCATTACTGCTTTACGTTTTACAGTCTCATTAAATCCTCTGTAAAGATTTCCGAGTAAAAGACCTACGGCAATATCTCCGGATTTGTTTTTTGAATAATGATTGGCAAGATTGTTTGGATAAGAACTGTAAAGGTAAGAATAAGTGCTGTTCTTATCATCTATATATTTGCCGTCACTTGCCATCACGCTTTCGCCGGGTTTAAGTTTCTTGATATAATAATCCTCGTAGCCTTTGGACGTATTAATCTGAACCATAACATCCTCAAGAACTGTAGAATAATTGTTGGTTACTCTTATATTCTGAGGAGTTTTTCCGGCGATTTTGACATCAGACTTAAGAGATACTTCTATTCCGCCCTGAGTAGGATATGCGGCTTCACCCTTAAATGCCTGACTCTCAAGTGCAACCTTATTGGAAATAACACTCTGAATATGATCGTAATCAGATCTGTATCTGACGGAATAGGTATCATAATCAATTGTCGACGTAGAATAAAAATATGAACCGTCGGGACAGTAACCTCTGTCAATTTCTATTTCATTTGAAAAGTCCACTATATATTCTTTGGCCTTCGGAACCGTAACATTAATTAAATCAGTTTCCTGCGTTGATACGGAATCAGGGAAAAGAAGTGTAATTATATTTGTGTTTAATCTTAAAACTCTGGTAGAAAATCCGAGGCAGAAAATAAGTACTGCCACAGCTAATGCCGATACAGGATAAATAATCCAGAGATTCCATGTTTTTTTCTTCTTTAAACAAACCAGATATGCTACAAGAATTGCAACAAAATATAAAAGAAGAACTACAACATAGAAAATCAGCGGAGGTACAGGTGCACTGGCTGATGATTTTAAAAGTTTTCTTTCAGAATAATTAGTTCCGTATGAATAAAAATATGAATTACTTACATTGCTTTCATAATCGCTTGCTTCGGAAATTAACTCTGTTCCGGCAACTTTTTCGATAAGGTTTCTGAAAAACTCACCCGAAGAAGAATACTTGGGAATAGGGTTCTTGGTAAAGTCTACCGCACAGAGAATCACTTTGCCGTCACCACTTATCATTACTTTTGCAAGAGGATATGTTTTGCCGTCAGACAAATCTCCTTCGATAATTTCATCACGGCTTCTGTATAATGTCTCATCTATTCCTGCGCAGTCAACATCCATATATTTGTAATCAACTACAAATACTGCATTGGGATCCACAGTTAAATCCGGTCTTAAATCTGTGCTGTAATTCACATAATTAAGATACAGAAATCCATAATGTCTTAAAAATTCTTCGTAGTCATCTCCGAAATACTGTTCAAAATAAGCATCCAGTTCATCTTCATCAGCAGGTGAAAGCTGGTCGAAAAGAAACCATTTGGGATCAAATCCAAGCAGATTACAATACTCAACATATCCGTGTTGTCTTAATTCTTCTTCATAATAATATCCGTAACTGTCCAACAGTTCATCCAGGGTCTCACTAACATAACCATATCTTTCATCAAAGTATTTGTAATGGTATGCACCATTTGCATCGGTATAAAAAGCACTGTTTTCAAAAAGATAAACATTTGAAGGGTCTACAGGATTAAGATAAGCATCAAAGTATTCACCTTTATCGTTATAATTTCCGCCGTAACCGAATATCATATCATTCATTCCGTCTTTGTCAAAATCATAATATAACGAGGGGTCTGAATAATCATAAAAACTGTAGTAATAATATCCGTCGTAAAAACCGTCGTAAGCACTGTAACTGTTAGTGGTAGTTGTTATCTTGGTGAGGTATGAATAAGTTTCTGTTGCAAGACCGAGTGTGGTGTTTTTCGAAGTGGTTGAAGTAACTTTTTCGTTAATTATATTTCCGTACAGTCCGGATAATGTTTTATTGGCTGTCGAACCTGTACCAATGATTAATATACCGCCCTTTTTCACCCAGAGGTTAAGCGCGTTCATCTGTTCTTTTGTAAGTAAATCTGTGGAAAAATCGGAAATAAGAATAATATCCAGCATATCGAGTGCTGCATAATTAACGGGAAAATCCGATGCGGAAAGTTCTACCAGTGAAGTATATTTGGTATTGTCGGAAAGGAGATGAACTCTGTCCATATATCCGAGCGCAGAAAAATCATCGGATAAAACACCGACTCTGATATCGTTTTTATTCTTTGAAACATTTATTTTCTGAAGTTCAGACCAGAGTACTTTGCCTCTTTTATTGGTCATTCTGACATTTACAAATTCCGCAGGAACCGGAACTGCTGCCACTATTTCAACTGTCTTTGTTTCTCCGGCTCCGAGTGCAATTTCTTCTTCATAAAGAATATTATTGTTTTCAAATCCGGGAATAATAAGCTGAAGACAGCCTTCAAAATTGCTTGTATTTTTGTTGGTTACGGTAATCTCAAAAGGAGCTCCGTATCCTACCAGAACCTTTTGTCCGTAACCTGCATTTAAAGAAACCTCAAAATCATAGGTTGTTTTGGCCTCTACATAACGCAAAGGAATAAATGCAATCAGCACTCCAAGCATCAGAATGCATAAAATCCTTGTTATGATATTCTTTTTCATTATGACCTCCGAAAGTCCCGTTTTTATGACACACGAAACTTATTATATAATAATATCGGTTTAATTACAAACCGAAGGGTTTAATAGTCCTCTGTTCCAGACGGCGTTTTAAGTTCAATCTCATAACCGATTTCATCTTCGGGAACGTAATTAATGATACAGTCGTACTCGCTGTCTTCGGTAAAATCAACATCCTTAAAATCAGGCTTAATATATGCAGTGATTGTCTCACCTTTTTCAAATCCGCCAAAACCTTCAGGTGCTTCAAAGTAACCTCCGTAAACACCGACTATTTCAACTTCAGCCAGTTTCTTTCCTTCGTCATTTTCATATACCGAAAGGAATTTTACCATTACACCGTCATTAATAACTCTGCTATCCGCTTCAGCCTCTGTAGGTGCAAGGGATGTAGTTGAATCCGACTTTGTTCCGTCGAAGTTTTCCATAAGTCCCTGTAATCCTTCAAGCTTATCCTGTCCGAGCGTGAAATCGTAGTCTGAAACAGCATTCTTATATTCCTGGGTTGAATCTTCTTCATAGTATTCGGTAGATTCAGATTCAGCCGGTTCATCCCAGGTTGCAGCAGCATCGTAATAATCAGTTGCAGCCTCCGCCGTAGTGGTCGTGGCAGCCGGTGATGCATCATAAGCATAATTTGCCGTAGTGGTCGGAGCTGACATTTTGCTTCCCATTCCGCCAAGCATCATCATAAAACCTACGGGAATAATTACTAAAAGAAGAATTGCTGCCGAAGGCACTGCTACAAATACCCATGCCGGAATTCTGAACTTTTTCTTCTTCTGTGTCTGACCTTTAACAGGTTCATTATCATATGCGTTTACGGCATACTTGTTTGCTGTATTTACTGTATTATTTTCAGGCTTGCTAAAATTAATAACATTTGAAGCCGGTGTTTCGTTACCGTCTGTTTTTGCATTTTCTTCAGCGTCGATTGCCGCTTCGATTCTGCCCCAGAGATCGGGCAAATCGTTCATAACGGCTTCTTTATATTCTTTTGAAAGATCTTTATTCATAGCCCAACCTCCTTAATTTTTTGATTGCTTCCTGATAGCGCCAGGTTATGGTACCCATAGGCACTCCCAGCGCTTCCGATATTTCCGCAAATGTCATATCGGATAGTATCTTCATGCTGACGACCTGCCTTTCTTTTTCCGAAAGAGTGGCGAGTGCTTCGGTTACCGTCATATCTCCTATTACTGTCTCTTCGACCTTATCGTCTGCCACGGGTTCAATACCCTCTTCGATAAAATCGTCTACTGCTACCTGACGTGAATTTTTCCTTACGAAATCAATCGCCATGTTTCTGGCAATCGTAGCAAGGAAGGTTTTATGTGAATCCTTTAATTCCATGGTTTCAGCCATGTTATAAAGCTTCACGAAAAAATCCTGTGTCACGTCTTCGGCATTTTCTCTCTGACCGACTACACCGTAGATAATAGAATAAATATATCCGAGGTATTCATCATAAATATCTTTCAGGCCGGACTTGTCTTTATTCTTTATTCTGTTGATGCACTCCGAAAACTTTTCCTGAGTCAAGTTTCCTCCTAACTCCACTAAAGATACGAATCAGTTTTATCTTTTTATGGTAATTTTTTATTTTTTTTACGGCTCTTTGCCAAACACGATATTTCCGCCTGTTTTGATAACTACGCCGTCATTGTTTTTATATGAATAGTCGTTGGTAATGTTAATATTGCTCCAATCCGAGGGATGGATTGCAAAACTAACCGTAAATTTATCACCCTTCTTAAGTGACATCGAATCTCCGATTGAGATTACACACTTCTTGTCACAGTCGGTACCCGACGCATCGGAAATGCTGCCTGTAACATTGCTCAAGGCTGTATATGTACCGTCCTTTGCATTAACGGCACTGTGATAATTGTCAAATACAAACGCATTCTTATTGTCTGCAGTGTAGTAATAAGTAATGGTTGTCTTCGACAAATCAATGGCATTGGAAGAATTGTTCGTAAATTCAATAGTTCCCGAAACACTGCTCTTGCCGTCGCCGGTGTATTCAATCTTAACCGCAAGGTCGCCGGTATCTGCTGTTACATTTGAAGGAGTAACGGTTACATTATTGTTGTTTGTGTTGTTATTTGAATTGCCGCCGTTGTTTGAGTTGTTGGCTGTATTGTTGTTGACTGCTCCGCCCGAAGGAATTACGGACTCGCCTGCTTTGTCGCCACTTTTAGGAGTGGTACCGAATATAAGCGTATCGTTTTCGTAAACGGCCATATTCTTGGCAAGGCTTACGCTTCCGCTTGTTAAGCCCGTAAAAGAAGGGTCGTTGGAATCGTCCCATACTCCGTTCTTACTCTTCATGCGGACCTGAATTTCCTGCTTGTAATTGGACTGTCCGCCGGGGTAAAGCTTTCCATCGTCAAATACTACAGAAAGATAGTAAATATGGTTGGCTTCATCCCAGACCTTAAGTCCGTCGCATTTGCCGGACTGCATGTAGTTGGTAGTTACTTCGATATCCGAAGCGCTTCCGCCTGCTTCGTAAACTTCCGTTAAATCTATAAAGTATCTTAATTCAATCTTCTTGGGAACTCTTGCGGGCCAGCCTGTAATGTTGTAAACATAGGCCTTGATTTCCACGAAATCGCTTCCCGAAACATTGATTCCGCCGTCTGCATAAATCTCAAGACCCGGAGTTTCAACAGCACCGAAATCTTTTATGGTCTGTCCTTTGTACTTTGAATAAAGGTGTGCCAAAAGTCCCGTGAAACCCGCGTTATAATCGCATGCTACTTCGTTTACCGTGTAGTCCGAAACCGTATCGTTGTATCCGTCGGAAGCATCGGGACCACCTACAAGCGCACCATATAAAATGTGTCTCGCGGGATTAGGCTCATTCATATTGTCACAGTAAGAACCCTGTGCCGTTCTGTGATGAGGATTCTTCGGATAATTGTTTCCGAAACCTATTTCAAAAGATCTGCCTGTATCACCGAGTGCATATCCTGCCTGCGAAAGTGCAAAATCCTCATATGTTTTCTTTTTTGATGCACTGCATGTATCGCTTTCGGCATAAATGGAAGCAATATAAGCAGTTGTAGTTGCATATCTTAAAGATCCCCACGAATCAAGCCATGCAAGGCCTTTTGGTGTGTATGTAATTCTTTCTCCGTTAACGCCTGTGGTCCACCAGTCAAGGTGCTTTTCTACTGCGTCCGAATACTTTTTATCTCCGGTATTTCTCGCAAGTAAAACTGCAGCTCCGATATGCACATCGTCCCAGCACATAGCCCATTTATGATTCTGGTCCGCGTTTGAATAATCGCTCTTTGCGTTGTTTAAATATGAATCATCTCCGGTAGCCATATAAAGCCATGTTCCTGCCCACGCGAGCTCGTCGTTATATCCGCTCCATGAATTGTAAAAACCGTTTGCTGCGGTATAGCCCGCATCGGACTTTGTATCACGCGCGAATTTATAAAGACTCTTGGCGTGCTTAAGGCAAAGATCGCTGTAAGCTTTGTCCGTATCTTTATACACAATTGAACATGCTGCAAGTGAAGCCGCTGTTTCTGCACATACCGCAGAACCGGGATTCTGTTTTGTAACCTTGTATGCAGGTCTGCTCATTCTGGTATCAACCACTTCGCAGGGTCCCCACCATGAATGGTCCTGATTACCGTCTCCGACCTGATAGTAATAAACCTCGTCCGAAGGATGGCACTTGATAAAATAATCGTTAGCCCATTTGATATTTGAAAGCGCATATTCAAGCTGTCCGGACTCAACATACGCATCCTTGTCTTCATATACTGACCATGCAAGCATTGTAGCGGTATAAGACATCGGAAGATTGAACTTTACATTATCGCCCGCATCATACCAGCCGCCGGATAAATCAACTCCGGCATCGGAGCCGTCCTTTAAGCAGGAATCACCTCTCCAGTTACATCTTACTTTGTCGGGAAGATCGCCCGAACGCTGAAGCTCATAAAAAAGAAGGGATTTCTGAAGAGCTTCGCCGTAATTGTACTTGCCTGTTCCTTTAGTTCCTTCATATCCGCTTCCCTTTTGTGAAAGGTTCCCTGTATCAAGAATCGAATTAACCGGTTTTGTTACTGCTTCAGTTTCTTCGTTAGTTTTCTTTTCGGGTTTTGTTTCCTCTTTTTCTTCTTTTGTTTCTTCCTTTTCTTCCTTGGAATCAACAGAAACTGATGTGTCCGGCTTATCGGACACATCAGTCACATCGCTTACCGTATTGTTTCCGGTTTCTGTAACGTCCTCTTCAACTATCGCTACTTCGGGCGTTTCAGCTTTTTTATTCTTAATCTTTTCTGTGACAATTATACCTGCAACAAGAGCAAGTCCGGCTAAAATAACAATTGCGCCGACAGGAATTCCTATCAGTAAAAATTCCTTTATGCTCTTTTTGTTTTCTTCGTTTTCGTCAACGTATGGTTTTCTCATTACTCTTCCTTATCCTCAGCCTTTTCGGATTCTTCGTCCTGTTTTTTATGGATGTTGTTGATATCATCCATTGATCCGCCGCCCTTGTCGTCAGGATCTCTGAATGCACCCTGTTCAACCAGTCTCAAGAAGGCATCTACAACATCTTCAGTAAGCTGAGTGCCTGACACTTCTTTTATGATTGATACAACCTTTTCGAAATTCATACGATTTCTGTAAGGTCTGTTTGAATACATGGCATCGAAAGTATCCGCAACTGCAATAATCTGCGCTGCTCTGGGAATTTCGTCACCCTTAAGTCCATCGGGATAACCTCTTCCGTCAGGTCTTTCATGATGCGATTTCGCGCCGGTCGCAAGCTCAGGCATAATACTGATGTCTTTAAGAACGTTATAGCCCTGAATCGAATGTGACTTGATAAGCGTAAATTCTTCGTCCGTAAGTTTTCCGTTTTTGTTAAGTACTTCAGGCTTGATACCGATCTTTCCGATATCATGCAAAAGCGCTATGTTGTAATACTTCTCAACGGTATCCTCATCATATCCGAGTTCCTTCGCAAGCATTGCAGTGTACTCCGCAACTCTAGTAGAGTGACCTTTGGTATAACGGTCTTTCATATCGATGGTTCGCGCTATCGCTTCTGTCATCTCTTTGATGAACAGTCGGTTTTCTTCCTGTTTCTTTAAGTAGTTTCTTGTCTTTCTGTGAACTACTAAAACTATCAGTTCGTAGAGCGCAAATGCAAGGAATATAGCGATAAGTACGTAGAACAAAAGTGTTTCATGGAACGCTTTCTGTTTTACGATTGTTACGGAAAGTTCGTTTTCGCCCGGATTTAAGGCATCATCAAGCTTCATGATGAAATGATATGTCTTGCCTCGAAGGTTGGTATATGTAACCGGCTCGAATTCCGTACTTGCCACGGTTCTTTCGTCCTTATCAAATCCTTCAAGATAATAGGTTACCTGGGGATTCATCAGTGAATATGTATATACATATCCGAAAATCGTAACTCTCTTTGTATGAGGCGGAATTGTGATTACACCGGTTTCGTCGGGATAGATATCCACGCCGTCTGCATCCACATACGGAACCGCCATTTTTATATCAACGACATCCGCAAATTCTTTTTCGATATTTACTTTTGAAACGCCTGTGGAACCTGCAACATACAAATCTCCGTCTTCAGTCAGTTCGCTGTAGGAGTTTGCCGTCGCAACGGAGGTGAGTCCGTTGAATATACTGAAATATGTGGGATTGATATTTTCATTGTTTAAAAGCTCGTCAACTTTGGCTACGTAAATACCGTTGCTGGCCAATATCCACATCTCACCCTTGCTGTTTTCAACCATATCGAAGTTGTTCGAGTAAGGGAAATTCTTGATTGTTACGACCTGGAAGTCCTCGGTCATATACGCAATCGAGTTACTGGTTATAATCCAGTAGAGATGTCTTTTTGCGTCTCTTTTTATTCTTAAAACAACCATTGAAGCAAGGCCTTCTTTTAAGCCTATTCCTTCTACGTTGTTGCCTTTTTTTACATAAATACCGCCGCCATCGGTACCCATTATTATTTCACCGTTAAAGCCCTCGGTAACTGTAAGCACTTCAGGGTTTCCGAGTCCCGAATCGGTATCGATTACTTCTTTTACGCCCGCTTTACTGTCAAGTACAGCCAGACCTTCGGAACACGCTACATAAATGGTTTTATCTTCGCATTCATACACGGCTCTGACCTTGTTTGAAGGAAGTCCCGAATCTTTGTTAAAAGATGTAATGTTTCCGTCCTCATACTTTAAAAGGCCCAGATTGCTGTATGTCGAAATCCAGAGTATGTTTCCACTGTCTCTGATAATGGACCTGATTCTGACACCATCCAGCAGTTTTATGAGATTGTTGGTGTTGTCGGGATCCATGTCTTTGGGAATATTATATTTCTTCCTGATGAGCATGTATTTGGCTTTTGCGCCGCCTTCAACAGCAATAAGTCCGTCATCGGTTCCCATTAAAAGAAATGAATTATAACGTGCTGTTGTATTAACTACTGCCTCTTCAATCCCGTACTTGGCAAAAATATCCGTAAAACGGTTACGTACGACTTTTAAGACACCCTGTCTCGATGATGCAAACCAAAGATTTCCTTCATAGTCGGTAATCATCTGATCAATCGAGTTGTTCATCGGAAGGTTGTAAATCTGTCTGAATCCTGCATTGTCATTAATTCCGATACCGTTATCGGCGCAAACCCAGAGTTTGTTGTCCAGATACTCCAGAGAATTGATTTTTTTAAGAGGATCGACATTTATTTCTTTTACGGTTTCCCATTTATCACCTAACTCACCATAAAAGATACTCGAGTCATCGGTTCCGATGTAAAGATATCCGGGGTTATTCGGATCGGGTAAAACGCAGTTTGCATCCTTAAAACCAAGCTTTGATTCATCGTTAAAGCCGGTCACCTTAAGATTTTGAATTGTAAACACATCACCTTCCTGCGTAATACCGTAAATGATGCCGGTATTATCATCCATACGAAGCTCATGAATAAAAGCATCGTTAATGCTCGGAGAATCAAGTCTGTACATGTTCTGGTATTCATCAACGATTTCAATGCCGTGCGTGGTGGCTATAAGAATATTGCCCGCCTTGTCTTCCACGATACTTCTGATAGAAAGCGACTGTGAGGAATGAATATCTTTAAAATATTTGTACTCGCCCTTTTCAAGCATTGCGGTACCGTTGTCGTTCGTACCTATCCAGAGACGGTTTTTACTGTCCACATAAAGAGCTGTAATACTCGCAATACCTGTGGTTGAATCCATTCTTTCAAAATTGAGTCCGTCAAATTTGATAAGTCCCGAGTAACTGCCTATCCAAATAAAGCCCTCAGCGGTTTCTGCAATCGCATTGGCCTCGGATGTCGGAAGTCCGTTACTGTTATTGTAAAGAAAAGATGTGTAGCCTTCGTTCTGTCCCGAAAATTCTACGCTTACGTCGTCATATTCAACACCCGAATGAGTCTTCGCAGATGCCGTATTATCAAAGAAAACCACCGTAAAAGAAACCGTCAGAACAAATAAAAGGACCAGACTAAAAAGTCTTTTAGCCCGCTCCATAATAATCCGACGTTTTTTTAAAGAAAAACGGTAAAAACTTTTCATAACATTCCCTCTTTAAGCCAAAATAAAATGATCTTCCACAATCATAATTACTCAAATTATTATTTTAACATAAGGGAGTGTTTTTTTCAATTAAAAGACCTTGCAAAACTAGTTTAAAATACTTGCAAAAAATGCCCTTACTTCGTGCAAATTCACGAAGATTTTATGGCAGAGTTTTGTTATCTCTTCATCCGGCTGAATAATGTCCGGAACCATTAACGGTTTTGCTCCTGCTGCATGCGCTGCTTTGATGCCGTTAAACGAGTCTTCAATGATATAGCTTAACGTCGGATCAACGCCGAGTTTTTCTGCTGCTTCAAGGAAGATTTCAGGGTCCGGTTTTGACTTTGTAACCATATCTCCGCCGATTACAACATCAAAGTATTCAAGTATCTTTGCATCTCTAAGCTGGTTTGTAACGGTTTTTACGTTGGTTGACGATGCAAGAGCGGTTTTAATGCCGTTTTCCTTTAAGAAACATAAAAGTTCATCAACTCCGGTCTTCTTCGGAAGTTTTCCTCCTCCGCAGAGAGCTCTGTACCTTTCGCCGATTACTTTCTTATACTCTTCGTACGGACAGTCTTCACCGTAGGTCTCAAGGAACAGTTTCTCAGTCGCTCTCTCATTAATACCTATACATTTTAAGATAAGCTCATCCATTCCCTGCATATTTTTTTCTTTTGCAAAATCTATCCACAGGTCACAAACGATTCTCTCCGAATCAAAAATGACTCCGTCCATATCAAATATAACCAATTCTATCATTTATTTCTCCATGGCATTTTATTAAATTGTGATTTAATTTTCTGCTTTTATCTTTTGAAGAAGACCCACGCAGCCCTCTTTTATTTGTCTGTATGCAGTTACGAAGTCTCCCGTATACCAGGGATCCGCAATCTGCTTGCCGGGTGTCGAAGAATAGTCCATGCAGAGCGAAATCTTATCATCTCTTCCGCCAAAGAACCTGTCACGCATGATTCGCAAATGAATGTCTTCCATGGCAATTATGTAATCGAATTCATCATAATCGCTTCTTTTCACCTGTCTTGCACTATGGCCTTTGCAATCAATCCCGTGTCTTTTTAACTCATCTCTCGCGGGCGGATATACCGGATTGCCCAGTTCCTCGGTGGAAGTCGCTGCCGATTCAATATGGAATCTGTCTGCAATTCCCTCTTTTTTTACCATATCCTTAAAAATATACTCTGCCATGGGCGAACGACATATATTGCCCCAGCAGACAAAAAGAACCTTTATCATATCAAAATCTCCGTTTTTAATGCCTAAAATTTCGAGATTTGCCAAACAAAAGCTTTAATCCACAAGTATTTATAATACCATATCATACATAATTCTTCCAGCAGACAAGCCAAAAAGAACCCCGGCAGCATCGCCGGGGCTCTTAAGCTTTAATGTGTTTTTTCTCAAAAACTAGATGTATTTTCTGATAAACTCCTCGATATGATCAAACGGAATTACATTAAGATTATCATAAAGGTCCGTATGCACCGCTTCAGGAATTATCATGAGTTCCTTATTGTCGGTAAATTTACTGTCTTTAATCATGTTTGCATATGCATCCTTCGAGAAATAACATGAATGCGCCTTTTCGCCGTGAACAAGTAAAACCGCACTTCTGATCTCATTCGAGTATTTAAGTATCGGCTGGTTCATAAAAGATTCGCACCCGATCACATTCCATCCCTCGTTGGAATTAAGAGATCTTGCATGATATGCTCGGCCTTTGTAGTATTCGCTGTAATCTTTAACGAAGAAAGGTGCATCTTCATCAACAGGCAGAGGAAGGCAGCCTCCGGCACGCTTATAGGAACCTTTCTTTAAATCTTCCAGACGCTGTATGGCAAGAGCTTTCTTTTTCTCATAGCGTTTTTCTTCGGAATCTTCGGAATCAAAATATCCGTTGGAATTTACTCTGGTCATATCATACATGGTTGAAGCCACGGTTACTTTAATACGAGGATCAAGTGCAGCCGTGTTAATTGCCATTCCGCCCCAGCCGCAGATTCCGATGATTCCGATATGCTCCTCATCCACCCTGTCATTCAGACTCAGGAAATCGACTGCTGCCATAAAATCTTCCGTATTGATATCCGGAGATGCCATGTATCTCGGCTCTCCGCCGCTTTCGCCCGTAAAAGAAGGATCAAACGCGATTGTTAAAAATCCTCTTTCTGCCATATTCTGTGCATATAGGCCCGAACACTGTTCCTTAACCGCACCAAAAGGCCCCGAAACCGCAATCGCGGGAAGCTTGCCTTCGGCGTTCTTCGGAACATACATATCTGCCGCAAGCGTAATTCCATATCGGTTAACGAATGTCACTTTGCTGTGTTCAACCTTATCGCTTTTGGGAAATGTCTTATCCCATTCTGTTACCAATGTAAGTTCTTCTTTTTGTATCATTTGTTTTCCTCCGTGTACTTTTCTTTATTTGCTAATGCTTTCCTGCATTCTTTTATGTCAACACTTTTTATCTGCAGATTGTAATTAAACATTTTTGCCCATATCATATGCTTCTTTTAATGCTTTATGACCTTTAATTTCTCCCTGTTCGTTCACACCGCCTGCAAATACTTTTCCTTTGAATTCTGCTTTTTCAAAACAATCTACCCAGCCCTGAACACCGCCGGCTGCCTTTTCATCTACATAATCTTCATCTTCTGCAGCCACAGATAAAAGGTAAACATCTCTGAACTTGTAATCTCTGGGATAGAGCGAATTGGCTCTGTCAATCATCGTTTTCATCTGTCCGCTCATCTCGTAATAATATATGGGTGTGGACCAAACTACTGCCTCTGCCTCAAGGATCTTTTCCGTAATTTCGTTTGCATCATCTTTGATTACACAATGACCTGCTCTTAGGCATCCGAAACAACCCGTACAAAATGCGATTTTCTTCCCCTTCAAAGATACAATCTCAACTTCGTTGCCCGCATCCTTTGCTCCTCTGGCAAACTCTTCTGCCAATGAATCCGAATTGCTCCTTGCTCTCAAACTTGTTTCAATAACCAAAACTTTCTTTGCCATACTTCCTCCTATTCCATGCTTAATGTAATTGTTACATCACCATTGCCAAGTAATTTTTCCAATTCTTCATCCGAAAGATTTATCTTTCCAAGTCTCGTATAAGACCATGAATTGCTGCCGTAAAAAACAACCAGCTGATTACCTGAATATAAAACTATGTCTCCGGGTTCGGTGGTGGTTTGTTTATCATTTCTGGTTACGCTTTGCCCGATTGAACCGACCTGTTCAAACCCTCCGTACATCGACATCTGTATCGTAATGCCCGAAGATGCAAGTTCTCTTAACTCTCTTACCGAATCGTTTTCTTCCCATGAAACATCAACTTTTGTGTCACCTATTGTCATTATCATATTCTGTTCTTCCTTAGTTTCCCCTGCTCCTTCCTGCTCTGTTTTCACAGGAATCTCCGAGTTATTCCGAAGCGTTTCTTCTTGCAGATTGCTTTCAATAATCTGTTCTTCCCGCGGCTCTTCATTTGTATATGATTCCGGGATTTCTTTACATCCCATAAAAGAGATAATCGGCAAAAGCAGTAATATTAATTTCAATGATATGTATTTCGTATGACCACCTCTTCCCGATTCTTTACTGCTTCTTTCTCCGCGCTCCTTATAATCAAATCTATTTTGTCGACTTTTCGCTGGCTTTCATGCATTTCATCCATAAGTGTGCATCGACATTTTTTCAGGCACTTTATCAAATCTTCCATCTGACCGCTTTCGTATAATTTTTTTGCTTTGTCTTCATCTTTACACTCACATCCGAGAGTTGAAAGATCTTCTATCATCTCTTTTAAAAGCATTCAAAACACCTCGTAAATGCATCTTTTTCTCTTCTGATAACAAGTATACGGGATTGACATGAATTGCGCTAATGAATAAAATGAATATCATGATATTCCATTATGGCATATCACTCTATCATGTGCTTTACATTTTTTATATCTGAAAAAATTATTCCTGCCAACGGAGGATTGAATATGGAGATAAAAAACTTACGCTACTTCCTTGCAGTAGCAAGAGAAGAAAATATGTCACACGCGGCCGAAATGATGCATGTAACCCAGCCGACTCTTTCCAAGGCACTCAAGGCACTCGAAGAAGAACTGGGAAAGAAACTTTTTACCAGGCACAGTTTTTCAATAAAACTCACCGATGAAGGCATGCTTTTAAGAGACCGTGCAGAAGACCTTGTTGCAATGGCAGATAAAATAGAGCAGGAATTTGTATCCCTGGATGACATTACCGGAGGGGATATTTATTTTGGTCTTGCGGAATCATATCAGATAAGACTGCTTGCACGCGAAATAAAGAAATTAAAAGATAAATATCCTTCTTTTACATATCACATTACAAGCGGCGATACAGAGCAGGTAACGGAAAAGCTTGATAAAGGATTACTTGATTTTGCAGTTATATGCGATCCACCCAATACCGAAAAATATGAGTATCTTACTTTTCCCGATTACGACAGATGGGGTGTTGTTATGCTAAATACCCATCCTCTTGCAAAGAAAAAAAGCATTAAAGTCTCCGATCTTTACGACCAGCCGCTTTACTGCTCCGAACAAAGCTGGAATTATGAAATTAAAGAATGGGCCGGCGAACAACATCCCTTGCTTCACCTTGAAGGCTCATTCAGACTTTCTTACAATGCTTCAATGTTTGCAAAGGAAGGACTTGGGCTCCTTCTAACTTTTGAACATTTAATCGATTGTTCAAAAGAAAGCGATCTTGTATTCAGACCGCTTTCTCCCAAACAAATAACAAAACTGTATTTAATCTGGAATAAGTACCAGACTTTTACTCCTATTGCGGAGAAGTTTCTCGCACAGGTGCGTGAGTCTTTTTGAAGAACTCATAAAAGAAATATTATTCTCTGTTTTTAAGCACTTCGTTCTCACTTATTCCTTTTTTGTAAAGAAGATATATCGTCAGTAAATACATCTCGCCTGCTTCATAAATTGCCATAATTCTCCTCAAGTTTTTCCGCGGATTTTTTCATAATCTTTTGGACTAAAATAATGGATAAAACAGCTACCGGAATTACAAGTATAAGCATTACGAACAATAACGGATAATTTTGAATTACCTGCGCCATTTGAACATCGTAACCTGCTCTCATTTCTTCTACAGCCTCTTCCAGAGATTCGGCCGTATTGGTCCACCAGTGGATTGAATAAGCGTAAAAAGAATATGCGAGGGGAATGAAACTGAATATAATTCCTTTCTTGTTTGTATATCCTAAAAGAAACCTTACTACTTCGCTAATAAGCGCAAGAACAATCAAGCCTATAATAAGCGAACTTCCGCCCTCTCCGAATGCTATCAGTATTACAAGCAGAATACTGTTTAATGTTAAGGCTGCGCCAAAACATTTCCATCTTGAGGAAACAAAAAAGTAAATGAAACTAAAGAATATCGGAAAAACGGTACCGACATATGCATAGCAAAAAGGATGAATTAATCCTGTTGCTGAACAAGCCATAAGTAAAACAAGATAGATCAATGATGCAAGAGGTACTTGCCATAACAGTGTTTTTTTCATATAAGCCTCCTTTGTTAGTCTTGACTAACTGTTATTAACTTTTATTGAAAGCATGGTAAATCCTGCCTTGGATACAATCATGCCTGCAGTCTTTTCATCTATGGGAGCTTTGGATAAAAGAGATACCTCTTTTTTCTCAACGCTTGCCTTCGCCAACATACCTTCGTGTGAATTAAACTCATTTTCGATTTTTCTGACGCATCCGCTGCAATGCATTCCGTCAACTTTTAATGTGTAGTTGTAGGGATAATTCTTTTTATTCTTATCCTTAACTTTGACCTTTGCAGGCAAAGCATCTTTCTCACCACAGCAGCTCGAACCGTATTTAATTCTTTTTATAATTCCTAAAACAGCCAATACTACTACGACTGCAAGTATTGCTATAACTGCTATCGTTCCGCCCATAACATTCCTTCCTTACTTTGTTGCAATCACTGTAATCCAGGGTTTGGTTTCGTGGTGAAAAGATTTGATATCGGAAAATCCTGCGGTTTTAAGCGCAGATTTAATATCATCAATCGTATAGCACTTCATGCCGTCTATTATCTTTTCGAATTTAAGGCTTGCGCTGTCGGTTCCGTCAGATTCGTTAACTATCATAAAAGAACCGCCCGTCTTTAATACTCTTGCAACTTCGGAAAAACATCTCTCGAGTCCCGGCCAGAAATAGATTGTTTCAAAAGCTGTAGCAAGATCAAACTTTTCTTCGGGTAAATTGAGTGCTGATACATCGCCCTGATTTACTTCCATTTTCTTTGCTTCAATCGCTTCTTTGTTGTAATCTCTAGCCTTTGCAACTGATACTTCGGAATAATCAATTGCAGTTACATATCCGGAGGGATATTTCTTTAATATCTCTCCTGCATTTCTTCCTCCGCCACATCCTATTTCCAATACTTCTGACGGAGAATCTATAATAAGATGTGCTATGCCCCAATCAGCCATCTTCGCATGTCCGCCGTTCATTCCATTTACCATCATTTTTCCAAGTGTGCCTTCAGGCTTTCTCGTCTGACTCACAAAGTTTTTGTAAAGACCCATTATATCCTCCTTGTAGGTTAGCCGAACCTAACTAATTATACGTTTAATTGGCGGTTAAAGTTAGTCTGCTTTAACCGCCAATTAGTTTATATCACACTATTTCGTATGTTTCAATAACAAATTTTGATTTTTTTACATTTTGGCACTAAATCCCCGTCCCCCTGTGTCATGATTGCAGCGAAACCATATGAGCATATGTTCCGTTTGACTTCATCAGCGAGTCGTGATTGCCTTGCTCAATTATCTTTCCGTCAGATATAACAAGTATCTGGTCGGCATCTTTTATGGTCTTTAATCTGTGGGCGATTACAAGCAAAGTTTTATTTTTGCATAATTCGGAGATTGCTTCCTGAATTGCTCTCTCATTATCTGCATCCACACTTGCCGTTGCTTCATCAAGTATAACTATCGGAGCATCCTTTAATATACATCTGGCTATGGATATTCGCTGTTTCTCACCACCGGAAAGTGAAGCGCCGCCTTCACCGATGACGGTATCAAAGCCGTTTGGAAGTTGCATTATAAAGTCATAACATCTTGCTTTCTTAGCCGCTTCTTCCACCTCTTCTCTCGTAGCATTGGGACGTCCGATTGCTATATTGTTGTAAACCGTATCCTGGAAAAGATATACTCGTTGAAATACCATACTTATCTGATCCATCAGATTTCCAAGAGGTATGTCTTTTATGTTCTCACCTTTTACAAGAATTTTCCCGTTTTCTATATCCCAAAATCTCGCAAGAAGAGAAGCCACGGTTGATTTGCCTCCTCCGGAAGGTCCCACAAGGGCTGTCATTTCACCTGTATTGATCCTAAAAGAAATATTCTTAAGAACATCTTTTTCTGTATATCCGAAACTAACGTTGTCGTATTCAATTTCAGCATCGCTGTCAATATTTGAATTGTATGCTTCTAATACTATTTTTCCATCATCCACTAATTCTTCTGCGGCAAAAACTTCTTCTATTCGATCAAGTGCGGCATCCGTTACCGTAAGTCTTGCCATCTGACCGTAGTAAGCCTTTATGGATGTAAACAGATCAAACAAAAACAGAGTCATGCCCATCATATATACATCCGTCATCTCTCCGTAAACAAACATTAAAGCCGACAATGCAAGCATCAGAGATGTTCCGATACCGAATGTAATATAAAGTGCTCTTGCGCAGGGTGCGTAAGCCATCTCAAATCCGATACTTTCCCTGCAGCTTTTTTTGAATTCATCCGAAAGTCTTTTGGACTTTTCCCCGAGCATGTTATATGACTTGATAATTCCTATTCCTTCTGCAAAATCAAGCACTTCCTCCGTAAGAGATTCGCTTCCTTCCTGCTTGATGACAGAATGTTTAAGTGATGTCTTAAGCATCCAGTCTCCGACTAAAAGAAACGCAACGACTATGATAACCGAAACTATTCCAAGTCTTATATCCATGAAAAACATCATTGCAACCATGAGTGTCTGAGAGATAATAAATGTTACGAGTTCCGATAAAACACCCATGCAGTTTTCTTCGATAAATACCATGTCGGTCGAAAGAACCGCGCTTATTTTTCCGATATTTCCTTCAGTGAAAAATCCCATCGGCATTTTCCTTAAATGATCGCCGAGGCGCATTCTCATATCTGCAAAAACCTTATAACCCGTTGCAGACTGCAATACATTGTTTATATGTTCAAATACAGCTTCTACTATTACACTCAATGCCAAAATCAGGCCAAAAATCAGGCACTTTTGTTTGGTCATTGTTCCCTGCATAAAGAAGTTTATAACCAGAAATCCAAGCATCAAAGGCGCTTTCATCATAATGCCTTTTAAAAATGATGTAATATACGATGCTCTGATGGTTCCTTTATATTTGCCTGTAATTCTTACAATTCTGTGCAGTATTTTTAACATTTTATGCCTCCTTTATCTTCCATGTGCTTGCGCTGACGGAAGCATCCCAGAATTTTTTGTATTCCTCGCATGCAGATAAAAGATTGTCGTGTGTATCTGCGGCTATGCATAAACCATCCTTCATTACACATATTTTATCCGCGTTCTTTACCGTGGATAATCTGTGTGCTATGACTAAAACGGTCTTATTCTTAATAATTTCATCTATCGCAGCATTCATCTTTTCTTCGTTTTCGGGATCCATAAAAGCTGTTGCTTCATCAAGAACTATAATCGGAGCATCTTTTAGAATTGCCCTTGCAAGAGAGATTCTTTGCCTCTCGCCGCCCGAAAGCTGCTTGCCGCCGTCTCCCGCCATGGTGTCTATACCTTCGGGAAGTCTTCCAAAGAATTCATCGCACTGAGCTCTCGAAGCAGCTTTTAACACTTCTTCTCTGGTGGCATCAGGTTTGCCTATGAGAATGTTTTCATACAATGATGTATTGAAAAGGAACTGCTCCTGTGAAACGAAAGCAACCTGATTGTTTAATGCTTCCAAAGTCATGTCTGTTATATCCTGGCCACCAATTTTAATCTTTCCTTCGTTTAAGTCGTAATAATGTACCAAAAGTTTTGCCAGCGTGGATTTACCGCTTCCGGATTCACCTACAAGCGCCGTGGTTGTACCCTGCTTCATCGTAAGATTTACTCCGTGTATAACTTCAATGTCTTCATATCCGAAATGAATATTTTCAAATACAACATCTCGGTTTTCTCCCCTGAAATCGGAATTTCCTTCTTTTAGAGGAGGATTGTCCATAAGTTTTTCGAGTTCATCAATCTTGTAATTTAACTGAGGGAACTTGCCCGCGAAACTTAACGCTTTTAAAACCGAAGGCCCTACCGCAAATGACATGCACATTACAAGAATCAATCTGTCAAGTGTTAATGCATTAGACAAAATCATGGAAGAGCCTATTGGCAGAATAAGAAGTGTAAGGCAGGGCAAAACACTTGAATATACAGCCATCCATGGCCAGCAGACCTTATACCATGCTATCGTAAAATCACGATAAGCTCTGACAGTCTCTCCGAATTTTTTATACGAATCACCATCTTTGTTAAATACCTTAACGACTTCCATTCCGTTTACATACTCAACAATTGTGTTATTCATTCTGGCTGCCGATTCATAATAATCGTTCATCTTGGCCATACCGGCTTTCATCATCATGCCCATTGCAAGCATTCCGACAAAAAGAGGCACAAGAGATAATAATCCGAGTCTCCAGTCGACTATAAACATGAGAATAATAATCAGGACCGGAATAAATATATTTGCTATTCCTTCCGGTATTGCATGCGCCAAAAGGATTTCTATCATATCGATATCATCCGTAAATATTTTCTTGATACGTCCCGTTCCGAGATTCTGAATATTACCGAGCGGTTGTTTTTCAAGTTTTCGCTGGAGGGATATTCTGATGTTTTTCAGTGTGTTATACGCACTTACATGCGAAAAACACAATCCCTGAACATACGAAAACGCAAAGATCATTTCACAAAGCGCAACCAAAAGGACGCGGATAAAAATATACTTAATGTCTATATGTTCTCCTCTCGTTAAGGGAGATATTATCTGATACAAAAAGAAATAGGGAGCAACATTGGCGATAATTCCGATGCACATTAATATCGCCGCCCATACTGTATACTTTTTGTATTCACCCATATACGGGGCAACTTTTTTAAACATTTCTTTACTCCTTTACTTAAGTTCTATAAATTTCTTCAGGCCATCGACTGAAGTACTGTCTATCCTGTAGCTGTCAACAACCGATCCGTTATCCATTTGAATAACATAGTCGCAGCATTTTAAGATAAATTCATAATCATGCGTTATTATCAGAACCGTTTTGCCGATTCTTTTTAATTCTTTAATCAAATCCGCAACAAGATACATATGGTTAAGATCCAAACCGCTCGTAGGTTCATCGAAGATGATAATCGGTTTGCTTGATGCAATTCCCGATGCT
>JAEEGH010000614.1_pt1 | contig 121412 bp, 93 predicted proteins | sample 9134181 | NCBI WGS metagenome assembly JAEEGH01 (sample SAMN16246544, study PRJNA631951) | gut metagenome | biome: gut microbiome; feature: rumen; material: DP-attached | host: Bos | place: Iran: Karaj | collected 2018-10
GGTGCTCATCGCTTACCAGCGCCTCACGGGCCTCCTCCTCCGTTACCACTTCTATAAGACGTGCTTCCTCTCTCCGGAGAGAGACTTTATAGCCGATTATTTCATATTCAATTGGGTCCTTCAGGGGAGCGTTGAGGACAACCCTCACTTCCTTCCCCTTGATGAATCCCATCTCTATAAGACGTTTACGGAAACTGCCGTGACCGTGCACGCGCACAATCACCGCCTTTTCCCCGGTCTTAAGGTCTGAAAGTATCATATAAAATAATTACCGCCGCAAAGTTAGCGCTTTGCGACGGTATGGTCAATCCCAATAAATGGGGATAGGGAAAAGCCCCACGGGAAAATAGTCGTAATCAAGAAAAGAGGTTAACGATGACCGCCTGCCTGATTATCTTCTATTGTCCGTAAAATTTTTCTTCCTATTTTACGTTCCATTCCACTTCTGGTTGTGGGTATGCCTGTTTTATCTGCAATTTCTTTCTTAATTGCAGTAACGCCTATAGCTCTCTTAAGAGAGAATGATATTCCGGGTATTTTAGCCATTAGTACGGAAGATTAATGATAAACAATTCGAATAGTATCTTCTCCAGTAACTGATAGAGAACATATAGCCAGCTAAGTATTAAAGCAGGAATGATTATCCAAGCTAAAAATCCTGTTCCCAGCAAAGCCTCCACGATAAGCCGAATGAGGAAAAACAAGACTCCAAATACGACGAACAACAAGACCGCTAAAAGCAGCGAAAGTGTATCAAAAATGCTTAACTTAAAGAACCTCCCGTCCGTTGTGGAAACACTTGCCCTGTCAATATAGCCATTAATCGTCCTGCAGTTATCGTCTGTCTTATAGCATTTCAGCCACGGAGAGTCTGCGGGGTAATTATTAATTATAACTTTATCTCCATTATTAAATGCATTGATTTGAGTGGAATTTCTACTTGGAGATTTATATACCGGGATTGATTCTTCTTCTCCGGCGAGATGTGCTATCATCAAGTTCTCGCCCTTTATCTTGGCCCAATTGAAACCCAATGCTTTTCCTTCCGCAGTCTCTTTAATCTCCCACGTATCTTCAATTATATTATCATGAAGAACCCCTTGCGCCTCCATATAATTACGAAAATACGGGGTGGGGTTTACGCACTCCAATACTACTTTTACAGCTGGTTTACCCTTTATTTCAGAGTTCTCTTTTGATATTAATTTGAGAAAAGTATCAGGATTCTTGGTCATCACTTCGGCATATAATTTCAGTTTCGGATGGTCTCCGGGGAAAATATACTGAGACGCACAAGAATATTCCCGCGCATTTAGCCTTGAAATGAATTTTTCTACCATTCGGCCGTCATTTGGTCTTTCTCCGCAACCATATAATAGCATTATTGAGACTATTGTGGTTGCCCAAACAAGAACTCTTTTCATTACTTAAATCCGTTTGTTATTTGTTTATATTGAGCCAATGGCTCATACTTGTCAAAAAATATATCCTTTAAAGAAACGGCAGATGTGCCATTCTTATTTAACAGCGTGCCATGATTATAATTGTAGATGGTCTCTTTTTTGGTTTTGCGATCTTTTAATACCCAAGGGCCGTCTGCCCATCCATAAGAGTCAAATTGTCCTTTTATCTCAAAACCACGACTCCCTTCTTTGATTGTTATTGTAATATTCCCAACAAGATTATTGCTACGGTATTCGCCATTAATGGTATATTTCATCTCTTCTACAGAGAACTTATATAGGAATAATCCATTTAGAACACCTTCATTATACTGTTCTGTTAAATCTGCTCGAATTGTCCCCTGGCCATCCTTGTGCATTAACTTCCATTCTCCTATTCTATCACCATTATAGTGTTGACCCGTTACGGAAACTTGATCTTTACCCACAGCCGACAGATAGATATACGTTCTAAAGTTATATGCTCCATGAAGTATTTTATCTCCGTCATCCAGATAATATGTATACTTTCCTGTCCCCTCTTCGGCTTCTAATGGATGCCCCGAGTAATAATAGCCATATGGCCCCTCAAGGATTCTTCCGCTGAATGTTTTTGTTTTGACGTTATTGGCATTCATTATTTGAGCCTCTTCTATGAATTCAGAAGGCGTATATAGAAGAGATAATGCCTCTTTATCATAGTTGGAAAGCTTTAATGGTGATATCCAATCTCCAACCTTTGCTGTACCATCTTGTAGATATATTGTCCCATCAACGGGAATATTGCAAAACCAGGGCCCTCCGGCATTTCCGACAAATGAATCTCCATTCTCGTAGTTAATTGTCCCATTCTTGAGATTTATCAACAGTTGACTTCCTCTTAAAGAACATGAAAAGTTTCCAACAAAATGACGTCCTTGAGTCATTTCCGCTTTACCGTATATAGAAGAGGCGTTCTCAAGAAGCGCATCAAAAACATCAGCGCCATTTTTGGTTATCACTGAAGAGCCGCAAGAGTATTGGACAGACTTTACCTTATCATTGCCATCCAAAAAAATATTTACTCTCACACTATCCGAGAGGAATGGTTCAAAGTGAATAGCCTCTATATTTTTTGCCGGAAGGCAGGAGATGCTACCCGAAAGCAAAACAGGGAATTCGTATCCTTCAGATAAAGATGCTTTCCCCTTAAATAATTGGCCGTCAGCATAAGCGACCTGAATAGTATCACTTTTTATGAGTAGTGAGTCTACTGCATAGTACCCATATTTTCTAATTAATTCCGCAGAAATGTCAGATTCAAGAGATTCCACATTTGATTCTGTTGAGGAGAGGTCAAAGACAAGATGCGCATCGTTTCCGGAACAAGTTAATTCAATCTGATTCGAATTCCTTGAGAGAGAGTAAGAAGAAACTGTTAATGGTTCCCACTCCAGAGGGCGGTTTGATTTCAAAGCCAAACGTCCTTTAGTGTTGTTCCAAATGCTGAATGTACCATTTATTATTTCACGTTCATTACGATACTCTCCATTTATGATGGTGCGCCCGCCTTCGTAGAATAGAATTCCTGTGAGGTAAGAACCATCATTCCAGGAAACTGTTGTCCTATGATTTGCCAGAAAACTCTTTTTGACAAGTGTCCCCTCAATCTGGTATCCGGCCTTGTACTGCACTTTTTTTATTCCTAACTCTTGAGCACAAACAGGAATCATTAACAGAAATAATACCCCTAATAAGAACGTCCTTTTCATTATAATACTCCTTTATAATTGCAACCCATCCAGTCCGTTTTCAAGAATCATTTTTGCGAACTTCTTACCATCGATGAGTTTTACACCTGAGGCCTGCGCCAGTTGCTCTGCATCTTCGGAGAATGATTCCCCGGATGTAATAACCCACATAATGGTGGTATAGTCGTCATAATTGTGATTTTTTTTGTAGGCGTTGATCTGATCTATAGCCCAAGAACCGGTCTGGCCATCGTGCTTTTTCACCTGCACCATAATTGCAACGCCCAATTTGTCGAAGATTGCAACTCTGTCGGCATCTCCGGCCTCAGTGGGGCTCTCGTTCTTGGATGGCTTTACTACATCTCCGCCAAGTGATTCCAGATACCATTGTACCAGGTCCTCGAACTTGCTGTCGTTCTGTAGATTCCGAATCTTCTCAAGAATAATTCCTATGGTCTCTTCTTCAATGGAGGCTTTTAGATTGATGGGGCGTTTCCTGCGGAAGTTCTCCACAGCAGTATTAATAGATCCAAGCAGGTCGTTGATATTGGCATTGGTCTGCCGTATCTTCATCCTTGAATACAGGGCTTGGTCCGCGTAGTCTCCCCTTGGAATGTTGAGTTCCAGCGGCTCTACTCTTCTGAAGAATCCTAGGTCCACAATATTATCTTCCTTATCCCGAAGATAACCATCTTTGGAAAGACGGATTATGTTGCCATTCCAATCCGTAAGAAGGTCTGGAGCAATGGTCTCTACGGTAAAGACTTTATCGTCGGCGATTCTGTAAATGGAAAAGGCCTGAGGCCTTGGGACAAGCACTATGTCGCCGGGCTTCATTTCCGTAATAAAGCGCCAAAGATTCCATCGGTTTCTGGGAAGTCCCCATCCGGAGTCTACAAATAACTTGTCAAAGGAGCTGCCACTCTCCCGTAATTTTGCAAGATTCTCCTCAGAGGAAAAATCTGACCACCCAATTGATATATATCCTTTCTCAAGTAATTCCCAAGATAAAGGCAGGGCATAATCTCCTCCTGTGATTCGGTGTAGCCAAGTATTCATATGAGCGTTATTAAATATGACTACAACAAAGATAATGGGCCGGGATTATATTCTTAGGTCCAAAAAAGGTCCATATATGATATGAACCTTAAGGCATGAAGTGGAGAGAATTAGAACTTCAGGCCGATGCTGATGATGCCGGACGGGGCGCGGAAGGCGGTGAGGGAGGCGCCCGCGCCAATCACAATCCGGCCTGGAGACCACAGGACGCCGGCGTCAAGAATAAGTCCACGGGCGGAAAGGTCGGAGACCCTTGCCCAGCTGCCGCTGCTGTCTTCCCAGAGAATATTCTGCTGTCCGTATCCCAAGCCGGCGTAGGCGCTGAAATGCTTGTGGAAGGCATAAACAGGTCCTGCGGCAAGTGAAAGTCTGTGACAGCGGCTGTTTCCGGAAGCCCAGAATCGGCCAAAATCACAGGTGCCGTCCTGGCGGCATTCATAGGCATACCCGTTGGAGGAGAAGTTGCTTCTGGCGCTGATGTATGCGCCGATTTTCCCGTACCCCACAGTGAGCATAACGCCAAATGAAGGCGCCGCCCAGAAATCGGCCTGTAACAACAATGCCCCGTTCCACGATGGCTTTTGAGCCGCGGCTGTTTCTGCCGGAGCCTCCCTTCTTGGTATTACGCCTGGACTTGACGCAAACCTGACGGTGTTTTTTGGGGGGATGGCGGTCCAATTTGCGGCTTCAATCACCCTGGTTGTGTCTCGGGTGATGGTGATTGGGGCTTCCACCGGTTTCAGAGGTTCTTTTACCGCAGGCTTTTGTGCCTTCAGAGCCTTCTGGATTAGGCCGATCTCACTTTCTATGTTGCGAAGGTGTACTGCATCCGTGCGCCCAACACCTACTTGCGCCTTGATTTCTGTCACCTGCCTCCTGAGCGCAGGATCTGCCGGAGGGAGGGAGGCCAGGTAAGTATCGGCCCAATAGAGATAGGTCCTTGATGCGTCAGGGTTCTGGGTGGCCGATTTCTGAGCCCACTGCACCAGCTCCCGGACTTTTCTCCACCTGTTGCCGAAAACCTTGTCAATGTCTCTCCAAGCAATATATCTCAGGACACCGTTGGGGGTGGTAAGGGTCTGTGTGCTGCTACGGACATCTGTGCGATATGTCTTCCACAAGGGTCCCTTCAACCAGTCTGCTACCGGAAGGATGTCGGAGGCTGAAAGCTTTGCCAGAAGGTTGTCAATGGCCTTGTTGTCGGCCAGAGAGGGACGTACATCCCTTCCTTCAGCCCACAGGTAATCGGCGCTGGAGCAGATGCTCTCCACCGTCTGGGCACCGGCACCGATGCTAAATGACAACAGCAGGATGATAAGGAGGAATCGGCCTTTCATTTACGATAAAAAGTCTGAAAACGGGTTACGATTTCCTCCAGGCGCTCCTGCTGGATTGTGGTCATGGAGCCGGATGCTCCCTGAAGTTTTTCCTGAAGGGTCTGATGCGCATCAAGCATCTTGTCATTTATTTTACGGGAGCGGGAACTCAGGCATACATCACAAAGCTCCTCCAGGGCATCCAGGACGCTGTCCCAGTGCCTCACATCCTCATCCATGGCGTGCAGCAGCAGGTCATCGGCATTGCCGATAAGTTCAAGGACGGATGAAGACTCCGCAAAAACCCGCCCGTCCTTTGTGCACAGGTAGAAGACTCCGGCGCGGCTTAGCAGCGCCACTTCATCGTCCAGGAATTCTGCCGAATCCCATTCCGGCTTGAGGCAGACTTTCCCGCTATCATCTATTATTCCGGCTTTCCCGTCAAGGTGGACTATGTAGCGCTGGTTGAAACAGTAGAGGGTATCATCAAAGGTGGCCGATGACGCATAAGATGGCAAATCCGCCCTTTCCGTCTTGCAGGCTGTAAGGCAGAAAAGGACTAATGTCAGATATGGCAGGATTCGGGTCACTGATGATAAAAATACGTAAAAAACACTACATTTGCAAAGCCAAACAAAGTATGTAATGATTCAGTCATCCGGCTTCTTTTATCCCGTACAGCCCCTTCCCGACAACGGGATAAGGGCAAACCTTGAAGTGCTGTACGAATCCCGGGATGGGGATTGTATTCTGCTTAAGGGGCACCGGAATGATCGGGTTGTGGTTTATAAGGCTCTCAAAAAGGCCTACAGGGAGGACCCCGTGCATCAGCGGATGCTCAGGCGTGAATACGAGATAGGCGTATCCCTGAAGCATCCGGCCATCTGTGAGGTCCTTTCCTGGACCACTCTCCCGGAGTATGGGGACAGCATTGAAATGGAGTGGATAGACGGCTGCACGTTGGATGAATGGATAAAAATGCATCCCTCTCATAAAGGACAGCTTCGGAGAATATTCATTCAGATTTGCGATGCGCTTTCCTATATGCACCAGAAGAGGGTCTTTCACAAAGACCTTAAGCCGGCGAATATCCTTATCACCAATTCCGGAGCGTATGTCAAGCTCATTGATTTTGGCCTTTCCGACACTGAGTCCATACTTACGGGAAAGGATCCTGCCGGAACGTGGCGCTATGCCGCGCCGGAGATCATTGCCGGAGAGAGTGCCGATGAATCCTGCGACATCTACTCCCTTGGCATTATCATTAAAGAGTGCTCCGGGCGTTCCTTCAGTCGTATTGCAAGAAAATGTTCGGCTCATGATAAATTTAAACGGTTTGCATCGGCTTCAGATGTGAAAAGGGCTTTGGCCAATGGAGGCAGATGGTGGATTTGGGTGCTTGTTGTGGCACTGATTCTCCTTGTAGCAGGCGCGGCTGTTCTGTATTATTCAAATCGGGAGAATTCTGTAGAGAAAATATTTATGGATGCTGCCGAACAAGTCAGGGAAGCGGCTAATCCTTCCTTATGATAATTACCCCTCCTTCGCGCCCGGCAATATAGGAAGGGGTCTTTTCTCCGTCACGCTGTACCCAGGGAAGGACCAGCGGGAAACCTTTTATTATGGAATTTGCCTCAAAGACATCTCCTTCCTTCAACTTTGAATTGATAGAATTCAATACCCGGAAACGGCGATTGCCCATATACTCCAGCGAGACGATGCGGTCAGGGCGCCAGCCAATCTGAAAACGGTCTCCCGGTTGTAATGCATCGGCATCCAGGCGCTCTGCGTTAAAATAGTTTGACGAAGAGAATGAAGACTCCCTGAGACCGGAACAGAACGCCCGGTAATCTTTATACCCAACATATTTAGAGAGGGCATCCAGCGTACTTCGCCGGGGCGTAACAACCATCCCCACATATCCCCAGAGCCTTTTGAGCGTGGAAGGGGAAATCCTCTCATCCATCTCTTCAGACAAAGCGGTGAAATCAGATGTTGTGGAAAGCCTCCTGTCAAACTTTATTTCTACGGCTCTCTTAAGGAAGCCTAGTTCCAGTTGTTCGTTACCCATTATCTGTATTGTATTTGAGTGTGTGAATCTATCTCAAGTGATTCCATCATTATACCCTCCTTGAGCCAGATTGTCTCCAGCTGAAGGTTGTCATGGGAGCCAAGATGCCGGAGGTTCCAGTTGGAGGACAGGTCCAGTTCCTTCAGGTTGGACTCATGTATGAACACCACCTGAAGCTGCCCGTTGTGGGAAAAATCCATAGTCTCCAACTTGACACCATAACATTCAAAATTGGATAGTTTGGGACAAAGTGCCAGGTCTATCGTCTTCAGGTTATCGGCCTGCATCAGATACAGGTAATACAGCTCAGGATTGTCAATTATGATATGCTTCAGATGCGGATCCCTTCCGCCGGAGAAAAATTCCAGCTTCTTGTTTGCCGACAAGTCTATGGTTTCAAGCCAGTTATTTCCCATAGACAGGGATTTCAGGTTGACAAGGGTTTCCAGTCCGTCAAGGGATTCAAGATAAATATCCGAAAGGACTATCTCCGTGATGCCCTGAAGCTCCGATTGAGACATTGCACCGTTGCCGTCGGTATCAAAATTATTAAGCAGATACTCCAGTAGCCCGGGCTCAAACTCCAGCTTGGCGGTTTTGAAAACCTGAGGGGCCGATTCTACCATCTCATATCCATTCTCACAGAACACGCGGAAACTGTATTCCATGTCCGAAGAAAGATTCTCCCAGGTGTATGTCAGAGTATTGCCCATAAGCGGCACAACTACTTTTGTGGCCGATTCTTCATTACCGCCAAGAATGAAACCCGCAGATGTAAGGTGGGATGTGTTAGTGAGGCGGGCTTTAAGCGTAGCGGAGTATGTATTGGTGGCTACGTCTATCTCCTGTATGTCAGGGACAGGGATCCTCATGGTGCTGAAAGTAGATATTTCAGACAGGATCTCCTCTTTTCCGTTTCCCACAAAAGCGGCATACTGATAGATTGTAAAGGGGGCTAATCCTGTAAAGGTGGCCGATATCCTATTGCCGCTTGGCTGGCATTCCTTACGCTGTTTTTGGTTATTATCGGCCCAGAGATAAAAGCCGGCAGACGTGATGTTTTCCGCATTTTCCAGCACGGCTTCCAACGAGATGAAATCATACCCTGCTTCTCCTTTCAACGACGCGACCCTTGGTTGCAGCAGCGCCTGCGGAGGCGCCGTGACACATGCCCATAAAAGAGCCAGGACTACTGATATTGAAAGCTTTTTGGCACGCATTCCGTTTGTCGGTATTCATCTAATGCAAAGATAGGTTCATTTAAGGTTTAATCAAAGTCCAAAGCTGGTCCATTTGCAGCACCATTATACCCGAGTCACTGCTATAATTCAATATCGGCCCGCCTGGTAACTCCCTCTTCCTGAATCTTTTACGCAAAGTCGGGTGCACCTGCAGGTGCACCCGACTTTTACCAATCGGCTGAAACTCAGCCGTTTACGCGCCAGGGGCCGATTAGTCTCCCACCACCCACACAAGGACGTGGCGGTCGAAGGTCATATATTCTAGGTTGAATTCCTGCTCGTCGTCGTCTTTGTCCACGAAGGTGGCTTCAAGCTCACCTTCTCCGCGGTAACGGAAGCGGTCCACCTCTATCTGCTCTGCGAAGTCTACGCTGTACAGGCTGAGGAGCTTGAAGATTGCTTCTTTGGCGCACCAGTAGATGGCAAGCTGCTCATTGCGCTTCTCATCAGGGAGATCGTCAATCTCATCCTCGCTGAGAGCCTTTTTCTCCACGGCGGAGAAATCACGGTCCAGGGACTCTACGTCTATGCCGCAGTCCTGGTCATCGTGGAGGATTACCGCCACATACTTCTCAGTATGGGTTATGGAGATGTTGGTGGGGTTGTTCTCAAGGTAGGGCTTGCCGTTGTCGTGGTGGCTGAGGTATACCTTTTCGTCAAACAGGGCATTGAGGAGGGCCCTAACCGCAAGGCGCTGCTTGCGGAGGGATTCGCTCTTTATGAACGAGATCTCTTCCATCTCGTCGGTGGGGGTGGCGGCAAGTTTTACCAGCTCATCCTCGGTTTCTGTGATTTGCCACACGCCTATTGTGGCTTCGTTTTCAAGTTCCTTCTTTAAATAAAGTGCCATTACAAAATGTTCTGAACAACAATACGGTAGCGCCCGATACTCTTTTTGGGGTATCAGGTTTCTCAGTTAGATGTGGTGGACAATCGTGGGGAAGGATCGTCTGAACCGACGACCTTCAACTGGCTGGATGTGACCGGACTGGGAGGCTCCATACTAATTGTTACAAATTCAACCGCAAAGATAATCATTTTTATGAATTCAAACACTTTTTGCGCGGAAATTAGTATCTTTGTGGCTGCAATTGAAATAACGTAAACAGAAAATATCATGAAATTTCTCACAGACGAAAAACTCCTTATTGTTGGCGCTGCCGGTATGATTGGCTCAAATATGGCCCAGACCGCTGCCTGCCTTGGCCTGTCTTCTAACATCTGCCTCTACGATATCTTTGAGCCCGGCCTCAAGGGTGTCCTGGCAGAAATGGACCACTGCGCTTTTGAGGGCGTGAACTTCACCGCCACCATTGACCCCGCAGAGGCCTTCAAGGATGCAAAATACATCATCTCCTCCGGCGGCGCACCCCGTAAGGAAGGCATGACCCGTGAGGACCTCCTCAAGGGCAACTGCCAGATTGCCGCAGAATTCGGCGACAACATCAAGAAGTACTGCCCGGATGCAAAGTTTGTGGTTGTCATCTTCAACCCGGCCGATGTAACCGCCCTCACGGCCCTCATCCACTCCGGCCTTAAGCCCTCACAGCTCACTTCCCTTGCAGCCCTTGACAGCACCCGTCTGCAGGAGGCCCTTGCACAGGAGTTCGGCGTACCTCAGTACAAGGTTACCGGCGCCCACACCTATGGTGGTCACGGTGAGGCCATGGCAGTATTCGCAAGCCAGGTGAAGATTGACGGAAAGCCCCTTTCAGAGCTTCCTCTTTCCGCAGAGCGCTTTGCAGAAATCAAGCACAACACCATCCAGGGTGGTTCCAATATCATCAAGCTCCGTGGCCGCAGCTCCTTCCAGAGCCCTGCATACCAGGCAGTTAAGATGATTGAGGCCGCAATGGGCGGAGACAAGTTCTACTGGCCCGCAGGCACCTATGTCAATGAAGGCAAGTACAAGAACGTCATGATGGCAATGCCCACCGTAATTGACGCCACCGGCTGCCACTTCTCCGCTCCCAAGGGTACCGCAGAGGAAATGGCCGCACTTGATGCATCCTATGAGCACCTTGTGAAGATGAGGGATGAGATTGTGTCCCTTGGCATTGTTCCCGCAGTTGCAGACTGGAAGAAAGACAATGCAAATCTTTAAGCCGGATGAAAAAGATCATTGTTCTGGCTATCGCAGCCATAGCTTTCATCGCTTCCGGTGTTGTAGCAAACGCACAGTATCGGCCCAGCACCCTCAGCCAGCACCGCGCAGGCCTTGAGGATGAGAATGGCCATGCCCTCACGGACCAGGAAGTTTTCCAGCTCATTGACGAGGATGTCTATAATCAGACCTACGTAGGAGCATGCAAGCAGTACAAGACCGGTAAGATCCTCACCATCGTGGGTGCCGCAACAGCGGGCGTCGGCCTGGTTGGTACCATCGCAGGTTCTGTCGCTACTGCTTATGCCATAGAGAACGGCCACGTTACCTTTGAAGAAAAGGACGGCCAGAAAGTAGTCAAGGAATATGACAACAAGGCAGCCCTTGCCGTATTGGGTCTTGCCGCCGGAGCCACTCTCCTTGCAGCAGGTGACATCTGCCTCAGCGTTGGTATTCCGCTTCAGGTTATCGGCAAAAAGCGCCTGAACTGGATTGCTACTGAGTACAATCACAGCAATTACAGCGCAAACATCCGCTTTGGCGCCGGCCAGTACGGCACCGGAGTGGTCCTGAGCTTCTAGGCCCCTGGCGCATAAACGGCTGAGATTCAGCCACTTAATAAATGTCGGGTGCACCTGCAGGTGCACCCGACTTTGCGTAAGTGACTCTGTGAGAGGGAGTTCCCGGCCAGGCCGATATTACCTCAGCGGCTCAAGCGCCACTGTGCCGGGGATAACATCCACCGGAGGTTCTCCGTGAAGGTAAATGATGCGCTGGTTGGGGCTGCCACGGAAAAGGAGGTCAGTGTCCCTCTGCTCCAGGATGAACGGGCCGTCCACAAGGACGTCCAAGTAAGGGAGCATTGCGGCCATCGTGGGATCGGCCTCAACTTCCTCCAGCGTGAACCCGGTCCAGCACCAGATGGTCTTCCTGGTTTCTTCCTTGATACGGCGGGCAAGTTCCGTGAATGCCGGAGCCTGGTACATAGGATCCCCTCCGGAGAAGGTTACGTTGGACATTGAATCCTCCTTTATGATTTCCAGAAGCTCCTCAACGTCCATCCACTTCCCCGCATTGAAGTCCCAGCTCTGGGGATTGTGGCACCCCTTGCAGCCGTGCTTACACCCTGCGCAGTAAATGGCCGTCCGGAACCCGGGTCCGTCGGCCATTGTCTGATGAAGTATGTCCAGTACTCTGATTTTCACTATTCGTGAATCACGCGGTCGTGGAGTTCGGCAAGTTTGCCGGCGTTCCAGCGGTCAGTAGTACCTACAAGGTAACCGGTGATGCGCTGGAGGGTGTCAATGTGGTGACCGTGGCAGTGGGGGCACTCATGAAGGTCCTTCTCTGCGTTCTCATAGCCGCAGTCAAGGCAGCGGTTGCGGTTGTGGTTCACGGAGCCGTAGCCAATGTCGTACTTATCCATGAGGTCCACGATCTGCATGATTGCCTCCGGGTTGTGGGTGGCGTCACCGTCTATCTCCACGTAGAAGATGTGGCCGGCGTTTTCATACTTGTGGTAAGGACCCTCGATCTTTGCCTTGTGCTCAGGCGTGCAGTGATAGTACACGGGAACGTGGCTGGAGTTTGTGTAGTAGTCCTTATCTGTGATACCGGGGATAATACCGAAGGTCTTCTTGTCCCTCTTGGTGAACTTTCCGGACAGGCCCTCTGCGGGAGTTGCAAGGAAGGTGAAGTTGTGCTGGTAGATCTCTGCGAAGCCGTTGATCTTCTCTGCCATATGGGAGACAATCCTCAGGCCCAGCTCCTGTGCTTCATCGCTTTCTCCGTGATGCTTGCCGATAAGTGCAATGAGGCACTCTGCAAGGCCGATAAAGCCGATTGAAAGGGTACCCTGGTTGATGACCTTCTCAATGGTGTCCTCACTGTCAAGTTTCTCAGAACCCAGCCACAGGCCGTTCATAAGGAGCGGGAACTGCTTCTTGAGGGCGGTCTTCTGGAAATCGAAGCGCTCATTGAGCTGGCGGGCTGCGATTTCAAGGGCCCAGTCAAGCTTCTGGAAGAACTTCTGGATGCGGGCCTCTTTCTCAGGCTCTTCCCTCATTGCCTCAATACCAAGCTTTACGATATTGATGGTGGTGAAGGAAAGGTTACCGCGGCCGATAGACGTCTTGGGGCCGAACTTGTTGCCGTACACGCGGGTGCGGCAGCCCATGGTTGCTACCTCGTGCTCGAAGCGGCGGGGGTCATCGGCCTTCCAGGCGTCGTCCTGATTGTAGGTAGCGTCCAGGTTGAGGAAGTTGGGGAAGAAACGGCGGGCCGATACCTTGCAGGCGAACCTGTAGAGGTCATAGTTGGGATCTTCCGGGAGGTAGCTCACACCCTTCTTCTTCTTCCAGATCTGGATGGGGAAGATGGCGGTGCTGCCGTTACCTACGCCCTCATAGGTGGTGTTGAGGATCTCACGAATGATGCAGCGGCCTTCTGCCGATGTATCCGTACCGTAGTTGATGGAGGAGAACACAACCTGGTTACCGCCGCGGCTGTGGATTGTGTTCATGTTGTGGACGAACGCCTCCATTGCCTGGTGTACGCGGCCAACGGTCTGGTTGATGGCGTGCTGCATTGCCCTCTCCTTGCCCTGAAGGCCCACGAGATCCCTCTTGAGGTAGTCGTCAATCTTGACGGGCTTGAGCTCACTGTAATCCTTATTCTCCATATCGGAGATCTTGTCAATCTCTTCCTCATAGGTCTTGCGGACGTAAGGTGCAAGATAGAAGTCGAAGGCGGGGATGGCCTGACCTCCGTGCATCTCGTTCTGGACGGTTTCCATGGAGATGCAGGCAAGGACCGAAGCGGTTTCAATGCGCTTTGCGGGACGGGACTCACCGTGACCGGCCTTGAGACCGTGCTCAAGGATTACATCCAGGGGGTGCTGGATACAGGTGAGAGACTTGGTGGGATAGTAATCCTTATCGTGGATATGGATGTAGTTACCTGCAACTGCCTCACGGACGGGGTCTGAGAGAAGGCACTCGTCCACATAGCTCTTGGTGGCCTCGGAGGCGAACTTCATCATCATGCCTGCCGGGGTATCGGCATTCATGTTGGCGTTCTCACGGGTTATGTCGTTCACCTGGGCGTCAATGATGGTCTGGAAGATCTCATTGGTCTTGGCCTTACGGGCAAGGTTACGTTTGTTGCGGTAGCGGATATACTCCTGGGCAACCTCCTGGCGGGGGCTGTTCATGAGGTGGCTCTCAACTACGTCCTGGATTTCCTCAACCGTCATCTCCTCCTTGGGCAGAAGGGAGATATCGTGGGCGATCTGGGCTGCCAGCACAATATCTTCACCGTTCTCCGTTACATCCATTGCCTTGAGGATGGCGGCAACAATCTTCTGGTTGTTAAATTCGACGCGACGTCCATCGCGCTTTAGTACACGTTTTACCATATTGCGTTTATATTTCTGTGATCTGTTGGTTAGGTCGGACTGGAGACAAAGTTATATCAAGGTTTTTGTATTTACAACGATTTTTCTGAAAAAAGTTATCAACAGTGTATAAAAAAGCCTGTTAATTTGTTGATTAACAGGCAATTATAAAAGTTTCTAATTTAGAATTATTCTAAACAATAACTTTTGTGTTTCTTTTTGATGGAAGTTATCAACACCCGTGAAAAACGGAGATGCCCGATCAGGTCGGGCATGACGGAAAGGGCTAGTCCCGGAGCCAGTTTTCAGGGTTCTGGGGAGTGGTGTCCTGCCAGAGTTCGAAGTGGAAAAGGTCCTCTCCGCCGATGGTGTCCACAATGCCCACAACCTGGCCGGTCTTGACCTTGTCTCCGGGCTTTACGGCTACGGTAGCAAGCTTGGAATAGAGGGTGTAGTACGCGCCGTGGTTCACCAGAACGCACTGGTTGTAGCCGGGAAGCACCACTATCTGGGTGACGGTGCCGTTGAACACGGCCTTGGCCTGGGTGCCGCGTTTGACGGCAAGGGTTACGCCATTATTCTGCGGGAGGTCCACGTTCTGGTACACGGGGTGCTTGTGCTTTCCGAAGCGCTCCACGATTGCGCCCTCCACCGGCCATGGTAATCGGCCCTTATTGGAGGCGAATTCATTGGAAAGCTTGGTATCAATTGCTGTGGAGGTCTTTTTACCGGCCTTGCCGGAGCCGCCGCCCTTCTGCTTCTGGCTTTCCTTCCGGATAAGGTCTGCAATCTTACGATTGAGATCCTCCTTCTGCCTGTTCTTTGACTGGAGCTGCTGCTGGTACTTTTTACGGTCACTGCCCAGTTTCTGGACAAGGCGGTTACTTTCATCCTCCTCCCCGCGAAGCTTTGTACGCTCAGATGCGATCTGCTTCCGGGTAGCTGCTTCCGCGGCCCTGAGGCCTTCCAGACGCTCCTTTTCCACCTCCAGGGCGGCCGATGTCTCACGTATGCGCGTTGCCTGCGCGCCCATCTCCGATGCAAGCGAGCGGAGGTACCCGAAGCGCCTGAACCCCTGGCCGATGGACTCCGAGGCCAGCACATACATATACCACATACGGCTGTCACGGTTCTTGTAGGTGCTCCTCACAAGACGGGCGTAATATGCGGAAAGGGTGTCGTGACGGGCCTGGAGCCTCTCAATGTCCTTACGGCATGTGCGGATGGAGTCGTCCAGGATGCGGAGGGTCTGGTCCGACGCCGCAATGAGTTTTTCCCGCGCCTGGATTTTGCTGCGCACCAGCGTAAGGTTTGTGAGTTCCTTCTCCCGGGCCGATGAATTCTCCTTAAGCTGACGGTTCAGTATTGCAATCTCCTTCTCCAGCTGCGCCCTCTGGCTTTCCAGCTTCTTCATGGAGCTGGATTTCTGGGCCAGGGCCGGAAGGGCAAGGCTAAGCGCCATTAATATAATAAGGAGCCTTCTCATTGTTCCAGACGTTTTGCCATGTTAAGGTATACCTGGGCCGAGTCATTCTCTCCAAGCGCCTGAAGCACTGTGGCGTAATGCCTGAGGATTACGGGGCTGTCCTTGCCGCCGTAGAGCATTGCATGCTTGAAGAAAGGCTTTGCCTCAAGGTCCTTCCCCTGAAGGTGGAGAATCCAGGCAAAGGTATCAAGATAGGTGGCGTTATCCGGCTCTGCCTCAATAGTCTTCTTGGACATGGTGTACGCCTTCTTCAGTTTCCGGCCTTCTTCAGATAGGTAGTAGGCGTAGTTGTTGAGAACCGGGGCGTAGGAAGGATCTATCTTCAGAGCCTTGTCATAGGCCTTGTAGGCCTCCTTGGAATTGCCCTTTGAATGGTAGGCGTCCCCAAGCTGGGACCATGATGCAAGAAGGACCTTTGTGTCCTTGGGATAATTCTTTATAAGGTATCGGCAGTTGCCGATGATAGCATCGTAATCCTTGAGCTGGTAGTTTGCCATATTGGCGTAGTCCATGAAACCAAGCTCACTGAGGCGGTTGAAGGCGTCAAGGGAAACATCCCTCATGGCCTCCCATTTCTGCTGCAGGGACAGGACCTGGATGTACGTAGCCGTAATGGGGACGCTCTCCGGGAATGCCACGGCGGCAAGGCGGAAGTAATTCTCCCCCTGGTCCCTCCTTCCGGTGGAGAAGAAGTAGGAGCCAACCGTGGTATAGAGGGTGGAATCGGCCTGGGAATGCTCTACGGCAAGGACGGCAAGGGAGTCAAAGCTGGGCCTGTGTGCCTGCAGAACCTTGGGGTCTATGCTGCGGGTTATGTTGCCGATATACATGCTCTTGGACTGAGCGGGAACGTCCGGCGACGTAAAGAAGGGCCTGAGAGTCTTGAAATACTCCGGATACTGCCTCTGGCGCCTGTACACCTCGCTCATGCCCATTGTGGCGGGGATGAAGGAGCTGTCAAGCTCCAGGGCCTCCGTGAAGCGGGCGCGGGCAAGGGAATCCTTGAAATCGGCCAGATATGCATCCCCCAACATTGAGAGGATATGCGGCGACGAATAATCCCTGTTGAAGGCCTCCAGGGCCTCTACGGCAAGGTCCGGGCGGCCCATGGCCTGGTAAATGTCGTGGCGGGTGGTGGCAACTTCCTCCGACATCCCCCTCTGGTGCTCTATCTCCTCAAGGGCGCCAAGCGCCTTGTCAAAGTCCTTTTCCGTGAGGTATACCTCCAAAAGTTCATAGGGAAGGGACTGGTTTTCCGGAAAATCCTTCACCAGGGACTCATAGAGGGACTTTCCATCGGCCTTTTTCCCCTGCGCCAGGTAAAGGCGGGCAAGGGTGCGCCTGTACCAGAAGTTGGTGCTGTCAAGCGCTACGGCCTTCTCAAGGGAGGCCTCCGCGCCGGGCATATCGTTAAGCCTCAGCTGTGTCTGGGCCAGGTAATACCATACGGCGTCGCTCTCCGGAGAGGCAACGCTGAGAGTTTGCAAAATGCGCTGGGCCTTTGCAAACTGACCGTTGGAATATAGGGAAACGGCGTCTACCAGATTGGACTCCACGGTTTGCGCCCTGAGCGGGAGCAGCATGGCCAAAATGGCAAGGGCCAGAACGAATACTTTTTTCATCCTTGCAAAATTACTGCATTTTTCTCATTTTTGTGTAACAAAATCCGCACCTTTTGAAACGTTTCTACATAAAACTGCATCTTATTACTTGGGCAGGGGACGAAGAATCCCCTGGAGGCCGATGCTCCCTTGAGGAGCTTGCGGCCGCCTGCGCCAAGGGAAAAAGGGATGCCCAGAAACGTCTCTTTGACTCCCTGGCACCAAAGATGATGGCCGTCTGCCTCCGGTACATGGGTAACCGGGAAGACGCCGAAGATGTGCTCCAGGAGGGTTTTGTAACGCTTTTCACAAAGCTGGACAGTTACAACGGCTCCGGATCATTTGAAGGCTGGGCCAGAAAGATCTTTGTAAACACTGCACTGATGCACCTCAGGAAAACAGACGCCCTGGGACTTTCCGGAGACATTGAAGAGGCGCGCGCCCTTTCCACGGAAGAGGCCACACCGCTTCAGAAGATGGGGTATAAGGAACTGATGGAAATGATTGCCGGGCTTCCCCCGGATGCCAGGACGGTGTTTAACATGTTTGTGGTGGAAGGTTATTCCCATAAGGAAATTGCCGCCACCCTTGGGTGCACGGAAGCCACTTCCCGTTCAAAACTTCAGCGGGCAAGGCTTCAGTTGCAGGAAATGATTAGTAAGAGAAAATGAGAGATCAAGACATAAGAGAGATACTCTATAACGCGGAGGAACCCGTTTCCCCCGGCGTTTGGAGTGCGGTAGCGGCAGGACTGGACGCAAAGAAACGCATTGTCCCCGCATGGATGTGGGGCGCCATGGCTTTTGCCGCGGCGGCAGCCGTAGCGGTTGGCGTTTTCCTGTGGCGTCCGTCAAATTTAAGGTTAGAAGAATATACGCCTGCTTCCCCGCTTGCGGCGCAGCTCCAAAATTCCCTACCCGGTGGCATCGTGATGCCCGCAGAGGTATCATCGGCCCCGGTAAGGAAAGCCGCCGCACCCATTGCTTTACGGGAGGAAGCTATCCTGGAGGCCGTACCAACCGCAACCATTAACCCGGTGCCCCTTCAGAAGCTTTCTTCCCGCCTGGCAATGCCGCCAGAGAGCTCTTATGTTGCCCAGGTAGACGACAACTACCTCCTCAATGAACTGGCCTGGGAGGCAAAGCCGCTTCCCGGCAGGGATATTTCCCTTACAGCTTCCGGCAATTTCCAGGCAAGTTCCAAGGCTCCGTTCCTGAGCCGCCGCGGCGCAGCTGCTGCTGCCGCTGTTCCCCAGGAAGGCGTATATGATCCTGTTCCTGAATCCGACAAACCCGGTTTCCCGTTCTCCGTGGGCCTTGGTGTCAAATGGAACTTCGCTCCCAGATGGGCAGTGGGTACAGGTATCAATTACACAAACCTCAGCCGCTCCTTCACCGCAAATTACGCCGATGACGGCTTTGTGCTCACCCAGGTGCCCGTAGACAACATGCAGCACTGGATTGGCGCTCCCGTCAACTTCTACTTTGACGTTGTCCGCAGCCCCCGCTGGAGGGTGCATGTGCTTGCCGGCGGAGAAATGGATTACCTCCTTGCCAACAACTTCATGGTTCACGGCAACAAGCCCATTCCCTGGCAGAAGAAGGACACATCCTTCCAATGGTCTGCAGGGGTAGGTGCCGGCGCGGAGTACATGATCACTCCCTGGCTGGGCATATATCTCAACCCCACCGTGCGCTACTATTTCACACGCGTGAGCGGAGCCGATATAAACGGTCTTCCCGTCCATCCCGTCCGCTTCATGATGGAAGGCGGCCTCAGATTCTCTATCGGCAGCTATTAGCGCTGCAGGTCAGGGCCGAAGATTTTCCTTAAAGACGATGTCTATGGGCAGCAATTCCGGGAGGGTGCTGTCCGGAGTTCCATAGAGAAGATAGTGAAGTATGGATTCTACCGCATAGAATCCCTGGCGTTCAGGATGCTGGTTGATGAGGAAATCCAGCGTACCCTCACGGACACACCTTGCATTACCGTCAGTTACATCAAAGCCGCCTACAACGAGTCCTGTTATACCGGCATCCCTTAGGGCATCCGAGATAAGATAACTTGAAGAAATAGCCACGGCTATTCCACCGACATTTGGATGTTCGCCCAAAAAGGACTTTAACTCTGAGACCACGGCTTCATGCCCAACGGTAGAGAACTGGGCTTCATGGATGACACGGAGTTTCCCATTCTCGGGAAAATAATCCTTAAATGCGGCTTTTCTTATGGCAGAGTTGTTGGACATCTGGGTACCAGTACGGCGTGGCACCATTAGCACAAGTTCCTTGCCCCGCGGTGTAAGGCCGTCCATAAGCCTTGCCAGAAGGCGGCCGCAAGAAATCTGATTTGCCTTATAAGTGGCAACGGGAGTTGTTTCCTCTATTCCGCCATCCACAAAAACATATGGCACATGCCGTTTATTCAGGCGTTCACACAAATGCTTGGTCTCATCAACGAAGGTTGTGCCCACTACCACAGCCGAACACGGCGCTTCTGCAATAGAGTCAAATGCATCACGACAGGAGAGGGAGTCGAACTGGTCGAAGAAAACAAACTGGCTTTCAATATCAAAGTCTCCATACTCACTGAAACCTTCCTCAATTCCTTCACGAATGAGATCCCAGTACTCTCCTTTTTCTGATGAAGGGATGGAAACCAAAATCTTCAAAGACTTTTTGGTTTTCTTGAAAGCAACCGCCGATGTATGAAGGTTATACTTGTAGGACTGGCCGTCCAGAACCTTCTGAACGGCAGCAAGAGCCTCCTGAGACACTTTTCCGCGATTATGGAGGACCCTATCCACCGTACCGGCGGAAACGCCAGCCAGCGCTGCAATTTGTTTTATGGTTAACTGTTGTGCCATTTCCTGCAAAAATAGTCAAAATTTGCATTATTATGAATTCTTTTTTATATTTGTGTCCGCACACACTTTAGGAATTATGAATACTTTGACAGGAAAAGTGGCCGTGGTAACCGGAGGCTCAAGGGATATTGGCAGAGCCGTCTCAGTCAAACTTGCCCAGGAAGGAGCAAAGGTTTGCATCAATTACTGCCACAATGAAGCAAAAGCCAGGGAAACCCTCCAGATGGTGAAAGAAGCCGGAGGGGAGGCTATTCTGGTTAAGGCCGATGTTACAAAAGCCGAGGATGTCCGGTTTCTGATGGAAGAAACCGCCAAGGCATTCGGCCCACGCATTGACATCCTGGTGAACAACGCTGGTGGTATTGTCGGACGAAAAAAGATTGAGGAGCAGGATGAGAACTGGTACAACACTGTCTTGGACCTTAACTTCAAGAGCTGCTGGCTGTGCACACGTGACGTCCTCCCCTATATGAAAGAAGGCGGAAGCATCATCAACATCTCCTCCCAGGCTGCTCGTGACGGTGGCGGTCCCGGCAGTTCCATCTACGCCTGCGGAAAAGCTGCAATGTTATGCCATACAAGGGCCATGGCCAAAGAACTGGGCCCTCAGGGAATCAGGGTTAACGCCATCTGCCCCGGCATGATCAACACCTACTTCCACGACACCTTCACGGCACCTGAAGGGAGGGAAGCCCTGCATCGCAGCGCCCCCCTTAGAAGAGAAGGTGAAGCCTGTGAAGTGGCAGGTCTTGTTGCCTTTCTGGCAGGAAGCGAATCTCCTTACGTCACAGGCACGGGAATTGATATTAACGGCGGGTGTCTGTTCTCATAATGAAAGACTTGCTTAAACGCATACTTCGTGTAGTTGCACTTGTGGGGCCCGGGCTGTTTTGTCTGGGCTTTACTATCGGCACCGGCAGCGTTACATCAATGGTCAAGTCCGGCAGCATGTACGGAACGAACCTTCTATGGGTCCTTGCCATCAGCGCTTTTTTCACATGGGTGATGACAGAGGCGTACGGACGTTTTGGCATCATGACCGGAGATACCGCAATCCATGGCATCAAGACCCGCCTGAAAGGAGGTAAGGTTTGGGCCATCCTTCTTATCATCGGCCTAGTAGTGAGCCAGTGGATAAGCCTTTCAAGCATCCTTAATATAACGTCCAACGCCGTAAGCGAAGTCCTCTATATGTGCATACCCGGGCTTCCGGAGTCTGCCGGCTACTGGATAGTCCTTGGGATGGCAATAGTAATTGCCGGTTCCATATGGATTATCCTGAACAAAGGGAACTATGGTGTATTTGAAAAGATACTGTCGGCCCTTGTCACTCTTATGGGGCTGGCCTTTATCCTGTCTCTGTTCATAGAACTACCTGAGCCGGGAACTATAGCAAAAGGGTTTGTTCCATCGCTCCCAAAGGATTCCGGAGCACTGCTTTTTGTGGCCGCCTTTGTAGGTACAACCATGTCCTCCCCCACTTTTGTGATAAGGCCGATGATCCTGAAGAGCAAAGGCTGGGGAAAAGAAGACGGGAAGCTTCAGCGGCGTGATGCCATTGTAAGCGCTTCCCTTACCTTCATCATCAGCGCAAGCATCATGATTTGTGCTGCGTCAGTACTCCACACTCGCGGTATCACCGTGGAAAAGGTCCTGGACATGATTTATGTCCTTGAGCCCATAGCCGGCAGATTTGCCGTGGCCCTGTTCGTCACAGGCCTTCTGAGCGCCGGACTGTCATCCCTTTTCCCCATTATGATGCTGGCGCCAGAGCTTATCAGCGATTATCGGCATGGGGAAATGCAGACCGGCACACCACTATTCAAAGCGCTAACCGGCATTGCAGCGCTTGCAGGCCTTACCATTCCCATCCTTGGGAAAAGCCCTGTCATAACCCAGATAGCATCCCAGGTGACACTGGTATTTGTCCTGCCGCTTGTCATACTCCTTATGATTATCCTGCTTTGGAAGCAGAAGGAACGCCCCGGCATTCTATTCACAATCCTTATGGCGCTGGCCTTTGTCTTCGCCTGCATTGTTTCATACACCGGAATTGTTGCCTTAGGTAACCTGTTATGACATCTAATCCAAAATATGCCCTTCTGGTGCCCACCAGCATGGGCGTCCGCCTTACTCCTCCAGACGGACAACCGGCTCATCTTGGAGGGAACTTCACCCTTCAGGCAACAAGCGCCGAGACCAATGTGGCAAGCATTGCATCTTCCCTTGGCTTACCAGTCAAAGTTCTCACCGCCTTTGTAAAAGGGCACCCCTTCGCATCTTTCATCCGTGCCAATCTTCTTAGCCGCGGAATGTCCGTGGAAGGACCTGAGCGTGAACAGGGAGGTCCTTGGGGATACAGGCATCAGATCAATATCGCCGACAGCGGTTGCGCCTCACGCGGCCCCCGTGTATGGAACGATCGCGCCGGCGAGGTTGGCCGTACCCTGAAGGCGGCAGATTTTGATTTGGAACGCATTTTTGAGAGGGAGGGTGTACGCCTTGTGCACCTCAGCGGCCTAATAGCGGCGCTCGCTCCGGAGTTCTGCCTGGCCGTAGCAGAGAAGGCAAAGGCCAGCGGCTCACTTGTAAGCTTTGACCTCAATTACAGGGCCTCTTTCTGGAAAGGCCATGAGAAAGAGTACCGGGTCGTTTTCGGCAAAATTTCTTCTTTCGCAGACATACTGATAGGAAACGAAGAAGACTTCCAGTTATGCCTTGGCATTGAAGGTCCGGAAACCGGTGGAACCAATCTGGATGCCAAGACAGATGCCTTTAAGGAGATGATTGGGACAATCCGCAGCAGCTACCCCGGTGCCAGGATTATCGCCACCACGCTTCGCGGAGTAAAGGATGCCAATCTGCATCTATGGGGAGTAATTGTTTCTGACGACACTGAGACCATAGTTATCCCACCACGGGAGATCCGTGTCCTTGACCGCATAGGCGGCGGAGACGGGTTCACAGGCGGATTGCTGTACGGCCTCCTTAAGGGCTGGGATATAGAAAAATGCGCACAGTTTGGCTGGGCATCAGGGGCTCTGGCCGCAACCTTACTCACGGACTATGCCCTTCCTGCAGATGAAGAGGAGGTTTGGAGCATTTGGGCCGGAAACGCAAGAGTAAAAAGATGAGCACGTCGCTATGTAATATCGGCCTTGTTGGCCTTGGAGTCATGGGCCGGAGCCTTGCCGTCAATATGGCGTCAAAGGGCTTTAAAGTGGCCGTCTACAACTATATCCCGGAGATCACGCGGGAATTTATGGCCGATGGAAAACCGGGATTCACCGGAACCTATTCCTATAAGGAACTGGCGCAGAGCCTTGAGCGCCCAAGGAAAGTGTTCCTGATGGTGACGGCAGGCGCTGCCGTGGACCATGTCATCTCTGAACTTGAGAAAGTGCTGGAGAGCGGAGACATTATCATAGACGGCGGGAACTCAGATTTCCACCACACAGACCGCCGTTGCCATGAAGTGGAATCCAAAGGCCTTCTATATATCGGTACCGGTGTATCCGGCGGCGAAGAAGGCGCCCTTAAAGGACCCTCCATGATGCCCGGGGGCTCTCCGGAGGCCTGGCCCCTTGTGAAACCCATCCTTCAGGCGATATCGGCCAAAGTGGAGAATGGAACGCCATGCTGTGACTGGGTGGGCAGCGGCGGCGCCGGCCACTTTGTGAAGATGGTACACAACGGAATAGAATACGGCGACATAGAGCTTATCTGCGAGTGCTATCACCTTATGAGGGAGGGCCTGGGAATGACAAACGCCCAGATGCAGGAAACGTTTTCCCAGTGGAACCGCGGAGACCTTGACAGCTATCTCATAGGCATTACCGCAGACATCCTTGGGAAAAAGGACTCTGAAGGCCGATACATACTGGACACCATCCTTGACACCGCCGGCCAGAAGGGCACAGGCAAATGGACGGTGCAGGCCGCGCTGGACCAGGGCGTTCCGCTATCTCTCATCAGCGAATCCGTGTTTGCCCGCTGCCTGTCTTCAAGAAAGGAAGAAAGAGTAATTGCTTCCTCCATACTTGAAGGCCCCGCCAAAAAGACACTCAAACTTGATCTAGAGGATCTTCGCAAAGCGCTTTTGGCCGCAAAAATCGTTTCCTACGCCCAGGGCTTCAGCCTGATGGGTAGCGCATCAAAGCAGTATGGATGGGACCTGAACCTTGGCGCCGTTGCGCTTCTTTGGCGCGGCGGATGCATTATCCGCAGCGTCTTCCTTGGCCGTATTAAAGACGCTTATCAGGCCCAGCCAGATCTAACTAACTTGATGCTCTCACCCTGGTTCAAGGAGACGCTCGCTCAGGGACAGGCTTCATGGCGGAAAGTTGTATCTGAAGCCGTTTTAAGCGGCATTCCCGTTCCGTCCCTCAGCGCCGGCCTGAGTTACTACGATGGATACCGCTGCGCCTCACTGCCGGCCAATCTCCTTCAGGCGCAAAGGGACTATTTCGGGGCACACACCTATGAACGCACGGACCGCCCCCGTGGAGAATTTTTTCACACTGAATGGTTATGATAAAGAAATTACTGATCCTATCTCTTACAATGCTTCTTGGCATTGTAGCATTCGCCCAGGATAATGATTACTCCTTCACTGAAGCGGCAGAACTGACTATCGTTGGAAAAGTCTTTCCTAACACACCCAACCCGTACCAGCGAATGGATTTCACCAAATATGGTGGATGGGATGAAAAGGATATCAATCTTCTGGAGATGCCCTCGGGAATAATAGTCACTTTCAAGACAGATTCTCCTGTAATTGCGGTAAAACCCGATTTCAGCTATCTACACTACACAAATTCCTCCTGCATTGCATCCAGGGGCTTTGACCTATACATCAAAAAGGATGGCAAATGGATATGGGCAGGTATGTGCGCATACAACCATGATGCCTCTACCGAAAATGGGAGAATCAGAAAATTGGTAGACCATATGGATGGCAGCATCCATGAATGTTTGATGTACCTCCCCACTGAGAGCAAATTAAATTCTCTGAAGATTGCCGTCAAGAAAGGGTCTTTCATAGAAAAGGGAGATGTTCCATTCCGTCACCGGATATGTGTTTACGGTTCTTCATTCATGCATGGTGCCAGCACAACCAGACCGGGAATGACCGTTCCGGGGTACCTTACCCGCGCTACGGGAATGCAGTTCTGCAGCCTTGGCGTAAGTGGAGACTGCCGTATGCAGCCACAGTTTGCCAATGCCCTGAAAGATGCCGATGTAGATGCTTTTGTCTTTGATGCTTTTTCCAACGGCAATGCCCAAACAGTGAAGGAGAATCTGTTTCCCTTCATAGAAACGCTCCAGGCATCAAAACCGGGAGTCCCCCTGATATTCATGCATACTATATGGCGGGAACGCAGAAACTTCAACATGGAGCATGATGCCGCCGAGGCAAGCAAGATTGCCGTCGCAGACAGCCTTATGAAAATTGCCGTGAAGAAGTACAAAAACGTTTACTATATAAAGTCAAACGCAACATCTCCCACGCATGACACCACTGCAGACGGTGTACATCCCGGCGACTGGGGCTATTACATATGGGCGGAATCCGTCCGCAAACCCATCCTCCGCATACTTCGTAAATACGGTATTCGATAAGCATCGCGGATATTTTCAACTACTTGGCAATATCAATACTTACCGGAGATATTGCTGACAAGGGAAGCCAAAGGATAAGGCTGGAGCAGGCTGGGCCATTATTGATGCCGATTCTGAAGTCTGAATAATCCTTGCCATCCACCTTAATGGCCGATGGCGCCACCCCAACCCCGGGAAGGATGATGCAGATGCCATTTGAGGGTTGTTCGGATGAAGCGTGAAGCCTTAGTGACAGATTGTTCTCGACTTCGTCCGAAATGACATAAGCCCTCTGTTCCACGTTGTACGGCACCTCAACTTCCCCACAAGTCATCCTGGGAGCGCGAAGCCAGGACTTGGCCAGAGGCAGCAGATCCACGGCGTCCCCTTCTGTACATCCAAGGAGCATCAGTTTGGTTATCTTCCAGGTGGAATTCAACTCCCCAGAGGACACTTTTGAAGTATATGGCGTTTCCTTTCCTTCTTCCGGAGCGTAAACAGCATCGGCCGGGCCCGAAATCTTTTCAACGCTGTGCGGAGCATTATACTGCGTGGCTGTGTATGTATGTGACGGGGCATCGGCTACAACTGCATGCCTTCCCACAACGTAATCCTGGGCCACAGGCCAGTGGTTGCGCCACGGGAAGTCTGAATAATCAGACCATCTTCCGGAATAATGGTCTATACGGGGGCCACGAGCATTCTTTTCATTAAGGCCGGAGCCGTCCTCCAGAATCAGGTAAGGATTCCACTGGCTGTTGAGATAGGTCACCTGGATATTAGCGCCCGGAAGAGACGGGGCATCCTGACGTTTTTCGGCGTCCAAATCCCATCCGTAAGTCTCTGTCCGGCCATCCATTGCTGCAACAGACATTATCCTGGCTGCATCCAGGACATCCTCAGGCCGCTGTGACGGATGCAGCACCTGGAGGCTCTGACTCCATTCCATCCACGCCGCCGGGGCCGATGTCCAAAGGTCCATCTTTCGCACGCATACCCCGTCAGGATAGAAGATATAGGTTTCCTCTGAGCAGTCTCCCCACTGGGATTCCTCACTCTGGAAGGGAATCTTCTGATTTACGCCCACAGGAAGATGCCGCCACACAACTACGGTACGGGCCGGAGTATTCTCCACGACGCGGACACTGGAGAAATCGGCATGTTTGTCACTCATGTTTTCCGGGCATCCCCACTTGGTTACTTTAGCGCGTTCCACAAACTCATTACTCATCCAGTTTCCCTTCTCAGTCACAAAACAGGGTGCATAGGAAATGCCGTGCCAGAAAACCACCTTCCAGGGCTGCTCAGGGCCAAAACCTACCACAATATCATCAAGGCTTCCCCTCCACCTGCGGTCAAAGGCCTCATAATACTTCAGGGGAACATACCAGGCTCCAAAATCAACCTGCTGAGGACCTGAAGGCAGGACACGCTCTTCAAAACCTGGCACATCTGTACCCGGAGCATCAGGCCGGAAGAATTTCTTCCTGAGAATCTTCTTATACGTACACTTGTCGGCATAAATATTCAGCTCATCAATGGCTCCGTCAAAAGAACTGTAGATTGGAATACTATGGTTCTCAAAGAATGAAGGCGTGCGCACCTGAGTGCGGCCAATCCAAAGGTCATAGGCCGATTGATCAACCTTGTTGAATGTGACCGGAGCCTTGGCCACTTCCTTACCGTCAACAGCGAGGAAAATCCCTTCTCCACTTTTGAAAAATGCCGTAAGCCGCGACCACTCCCGCAGCGGCAGGCCTTGAGGAGACTCCGCCTCAACGTCTTCTACGGTAAAATGTACCTTGCCAAAACAATCAAGCCACAAATTCCATCCCTCAGGGCCGTCATCGGCCTTGCGGCAAACCACCGGGCAGGGGCTCTTGGGGAAGGCGATGGGACATACCCATACGTCTACGGTGAAATCGGCCTTGGGTTCCGGCACTTCAGCAGCCGGCAGGACTATTCTGGAGTCAAAACCGTCAAAGAGCATTGCCTGGCCCTCCACGCCGGGCACGGTTCCGTCGTTGAACGGCAACCATAACAAGGCCGACAAGGCCACCTGGAGAAAGATATTCATATCAATACTAAGTTCTGAAGTGTAGAGCGCTGAGCACCTTCATAGACTCATCAGCTGCGCTAATGAAGGATACGGAGTAACGACGCCCGCCCTTTTCAACATTCACTACAACATGGCAGCCCTCGAAAGAGTCAGGAGCGACATCTTTCATCCAGGCAGCATCACCATCCTTTGCCCGACGCTCGGCAGGCATAATCGTAGGGCAGATAATCCGGTCCTGCGGATAAATTGAACGGTCTGAGAGGAGTTCCATACAGGGCGGCAGGTTGTGGAGCTGATCCCAAACACAGCTCACATACACCTGAGATCGAAGTGCGGCGACGAGTTTTCTACTCATCGAATTATGTCCATGGTGATTGATTTTGGCCACATTGGCTGGGCCGCAAACCTCGGCGATGTCATCTTCTATAAACCGGACCGTTCCGTCCGGATCCTTGAATTTAGCCGAGAAATCACCTGCCGTATAGAAACGGAAATTGCCATAGGAGAAGACCATTCCCAGCGACATGGCATTCTCGTTGAGAGTCTTGGGAGACTGAGTTTTCACCGCTTCAAAGAGGTCTTTGATCCGCCCGTCCGGATAGGCGATACGGCCGTTGGCGCATATGTTCCTGACCGAGAAGGATGGGTATTTTGCTCCGTCATGGAGTTGGACAATCTGGTCTGTTGCCCCCAGGCGAAACTTTTCTATCTCGAGGCCACGATGCCTCTGCATATAGCTGTAGAAACGCTTCATGTGCTGCACTGTATCGGGGTCTCCGCCCATGGCCGTATCTGGAATAGGGTCGTTATAATCAGGCCAGCAGCGGTCGATGGCTTTGCGGAAGTTCAAAGTCTCGGCGGCCTGGGAGAAGCCACTGAGCGCGTATTCTTCACCATCGCGGATGATTTTCTCGGCATAAAATTGGTCGCTGCCTGCATGGTCATTGTGATAATGACTCAGGAGCATATAATCAACATCGGTGACGGCTGGATTGACCCGCGTCACATATCTGGCAATCCACTCGCCTGAATGGCGGGCCGGGCTCGGAAGCAGCGGAACGGCCTTCGGCCCACGGGCAAGTGCATCAAAGTCCCCGCAGTCCAGCAGCATTGTTGTCCCATCTGGAAAAATCAGGAACATAGACTCCGCTACGCCGGTATAGATGAAATGAATCTGGAACTGCCCTTCCTTCCACCCTGGCCATGTCTTGCCCGCAAGCTTGTCCTTGCAACCGGCGGCAAAAGCCTCTTGCCAGTCCGTAAGGTAAAGCCCAGCCCCGGCCAGCAACGTCGTCTTTATGAAATCCCGTCTGTCCATTTCACTGTATCTTAAGGGTTAAGGGCTTCCGCGTAGCTTTAACCATCTTGGTGACAGGGCCGCCGGCAAGGCAGGCGATGACGGCGACATCCTTCCCGACGAGTTCCCGGTCAAAGCGGAGAGTGAACTCCACTGAAGACTTGTCTTCACTCCACTTGGCGCTTGTGACCAGCGTGCCGAATCCTGTGGAGACAGTTCCCGGCTGATTGTAGGCAAAATACCAGTTGAGAATGGGAGATGACAGGCCGGAGAAATTACCCCAGCCGCCGCCTCGGCCCGTTTCTATCATAAAATGCTCGTAGCAATTGTATGAGTCCTCGCATTCGCGCTCCCAATTCTCCAGCGCGGTGTCTGCTATGCGCTTTGCCAGGTCCGGGCGGCCAATATCCAACATTGTCTTCCAAAGGATCATCTGATGAGGCATCCACACCGTACCGTTCCAGTAGCCGTCAATTCGGTAATATGGTGCTGTCTGATCCACTGCAGTAATGCCGCAGTCACTCCAAAGCTCCCCTTGCGAAAAGACATGGCCAATCAAAGCCTCTTTTTGAGCATTATCCACTATACCGGCCACAAGCGGTGTCACACCGTCAAGACCCATATTGAAATTGACGCCTTTATCAGTCCTGTAAATACTTCCGGGAGTTCCGTCGGTATCGTGCTCCACATAGCCGAAATAGCCTGTTTCTGAATCCCAGGCATTATCGAGAATGCCTTTAGACATTGCAGCAATATCGGCCTCAAACTGTTTGATATCGGCCGTAAAAGACTTTTTCTGTCTACCCTTTGCGCCGGCCTCCAGATGTGAGGCAATCAGACGAAGAATCTTTGCGCAGCGGATGTAATAGGAGGTGGAGACCATAGGAGTAGTGCGGCTGCGAAGCTCCTTTTGCGGGCGAAGGGTCCACTGCGGCGGATAGTCATCCCAGCCACCACTGTTGTAGAAAATGTTCCATGTCTCAAGCAGGCCGGAAGGTTTGCGGAATCGCGGGCCAGTCATATAATCATAGAAACGCTTTAGACGGGGGTAAATCTCCTGGAGCTCATCCATATTACATCCGCCCCTTTCCCAGACATCTCCGATGGCAAGGATCTGTGTGGCGAGGGGTGTCCCGTGGTGTACAAAAGGAGCTTCTTCCTCCGGGACTGTAGTGTACTGCCTTATTATCTCATAACCGCGCCCCGGGTCTATCTCGCTCATGGCCCAGCCGATGAATCCGCAGTCCCAGGTATAAAGGCTGTTCCAGTTTTTCCCGGGGCAGAAATGGCGTATGGGCTCACCGAAGGCATCTATGGGATAGACCACATTGGTCAGGAGGGTAGCTTGAAGAAGTTGAATGCCGAGGGGGATTTCTCCGCTCGCTTCGCTCGGTCGAAATGACAGTTCGGGCTTCTCCCCTTTGAAAATAACCATCCTCAACGTAGTATCGCTTTGAGGCTTCAGAACTATGGGACGCAGGAAATTGGCGGTATAATGGCCTTTACCGTCACCTTTAAGGTCTTTGTAAACGTGGTCGTGGACCTTGATGGGCATAAGCTGCTCCAGTTTGGCGCAACGCCATTGACGGACTTCGCTCAAAGGATAGTCCCAGGCAACGCCATAGGCGGCATCCACTTCCGGATAACGCACTGTGAACCACCCCTCTCCCTGCTTCAGTTCCGGCGTCCACTGCCCCTCAGTGCCACCTGCCTTACGAACGGCGAGTTGAAGGTTGATATTCTGCACCTCAGACGTATTGTTTACGCAGCGGGCTTCAAGCAGTACGCTGTCATCATCTATGACGTTGTAGGTAGCATCCACGTACACCCTGTCCTTCCACTCCAGCTCATAACGGTAAGTGAAACGAGTCATGTCGGCCGATGCCTCCCAGGGGTGAACGCCAGACTCAAACAGGGCGCAAGGAACCATTACATTACGCCTGTAAATACCCGGAACAAGGCAAAACTCTACCTGTGTTGCGGAGGACAGGTCCTGGATATGGGAGATTCCAAAATACTCCTTTGAATACGGCCCCCACTTAGATAAAGAGGCTATATCATGAGACGGTAGAGTAATTATTGCGGCAATGGCCGCTTTCAGAATGCAGGATGTATATAGCATTTTCGATTAACGTAACAGTTCTATCAGTCTATCCGGATAGTTTGAAATAATGGCGTCTACACCACAATTGGCGACAGCAAGGATATCAGTTTGCTCATCTACTGTCCAAGGGACGACTTTTATACCCAAAGAATGACAATAAGCAACATTCTCAGCAGTAACCACACTGAAATGTGGAGACCACCATCCTGGCAAAAAACTGATTCTGGAAAGTATCTCCTTGATGTCTGTGTCTTTCTTTGTGAGAAATGCCAGAGTAACTTCCGGCCACCTTTGGTGAATATACTCCAGTGAGCGAACGTCAAAGGTCTGTACTATCAGACGCTTTCCAAGGTTTTTAGAAAGAAGAAGCGGAATAGAGGTATCACAAAATGTCTTGTAATCCGGCCAGTTGATACCTTCCCCCTCATCGGCCGATGACTTGATCTCTATATTATAATTCGGAAGGGGAAGATTATTCTCCGAGGCATACTTTTCAGTATAGTCAATAAGCAATGATGCCAGAGGAACATGCTCTGATATCAGTTTTTTTTCAGGCCACTGTTCAGTATACCTGAGCCCGACCTCATATTTTGCAATGCTGTCATAAGGCATAGTATAAAGATATTCCCTGGCCTCTCTTTTCTGAACAGGGGTGCCGTCCGGCCTTATTGCACAGCGATAATGGAAATAATTGTCATGAGAAAGGACCACCTGACCTTCGGCGGAGATTTGCAAATCCATTTCCAAAGTGTTTACACCCAGATCAAGAGCATTCTTCATTGATGAAAAGGTGTTCTCCGGCATCAGGCCTGCTCCTCCCCTGTGGGCCTGAAGGTCTATCGGAACAGCAGTATTATGTCCACATGCACACAACACAACGGAAAGACATGCCAAAACAGCCTGAATAATATTCTTGTTAAGATTCATAATCATTATTATCTTTACAAAGGTATGAAAAAGATTTTATATATTTGTGTGCGCACACACGATATACTTCACAGCATGAAATTTTTTGTGACTACACTTCTCCCGTTACTGATCGCCTCTGCATCATCATTTGCGCAGAATTCCGGCTACGCCCGTTTGGACGGAGACACTCTGCGCATAGGGAACTCGCATATAGAAAGAGTTTTTGCATGGAACTCCGGAGCCATAAGAACGCTGTGGCTTGAGGATTTGTCCAATGGCCGTATATTGAAATCCACAAACAATTCGCCAGACTTCGTTATTTCCGAAGAACAGCCGGAAAACGCCAGTCTGGAAGTTATTACCGCCCCCGCAGGCAAATGGTCCCCGGCCTGTTTTACGGCAAGGATTAACTATAATATCGGCAGTGTCCGGGTGCGCCGGGAATATCGTTTATATGACGATGTCCCGGCCATTGCCTGTGACACATATATCAAGGGAACTTGGGACATTACGCCTGTAGAAGCCCCAGTGTTGGACCAGATATGCCTGAAAGGAAGGAACTGGCACTGTACCGTGGTAGAGTTCCATGACCGCACAGATGTCCACAACACGTTATTGGAAGAGCATAAGTTCATATCATACCATCATGAAAAGGATTGGAATGGAAACTTACTGCTAGCAAGGGATTCCACCACCGGGAATGGGCTCTTCATACTCAAAGAAGCGCCATGCTCGGATATGCAAGTTGGCCCCGGAGACGCTGACTTCAGGACTAAAAACGGATGGTTCCGGGTTACGCGATTAGGGTTTGAGCCCTCGGATATACTTTCTGATGAATGGACCCGTCTCTACGGCTGCGTTATGGGAGTGACCGGAGATGACAGCCTGTCAGAAGCCATGGCGCTCCGTTCTTATCAGAAGAGTCTGCGACATCAGCCAGATATGATCATGATGAACACCTGGGGAGACCGTAGCCAGGACGGGCGCGTCAGCGAAGCCTTTTGCCTTAAAGAACTGGACAAGGCCGCCAGATTGGGCGTTACAATATACCAAATAGATGATGGGTGGCAATTAGGGAAAAGCCCGGCATCGGTAGTTGAAGGCGGTTCCTTTGATGATATTTGGAGTCGTGCAGGCTACTGGGATCTTGACCCGGCGAAGTTCCCGCGCGGACTGCAACCCATTGTGGATAAAGCCCGCGCACTTGGAATAGAGATAGGCCTGTGGTTTAACCCAAGTGTGCAGGACCACATGGCCGATTGGGAGAAGGACGCGGCAGTTCTTACCGGGCTATACCAAAAATACGGCATACGCATCTTCAAGATCGACGGCCTTGTCATCCCCACAAAGGAAGCCGAAAGGAATCTTCGGAAAATGCTGGACCGTGTCCGCGAAGAGACCGGCGACAAAGTTATCTTCAATCTGGATGTTACCAACGGGCGCCGGATGGGATATAACTGGTTTGCAGAATACGGAAACATCTTTTTGGAAAACCGTTACACCGACTGGGGAAATTATTACCCGTACAAAACTCTACGCAATCTATGGCAACTGTCGCGATACGTTGCCCCCGAGCGCTTCCAGATTGAATTCCTGAATCCTTGGAGGAACGCCGACAAGTATCCGGGGAACGATGCATTTGCCCCGGCCAATTACTCCTTTGACTATATTGCAGCCACCACATTTGCCGCTCAGCCACTTGCTTGGATGGAGGCTTCCAATCTGCCGGAAGAGGCTTATTCCACGGGACAATTATTGAAGGAGTGGATGGATATAGCTGCAAGCTTCCATTCCGGCACCATCCTTCCTATAGGAGAAGAGCCCTCCGGCACATCATGGACCGGATTCCAATCAGTCACGGATGCTGGGCATGGCTATCTTATTGTGTACCGGGAAAACACTCCCACAGCAAAGGGCTGCATAAAGACCTGGCTGCCGGAAGGAAAGTGCGTTAGGTTCAGGCCTCTACTCGGCAGCGGCAAGCCTTTCCGTGCCAAAGTTGGCCCTGGCGGCACAATTAATATTAAACTCAGTGAGCCCAATACCTTTGCTTTGTACGAGTATTCGGTAAGGTAATACAAATGATTGGGGGCCGGCTTAACCGGCCCCCGATTGATTAGTCCATTCTGTATTCTACTACTACCGGCCAATGGTCGGAGAGATACTCTACTGAAGAATATGTATCAGTGGGAATTGTATAGGAGGCCACCGACGGGAAACCTTTGTAGAACTGAAAGTCTATAGTGGCCACGCTCCCGTTCTCCCAGTCCCAGTCGTTGTAGGTGCGGCCCAGGGCGCCGCCTGTGAATCCTTCGCGGGAGAAATAGCCATAGGTGCCGTCCTTCCACTCATCGAAGATGGCTTCCCAGTGGGATGTATTCATATCACCCATGAACAGGAGCCATCCGTCACTGGTGGCATTGTAGTGGCCATCAATCCAGGTCTTGATGACACCCATCTCAGTTTGGCGCAGGGCAATCACATCATCCGATCCCGGCGTGCTATTGTTTTTTGTCCTATAGCTAAGGTGAACGTCCATAACCAGCATCTTCTGGCCTTCGTAGGTGCATTTCATCCAGGTACAGCTGCGGTAGGAGTTCTGGTCGGAAGACTTGGTAGGCGTGGTAGGTGCGCCGGAAGTGAGCCAGAACGTGCCGGAAGACTGGACGGTGATGTCACTCGTCTTGTAGAGGATTACTTCCGCGGAGTTTTCTCCCCCGGAAAGCTGTTGCCACCAACTCAGTGAAGTATCGTCGTAGATGGCGGCGTACCCGGCGCAGTTACTTGTAAGGTAACTGCGCTGGTCGCTCTCGCATTCCTGCATGCAGATAATCTGGGGCTGGCGGTCGTTGATGAACGCCGCCATTCCGCCCCTTCTCGCACTCCAGGCACGATCACCCGTGTCGTCCATGGCTGACGACCGGATATTCCAGGTTATGGCCTGGAGATTATCCCTTCATATAGCACCTTCCTGATAAGCGCCAGGCCACCACTCGCCGCTGCCGCGGTTATGGCCAATCTGATCCTTGTTCAGAACATCCTTTTCTTCCAGCCAGGTCTTGAAACTAGAACTGGCGGAATTGAGCTGCGTGGCAAAGTCAGCTGCGGTGATGGCGGTATAGCCACCGGAAAGGGAGCCGTTCCACGACCAGACATGATTGGTGTTGTCCCAGGCTAAATTTCCAAAAGCGGATTTTGACTTGTTTGAAGTGTCACCGGAAGAAGTATATGTGCAACTTGATGTGCAAGAACTTCCGGCTTGACGGCAGACATTATTGTAACCGGAAGAATTTGCATTGGTGAACCACCAGGAATACTGCTCGGTTCCCTCCGCAATAATGGCATTGTTGATCATAGAGCATTTTCCGCCGCTCTTCAAGTCCAATATATAAACCAGCTCCTGACCATTGGTCAATGGAGTCAAGGAAGAAGATGTCCTGGCGGAACCGATGATGGAGCAGTTGCTGATGACACATTCATCCAGAGATTTGGTATCATCGGGTTTGTTGTCACCATTGGCAGCATTACCGTCGACGTACACCCAGCAGGCATTGTCACCATCGGTAGAGAGTGAGTAGGTGTTGTCATTAATACTGCAATTGTTCATACAGAATTTCTGTGTCCTCGAAACAAAGATGGTTGTCCCGTACTTGTAGGAACACCAGTTCTCACTGAAAGAGCAGCCGTTCAAATACAGACCGCTGGCAGTACAACCCCACGAAGAGATTGCTCCGCCTCTTGTTGCATGGTTTCCTTCAAAATAGCAATTGTTGATATAAGACATGCCGTCTGCATAGTAGGCGATGGCACCTCCATAGGCGCTCTTTACCTCAGATCCGGCGCCATGGGTGTAATTACCGATAAAGGTACAATTATCAAAAGTACTGGGAGTGGCATCGTGTCCGAGACGGATTGCTCCGGCATGACGTGCGTAGTTGTCATTGTTCGACCCGCTGTAGTTGTTGTAATTGTTTTGGAAAAGAGTATTGCTTACATGCATGTAACCGTTTCCATCACCATAACCACTGCCATTTGTGGACTGATAACTTATGGCTGCGCCTGCACCTGATGCAGTGTAATTTCCGGTAAACTCGCACTCATCAATCGTAATCTTGACACCGTTTTGTCCGGAATCGACACAGAGGGCACCTCCGAATGATTCATTTTCGCCATTGTAATCGTTATGATTACCTGTAAATGTAACACCGGTAAGACTTAATGTCGCATTTTTGGCGTTCTCGCACTTGATGGCGCCGCCCCATGATGCACTATTTCCATTACTGGCATAGTTTCTATCGAAAATGGTGCCTACCCCACCGCTGCGTCCAACCACTATACTTGCGTAGTCCTTGGCCAGGATGGCTCCGCCTCCCTTTCCGTAATTCTCACTGATGGTTCCTCCTTGAATCTGAAGGCGTACATCTCCTTCTGAAGAGCCGGCGATAAAGAAAGCGCCGCCCCACTGGGCATGGTTACCGCTGACTGTGCATCTTGCGAAGTTACAGGTTGCCTTGGAATACACCATGCCTCCGCTGCTGCCAGCCGAGTTACCGGTAATGGTGGCATCCTTCACATTAAGGTAGGCACTTTCGTCATAGAACACGCCACCGTATTTTCCTGACGAATTTCCGGAGAACGTTCCGCCATTGACAACAACCGTACCCGTCCCGGCAATGCCGATAGCTCCGCCGTTGTTGGCGGCCGTGTTGTTTGTAAAGGTGCAGTTGTTAAGATTGCATGTACCATTGTTGTGCTGGAGGGCGCCATAATCACCACCTTGAGCGACGTTATTATTGAATGTGCAATCCTCAAAGGTGCATGTGAAAGTATGGGAACCGCTGTCGCGAAGACGGACAGCTCCGCAATAGTTAGTGGCCACGTTGCTGTCAAAAACGCAGCTCGTCATATTCAGGTTGGCGTGATCGTTATATATGGCTGGAGCCGTATAGGCAGTATTGCCGGAGAACGTCACGCGCGTAGCGTTAAGGGTACCATTGGACAGCACGATGCCAGCGCCGCTGAAGGAGTCACTAGTATCGTTCTCATTGTTACTTACAACGCAGTCAACCATGTTGATAGTAACACCACTTCCTGAACTTTGCAAGGCGCCACGCTTGTCACCGGACACACTGTTGCCAGTGATGTTGATCCCGTCCAGAGTCAACGTCAGCTTGCCGGAAAGGATAAGTGAGGAACTTCCTGCCGTTGCGGTAAAGTCCGTGGGATTGCCGGCAATGTTTCGAGCCCCGGTAGAGGCATTGTAACCTCCTTTAAATGTTATGGCAATGGGATCCTCCTTATCGAATGACAGATTCGGATTACTACTGAAATCATAAGTTCCTGCTCCGAGATGGAAGGTAGCACCGTCGATGGATGCAAGTTTTGCTGCATCAATCTGGTCATCTGTACCGGCGAGAGTCAACTTCTTCCACATCTGCTCCGCGCTCATGGCATTATCCCAGTTCATTCCACTACCGTTTCCGGCGCCGCTGACAGTGACATAATAATTGCCCTTGGTTTCCACCTCACCCATCTGGTAGTTGGTGTTTACGGCAGTGGTAATATTACGGTTAAGGTAATGGACACCGGTAACATCATCACCCTTCTTGTAAGACATCTTAAAGCCTTTGGCGTGGGTGACACCGGGAGCTATGGCAATGTAATAAGTGCCGGCTCCGCTGGATGTTGTTGTTGTAATGCTTGAGGCTCCGCTCTCGATTGTTGTAGGTGCGGGGGTTGCACCAGAACAGTCAATTGAGAGAATTCCGGCAAGAATGCTGCCATCTACACTCTCCACTACCACGCTGGTAACATCTGTGCCTGCGGGAAGAGTAAAGCTGATAAAGGCCGTTACATTCTTGAATTGCAGTTTGTTGCCGGAAGCCACTTTGGCAACGGCAACGTTTCCGCTGCCAAAATCACCTTCCCTGGATGCAGGAATACTGATCTTTACGGTAGACCCGCTGACAGAAGAGCACCTCTCTGCAGGATATACTGCATATGTAGGAGTGGTTCCGCTGGGTATATATCCATTAAATTCGGCCTCTGCAGTACCTTGTCCATCCACAAGATTAAAAGGATCAGAAATAGAGCCGTCGCTGCTGATAACTGCAATATTATCACCATCGGCCCATAAGGTATGTCCATCCGAAATGGTTGTCTTCGTACGCTCACTGGAAGCAGTAAGCGTGACCTGTTTCATTCCTTCCGGGGCAATTCCGTCTCCATCCCGTCCAAAATCCTCTTCTTTCTGACAGGACATGGTTGCAGCAAAACAAAGCGTAATAAACAAAGCGCTGTAAATCTTTTTCATTGTCAGGTCCTCCTCTTATTCAATAACTGACCCTGCCTCCCAGAGACTGGTTGACGAATAATCTTCTGCCTGAACGGCAGACTCGCTTGCAAAGATGACAAGCAAAGTATTGCTTGCACAAATAAGTTGTTCCTGCGACAAATCAATTTGCCGGACCTCGGGAGACTCATATGTCATCCCTAAATGTTTTCTGTCCATAGTGTATTCTTATTTATTTTTATTTGGTTTCAGATAAAGAAGAGAGATTGCGTTTGATTCCATCGCAATTGTACCACTTGGTTCAATTGTATAGTCCATGCCCTTGCTGTCAGTTAGCCGTATTTCTGCTATATGGTATCCCTCCGGGACACTTATAGTAACCTCGCGGGTAGTATTATGACTATCGTCATCATGGTATCTGGCCAATAAAAGCCGTAATTCCCCGTCTTCTGATTTTGCGGCGCAGGTGTATATATTGTCTGTACTACAAGAACTCTCCACCTGAGTACCGCATTCGGTAAGCTCCGCCCAATAATACAGAGCCCAGTAAGGCGGACGGATGTCATATATGAACGGAGCCCACGGTCCGCACCATGAGGTGTTGGGCCTCAGGTCATAGTACATGAGCATGTCCAGCGGAGCTTTCTGGCACTCGCACATCACCGCTGCAATGAAAGCAGCAGCCTTTACCGTGGGACGCATCCTGCGGCTGTAATGGAAAGGAGCCTCGCTCCAGCTTCGGTTGTAGTTCCATTCGTTAAGGATGGATTCCGTATTTGTGAATCCCCGTTGGTCCAGCATATCACGTATGATGCGCACATCCTCAGTGATGCGCGCAGGCTTGCGGTGATACATATGATGGGAGAAGAAGTCAAGTGGGGCCCCCTTCTCCTTTACGTAATCCAGGAATGGCGGGCCGTATTTCCGCGGATTGGCAAAGGCCGGACCACCTATCTTCAAGCCGGGGAAGCATTTCTTTAGATGCTTGGCAGCAGTAATGTACAAATCGTAAAACTGGTGCTGAGTTCCGCCCCAGGTACGAGGGTCGGTCTTCCAACGGTCATCTGGGTCGTCGAGGTCGGGTTCATTCCATATCTCCCAGTATTCAATATCCATGTGATAACCGTTGGCCCAGCCTTCATTATAGTGACGAATGATATGCTCACATATCTTCGCCCACTTTTTATAGTTCTTAGGCGGGTATATTCCGTATTTCTTTGTCTGATGTTCTATGCTCTGACCAAGGCGGTAAAATGGTTTTGTGCCGGCCTTGAGCATATCCAGGAGCACAACATCACTATTGGTGAAGTCGTAGGACTTTGAGGAATTCACGTTTGCAGAGAAATCCGGGAACACTTCGCTGATGTCTATACAGTGACCGCCGTATTCGGTACCCAGTGCCGTATCGTGGGTGCGCGCATAAGGAATGCGGAGTTCCCGGTATGAGTCCATGTTCGTATCCAACGGTCCGTTATTCCCCGCATTCATGGGTTTTATCGGCCCAACAACGGCGGCGGGGTCAATCCCCACCACCGTCTGGGCAATAATAAACAAAGATAGAATGGCAGACTTGAACATCACTTCTGGTATGCACCCGGCCACCAGCCGCTATCTCCACGGCTGTTTCCGAGCTGGTCCTTGTTAAGCACTCCCTTTTCTTCCAGCCAGTTCTTGAAATCGGGACTTCCTGAATTAACCGCCGAAGCATAGTTTGCGGCGGAGATGGCAGTAAAACCACCGGTAAGGGTACCGTTCCACGTCCATGCATGGTCCGTTGAGTTCCAGTCAAGGCCACCGAAATCCGACACCGCCTTGCCGGGAGTATCGCCAGAGCCCGTGTAAGAGCCACCGGTATTGCCCTTGCTGGAATACACGTTGTTGTATCCAATAATATCCACACCATTTGACCACCAGGCATATTGTTCCGTACCGGCTGCAAGTATGGCATTATTGACAAGATAAGCTTTCTTGCCGCTCTTCATGTTATAGATGTACAGCAGTTCCTGATTCTGCATAGGAGTAAGAGCCGAAGTGGTCCTGGCGGAACCGAACATTGAGCAGTTACTCACGACGCATCCTTCGAGAACCTTTCCAGAGTCGCCGCCAACATAAACCCAATTTCCTTCATCTTCTCCGCCGGAAAGAGTATAGGTATTATCAGCGAAACTGCAGTTGTTCATATAGAAATACTTAGATTTCTCGAAGTAAATTGTAGTACCATTCTTGTATGAAATCCAGTTTCCGCTGAACGAACAGCCGTTCATGAATAATCCGCTCACGCTGCAGTTCCAAACGGAGATGGCGCCGCCGCGGGTGGCACTGTTATTCTCAAAATGGCAATTGTTAAGGTAAATCATGCCGTCGGCATAGCAGGTGAGGGCGCCTCCGTAAGTGCTCTTTACCTCTGTACTCGCCGTCATAGTGCTGTTGTTCGCAAACACGCAATTGTCGAAGTAACTGGGGGTAGCGTCATGTCCCAAGCGCACTGCGCCAGCGTGTCTTCCGTAATTGTCATTGTTGTCGCCGTTGTATTCGTTGTAGTTTCCTTCGAAGCGGGTGTTGCTCACCTTCATCCAACCAGATCCGGTACCTGAAGACTGATAGGATAACGCAGCTCCTCCTCCAGACATGGTGTGATTGCCGGAGAAAAGGCAGTCATCTATGGTTACGTGAGAATCATGTTGGTCGTAGCCGATAGAAACTGCTCCGCCGAAAGCCTCGTTTTCTCCATTGTATAAAGTGTAATTACCGTCGAATGTGGTACCGGTGATGGTGAGGTCACCGTTGCCCTCATGGCGTATTGCTCCTCCGAAATTACCGGATTTAATGAGATAGTTTTCCTTGAAGATGGCATCCTTTATGATGACATTCGCATTATCCCCTTCAAGGATACAGCCACCACCCTTGGCATAGTTCTCCTTATATACGCCACCTTCTATCTCAAGTGTAGATGAGCCAACTGCGTTGAGCGCGCCACCCCAGTCGGCAGTGTTCTGTGCTACGGTACAGTTCACAAGTTTCACATAGCCGGAGTTCTGCACACGCAGCGCACCGCCTCTTCTTGTGGGGATGCTGTTCTTTAGAATGGAGCAGTCGGTCATGGTAAGTCTGCCGCCCAGGACGGCTATTGCGCCGCCGTCGGGTTTTTGTCCCTCAAGTTTGGAAACAGTGTTGCCTTCTATGGTACTGCCATCAACAGTACAAACGGCATCTTCATGGTCCAGATAAAGCGCGCTTCCCGGCCAGGTGCCGTCATTGTCATGCATGTTGCAATCCTTGAGCGCTGCGCTACCCTTTATGAGAAGGGTTGCCGCATAGGACCCCCTGTTGCCGGAGAATTCGCAATTATTGAAGGATATGACGGTTCCTTCATCGGCATAGATGCAACCGGAGGTCTTGTATTCTCCTTCGTCGGTCTTATTCACGCAATCCGTGAATTTACAATCAGTGAAACTTGCATTCGCCTCTTCGTTTATAAGGATTGCCGGATGTCTTGATTGTTTGGCGAGGCTCTTTGTGAAGCTTATACCCTTGAAGGATAACTTGGCGTTTGCGCCGATATTGAGAAGCCTGTGAGTTTCACCTCCGGTTATGACAGTCTCAGAACCTTCGAAACTAACTTCAACCGGTGCGCCGGCACCAGGGAACGCCACCAGAAGCGAATCCTGAAAATCCCAGGTGCCTTCTCCCATATGAATGGTGGCTCCTCTGAGGGCTTCGGTCTTGGCCGCAATTCCATCTTCATCTTCCGGCATTGTAAGCAGCGCCTTGAGTCCTGCGAGGTCCATAGCATTAGCAGCATTGATGCCAGTCTTATTTCCTGCGCCATCGAGCGTGGCAAAGTATTCTCCCGTTACGCCGAATTCGCCGAAACTATGTATTACCGAAGCCTCAGTCACAAACGTTTTGTCCATGTAGTAAGAACCCTTGAGGCCAGATTCGTCGTAATATTTGAGAAGAAGGCCTTTCTCGTGGGTAACACCGGCAAGCACGGCTATGAATACATCGCCGGCCGGGAACCCATCAGAAGTGATTTCCACGGTTGCGGGGCCGTCCGGAGAAAGTGTCACCACAGGACTCCCGGAACCCAGATCCACGTCCATTGAGCCCACAAGGGCATTGCCTGCGGGGCTCTCTACCACGATACGCTTATAGCCCGCAGCGGGGAGAGAAATCTTGAGGAAAGAGTTCAGGTTTTGAAAAGCGAAAACCTTACCTGCCGCCTTCGCCATGGCGATATGACCAGCTCCGAAAGTTCCATTCTGGCTGCCTGGAAGCGTTATGCTGATGTGTCCGGCCGATGGCATTGAAGAGGCCAGACCTTCGGGATAAACGGCATAGTAATCCACTCCGTCAGGGACGGAGGCCTGGTATGTGGCCTGAGATGAGCCTTCGCCGTACTTGATGTTTGCCACTACGCTCTGGCCCACGCCGTAGAAGATCTTGATGGCATCACCCGCCGACCATACGGTATGGCCATCAGCGAGCTCCGTCTTTGTTTGGGCGGCAGTAGCGAGGAATTCCACCATGGAAGGGTCATCATTCTCTATAGGAGCATTAATCTCCTTTGCACAGGAAACCGCTAAAGCTGCGGTTGCCAACAGTATGTATAGATACTTTTTCATATTCTTTCCGGATTAGAAAACAGGCTTTTCTTCGAAATCGGACAGGCCGCCTTCCTTATCATCGTCACTTGGCGCCTGCTTGGTGGTAACATCGATGGATGCCACGGCACCAGCCTTGTAGGTTACGCTCTCTGCATCGGAAGGTACGGCATAGACCTTGACGTTATACAGAGTCTCGGCCTGCAGGCCTTCGTACTTAATGGAAGTTGCAGTTACCGGAGTGGCTTCAGCATCGCCCAGCGAGCACATGTAACGTGCAGCGTGGGGAACTGCGGCCCATGTTACGGTGAATTCCTGGCCACGAACGTTCTCGGCCTTGAGCACCGGCGCTGCCAGCGCCACAAGATCCAGAGTGGTCACCTGTATACTGGCCCATCCGCTATTGACGTAATTGTCGATATTGACTTCAGATGGAGCGGCTTGAACCTCCACCGTATGCTGCGAAAGTGCGGCAAGGGAGTTGAAGGCTACGCTGAGCTCTGTGGTGGTACGGACATCACCGCCATCCAGCTTGTAATTGTATTTTCCCGCGCCGGGAATGGCCGCCCAGGAAATGGTAAAGCCGTTGGTGTGAATATCACCGGCTGCAAGTACCGGATTCGCAAGATCGGTGCGGTGCTGCGTCTCAGCGGTGACCTCGGCCCATTCGCTTTCTACTGCAAGTGCGGCCTGAGCTTCAGACGGAACGGCCTTCACCTTGACTACATACCGGGTGGAATGCTTGAGACCATCGGCAGTAAAACTGGTCTCGGTGGTTTGCATTTCCTGGCCGTCATCAATCTTATAGACGTATTTTCCGGCATTCTTTACGGCAGCCCAGGAAACGGTGAAACCACCAGCCAGCACATTGGAGACGGTGAGCACCGGCGAGTCCAGCATTTTCTTTGCGCCGGTAGTGAAAGCAAGGGGCTCGCTCCAGTCGGAATCCAGCCAGGAGTCGCTCCCCGCAGGGGCAATGGCTTTCATCTTCATGGTATACGCGGTTGAAGCGGTGAGGTTGTTGATGGTAATGTTCACTCCGCTTACCGAAACAGGTTCGCCGTCATTCACCACCACCTTATAAGAGTCTGCACCTTTTACAGCCTCCCACATGAAGGTGGCATTGTCGATTCCGGCGTTCACAAGAACAGGTGAAGGCGCAGCCAGACTGACCGGCGTCTTTCCCTGTTTTTCGCAGGCCGTGACGGCCGCGAAGGCAGCCAAAATGATGGCTGCGGCAAAACAAACGCGATTCATACAATATGTGGTTATTATAATTTGTCGTTTTATAATAAATCATTAAGGTCTACGGAAAGCATCGAGAATGCGCCAGGCTCTATTATGATAGCGTCGGATGGAGAAAAATACATCACCTCTCCTTCGGCGGGAGTGATTGTGAAACGTATTTCCTCATATTCACCGGGAGGCATCACAAAATAAAACGGAGTAGCCCTGGAGGGGAAGACTTCAGTATCGGGGGCATCTATCAGGATGATGTTGGCTCCGCCTATCATCGCGAACACGCTGTCGGAGAGGCTGCATAGGAATTCCCCCGATATTGGCCGGCCGGCATCAAGAAGTACGGACTTGAGCATGCCGCTTCCCTTGAGATTCAATTGAAGCACACCGCAGGGACTGCTTACCTTAACGTTTTCGAGGTCGCGGGCACGTCCCCAGAGGGGCAGTGTTCCGAGCGGCGTGGCCGGCAAGCTGTGACTCACCTGGGTTTCGAGTTTGCCGCGGAAGGTGATACCGTCACACTTTGCGGTTGATGGATGGCACACTATGAATAATTCGCCTTGGGGCTTTATACCTTCAAATGAAGCGCAGGTATAGCCCGCACCTGAGCGGAGTGTGAATTCGGAGGGAGACTCCGAGTCTTCGCCGAAGACTGCAATCTTATCGCCCTGACCCCAGATGGGCGTTGCATTGGTGCTGACCTGGGTTTTTGTCTGGAAGGCTTCAATAGAAACAAAAGCAATATCCTTTTCCGGCTCAACGACGGGATTGCCCTTCTTGCATGCACAGAGCGGCAACAGGACAAGCAAAGTAAAGAGTATTCTTTTCATATCCATATCCTGTTTAGTTGGTAATGTCTATAGTACGGGTAAAACTGTCGCTTGCCCCGAAAGAATCTGTTACCGTCAGGGTAACCACCATTCCAGTAACAGGGGCGTCGAACACCATTAGGGGGGATTGGTAAGGAGATACTACTCCGCCAATGTCCCAGTTCCATACGGAGATGCCGCCGATATTGTCCACCGACTTGTCTTCGAACAGAACCTCTTCCCCTACCCTTGCCAAAGCAGGGCATTCAAAATACGCCCATGGCTTATCGTTTTCATCAATAACCATTATCTGTCTGGAATAAGTATCCTGTCCGGCACCCTGCTCCGCATAAGCGGTCAGTTCAACCTTATACAGTCCAGGAGCGTCGAAGGAGATGCCCTCGATGTCGAGGCCGTAAAAAACGTTCTTCCCCTCTTCGGAACCATATTCCCATTTGCAGAAGGCTAGGATGTTGTTCTCTACCGTGGATGTGTTCTCTATTATCAGTTCTTCCCCAACCTGGTAGACGTCTTTGTTCGTAGTGAACGACGCGGTCACTTTGACGACCGGAGCCTTGCTGCAGCACACTACTGCAGTAAGGGCAAACGCTATGAATGCGATTCTTTTCATGGCCGGTCAGAATTTGAGGGTTATACTTACGGGATAGTGGTCGGAAATGTATGTCACTCCCGCCCATTTGTCCCTGATTGTCGTAAAGTTGGAAACGCTTTTGATGCCTTTGTACCAGCAGTGGTCCAGGGTCTGTCCGCTGCCGTAGTCTCCGTAGCCATTGAAGGTCTTGAAGGAATCGCCGACTGCCGCATTCAGGCGTGCGCTCTTGAATCCAAACGATTTCACCGCTTCGAAAATGCTGTCGTCCTCTTCGGTGTTGTAATCGCCGGTGAATATTATAGGTAGATTATCAGTTACAATCGCCCCCATCCTGTTCAGGATTATGCCCAGTTCGGGTTCCCTGGCAGCGGCAGCCGAATACTCGAGGTGGGTGTTGAAATAGTAGAACTCCGTGCCGTCAGATTTGAACTTGAACTTTCCCCATGTGCATACGCGGTAATGCCACACCTGCGGCATGCGGCTGGGCACATCCGGGGTAGAGGTGAGGTAGAAGGTGCCGTGATCCAACACATCTACAGAGTCCTTCATGTAGAAGACGGCACATTCCTCACATTCCTCCGTGGGCCCGTTAAGGTCTATGCCTATGGCGGCATAGCGGGAATCATCTTCCAGAATGTTTTTCCTCTGGATTATATCGCATTCCTGAGTGCCCATAATCACAGGGCTCTTTTCGGAGAGCATGGCTTTCACGGCAGGACGTCTGGCTGTCCAGTTGCGCTCGCCGGTATCGGCAGTGCTGGAAGCCGCCCTTACGTTAAAGGTCATCACGGTCACCGTCTTGCCGGCAATGCCGGCATTGGGGTCTGCATACCAGCGGGAGTAGTCATAGTCCCTGGGCTTATGGCAGGATATTGCCAAAACGCTCAGTGCAAGAAGTGTTATTAAAGACGTTATAAAGTATTTCATGTTGCGGCGATTCTTTTATTCCCAACCAGGATTCTGTGTAAGCGTATAGCCCTTGGCGGCGTATTCCCTTATAATCTGGGGAGGGATAGGTGAGAGGTATTGGCGGTCGTCATCGTGCCAGATTCGTGGCACGGCATATACGAACTCAAGGTCGTATCCTCCGGCAGGATTGGGCTTTGCCCTAAGGCCCTGCTCGGTGGAATCTTCAGGATAAATCTGCACATAAAAGTCCTTATGTGCGCCGGGGATCTCGGCAAGGGGCTTAAGCGAGAAGTAAGCCTCTTCCTTCCCCTTGCCGCGGATATCCACTGCCGTATCCAGGTCTGGGATGTGTATGCCGGTCCAGGGAAGGTCCTCAATTAGGTGCCCCTCAGCCCAGCGTTCGAGGTCGGAAAGACGAAAGCCTTCGAAGAACAATTCTATGCTTCTCTCGCGACGAATTTCCATTATAACGGGGTTTGTCACGTTCGGGTAGAATACCGTCTGCATGTATGGATCAATGACGGTAGGCTTGGAGTTGATACCTCCAGTGATACCAGCCCTTGAGCGAAGTTTTCCGATTGTCTTTGCCCAGTCGGCGTCGGTGAACGGGCCTATTTCAGCATCGGCCCCATCAAGTTCTGCCTTAGCTTCGGCATAGATGAGCAGCACCTCTGCATAGCGCATCAGAGGCATTGAATTGATGCCCTTTGACTCTTTATTGTACTTGACGTCATCCAAACAGAATTTTATGATTTGGTAGCCGGTTACGGCATACTGGTGGATAATGTCTGGGGCAAGTTCCAGATCAGTGGCGCCGGTCATGGTAAAGTCCGGGTTCTTGAGTGTCTGGCGGAGGCGAAGGTCGCGTCCGGAGAACTCATCCTTGAACAGGGTGGTAGAATAATTTGTCTTGTTAGTAAACGGAGTGCCATCGGTGTTGAGGTAAGTGAACACGAAGGCACGTGACATGCAGTCTCCATTGCCGGCACTTGCATAGAAATGCCGATTGGCGGAATTATACACTCCGTATTCCTGATCTGTGCAGAGGCCAAGGATGACTTCGTCGGTATTGATGCTCTCGTCATACCAGAGGCTGCGGTAAGCCCCTTTAGTGCCGGCAGCGGTATGGATTGAGAACATGTTCGACTTCATAATGATATCGGCAGTCTTTACCGCCATGGCATAAAGGTCATTCGCGGTGTAAATTTCGTCCGGAAGGTTATGGTACTTCTTCCAGGACGCTTCGTAGAGGCAGATACGCGCCTTCAGGAGAAGGGCCGCATATTTGGAAACCAGGGAGTTGCCTACCGAAGAGACTGTTTTAAGATGCTCATAGCAATAGTCAAGATCCTGGATCATGTGGTCCACGATGACATCCCGTGAATCGCGGGGTTTGTAGAGGGTGGCTTCGTCGGTACTGCTCACCAGATGTTCAAACCACGGCACTCCGCCGTAATCACGGAGCTTGCTGAAGTAGAACCATGCGCGGAACCATTTGCCGAGCGCGATATAGTGTTCCTTCACATCCTCCGACACAGTGCAGTCTTCGCTCTGCAGGGCATCCAGGAAATAGTTGATACGCCGGAGTTCGCCCCAACTCCATGATGTGGCATGCTCAGGGTTGTAAGTTCCGTCCACGTAAAAGTCATAGTAGCTGTTTGCAGCACAGTAGTCCACATGTGACGATTCAAGATAGAACACGTCATTCAACGAAGGTAAAGCCGCGTAGAGCGAATATGAATAGGATTGTATACCAGTTTCGGAACCGAATACCGTCTTGCGGTCGGCCGAAGTTATAAGGGGTTCGTCGAGCGTGCATGAAAGCGTGGAGATTCCTGCGAAGAGGAGCGCTGCTATGTATTTTAGATCTTTCTTTTTCATGACATCGTCTTTTTAGAATCCGATTTGCAGCCCGAGGCTGAATGTACGCATGGTAGGATAGTTGTAACCGTCACCCTCACCGCCACCAAGGTCGCTGTCGGAACCGTAGCATACGGTAACCACGTCAAAGTCTTTGGTGTATTTGTGCATGGGAGACCAGGTCCAGAGGTTCTCGGCCGAGAGATAGACTGACGCCTGCGATAGCCCCAGCTTGCCGATTAGTTTTTTAGGGAAGTTATACCCCACCTGAAGGTTCTTCAGGCGGCAATACGAAACATCCATCAAGTAACGGTCTATGCGTTTGTTCTGCCAGGACACGCCGCAGTAGCCGGTCCACTTTGGCAGGAGTGCGTCCGGGTTCTCCGGAGACCAGCAGTTGTCCAGCTGCCATTTGTAAGCCATGGCATACGGGCGGCAGTACTGGCCCCAGAACGGGCCTTCCTTGGTTGGGCTCCAGAGCCGCTTGCCAACGCCCTGGATAAAAGCGTTGACGTATACTCCGTGCCAGCTCAGGTTCAGATTGAACGAATACGGGAAACGCGGACGGGTATTGCCGATAATGGTTTGGTCGCCGGGATCGTCAAGCGTATTGGAGCCAGAATCGATCATATTGTTGTGATTGAGGTCAGAGAAAATCACGTCGCCAGGTTTGGTGATGCCATCATCGTGCATGCGTATACGCGTTTGTTCGTAAGGAATAGGAAGGCCGGTGTTTATGTCGGTCCAGTAGGTGTCAATCTGCTCCTGGTCTCGGAAAAGGCCTTCTATCCTCCAGCCCCAGACATCGCCGATTTCATAACCGGCATAGTAGTCACCGAGGTCTCCGGTGGGATTGTAATACTTGGTAATGAATGAGCGGCTATCGGCCAGAGTAGCCTTTATGCCATAGGAGAACGGCGATCCCGCCAGGTCAAAACTGTCGTGCCACGACAGAGACACTTCCCATCCGCTGGTGTACATGTCGGCATAGTTGCCCTTTGGAGCGCTGGCGCCGTAAGTGTCCGGCAGTGTGGGACCGGTAGTATACATATTATAGGTGCGGCGCTTGTACCAATCGAACACGAACTCCATCCTTCCGGAGAACAATCCGAGGTCAAGTCCCAAATCCAGGGTCTGCGAGGTTTCCCAGGTGAGGTTGTCGGGGATTTGGCTAGGTAAACTGGTAAAGCGAAGTCCGCTCACTCCGTCAAGCGTGCGGCACCAATCGCTGGTGCCCTTGCCCATGTTGTCGTAACTGAACTTTTCCATGAAGGCATAGGTGCTTACGCTACCGTTACCGAGCTCTCCGAAGGAGCCGCGTATTTTGAGATTGGAAATAAACTTCGGGCTAACCTTCCACCAGTGCTCCTGAGACACTCTCCATGCCGCAGAAGCGGAAGGGAAGAAGCCCCACTGGCTGTATGTGGGAAATTTGGAGGAGCCATCGTAACGGCCGTTGACTTCAAGGAGATATCGCTCGTCGTAGCTGTAATTGAGGCGGAACATAAAGCCTGCCACCCTCCAACGGCTTTCGCTGGAGGATACGCTCATGTCGTCGCCCACGGCGAGGTTGATTGCGTCGGTATCGTAGGTAAGAAGGTCGTAGCGCTTTGCGTACACGCCTTTCCAATGTTCACGCTCATAATTGTAACCGCCCATTGCCTTGAAATAATGCTTGCCCGCAAAGGTCTTTTCGTACTCTGCATACGCGTTGGCGGCGATATAGTCGGTTTCGGAGAAATACTCCTGCAGATAATCGTCAGTTCCGGGTGTGCCAAGGTAAGTTATTTCCCCAGGGGCTTCGCTGTATGGCACTACCGTGCGTTTCTGAATCTCGTTCTTTCCGCGGTCGGCGTAGGAGAAGTCGGCGTTGATACGGAAGGTGTCGTCGAAGAAACTTGCCCTTAGGGCGGTGGTGGATTTCCAGTTCTTCACCTTGCGGTCTTTGTAGTTGTTGCCGGTAACAAGGCCACCCACTGCGTAGGCACCGGACTTTGTCATTGTGCCGTCGGGGTTGAAAATGGGAGAACTCGGATGGCCTTCGGAGTTGATTGCCGACCAGAAGTTACCGGAACTCTGCTGATTTGAAGTACTGGGAATATGGTAGAATTCACTGTTCAGGCTGAGATTCTCCGATAATTTGAGCCACGGGCGGAGATTGGCCGACATCTTGGCGCGGAGGTTTATGGTGTGGTACTTGTCCGTGCTTAGATTGAACAGGCCGTCGTACTTGTAGAAACGGCCGGAAACATAGTAGCTGATATCCTTGTTCCCTCCGCTTACCGAAACGTTGTGTGTCTGGGCTGTGGTGAAATCCTTGTAGAGCCAGTCGTACCAGTCGGTATTGCCATAATAGACGTACTTTCCATCGGGGCCGATCTCAGTTGTGCGTTTGATTCCAGCGAGCTGCCGCTGGCGGAATTCCTCCAGCCATGCACGGGAGAAAGGCTGGCTCTTGTTTATGGTAGTTTGATACTTACCGGCAACGTTGTAGTAGCCTTCCGAGAACAGACTGGCATACACGAACCCGTCCGTTACCACATCCGGCACAGCGGTGGGTGTCATTATTGAAAAACCACCCGTATAGTTGATTTTAGGTTTTCCTTCACCTGTTGGGGTATTGGTGGTGATTAAAACCACACCATAAGGGGCCCGTGAACCGAACACAGCCGCTGATGCGGCGTCCTTAAGTACGGATACGCTTTCGATGTCGTTAGGGTTCAGCGTAGATGGGTCTCCTTCAACTCCGTCGATGAGGATGAGGGCAGAACCGCCAGCTCCTACCGAAGTGGTACCTCTAATATTATAATCAGCACTGCGGCCGGGCTTTCCGTCCACCAGTTCAATGTTCAGGTTAGGCACTACGCCCTGCAGCATCTGTGTGGCGTTTGCCACAGGACGACCCGCGAATACCTGGGCACTCACTTGATCCACGGCACCGGTGAGATTTTCCTTCTTGACGCTGCCGTAACCCACCACAACAACTTCATCAAGGAATTCAGTGGAAACATCCAATACAATCCTGATATTTTGAATATCATTTGAGGCGACAAATGAATACTCCTTAAAACCAATTGAGCTGGCTACGAGAGTAGATCCGCGGGGTGCAATGATAGAAAATTCTCCATCTAGGCCTGTTACAGTACCACGTGTTGTACCCATAACCATAACAGATGCACCTATAACGGGCTCACCTGATCCAGACTCAACAACAGTGCCTTTAACTGTAACTGTCTTCTGAGCCCATGCAGCTGGTCCTGTTAGAATCAGCAAGGAGACCAGGAAGAGTATTATGCGTTTTTGTGTCATAATATTTGGGTTGTTTTAAACTCATCTTTTATAGCGGTGTGTGCGCACACACCACAAATGTAGAAATTATTTTTCTTTCTACAAAGAGTTTTGGGGTTTTTTGTTATCTTTGTGTGCGCACACACTGACGTTTTTTGTTCACTTTGTGAAACGCTGCGAAACCTTAGATACCTTATATTTTAATATATATGAAGAAATTTCTGAACCTCTGCATTATCATTGCACTCGCCTACGCCTGCTGTGGCAAGGGAAACAGCCTTGAAGAAAAAGTTGAGAACACACTCTCACAACTTACGCTTGAAGAGAAAGTGGCGCTCACACATGCCCAGTCCAAGTTCAGCAGCGGCGGTGTCCCCCGCCTTGGCATTCCAGAACTCTGGCATACAGACGGGCCTCACGGAATCAGGCCTGAAGTCCTTTGGGACGAGTGGGTCCAGGCAAAATGGACCAATGACTCCTGCACGGCATTTCCCTGCCTTGAGAATCTGGCCGCAACCTGGGACAGGGAACTCAGCGCCCTTTACGGCAAGAGCATTGGAGAAGAAGCACGCTATAGGAAAAAGGATGTCCTGCTGGGCCCGGGAGTTAATATAGGACGAACCCCGCTAAATGGTCGGACCTTTGAATATATGGGAGAGGATCCGTTTTTGGCTTCTGAAATGGTTGTACCATATATTAAAGGTGTACAAAGCAATGGCGTTGCTGCCTGCGTCAAGCACTTTGCCGTTAATAACCAGGAAGTGAGGCGCACCGGCACCAGTTCAAATGTAGACGACCGCACAATGTACGAGATTTATCTCCCGGCCTTCAAGGCTGCAGTACAGGAAGGCGGTGCCTGGGCCATCATGGGGTCATACAACCTGTGGAACAACCAGTTCAACTGCCACAATGAGCGCCTCCTCAAGGACATTCTCAAGGGAGAATGGGGATTTGACGGTATTGTGGTCAGCGACTGGGGAGGATGCAGGGATGATGACGAAGCCGCCGCCAACGGCCTGGACATAGAGATGGGAACATGGGTAGACCCTGATTTGGAGGTTGAAGGAGCATCAAACCTCTATAACCTGTACCATCTGGCCAACCCCTATCTTGAAAGGCTGCGTGACGGACGTGCAAGCATGGAAGACCTGGACGACAAGGCGCGCCGCGTACTCAGGACAATTTACCGCACCTCTATGAGCGACAAAAAGCATTTTGGTAGCTTTTGTTCTCCCGAGCATTTTGCCGCCGGACGCAAGATTGCGGCCGATGGAATAGTGCTCCTGAAAAATGACGGGGCCCTCCCCCTCAGCATCCCTCAAGGCGGACGTATCCTGCTTGTTGGAGAGAACGCATATAAGATGATGACGGTTGGCGGAGGCAGCTCCAGCCTCAAGACCAAGCACGAGATAATACCCCTGGATGCCCTTCGCGAGGCTTTTGCAGGAAAGGCCGATGTAATTTGGGAAAGAGGCTACGTAGGTGACACCACCACGGATTACAACCTGGTTGTCACGGGACAGGACCTCTCTGAAAGCCGTTCCCCGGAGCAGCTTCTTGCCGATGCACTAGCTGCAGCAAAGGATGCGGACCAGGTTATTTTCATAGGAGGACTCAACAAGAGCAAGAATCAGGATAAAGAAGGGACCGACCGTCTGGACATTGTCCTCCCCTACGGTCAGGACGCACTCATCGAAGCCCTTGCCGAGGTCTGCCCGAACCTTGTCGTTGTAAACATCTCAGGCTCCCCCGTAGCAATGCCCTGGGCATCAAAGGTAAATGCCATAGTACAGTCCTGGTACGGCGGATCTGAAAGCGGACACGCCCTTGCCGATGTCCTCACCGGCGCCGTTAACCCCTCCGGAAAACTGCCCTTCACCATGCCGTTTGCCCTTTCCGACGGCCCTCTCAAGAATCAGCGTCAGTATCCCGGAATCAAGGAGGAGGGAAAACAGTGGTGGCAGGAGTACTACGACGAAGGAGTTTTTGTGGGTTACCGCTGGTACTCCTCAAAGGGTATTCCCGTACAGTATCCATTTGGCTATGGCCTGAGCTACACCACCTTTGAGCTTAGCGGCGCCAAGCTGTCAGCTTCTTCTATTAAGGCCGGGAAGGAGGTTTCTGCCACCATAATGGTAAAGAACACCGGTTCTGTTGCCGGCGCAGAAGTTATCCAGCTTTATGTAAACGATGAAGATGCATCCGTAGAGCGCCCGGCATGTGAATTGAAGGGATTTCAGAAGGTATTTCTGGAACCTGGTGCATCGGCCAAAATCTCTTTCAAGATTAAGCCGGAGCACCTTAGTTTCTTTGATGCCGATGCCCATTCCTGGAAGCTTGAGCCCGGAGATTTCCACATTCTCATCGGCACATCTTCCGAGAACCTGCCATTTGATTTACCGCTGAAAGTAAGATAACATGAAACAACTCATCATCTCCGGCATTATTCTCCTTGTTGCCGCAGCCTGCACGGAAAAGAGCTCGTGGTCCCCGGCCGGAGACCGCATAAGGACCAGATGGGCAGAAGAAGTTTCTCCCTCAAACGCCCATCCGGAATACCCAAGGCCGCAGATGATAAGGAAGGACTGGAAAAGCCTTAACGGCCTGTGGAATTATGCGATAACCGCAGTAGACGCTACTCAGCCTGAAGTCCCGGACGGGGAAATCCTGGTTCCGTTCTGCGCAGAGTCTTCCTTGTCTGGAGTCGGCCGCACCGTAGGCGCCGACAGCGTCCTGTGGTACAGGCGCCGCTTCAAGGTTCCGGGAGCGTGGAAAGAACGCGTCCTGCTGCACTTTGATGCCGTGGACTGGAAGAGCGAGATCTGGCTGAACGGGCAGTACATTGGCATCCATACCGGCGGATACACCGCTTTTGTCTTTGATATAACGGATGCCCTGGTCAAAGGCCCTCAGGACCTTGTGGTGAAGGTATGGGATGGCACCAACAATGATGAGCAGCCCCGCGGCAAACAGGTTTCCCGGCCCGGAGGCATCTGGTACACGCCAGTTACCGGTATATGGCAAAGCGTATGGCTTGAGCCGGTATCGGCCACTTACATCCGGGACTACAACTGCGTCACGGATATTCAGAAGGGCTCTGTGTCAATTCTTACGGAGGTTTCCGGAAAGGCCGATGAAGTGCGCATTTCTGTCTTTGAAGGAGGAGAAGGATGGGACGTTGAGAAAGGAAAGAGAGGGGCAAAGGTGGCATCGGCCAAAGGAATACCTGGAGAGGTCATTTCCGTCACTATTCCTGATGCAAAACTTTGGTCTCCCGACCATCCGTACCTTTATGCGATAGAGATTGAGGCGGTTTCTGGAGGAAAGGTTGTAGACAAGGTTAAAGGCTATACTGCTTTACGATGCTGCAGCGAGGTGACAGACTCCACTGGCTATAAACGCCTGGCACTTAACGGGGAAGTGGTTTTTCAGTACGGCCCGCTGGACCAGGGATGGTGGCCGGACGGTCTCTATACCGCCCCCACCGACGAGGCCCTTGCTTTTGACATTGTCAAGACAAAGGAATGGGGATACAACTTTATCCGCAAACACATCAAGGTTGAGCCAGCCCGCTGGTACTATCACTGTGACCGCCTTGGGATGATGGTGTGGCAGGATATGCCTTCGGTGGCCGGAAACGTGGATGTGTTCAAGAATGACGGCATTTATGACCCCCAATGGGGGCGCAAAGCATATGGGACTGGCTGGGATTACCCGCTTTCTGAAAGTGCCAGGGCCAATTATTATAAGGAATGGGGTGAGATTATCGGCCAGCTTAAAAAGTTTCCTTGCATTGTGGTGTGGGTTCCTTTCAACGAAGGCTGGGGACAGTTTGACACAGAGGCCGTTGTGGATTTCACGCGTGCCCAGGATCCTACCCGCCTTATCAACTCTGCATCCGGCGGAAACCATCGCTACTGCGGCGACATTCTGGACAGTCACAGCTATCCACGTCCCCAGATGCTGCTTAGAAGCGACGGCCGGCAGATTGACGTAGTGGGGGAATACGGTGGCATAGGATACGCCGTAGAGGGCCACACCTGGAACAAGGAAGGCAACTGGGGCTATAAGGGCCTGTGCGAGAACGGTGATGCCGTCCTTGAAAAATACAGGCATTATGCCCTTGACTACCTTCTTCCCAGCATTCCTGAAGGCATTGCCGGTGCCGTTTATACCCAGACAACGGATGTTGAAGCAGAGGTCAACGGCATAATGACCTATGACCGGGAAGTTGTCAAGGTAAACGAGAAAGCCCTACGTGAGATTAACCTGAAGATGCAATAGTTTTTTTGCGTATCTTTGCATACGTGAAACACTCCATTGCAATACACAGCCTTCAGGAGCTGCCGGCAGCGGCAGAACTATTCCTTTCAGAGATTGGTAACAACCGGCTCATTGCGTTCTACGCGCCAATGGGGGCCGGAAAAACCACTTTTACCACGGCAATCTGCCATGCCCTTGGCGTGAGGGAAGACGCCGTGAGTTCCCCCACTTTTGCAATTCTGAATGAATACCGCGCGGCAAGCGGTGAGCCCGTATTTCACTTTGACTTTTACAGGATAAACCGCCTCACAGAGGCCCTGGACCTTGGCCTATATGATTACCTGGACAGCGGCTGCCTGTGTCTTATGGAGTGGCCGGAGAATATTGAGGAGCTTCTGCCGGAAGAAACTCTGAAAGTGCATATTACCGTGCAGCCGGATGGATCAAGGCTGGTAACCTGGGAGGACTAGAGCATGATTACCCATCCCAACGTCAAAATCAATCTGGGACTGAACGTGCTCAGAAAGCGCCCTGACGGCTATCATGACCTCCAGACGCTGTTTGTCCCTTACTTCGGGCTCACTGACACCCTTGAAATAATTACCGGAGACGACTACAGCCGCACAATTGCGGGGCTGCAGGCAAAGTACGGCAATCTTGCCCAGGCCATTTCCCCGGACGGGAAGCTCATGATAACCGTCGCACGGAAGGAAGGCGTGGACTGGGATCCCCTGAAGGACCTTACCGCAAAGGCATATATGATGCTCTCCGATGATCACAAGCTTCCGCCCATGAAAATCTTCCTTGAGAAGACAAACCCGGTGGGTGCGGGCCTTGGAGGGGGGTCGGCCGATGCCGCCTTTGCCCTCAGGATGATATCGGAACTGGCGGAACTGGGGCTTACTGATGAGGCACTTGCAGGTTATGCCGCGCGCCTTGGCAGCGACTGCGCCTTCTTCATCTATAACAGGCCCATGATGGGTTCCGGACGCGGGGAAATCCTGGAGCCGTTCCCGCTGGACCTTGGGGACCTCAGGCTGGAGGTGGTGATTCCGGAAGGAATCTCGGTTTCCACGGCCGATGCCTACCGCGGAATTGTCCCCCGCATCCCGGCAAAGCCGCTGGCGGAAGTCCTGCGTCAGGACCCCTCCACATGGAAGGATGAGCTCAGGAACGATTTTGAGGAAACTGTGTTTGCAAAATACCCCAAACTTGCAGCGATCAAGGCGGAACTCTATGAAAAAGGGGCGTTGTATTGCGCGATGAGCGGCAGCGGTTCGTCCCTATATACGCTTTTTCGTCCCTAATCCGTTGAAACGTAAAAACTTTTTTTGTGATTCTTGCTTTTAAGCCCGCAACTGGCGACATTGTACGCCAAAAAGTTGTGAGCCATGAGGAGAATCGTCTTTGTGCTGGCGGCCGCAGCCGCCCTTTTATCCTGTACTAGAATACCTCTTATAGACACTATGCCCCGGTGGTACAGCCCGGGGCCGCGGTCGCACGGGGGCGGCTATGCGGCGCGCCAGGATTCATCGGCCCGGAATACGCCTGCCGGGAAGGGCGTGTACGTTGCCGCCCTGCGTTTTCCGGAATGGGCTTCCTGGAGGGACGGGGACTTCCGCGGCGCTGAGGCCGTGCTTTTCAGGGACAGCGTGGAGATAGCGCACTGCCCCATGGGAGCGCTTCCGGACCCGGACCGCATGCGTATAATTGACGGGCATCTCTGGACAGACATCGCCGCAAACGGAGAGACATCCGTCTTTTGCGACGGCCATCACAGACTCACAATCCCCGACGAGGAACTTCTTAAGGGCTTTCTCATAGAAAACGACACAATCCTTACCCTGGGGCAGCGTCCCGGGGGCCGCGGCCTTTGCTACAGGGTGAACGGGGAGGAGATGTTCTCGGCCCGCGCGGGGACGGTTTTCGGACGGCTTGAAAGGGACTCCAGCGGCACCCACTTCGCATATGGCATCACCATCAGGAAAGGAGACGCCGTCACCACGGAATACCATATAATGAACGGGGCCGATGAAATGGCCACGGTAACGCCAAACAAGGGCGGCGCAATCTATGACATCCGTGTGCGTGACGGCACTGTGTACCGAAGCGAGCGCCGCGGGGAGAGTCCGTCCAGCCTTTGCCTTGTGATTGGAGAGAGTTATCACTCTATGGACGTTGGCTCCGCAGAGGAAATCCACCAGTGCAAACTGCTTGACTGCGAAGGGGAAATGATGATTAAGGGCTATTCCATAATGGGGAGCCTGATACGGCACTGGATACGCTCCAGGGACGGACTCCGGTATCAGGTGATAAGTTCAATGGGAGTTCCGGACATATATCTGGATTCCGGCAAACTGGCCCATCTTATCACCAATCGGGACGGCAGGGTGACAAAGGTGGTCAAAGGGGATGAGACAATATCGGCCCCGGAAGACAGCCTTTACCTCAGGATCCGGAGCTCTTCCTGTGCCGATTTCCGTGGCGGGACCTTTGCCGCCGCCCTCTCAGACACCTCCGGCCGGAAGCACCGGCTGTTTCTGGACGGCCGCCTGGTGCCTCTTGAATTCAATGGTTATTTCACCTCCTTAAAGATTATTCAGTAATGCTTGTCAATATTTATTCCGCAAAGATTATCGGCATAAAGGCCGTGCCCGTTAACGTTGAGATCAATATCACCCTGGGCGTTGGGATACACCTTGTGGGCCTTGCCGATGCCGCCGTGAAGGAGAGCCTTCTGCGCACCGTGACGGCCCTCCAGGCGCTGGGCTACCATGTGCCTGGCAAGAAAATAGTCATCAATCTGGCACCCGCCGATATGCACAAGCAGGGCAGCGGCTACGACATCCCCATAGCGCTGGGGATAGTTGCGGCGTCCGGGCAGCGGGATATGCCTCTTCTTGGGAAATACCTCATTATGGGAGAGCTTGGCCTTGACGGCAGCGTGAGGTATGTGAGCGGGTCCCTTCCCATGGTGGAACTTGCCATGGAGATGGGGTTCCGGGGATGTATCCTGCCTGAAGCAGCTGCCCTGGAGGCGGTGGACTACACCGGAACGGAGATTTACGGGGTGAAAACGCTGGAGGATGTACTCAGAATACTTGAAGGTGGGGCGGCCCAGGACCTTCTCATTTGGAATACGGAAGCATACCGGGAGGCGCGGGAGATGGCCATGAATCCGGCCCGTAGGTATATGGATTTCTCAGAGATAATTGGCCAGGATGCGGCACGCCGGGGCGTTGAGGTGGCTGCCGCAGGTCAACACAATGTACTTCTTGTTGGTGCCCCTGGAAGTGGAAAAACATCTCTGGCTAAGGCCATGGCAGGGATTCTGCCCCCCATGAGCCTGGAGGAAAGCGCGACTACTTCAAAGATCTACTCTGTGGCAGGCACATCTTCCGGAGGTTTCGGGCTCCTGAGGTCAAGGCCGTTCAGGGCGCCTCATATATCGGCCTCAAAGGCGGCGCTCCTTGGCGGCGGCAGCGGAGACAACATCCTTCCCGGAGAGGTGTCATTGGCCACGGGTGGCATCCTCTTTCTTGATGAATTTTGCGAGGCTCCAAAGTCCATCCTGGAGGCCCTGCGCGGGCCACTGGAAGACCGCAAAGTGTGCATTTCCCGCCTCAAGGCAAAGATTGAGTACCCGGCGTCGTTTATGCTTGTGGCGGCCTCCAATCCCTGCCCCTGCGGCTATTACGGGGAGGGAGACCGCTGCACCTGCACGCCAACGGTCCGTAATGCCTATCTCTCTAAGCTCAGCGGGCCGATTATGGATAGAATAGATATACAACTTTGGATGCATCCTGTTGAGACCCAGGCGCTTATAGCCGGAAAGAAAGCAGAACCGTCGGCCGCTGTGGCAGAACGGGTTGTGCGGGCCCGGGAAATCCAGATGAGGCGCTTCCAGGGGCTGGGCATATACGCCAATGCAGAGATGAGCGGGGCGCAGCTGGAGGTGTTTTGCCCTTTATCGGCCCAATGTAAGGACCTTCTGGAGAAAATCATTGACCGCCAGGGGCTCAGCGCCCGCGCTTACACCCGTATCATCAAGATTGCCCGCACAATTGCAGACCTTGCCGGCGTCCAGGACATCCTCCCGCAGCACCTAGCCGAAGCCGCCAGTTATCGTTTCCTTGACCGGCGGCATATAATGGGGTTGTAAAAATTATTTTGTTTATAGTACTATTTTTAGTATCTTTGCAATGAGTACGAAAGAAAAACTGATAGAAAGATTTAAAAGGATTCCCAGCGACTTCACGTTTGAAGAACTAATAAGCATTATGGGTCACTATGGGTTTTCATTGTTAAATAAAGGCGCCACTTCAGGATCAAGGGTTGCCTTCAAAAAAGGAGAGTTGTCTGTGATTATGCACAAACCACATCCCGGAAAGATTGTGGGAAAGAAGACACTTAGAAGTATTATTGACTTTTTTACAAAGAACGCTATATGGGAAAATTGAGTTATAAAGGGTATTCCGGAAGCGTAGAATACGATGAAAGCACAGACGAATTGGTTGGAAAGGTTCTGGGGCTTAATAAATCATTAATTCTTTATGAAGGACGGACAATCGATGATCTCAAAAAGGATTTTATAGACGCTGTGGATGACTACCTGGAAGGCTGCCGCGCAAACGGGATTGAACCGGAAAAACCATACAGCGGAAAGATTGTTCTGCGAATGTCTTCCGGACTTCATTCTTTAGCAGCAGAAAAGGCCAATTCCAAAGGAATCAGCCTTAACGAATTCATCAATCGGGCCATACGGGCCGCTGTACTATAGATTGTCCAGCACAAACTGGAGGTGGATATTGTAATTCTTCTTGATGAGGGCAACGGCTTCGTGGAAGGTCATACGTTCATCTCCGTTGATAATCTGGCCGCCGTTCATTGAGGCGTCTTCGGCCGGATTCCACATCTTGAAATTGAGTTTGGCGCTCTCCGTAAGGAGGGCCTCGCACTCATCAATGTAATCCGGGATGGTCTGGAGCTGAGGGAGAAGTTCACGGATACGGTCCCTTGTCTTTTGAAGGAATGCCGGGTCCTGGAACAGGCGGTCGTACCAGATGGCATGGCGGTTGATGAGGCGTCTGTCTCCACCTGTAGTGTCAAAGGTAAGCACTCCCCAGTCAAAGTCCCAGCAGGGGCCGGCAGTGAGTTTTCCGTTCTTGTCCTTGTGCATGAAAACGCTTCCGGGGTTACCCAGTTCATGGTTTGTCATCACCTCAAAAACAATCCAGTAATCTATGAATGAATCCACGTCCAGATACTTTGCATAGCCGTTTACAGGGTCTTTGAAGTTGGATCCGTAAATGACATTTGAGACCTCTGCGATATAGTTTTTGATGTAGGTTTTCTTTTCCTGGGTGAGTTCCGTGGGCTCATCCGGATCCGGATGCTTGACAGCGAACGGAATGTTGTGGTCCTTCCACTGGAAGGTGTTGTCATAGTGGAAGTCCAGCTCAAGGAGGTAGCCGTCCTTCTTGTCAATGTTCACGCGGTCTCCGTCCACCCTCACCTGCTCAATGAGAAGGTAGTTCCCCACATGCTTGCCGTTAAGGACAAGCTCCACGGTCTGGCTTCTGGGAGTCCAGGCAAGACGCGTCATGGAGGACACCTTCATGGCCACCATGTTTCGCATCATGGTGCGGTCCATGAAGTTTGCAAGAAGCACCCAGCGCTTGTGCTCAGGGAATCCAAAAACGGATGCCTTTTCCTCCAGTTTCACAAGATAGGGCTTCTTGGGCCACTCCCAAGTGGTGTTTCCGCGGCCGCGGATGCTACAGTCTACGTCCGTGATGCTCTCTACTGCGTTTTGGTTACATATGGAGAATTTGGCCGATACATACTGTTCCTTGGACGTAATTGCTGCTCCGCCCTGAGTGTCCACAAACACCACAGGAAGGCCTGTGTGGACCATCCCGGGCCTTGGCTGGGGCGGATCTTCACCCTTTACCATAAAGGATTTGGACCCAAAGAAGGAATCCTCGCCTGTCTGGATGTATATTTTTGCCGATACTGCAAATCCCCTGTCAGAGACATCACTGCGAAGAACGGCCACATAACTTCCCGGGGTCCCATCGGCCTGAAAAGAATCCAGATGGAAGAGCGTGGGCGGATTGCCGTCCGTGCCCTTTAGCTGCACCTTTTCAAACTTGTAGTCAGGATCCTCTACGGTGAAACGAAGGGAAGCACTGCCGCCCGGCTCCATAACAATAGGGTCGTCAAGGATGGCAATGGACCTGAGTTGAGGCCCCTGTGGCTGCGGCTTTTCCTCCTGAGGTATATCTGGCACAGGCGCTTTGGCGCAGGCAAATGCCAGCACCAGCGCGGCCACATATGCGAGAAAACGTTTCATCAGAAATGCTAAGTTAGTTTTTTTATTCCTGTTTATCAAATTGCCCGCTCCAGAGAATTGGCCCGTGGAGATAAGTAACTGACGATGAGGCCGATACGCAAACAAGGGTGCACCAAAAAGCGCACCCTTATTTTATTAACTAATTGATAATCAAATATTAGGAAACAACAAAGGTAACCACAAAGGACTTTGTTGCTCCGCGTGGTTACTAAGGAGTCCAGATGATGAAGTACCCTGCAACAGATCCATCGCTATTGAGGAAATTCAACTTTGCAATATGATTCCCTTCTCCCGTTCTGATGTCCAGGAATATTTCTGTGGAGGTAAATGTCTGACACCCAAACTTAATGTTGTTGGCTTCATATGATTTTCCGTCCATAGTCTTCAATGCACTAGGATCCTCATTGCTCGTTGCCTGGGCTATTATAGCTTCAACAACGCTGGCGTCAAGTGTGACCGGAGACCCACCTAATGAAATATCATAAATACGTCCGTACCTGTCTCCGGAAGCATTATTTCTAAAGCCAAACTCTGCGCCATAACCCTGTCCGATGGGTTCAATTGAATAACTGTAAGCAGGTGTGGCTCCACCGGCTTTTGCCTGGGTGATGGTCACATCGTAATATGTGGGATCAACACTGGCCTCAGTGCTTACGCGAACCACATAAACTTTTGTATTCTCGGTATCGGAATTAGCGGCAAAGTTCACGGTAATGGCGGAAGCACCGGTACCGGAAGAAGCACTAAGGGTAGCCGTGCCGCTGGTTACACTTGCAGTCCAAGCGACATTACCGGTCACATTAATGGTGGCAGATGTTGCCGAAGCAAGGGCGTCGATAGCCGCTGATGCAACACCGAATGTGGGCACATTGGCCGGCTGGACAATGCGGAGAGTGTAATCCTTGGTTGCGCCATAGTTGGTCTCGGCCCTGAAAACGAAGTCAAGGTTACGGGGCACTGAGCCGGGGTTGGCAGACAGGAAAATGTCAAATGCAACGGGGCCCTTCGCTGCAGAGCAGCCGTCGGGAGCACTAATAACATTTACATCCTCGATATCGGCGGATTTACCTTGATCATAGTATGCAATAGGATGAGACGCTCCGTAAAGACCGGAATCCAGCGTACAGACATCGAGATCCCCGCTATGGGCATATGTACAGGCCACGCCGACAATACCATTGATATAGAAATGAGATGTTGCATCATTCCACTCTATCACCTGACCCACGCCAAGCTGCTCAATGTCAACGGTGTGACTCTTCTCCAGGACGTCAGCAGCAGTAGAAACGGTGAACTGGCGGTGGATTGTGGATGCCGATGTGTTTTCTGCCACACTTACGGTAACGGTAGCATTGCCGGATCCGCTTGAAGGAGCAAATGTGAGTCCGGCATCTCCGGAAATTGTCCAGTCTACCGTTGAAGTAATATTCAGCGTGACATCCTTTGCGGGGGACATAATACGGTAAGATGTCTTATTAACCCTGAGCTTAGGAGAATTCTGACCGTACTGATAGAAGTTGGCTACGATAGGAGTTCCCGTTGCAGGAATAATAGTAACCTCATAGCGACGGACCTTATTGGTGGTGTTATCACCATAGTTCCTGAGCCAGATGAGGTTGCTGGCGCTAGATCCGCCTTCAAAGTAAACATTTCCTGAATAACCAGAAAGAGTAGCCTCATTGGAGATTCCCTTTTCTTCCACAACCTTTACTTCATCCTCATACATGGCAAAGTCGGCAGTGTATGCAAGAGCTCCAGGGTTTTTCACTCTGATAGCAAACTGAGCAGTGTGATTCCAATCACGAATAACGCCTTCTTCCTTGATAGCAGAATCGTCAGCAAAAACAAACTCTGAAGAAGTGAGACTCGATGAAAGAACGCCGATGTACTTGACAGTGCTGCGCTCAATGTTAAGAGGGCGGGTAGCATCAAGAGTCACATTAGGGAGCCCATCCCTGTGAAGGATGATGAGAAAACCCTTGGTAAGGTTTGCAGGAAGTACGGAAATATAGTAGTCCTTATCCGTGGCGAAAAAGCCGCCACCAGGAGCATTGCAGTCGACAAAAGCGCCACTGTAACCGGCCACATCCAGAGATGTTCCGGCAAGGGTGGCGGTGAAATCACCTGCTATAGGGACATTATCCTTCCCGCCGTTATTGGTTGCGATGGTAACGCCGGTGATGTTGTCCTCGCCAACGCGGAACCTGATGAGGGAAGCAACATTGCAGAATGCAAGAGGCGTTGTGCTCACAGCGTTGTTAGTGCGGGCAATCAGGGGGCAGTAATCGGGATTGACACCATCCGCAACGGCAGTCTGATTCAGGGGAATGCTTCCGGAGAAAATTCCGTGAGCCGACAGATTGGCAACACTTGCAGGATAAACGGCGGTAACTGTACTGCCGTCTATGGTGGCGGTAAATGTTCCTTCATCTCCATCTTGGGCAGAATTGGCAACAGTCTGGTTAGTAACACCGTCATAAATCTTAATATTGTCTCCATTGTACCAACGGAAAACACGGTGAGTAGCATCTACCTCATCAAGATAAGTCTTGGTAAGGCCATCATTTGACGCAACAAATTTTACCGTGTGAACTACTCCGGCAGGAATAGAATCTTCCTTAGCCGCTTCTTTCTGACAGGCGATAAAGGCAAAAATTGCAATGGGCAATAATCCTAAAATGTACTTTTTCATAATCTTTCCTCCTACTTTATTACCAAACATACGTTTCCTCCGCCATTACCTCCATTCCATTGTCGAACGGCAAAAGAGCCGCGGCAGGTATTACCTGAGAGCCGCCTTGGAGAACAGCTTCCCGGCTGTCCAACGATACCACTTGAGCCAGTGGTAACTGATACTGTTGTTTCATTTGTTATAGTGTTTATTACGTTTGTTTCCATAAAAAACCTCCTCTATTACCAGGTATATGTTTCTTCTGTCATTTGCTCTACCCCATTGTCGTATGAAGGAGGCGAAACCAAGGCCCCTAATGGAATTACAGGGCTTCCACCGTCCAATACCGGATCGCGATGTTCCAGGGATATCACCTCCGTGAGGGGTGATTCATAATTTTTTCTCATAATATTGTTTTTCTAGTGTTATTATCTAACTGAAATCCAGTTGAGCGCTATTGTGGCGCCGGAGTTGCCGGTGAGGCGGATAGTGCTCTCTCCGGCGGGGAAATCCAAATTGAAATAGTTGGTCACCCACTCTTTACTGGAAGATGGGATTTTCTTGGCGGCCACATCCGTACCGTTGAGGGATATGGCAAGGGACGTCTCACGGTACGTGTAGTACCTGAGATAAACCTTGTAATTGCCGGCGGTGGGGAGGTTCACCTTGTATTCCACCCAGCTGTCTTTAGGGAGTTCGGAAATCTCCAGGATTCCGCCGTTACTGTCTGTGCAGGGAGCAAGATGCACCCTGTATGAAGCCGAGGAGTACTGCTCTGCGGGAATAATTTCCCTTGAACCATAAACCACGGAAGTGTCGTATGTAGAAAGGTTCACGAAAACCTTTCCAAGCGTTGTGAGTTCAAAAGGTTCCTTTGAAGTGAGAAGGTTGTTGTGCCACTTGGTGTTGAAACTGCCGCGAGGCATAAACCAGGCATATCTGAATACGTTTTCGTGAGCCTCAAGCATGTTGATGGTTTCACACATGTACCTGAGCTGATCGGCCTCGGAAATATTGTTGGAATTGCCGTTACAGAACTCGGTAAGCCACACCGGCTTCCCGTATTTTGCAAACATGTCAATAAAATCCTTTACGCTGGAAGCCGACGGCATGTAGCAGTGGAGGGCAATGCCGTCCATTTGGTCAAGAGAGACCCCGGGCTGGGCAAGGAATTCGTCCATCCACTTGATGGGATCGTGGTAGCCGGAAAGCGTACCATAATTGAGGGCTGGAGAGATGAGTTTCATGCCCAGCTCATTTGCCAAAGCAACTACATCCGGCCAAAGAGCAGCGGCCTGTGCGGGAGTCATATTGGCCTGGTCCTTAAGATTAGGCTCATTGAAAGCAAGGATATACAGTGCCTCTGGGTGAGCCTTTTTCCAAGCCCTGATGTTCTCGGGATTATAATTACCATTCCAAATCATAGGACACCAGTCCATTTGATACTTCCCGAACAAAGACTGGGTGTCTTCTGCTGGGACATTACTTGACCAGTCGTAGGACCAGGAAACCGCATCGCCCAAAAGTGGGATATCCGTCTCTGACAAAGATCCGAAGTTAAAGCTCACGCCACGTTTTGCGCTCCTGTCCTGGCGAAGTGTATAACTCACCCCGCCCTCCGGGTCAAAACTGTCCAATTCATGAGGAGAAACGCCCTGGCAGGCCGGGACTAACGTAAGTGCGGCCAGAAGAATAAATATCTTTCTCATTGCTGATATACTCTGACGTAATCTATGTACATTCTTGCTGGACCATTGGCCAGGGCCGTGATTCCGGCGGCGTCCCAGATGCCTGTAAAATTGCCGCCTATTGCAAGGTCATATACAATGAAAAAATCGTGATGGAAGTATCGGCCTGTAGCCCACTCATCCTCTGTTTCTGTAAGTCCCATCTCAAAATAAGGCTTTACCGAAGGGTTTTTGTCCAGATCCAGATACATTGAGAGTTTTTCCTCATCCCAGATGAGTGTGAACAGGTGGAACTCCCCGTCCTGAATGCTGTAAGGTGCATTCGAAGACTTTGCGTAATTGGGATAGCCTCCATTCTTGTAGAACCCCCAGTGACAGGCTCCATTGAAGAAGGTTTCCTGTGTGCCGGCTTTGATTCCGGCCGAATTTCCCATTTCAAGGATATCAATCTCTCCGCATTTGGGCCAGCCCACACTGGAGAAATCATTGCCCAGCATCCAGAAGGCGGGCCAAAGGCCGTTTGCCGTCTTGGGAAGGCGGATGGAGGACTCCACAATACCGTGCGTGAAGAAATGCTTCTTGGAGGTATTGAGCCTGCCGGAAGTAAACTGCTTCCCGCTGTAGGACTCCTGCTTTGCCGTCAGGACAAGGCAGCCATTCTCCACAGAAACATTCTCGGCACGATAAAATTGCAATTCATTGTTTCCGCCGCCATTGCCGTTTACCTCAATGTTCCAGTCGTCCGTACTCAAGGCCGATCCTTCAAACTCATCGGCCCAAACAAGGGTGTAGCCCTTGTGGTAGTCGGATGAGTTGTCCGGCTTTCCGTCATTGGAATTACTGTCACCGGCGTTATTTGCTGGTTTTTCCGACTCAGGTTTAAGGTAATAACTGTCGTCAATCTTCGCCGGCGTGCACTGGCACGCTACAGCCATAAACAACGCGGCAGAGAAGGCGGCGGAATACAATGAATTCATAATGCGTTAAGATTTACTTTTTGTAGAAGAAGGCTGCATCAAGGTTGAGGGCTGTACCCGCAGTGCCTCCGGAAAGGAAACAGAAGATATTGCTGTCGGCCACGCCTTCGGTAGAGAAGTCAATGCCGCTGTCATCCATGGAGAATTCATACTCATTCCATTCGTTGGCAACGAATTTTCCGTCATTGTTAATAGGCTTTGCGGCGGAGAGGTTATTTCCTTCTACCTCATAGTTGCCTTCGCCAAGTACGAAAGGATATATTTTATTATTCCAGGTAACATAGCATCCGTGAGGGACACCAGCAGCACCCTTATATGCGATGTGAAATACAAAGCCTTTCTCATTGAGCCCGGCTATCTTATCGTAATTGTCCATTCCGCTCTTAAGGTTGAATCCGGCACCGGACCAGCCTACGTTACCCACCGTAAGGGCAGTGTACTCGCCTGCTACACCATAGAAATTAAGACCTGTTGCTGTAGCGCCAGCATAGCAATTCCCATCAGACCAAATGTACAGGAACTTGTTCACATCATCCGGACGAATGTCGGCAACTACCTTATTCTTGATGATCTCGAACGTTTCAGCGTCCATGATAAGGGGATAATAGTTTGAACCCTTCAGGGAAGCGGGAGTCTTGTCCTCGTTGCCTCCGCCATTGTCGCCGGTGTTATCACCGGTGTTGTCACCTGTGTTCTCCTTGGGATCATCGTCAACAAGAGCGTTTCCACCTGAGGAAGCGGGCTTCTGGCATGAAACCAATACCATACCGGCTGCAACAAGCAGAGCGGCAAGAGTCATGAGTGTCTTTTTCATTTTGATTTTTGATTAAAAGGTTAATGATTATTTATGGTTTAGGATTAACTGTAATTGGGGTTCTGCTCCAGGGAACCAAGCTTAACCTCTTCCTGAGGGATGGGGAAAAGCTCGTGTTTGCCCTTGGTGAAATCGGCCATCTCGGCCTTTACCTCGGCCGATTCTGAAGCCTTGTAGGCGTCCATCACCTCTTTCACCACGCCCCAGCGGCAGAGGTCGAAGAAGCGGTGGCCTTCCATACCAAGTTCCACACGGCGCTCGTGGCGGATAGCCTTGCGGAGGTCGTCCAGGTTGTCTGAGTAGCCGTTATAGCCCGGGAATGCGGGAAGGATTGCAGCCCCCTGACGGGCGCGTGCACGTACATTCTCAAGCATGGTCTTGGCGGTAGTGGCATCATTGCGCTCAACTGCAACTTCTGCAATCATCAGATAAACGTCAGAGAGACGAATCTGTTGATTGTTGATGGCTCCGCGGGAGTCATGGTCAAGGTGCAGATACTGACCGGTTGTGGCATCCATGAGAGAGCGCTTCAGAGAATGATAGCGGTTGCCAAGATAAACCTGCTCTGCCTCATTGTCAATCTGAGCATCAGTGGGCACAAGGATGGTGGCCGCAAGGCGGGGATCTCCGGCCTCGAACTCGTTGTAGAGGCTCTGGGAGGGCCGATTAAAGCCCCAGCCGGCCTCGCCGAATGCAGGACCGCGGAAACGGGTGAGCCTTACGTCAAATGTGCCACGGCTGAAGCCGTTGCCTTCACCGTAGTCGGACATGCCGTCTTCCATATACTGGATTTCAAAAACGGACTCGGGACCGTTTTCTCCTTCAAGCGTGAAATTATCGGCATATTTGGGGCAGAGGGAATATTCTGCAGCCTGATCCTGGAGGAATTTCTTTCCCCAGTCTTCGGCCTTCTTGAAATAATCCGCTCCATCCTTGCCGTTATTGACATTCCACTGTGCAAAGTACAGGTTTGTCTTCAGGAGCATAGCCTGGGCGGCACCTTTTGTTGCACGGCCAAGGTCATCGGCCGAAAGTGCGCTCTTGTTTGGAAGAGCCTTTTCCGCAGCCTCAAGATCGGAAAAGATAAGCTCATAGATCTGCTCAACCGTAGAGCGGGGCTGAATCCAGTCTGCGCCGTCATAGATGGTTGATTCTACTTTGGGCACGCCACCAAACATTCTCACAAGGCGGAAATAGTAGTACGCCCTGAGGAAATGAGCCTCGCCAAGGCAGCGGTCCTTGAGCTCCTGGGTAAGATCTTCAGAAACGGCCATCTTCTCAACCTCTGCAATGGCCAGATTTGCGCGTGCAATACCCTGATACTGGGCCCTGTAGAACTGAAGGATAATGCCGTTGTTTGACACGACCTTGAAATTGTCAATGTCATATAGGTCCGGGCCGTCGTTCTTGTTCTGGCCGCCCTTGAGGGCATCGTCGGAGGCGATGTCACCAAAGTACCACTCCGGGAAATAGCCGTTCTGGTATTCCCACATAAGAGGGACATAAGCTGCGGTTACAACCTGGACGGCATTATCCGATGCCACAAAGTAGTCAGACACACGGTTCACCATGGGGCCGTCTTCTGTGAGCCATTTGTTGCAGGAAACGAGTGCAAGTGCTGCTGAAAGGATAACTATATACTTTTTCATAGCGTGCTCATTTTAGAAGTTAAGGTTCAGGCCCATCTGGACTGTGCGGGACTGGGGATAGTTACCATAATCTACGCCGCCGCCAACTTCGGGGTCATAACCGGTGTAGCCGGTGACGGTGAAAAGATTTGTACAGGATACGTAAACGCGGCAGCGGGATAGACCCACCTTGTTCACAATCTTTTCAGGGAGGGTGTAGCCCAGCTGGATGTTCTTGAGGCGGAGATAAGCACCGTCCTCAACAAGGCGGGAGTTATTATCCTTATTGTGGGATCCGCCGAAGGGATTAGGAATTACGCCGGTGGTGTGATCCGGAGTCCAGACGTTACGCATGGTTGCGGCAAGCTGGGAGCTGTTGCCTGTGCCCTCGGTGCGTTCGCGGAGAGCGTTGTATATCTTGTTTCCGGCTACGCCCTGGAAGAAGACCTGAAGGTCAAATCCCTTCCAGCCCGCAGAAGCGGTAAGGCCATAGGTAAGCCAGGGGAACGGATTTCCAAGGTTGGTAAGGTCATTATTGTCAATTCTGCCGTCACCATTCTGATCTTTGTACTTAGCGTCTCCAACGTTGTACTCATTTGATGCACCGGGAGCAAACAAATGTTCCGTAAGCTCCTGATCGGACTGGTAAATGCCAAGGTATTCATAACCCCAGAAGGTATAAAGGGGAAGACCCTCCGTGCTGATGGTACGGTCTCCGTAAACAGGGGAACCACCGTTAAGGGCGGTGAGCTGGTTCTTTATGAAGGAAACGTTTCCGTTCAGGCTGTAATCCCAGTCTCCAATGTGATTGCGGTGCTCAAGGGTGAGTTCAATACCGCTGTTACGGACGGTACCCACATTTGCCGTTGCGGCATAACGGTTACCAACGTGTGCGGGGGCGGTGACGCCAAGAAGCATGTCCTTGGTGTCACGGATGAAGAAGTCTACCGTGGCGGTGAGTTTGTTCTTCCACAGGCCAAGGTCTACACCGACGTTCATCTGCTCTGTAGCCTCCCACATGATATCCGAGTTCACAAGTGTGAGGATGGTTGCACCATGTGCAAGGTCCTGATTCTGTCCAAGGACGTAGTCCACGAAGGTGGGGCCGCTGTTGAACATGGTCTGGACAGAGGCGTTGTCGCCAATCTTGTCATTGCCGATACGTCCCCATCCGGCGCGGACCTTCAGGCCTTCAAGCCATTCGGGTTTGGGGAGCCAGGGCTCATTATCCACACGCCAGGCAGCCGCCACTGAAGGGAAGAAGCCCCAGACGTGGTTGGTGAACTTTGATGTACCATCGGCACGGAAGTTAACCGTGAGGAGGTAGCGGCTGTCAAAGTTGTAGTGGGCACGGGCCAGGAAAGACTGCCTGCGGTTGCGCGCTGCGCCGTCTCCTGCAGGATTGCGGTCTTCCGTGGTCTGGGAAAGATACCAGTTAGTCTCACGCGGGATGAGGATCTTTGCACCGCTTCCGCCGAGGCTTTCCATCTGGTATTCCTCAAGTGTGGTACCGGCCATAAGGTTCACGCTGTGCTTACCAAAGTCCTTCATCCAGGTTAGGGTGCTCTCGAAGATGAGGGTGCGGTAACGGGTCATGTTCTTTTCCAGGAAGTTCTTGTCCATCTTGTCGAACTGGGAGACAATGTATGCTTCCTTGAACAGACGGTGACGGACATTGCTGAGGTCCATGGAAATGTCATTGTGCCATACCAGGCCCTTGATGGGGGTGATGTCAACAAAGATGTCTCCTACCCAACGGTCACTCTTGTCCATGGGGTGGGAATAGTCCACCATGGCATAAGGATGGGTGACGTTCTTGAAGTTTGTGGGAGCTGCGAATTTGCCGCTGAGGTCATCTCCAAGATGGTTATGGGAGCCCTGGGGATAGGTCACGGGGTCCCAGGGAGACATTGAAAGGGCGGCGGACAGGATTGAAGCCTGGGCCGATGCATTATTGTTCATTGCCGTACGGCCGTAACCGTACATGAAGTTGAGGTTCTCACCAATCTTGAGCCATTTCTTCACATTGTAGGAAGAGTTGGCGCGGAGGGTGAGACGGGAATAATTGGAGCCGATGATAGTACCGTCCTGGTTGAACCAGCTGGCGCTTACGGACCACTGTCCCTGATTATTACCTCCGTTTACGGCAAGGTGATAGTTCTGAATGATGGCATTGCGGTTGAAAACAGCCTCCTGCCAGTCTGTATCAGTCTTTGAGTAGTCAAGGTTGGAAGGGTGATATTTTGAAGTATTACCAATCATCCTTGACCGGATCCAGGCGTCGCGGCCCTGCTCTTTGAGGGTTGAATAACCGCCGATATCTCCAATCTTTGAAAGGAAGATGGCGTATTCATCCGTAGTGAGGAGGTCAAGTTTGCGCCAGGGATTCTGGAAGCCGATATTAGCATCGAAAGAGATGGAAATCTGACCATCCGTGTTACCCTTGGTGGTGGTTACCAGGATAACGCCGTTAGCGCCTCGGGAGCCGTAGATGGCGGTGGCCGATGCATCCTTCAGGATTTCCGTAGAAGCAATGTCAGAAGGGCTGAGGAAGGAAATATCGTCTACAATAACACCGTCTACCACAAAGATAGGGGCGGAATTGTTAACGGTGCCGATACCACGGACACGGACCTCTGCGGCAGCACCGGGCTGGCCGGAGTTTGCGTTCACCGTAACACCGGCAGCCACGCCCTGGAGGGCCTGGTCTATACCTGATGCAGGAGTTTTCTTGAGCTGGTCACCCTTTACGGATGCCACAGAGCCCGTGAGGTCACTCTTTTTCATGACGCCGTAGCCGATAGCCACTACCTCGTCAAGCATGTAGGAGTCTGTCTCAAGGGCCACGTTGAGGGAGGAGCCGGAAACAACCACCTCTTTTTCTGCATAACCGATGCAGGAGAAAACAAGGGTCTGTCCGTTTGAAGCCTTGATGGAGAAATTACCGTCAAGGTCTGTCTCCACTCCGGTACCGGCGCCTTTCAGGATAACGGCTACACCCGGAAGAGGATATCCGTCCTGAGCGTCAGTAACTGTACCTGTCACTGTCCCTTGCGCAAATGCGCTTATTGCAAGGGCCATTGCGGCAAGGATGGTTAGTGCTTTTTTCATAGAAAATATTGGTTATTATATCCTACAAATATAGTCTTTTTTCTCAAAGTACCTCAAACTCAACGGGTTCACCCGAAGCGCTGTCGCCGGCAACCCACAGCTGGAAGCTGCCGGGCTCTACGCCGTACTTACCGTCAAGGCCGTAGAACGCGAGGCTGCTGACAGGAATGCCGATAGTTATGGTGCGGCTCTCCCCTGCGGCAAGGCTCACCCTTTCAAAAGCCTTCAGCTCCTTCACCGGACGGGCGATTGAGCCCACAAGGTCACGGACATACACCTGGGCCACCTCCGTGCCTTCGCGGCTGCCGGTGTTGGCAAGGGTGAAGGTTACGGAAATGGTATCATTGGCCTTATATTCCTCTTTGTCAAGGCCGATATTTGAATACGAGAATGTTGTGTAGCTGAGGCCGAATCCGAAGGGGAAGAGCGGATAGGCGCCGTAGTCAAGATAATAGGAAGTATTGCCCAGGGATGTCTGGCCGGCCTCCAGGGGAATGTCCTTCATGAGGAGCTCTCCGCTGTAGGGACGGCCTGTCATGTTGTGGTTGTAGTACATCGGGGCCTGGCCGACGGTGCGGAGGAAAGTAACGGGAGCCTTTCCGGAAGGATTCACGTCACCGGCAAGGAGGTTTGCAAGGGCAGGACCGCCCATTGTGCCGGGATGGAAGCTGTAGAGCATGGCGCTGCAGTTTTCAAGGTCACGCTCAATTGTGAGGGGGCGTCCGGCCATTACGGTTGCGACAACCGGCTTTCCGGTAGCCTTCAGGGCTTTCAGGAGCTCGCTCTGGGAGCCGATAAGATTAAGGTCGGCAAGGGAATGAGCCTCTCCGGAAAGGATGGCCTCCTCTCCAAGGAAGGCAAGGACGACATCGGCCCTTCTGGCTGCGGCAACGACATCGGAGAAATTATCTCTCTCCTGCCTGCTGTAAGCAAGGCCGGGAACATAGATGACCTTACCCGGGAAACGCTCCTCAAGAGCCTTCAGAGGGGTTACGGTGTGGGATTTCTCACCGTCAAAGGTCCAGGTGCCAAGCTGGTCGTGGGGAGCATCGGCCATAGGACCGGTGACAAGGATGCGGAGGCCGTCCTTAAGAGGCAGGACTCCGTCGTTCTTAAGGAGGATTGCGCTTTCCTCTGCGCTCTTATGGGCGGCTGCAAGGTGCTCAGGGGCATACTGCACAGCGGCACCTTCCTCTATATTAATATAAGGATGCTCAAAAAGACCCAGCTTTACCTTTACCCTGAGGACATCGCGGACGGCTGCGTCAATCTGTGACTCTTTCACCTCCCCGCGGCGAACCATTTCTTCAAGATGGCCGATAAAACCGTAGGTCATCATATCCATGTCAACGCCTGCGGCGACAGCTTTCTTCACAGCTTCCGGGCGGTCTGCTGCAAAGCCGTGATTAATCATCTCTCCCATGGAGTTCCAGTCTGTCACAACCAGACCGTCAAAGCCCCACTCTCCGCGGAGGATATCCTTTACAACGTACTTATTGCCGGTGGAAGGGATGCCGTCATTGTCATTGAAGGAAGTCATGAGGGTCATTGCACCCGCCTTTACAGCTGCCTCAAACGGAGGGAGGTAGACGTTACGGAGAAGATGCTCCGGGATAAGGGTGCTATTGTAGTCACGCCCTCCTTCGGCAGCGCCGTAACCTACAAAATGCTTGATGCAGGCGGCCATGGAAGTGGAGTCTGCCGTACGCCCCTGATAACCGTAAACCATGGCCTCAGCCATACGGGCGTCAAGGTAAGGATCTTCGCCGCTACCCTCTGCAATGCGGCCCCAGCGGGGATCACGGGCAATGTCAAGCATGGGGGAGAATGTCCAGCGAACACCCTGGGCGGTTGCCTCAAGGGCTGCTACGCGCGCGCCTTCCTCTACTAACTGAGGGTCGAAGGTTGCCGCAAGACCAAGCGGAATGGGGAAGATAGTATGAAAGCCATGGATGACATCGCGGGCAACAAGAAGCGGGATTCCAAGCCTGGACTCCTCAACTGCAAGCCTCTGGTACTCATTCACCTTGACGGGATCAACCTCGTTAAGGATGGAACCAACCTGACCGTCACGGATTGCTCCGGCATAATTACTTACCTCTCCGCCAACGGAAATCTGATTCATCTGGCCGATTTTCTCTGAGAGAGTCATCTGCCTTAGGATATTTTCCACCCTTGTGTCTACATCACTTTTACGCTGACCGCATGAAACGACAGCTGCGATGATGGCGATAAGTAAAACAAGTCTTGAGGTTTTCATTCCGCGCGTTATTAATTAAAGCTTTCACCGCAAATTTACCGGAAATGAAATATATAGATTTCGCTTGTAGTTTTAAAGTAGCAGATATGGAAAATTAAAGCGCTTTATATCAAGCGCTTAAGTTTTTTCAAAGTATGTAAAAAAGTAGTGAAGTTAAAGCTTATCGGCGAGCTCTTTTACCCTCTTTTCAAAGCCGTCTCGGTCCTGAAGGGCACTGTTTTTTACGCTCACCTTGTAATTGTAGATGGTGCTCACGGAGTAGTCCAGCATGGCTGCAATCTTCTTGGAGTCGTCTACGCCAAGGCAGATGAGGGCAAAGATACGGAGCTCCGTAGTGAGCCTTCCGGCAGGCGGATAGATGCGGCCTTCTTCTTTGAGAAGGGCGTTGAAACGGTCCGGGAAATCGGGATACATTGCAAGGAAGGTACGGTCAAATGTCTCGTAGAATTCCTCCCTGGCTTTTTCTGAGCGGCCGGAGATGGAGAGTTCCTTCAGGAGTTGGTCGGCCTTGCCGTGCTTAAGGAGATTACGGAAATGATTGTCCTCCGTACGGATTATGGAAATCTGGGAACTGAGTCCTTCCAGGAAGTTCACAATGTAGTCCCCCTTCACTTTATCGGCCTGGGCAAGCTTACGGTTGCTGCTTTCAAGGGCGGCCTTGGTGCGGGTGAGGTTACGGGAACGGGCAGCCAGCATCCAGAATGCAAGAAGGAGGATAACCACCAGAATTGCCATCACGACCATGCCTACCAGGACTTTGCTGCGGGCCTCGGCCTGCCGTACGGCATAGGCGTCCTCAACCTCCATCAGGAAGCGGGAGATCTGCCAGGGACGGAGACGGGCGTTGTACGCCAGGGCATCCTCCTGCGCCATCCGGAGGTAGCGGAAGGAGCGGTCTACGTCATTAGGGAGGATAATCTGGGCCACCATTGTAAGCGAAGCGTAGTCACGGACGGCGTTCACAAGGTCGCATTCGGCCGACTGGACCAGCCAGAGCATACGCTCGGGATGATTTCCGCGCCGATACTCTATCTCGCTCTGGAAATATGCGTGGATGGCGTAATCACGGTCTTCAGGCTTCACTCCGGCAAGAAGAAGGGCGCTCACGCTGTCGGCGCTATCCAGCCTGCCATCCTCTATATATTTATTACGGAGGGCTATCCGCCAACGGGGACTGTCTTTTGGGAGCAGACGGAAAAGGGTTGGAAGGTAGGCCGATGCCGGAGGAATGCTCAGGCTCTCCACAATGCCGGAGTTCCCCGCCATATCTCCGCAGAAATCGTAGAGAACCCAGTAGTATTCGGCTTTGAGAGAGGGTGAAAGTGATGCCGAATCTATCTGTCCGTAGAGGATCTGGGAGGCTTCAAGATAGTTTCCGCCCTTTCCGTAAAGATGCCCCAGCATTATTGTGGCGGCGTTGTAGCGGTCTTTATCCTTTAGCTGATCCCTGGCTATGGCCTGGCAGGATTTCAGGTAATGCTGCGTGGAGTCAAGGCTGTAGGAGAAGAACTCCCGGGCCATATTCATCTGGAGCTCATAGAGGGCATCAGGGCTTTTTGTTGTGCCGATAATCGAGCGCAGGGACTCCAGGCGGCCGTTTTTACGGGCGTAGTAGATTTCCCTTGAAGCAATGTAGCGGTCCAGCTCCTCAAGCCTGCTGCGGGTAGCGCGGTCAAGGGAAGATCCGCCCTCGCAGGCGGTAAGGCCGGCTAGTGCTGCAAGTATGAGTAAGAGGCGTTTCACAGGCTTCTGATGGCGTTTTCTATTTCTTCTCTCCTCCCTTCGGGGATTACAGGAGTGAGGAAAGATATCATCTGGAGGGACTCCGCTTCCTTACGGGGAATGCCGCGGGAGCGCATATAGAAGAGTTCGTCCTCATTCAGGCGGCCAACGGTGGCGCCGTGGGAGCACTTCACGTCATCGGCATAAATCTCAAGCTGAGGACGGGTCTCCACCTTGGCGGCGTCACTGAAAAGGATGTTGTGGTTTTCCTGGAAGGCTTCTGTTTTCTGTGCGTCCGGGGCCACCACTATGGTGCCGTGGAAGGTGACGTTTGAAGTGCCTCCGGCAATGCCGTTCACAAGCTGGGTGCTGCGGCAGCCGGGGGCCCTGTGATGCACCAGAATGCGGAAATTCACCTTTTCATCGGCCTTACAGAGGTAGAGGGCCTTGAGGGAAAGCTCCGCGCCGGGGCCCGTGAGATCCACGCTCACGTCTATGTCCCTGGATTCCCCGGGAAGCACCACGTACTCCAGTTCCAGCTTTTCACCGGCCGGAACCTGGTACCGCCCCTCAGGCGGCGCTATGTACTTTCCGTGTCCCATGCTAGAACTGGTCAAATCCTGCAGACTCAATTGCTTCAATAAGTTCCTTTCCGCCGGTTTTCACTATGCGGCCATCTTTAAGGACGTGCACAAAATCCGGCTGGACATACTCCAGAAGCTTATGGTAGTGAGTCACTATGATGGCGCTTTTCTGAGGGCTCCGGAGGGCGTTTACGCCATCGGCCACAATCTTCAGGGCATCCACGTCAAGGCCGGAATCGGTCTCGTCAAGGATACTGAGGGACGGGTCCAGCATTGCCATCTGGAATATCTCGTTGCGCTTTTTCTCTCCTCCGGAAAAGCCTACGTTAACCTCACGCTTTGCAAATTCAGGCTTCATCTTGAGGAACGCCATCTTCTCTTTCTGGAGTTTGAGAAACTCCCCGGCCTTGAGTTCTTCCAGACCGTTTGCGCGGCGTTTTGCGTTCACAGCAGCCTTCATGAAAGCGGTGATGGTAACGCCGGGAATCTCTATGGGGTACTGGAAACTGAGGAAAAGGCCTGCCCAGGCGCGCTCTTCCGGGCTCATTGCCAGAAGATCCTTTCCGCAGAAAGTGACGCTGCCCTCTGTGACGGTATATCCGGGACGGCCGGTAAGGACCGCCGCCAGGGTACTTTTACCGGCACCGTTTGGGCCCATCACGGCGTGGATTTCCCCGGGGCCTATCTCAAGATCCACCCCTTTCAGGATTTCCTTATCCTCAACGGAAGCGTGAAGGTTTTGTATCTTTAACATCTTATCCATTCTTTCTATACAGTTTAATCCAGGTCACAAGTGACCAGATGCCGTTTACAAGGTACAGGCCGCTTACAATGGGCATGAACACGTTGCCAACGCTTATGTGGAGGATGAGTTGGCTTATATTGACAAGCAGCCAGGCAATCCAGCAGTCCCATTTCTTTAGGGCCGATAACAACTGCGCCGTAAGGATGAGGACCGTTACCGTGCAGTCAAGGTAGGGGTGGGGATCTGCGGGAAAAAGACTGTCAAGTATCCAGCCCCAGAGACCTGCCACAAGCAGTACCGCACTTACGCTCATTATTCGCCAGGGCCAGCTGAGCATACTCACCTTGAGCTCTCCCTTTGCTGTAGCTTCTTCCTTCTTGGGATGAGTCCAGCGCCAGTGGCCAAGGATGTTTATGGCAAGGGAGATGGGCTGCAGAAGAAGGCTGGCATAGAGATTCCTGTTCCAGAATAGGAAGAACAACGCCGCCGTGTAAAGGTAGCCCACCCAGAAGTTGTACTTTGAGTTACGCCCCGCCAGCACAACGCAGGTAAGGCCAAGTATACTTGATACAAGGTCTATCAGCAGCACCGGCCGGCCGGCTAATTCAAATATGATAGTATCAAACATTATCCAACAGAACCTTCAAGTGATACCTGGAGGAGTTTCTGGGCCTCGACGGCAAACTCCATAGGGAGACGGGAAAGGACCTCGCGGGCGTAGCCGTTCACAATGAGGCCCACTGCTTCTTCGGGGTCAAGGCCCCTCTGGTTGCAGTAGAAGAGCTGATCCTCGGAGATCTTTGAGGTTGTAGCCTCATGCTCCACTGTGGCCGATGGATTGGCGCTCCGGATGTCCGGGAACGTGTGCGCGCCGCACTTGGAACCAATCAGGAGGCTGTCGCACTGGGAGTAGTTGCGGGCGTTCTGCGCACCGGAAGCCATCCTCACAAGGCCGCGGTAGCTGTTCTGGCTCACTCCGGCCGATATTCCCTTGCTCACGATACGGCTCTTTGTGCCGCGGCCAAGGTGGATCATCTTGGTGCCGGTATCGGCCTGCTGATGATTGTTGGTGACGGCCACAGAGTAGAACTCAGAGGATGAAAAATCCCCCTTCAGTATGGTGGAAGGGTATTTCCAGGTGATGGCACTGCCGGTTTCAACCTGCGTCCAGGAGAGGTGGGAGCCTTCTCCCTTGCATATGCCGCGCTTGGTGACAAGGTTCAGGATGCCACCCTTGCCGTCAGCGTCTCCGGGGTACCAGTTCTGGACCGTGGAGTACTTTACATCGGCCCCTTTTTCAACAATTATCTCTACCACGGCGGCGTGGAGCTGCTGCTCGTCACGCATGGGGGCGGTGCAGCCTTCCATGTAGGAGACGTAGGAGTCTTCATCGGCCACAATCAGCGTGCGCTCAAACTGGCCGGTGCCGCGCGCGTTGATGCGGAAGTAGCTGGAGAGCTCCATGGGGCAGCGGACGCCCTTGGGGATGTAGCAGAAGGAGCCGTCTGAGAAAACCGCGCTGTTTAGGGCGGCAAAGTAGTTGTCTGAGGCTGGTACAACGCTTGCGAGGTACTTACGGACAAGGTCCGGGTGCTCTTTCACGGCCTCGGAGAAGCTGCAGAATATGATGCCTTTTTCCGCCAGGGTTTTCCGGAAAGTGGTGGTGACGGAGACGGAATCGAACACGGCGTCTACGGCCACCACGCCTGCAAGGACATCGCGTTCCTTGAGGGGAATCCCCAGTTTATCGAAGGTTTCCGCAAGCTTGGGGTCTATCTCCTTGGGGCGGTCCTTGTCCTTCTTGGGAGCGGCAAAGTAGATGATGTCCTGGTAATCTATTTCAGGCATATCAAGGTGCGCCCAGTCCGGCTGGGGCATCTTTTCCCACTTGTGAAGGGCATCAAGGCGGAATTGAAGGAGCCACTCCGGCTCCTCTTTCCGGGCCGATATCATACGCACGATATCCTCGTTCAGTCCCTTTGGGATGAACTCCTGCTCCACGTCTGTCACAAAGCCTTCCTTGTATTCGGCCTTGGTGAACTCTTTTATGATATCATTCGGCATAGGAATACAAAGATAGCACTTTTTTGTTGTATCTTTGCACTATGCTACTGAGTCTTCTTTACGTACTTATTTCCGGGATTGCACTGCCGGTTGGCGGAATCCAGATGCAATACCTCTGGCGCAACCAGCTGGGGGATGTGTATTCGCTGGGGCTTGGCTCTGCGGCATGCCTTGGCGCGGCTGCGGCCACAATGTCGGGCTGGTGCTCTCTCACCGTGGGAAGCTTTATCTGCACGCTTATCTGCACGCTGGTGTGCTACTTTGTAACGCTTAAAGTGAACACCCAGCAGCTTATCACATTTGGCATTCTCTTTGGCACTTTCATCGGTTCCCTTGGAACAATTGTGGTAACAAATGCGCCCACGGGGGACCTCCTGAAGCAGTATTACCTCTGGGGGGCCGCCAATTTCCGCCTTGAAGGAGTGACCACCGGAGACATAATTTTCTCCCTTGTGCTGTTTGGAATCGGCCTTGGCGTAGCCCTGTGGCAGGCAGGCAGGCTTACCCGTCATTTCAAGGAAGAGATTGAGATTCCAAACCGTGACAAGGCCTGGCTACTTCTTGCCATAATGTGCCTTGTGACAAGCGCGGTGAGCATCTGCGGCCCCATCGGCTTCATTTCACTTGGCGTTCCAAACCTCAGCCGCCTTGTCTGCAAGAGCACGGATATACGTAAGCACTACATCATCAGCAGCGCCATGGGTATCGGCCTTCTTCTTGTCACCTATCTTGTGGTGCAGTACGTCAATTTTGGGATTTACCTGCCCATAAGCGCAACAATGGCCATCATTGCGCTACCGCTGATGGCCATGATCTTTGTCAAGAGTCCCACGCAGAAATAACTACTTGGACGTATTGAAAACGTTCTGGGGAACGGATGCGTTCTCCTTGAACTCCGTCACCGTTATGGTGCTGGTCTTCTTTCCGCTTTTGATGATTGTCTTTAGAGGAACGCCTTTGTACACGCTTACGGTCCAAAGCACGGGCTTACGGTTCTGCTTGATCTCATAGGAGTATATCTTGCAGGTTTTTCCCATTACCTTTTCTTCTCCAAGGTACTGCATCTTGTACTTCTCCATTATCTCCTTGCTGGGTTTAAGGAAAGTGAGGTCTGGAGTGGGGTTGTCAAAAGCCTTCACTGAGCGCTTGCCATCGGTAACCGTTACCATCCAGGCTTTGTCGCCCTTTGTAACTGTGTAATAGTCGTAGCTTACCATCCCGGGGATATCCATTTTCTGCTTGACGGATTCCTTGCGGCCATAGTCGTCAAAATACTGCGTGGCAAAAGTTTCGTGTCCGCCTGCCACGGTCTTGGTTTTGAGGATGCCGGATTTGACGGCGTACTTGCCCTGAGCCATTGCGCCCAGCGCAATCATCAGTAATAGTGCGGTGGTGATTATTCTTTTCATACTGCAAATATATACAATCTTAGTTTGATTATGGGCCTAAAACGTGACTAAGATTGATGTAAAGGCGTGGCCACCCGGAAATTTTTGTATCTTCGCATTATGAATCCCGTGTCACTGAGACTCCTCAACCAGCAACTCTGCTGCCCCCAATTCAGCCGGCCGGCCCAGGTTGTGGACTATATGGGCGCTATCCAGGCCCAGGAGTACCGCCTTATGAGATGGGCGGTGGGGATGCGCACGCGGAAACCATCGGCCGGGGCATTCAGAAAGGCCTTCAACGGCGGGGAAATCGTGCGCCTGCACCTAATGCGGGGCACGTGGCAGCTGGTATCGGCTCGGGATTACTGGCCGATGATCGGTCTCTGCGGCGCCAAGGCACTGGCCGTGACGCTGGGCTGGATGCACAGCAACAAGGTGAGCCTCCCGGAAAAGGAGGTGGCCTCCATTAGGGAGATCCTTGTGGAAACGGCCCAGGAAAAGCGCAGCGCGGTAAAGGAAGACTTTGTGACAGCGCTTAGGGAGAGGGGCATCACCATGGACGATCACCGGCTTTCCTATCACGTGCGAATGGCAGAGCTTGAGGGCGTCCTTTGCAGCGGAGACCTTATGCCGATGAAGGCAAGCTACGCTTTATCGGCCAGGAAAGTAGGACCAAGGCCGGATTTTGATAGGGATGAGGCCCTTAAGACACTGACGCTCAAATATTTCAGAAGCCGCCAGCCCGCAACGTTGGAGGACTTTGCGTGGTGGAGCGGGCTCGGCCTCAACGACTGCCGCCGCGGAATTGAACTCCTTGGAGATTACATCCACACAGAAAGGTGGCGGGGGCGGGAGTTTTATCTCACCGCGGACTGCCGGACTCGCGGGTTCCGGAAAGGTAATTACCTCCTCATTCCGCCTTACGACGAGTACCTCATAAGCTACAAGAGCCGGGACATAGTCCTTGACCCGGACCACCGTCACCGCGCCCATAACAACAGCGGCATCTTCCAGCCCATCGTTACGCTTGACGGGGTTGTCTGTGGCAACTGGACCCCTTTCCAGGATGCCTCGGGGGCCAATTTTTTCATCGGCAGTCATGCTACCGGCCTGCAGGAAGAATGGGACCGTTTCATTGAATATCGAAAACAAATGTAATATGAAAAAACTGATAACCATCATTGCAGCCTTGAGCGTGGCGCTTACGGCTTTCGGCCAGAAAATAGAGACTCACACCCTGCACAGCAACATTCTGGACACAGACCAGAATTACAACGTGTACCTTCCCGCAGGATACAATCCCGCCAACCACTATCCCCTGATAGTGCTTCTTCACGGCCTTTCCGACGACTACACCGCCTGGAAGGTACTGGGCCGCGTGGACTGGGTGGCAAATGAGCTCATCACTTCCGGAGAGTGCGTCCCGTTTGTGATCCTTATGCCAAACGCCGGCAATGCCAACATCCACGCCTACCAGAACGGCTATTTCAACGTCCCGGGATGGCCCTATGAGGATTTCTTCTTCAAGGAACTCCTCCCTGCCGTGGAGGCTAAGTTCAACTGCGGCGGCAGCAAGGGAGAGAGGGCTATTATGGGCCTTTCCATGGGCGGCGGCGGCTCTGTGGTGTATGCCCAGCACCATCCGGACATGTTCTCCAGCTGCTATGCTATGAGCGGCTGGCTGGACAATGAGAAGAGAGAGGTTTGGGCCGATATCCCGGAAGGCAGCAAGTTCCCCGCAACGTCCAACTCCGTGGCGGACAATTCGGCCATCAAATACGTAAAAAAAGCCACTCCAGAAACTCTGGAGCGGCTTAAGACCGTAAAATGGTTCGTGGACTGCGGAGACGACGATTTTATCCTGTACCTGAGCCTGGACTTCTACCGCGCCATGCGTGATGCCGGCGTTCCGGCGCAGCTTCGCGTGCGTGACGGCATCCACAACTGGGAATACTGGCACCTCAGCCTCCGCTGGGCTCTGCCCTTTGCGTCCAGGAACTTTAGCATTTAGTGCCGGAAAGGGCGCCAAGTGCGGTAAGCGCCGTTACAAGGTAGCGGCGGGTAAGCGCGGGCTCTTCTTCTCCGGTGACCAGAATGCCGTTGTCAAGGGCGTAGAGTTCTCCAAGCAGTTTCTCTATGAAGCTCTTGTAATTGAAGCCCATCAAGGTCTTATCATTGTTTTCAAGGACAAAGAACACGGGACCGTAAACCTCTTCGCCCACAATCAGGGTGCCGGCGCGGTTGAGCTTGGGATCTGACCAGTAATCTTTATTTGCGTAGATCATAATGAGGCTCCATCCGCCGCTGAGGCCAAGTTTGGAGTTGAGGTAGTCAAGATTCTTTGATGTCCTGTGGAAGCGGAGGGTTTCGGCATCCTGGAACCACTCAAAGACCTTATCCCTCACCTTAGCCTGTCTGTCGTACTGAACAAAACCCACGTAGCCGTCGCAGATGCTTTCATTGACGCGCCTGTAACTGATTGTCACGCAGGTCTGCTGGTCCAGTTTGATGTCGCTTTCATTCTGTGCGGAATTTGAAGAGGATGAGCCGCCCTCAAGGTTGTGGTCCGGAAGACCGCACTTTTCCTGGATATCCCAGTAGAGGCTTTTCTCGTTCTCCTCAAGATTGCCATCGGCCACGATGGTCTTCACAAAGAAATTGGAAGTCCACTGCTTTTCCACGGGGCCGAAAGCGGCTATGTGCTGAAGGGCAACCTGGGGGGCCATCGCCATCCCGTCGTTGATATACTGCTTCAGGAGATCCTGCCGGCCCTCAAAGTTATACTGGTCTGTGATTGCTTTCACAATAGCCTCCATTTCGTCGTCGGAGACGTTTCCGTCGGCGTTTGCAAGGTGAACTGCCAGGCAGATTACGGACGCAAGGTCTTCATAAGATAGATTTAGTGTTGCCATAATGTGTTATTATTTATTCTTTTATGCAAAGATAACATTTCTTCTCATATTGCAATACTATTTGCAATTATATGCCCAACTTCTCTCCGAAACGGAATAATTGATAATTAATATCTAAGGAATCTGTGGCTTGATAAACCTGCAGGAGGCTAAGATGAGCATCGGGCCCAGACCTGCGGGTGATGAGCCCCAAAAAATCACACCACCCGCAAAAATAGCCGTTTTTTGCAGGTGATGTGCCCAAAAATGTCACATCTCCCGCACCTATACCTAAAGCGTAAACTTACAGCAATCCTATCTCGCGTGCTTTTGAAAGCATTTCTGCCGTGTTCCTGGCGTCGAACTTTGCGAGAAGACGCTGGCGGCGCCATTTGATGGTCTGTTCCGTGACAAAAAGGCGTTTTGCGATGTCCTTGCTGGTGAGTCCTTCGGCAATCATGGGAAGGATTTCCTGTTCTCCTCTGCTCAGCTGCACATTCTGGTCCATCTTTAGCCGGAACAGCGAGTCTGTCATTTCCAGCTGGGTCAGGGCCTCTCCGATGGCTTCGTCTGCCGCGACGTTCTCTCTTTTCAGGCGCAGCGCCCGACGGGTTATGATCAGGAGTGACAGCAGGACCAGGGCCAGAACGGCAAAAGCTGTTGCCAACATGGATCGCTGCCGTTTCTGTGTCTGGTAGGCCTGCCCCATAATGTCCAACGTAGCGATTCGGTCGTAGTACTCCTGATCTTGATGCTTAGAGTAGTATTCATCGGCCTCATGAAGATACTTTAAAGCCTTTGTGACTTTGCCCTGTCGCATAAAGAGAGCACCGAGTCCCAACTTAGGTGATGCCATCCATAAGGAATCGTCGGCCTCCTGTGCATAGCTGATGGCTGTGTTGTAGCACTCGACAGCCTTGGCGTCATTCCCCTCGTAGGCCCAGATATCGCCCATATTGTGTTCCAGGATGGAGCTGCTGATTTTCCAGTCGTATTTCTTGAAGATTTCGCCTGCTTTGGCGTAGTAAGACATGGCCTGCGGCAGGGAGTCGATTTCATAGTAAAGGTTGCCGATGTTACCATAGAGGCTGGAAGCGGCATCGTCAATCTTTTCCTGAGGATAGCCATCCGGAGTATCCGGACCTGCCTCTCCTGCTGCCATCCGTTCCAGATAACCCAGCGCTACGCGATAGTAGAAGATGGTGCTGTCATACTGTTCCTTATTATAGAAAAGCTGGCCGATGAACTTGGAGGCAAGATAGGGCTGGTAGAGGGATTTAAGCTCATTGCCCAGGTCGTAGGCTCTTCTGGCAGCATACATGGAACGGTCCGGGTTGATGCGCTCATATCCATACATCAATTGCGAAAAAGCAAGGCATACATCGGCCCTGGTTTCAAAAGGGGCATTTGCAAGGCGCTCCGGTGTCCATCCGGTCACCACGTTCTCCAGGGAATCTAGTTTCCGATCCCTGTGGTCGTTGTACTGCGCATTTGCCGGAGTGGCGTAGATCTGTATCAAACAAAGTATGATTAAAAGACGCTTCATGGTAGGGCAAAGTTAGTAAAAGCGACACATTTTTAGAGTTCCAAGGGCAAAAAAACCACAGACACGGCTCATTTTTATACTTTTGTATAAGTCTCAAGTGCTTGTGATTAACGAACTTTGTAGGCGGAAACAAAACACTAAGGAAATGAAGAAGTTTTTTACGGCAATCATGCTCCTGGCCGGTGCTTCAATGATCGCGGCCTGCGTTAAATCATTAGTTCCCGATGACAACGTGAACGGGAATGAAAATGGAAATGGCAACGGTAACGAGCAGACTGAACAGACCGACCAGACGATGGATTCCAAGGTCCTGGAGGCAACATTCCCCCTCAATGTGAAGATTGTAATGAAGAATCAGCCTTCGTACAACACTGCGGAAGAAGACATTACCCTCATTAAATTGGGGAATGAATGGTTCTACGAGAACAGGGGCTATCGTTATGTATTATATCTCTATTGCCAATTTGCCAAAGACGGCAAAACATTGAAAGCCTTTGGCGGGGCCTTGCAGGAAGACAGCACGGTTAAGTGGACCAATCTTCTTACCAGCGGTGATGAGAGTTACCTGAACTTCGCCGGATTTGCCAAGAACTCCGAATGTCATGTCCTGTTTGATGCCGGTGTCCCGGCTGGCAACTGCAAAAAATACGGTGAGGCGACATCCGACAAAGAAACAATCCTGGGCGTTGAATGTACTCGCTACGATTATGATTTTGTAGTCAAGGCCGATTATTGGGTTGATGATGCTACAAAGATTGTGTACAAGTTTGTCAACTATCTGGACAAGGATAAGGAGTCCAAGAACGCCACATTCGAAATCAAGGGCTGGGATACTTCCGTAAAGGCATTTGAATGGGATAAACCCGAATAATATAAAAACAGATACCATGAAAAAGATTGCTCTTTTCCTCATGTGCGTTGCCGCTATTGCGATGGTCTCATGTGGCGGCAATTCCAACAAGAAAACTGGCGTCAAGGCTTCGGAGACAAAGACTTCCGTAGCAGCATCCGATGCCGTTGATCTGGGCCTGAGCGTCAAGTGGGCAAAGACCAACCTGGGCGCAAAGGACGCTTCTGATCCAGGTAATTATTACGCCTGGGGTGAGACTGAGACCAAAAAGGTTTACAACGGCGACTCGTACAAGTTCAAGGATGGCTACAAGGTTAAGAAGTACTCAACGGATGACAGTCACGCCAGTTCAGGCACTGCCGACAAACTGATTGTCCTTCAGCCGGAAGATGATGCTGCTATGGCCACACTGGGCAAAGGTTGGCGTATGCCCACCCGTGAAGAAGCCATGGAACTTTTCACAAAATGCACATTCAGTTATAACAAGCAGGGCCTTGTGACCGTCACCGGCCCCAATGGCAATACCATAGATTTCCCGAAAACAGGATACTATGTGGGGGAAAATCTTCAGGAAACAGGCTATCCCTGGTGCTGGACGGCTTCTATGGCGCTTGCTGCCGGTACGCCTTCAGGTAGCGAAAATGCTATTGAATGGCATGAGCGTAAACAGGGTGATGCCATGCGATTTGGACATACCGACTGTTACGGTCTTTACCGTGAGAACGGACTTCCCATCCGTCCGGTCAAAGACTAAGTGCTTTTTGTGCCCAGAGGGGCGAATCATGTCGCAGGTCTGCAAAAACCGCCGGACCTGCGACACTTTTTTCCCCCTAACGCCGTTTTTGCGGGTAACCTGCAAAAAATCACCCCGTTACCCACACCCGGGGGGCACCAAAGAGCAAATGTTTTATTATCTTTGCGGGCGTATAATTGTCAGTCTATACTTAACGCAGGACCCATATCCGGTAATGAGACAAAAGAAACTATTGATGATTGCTGCATTCCTTATAGCGGGCAGCAGCATGCTCAGGGCTCAGGAAGAGACCATAGTATTCACGCCCCAATGGACGGCGCAGGCTCAGTTTGCCGGCTATTATGTGGCCGAGTCAAAAGGTTTTTACCGTGAGGCGGGGGTAAATGTGCGGATAGAGCATCCGTCTTCAACCCAGCCGGCAATGACCCGCCTTCGCAATAATCAGTGCCAGGCTACCACGCTGCAGCTATGCCAGGCCATGGAAATAGTGGATGGTGGCATTCCCCTTGTGAACATCCTCCAGACATCAATGAACAATGCCATGGTAATTGTGTCGGCTCGCGGCAAGGATCCCCTCACCCAAAAAGGAGCACGTGTGGGCATCTGGAGCGTGGGGTTCGGCCAGCTGGCCATATGCATGAGCATACAGGATCATCTTGATTATGAATGGGTGCGTTTTGCCCAGAACACCAACCTGTTTGTGGCGGGTGCCCTGGACGCCACGCTGGCAATGAGCTACAACGAGTACTACCAGCTGGTACAGGCAGGTATCCAGATGACGGAGAAGAACGTCTATCGCTTCTGCGACCACGGCTACAATGTGCAGGAAGACGGCGTGTATATGAGCAGGGATTACTATGAATCTCACAAGGACCTGGCAAAGCGTTTCGCGCAGGCCAGCAGGAAAGGCTGGGAATGGGCCGCAGAGCATCCGGAAGAGGCGTTGGAAATTGTGATGGAGTATGTGGACCGGGAGCACATTGCCACCAATATTGTCCTGCAGCGGCTCATGCTGCAGGAGGTTCTGCGCCTGCAGGTGGACCGGGAATCCGGGGAGCGTGAGTTTCGCATGCGCCCCGACATGGTGCAGCTTGCCAGCCACCTTATGGTGGAAAACCATATGCTGGGGCGTGAAATAACGTATAAAGAGCTGAGCTATGAATAGAATACTCTCCTATATACGCCGCAAGCTCTCTGTACGGGTTAGCCTGTGGGTGGTGATCTTCGCCGCCATCATTTTCATAGCAGCACTCAGTTTCCTGTTCTACCAGTCTCGCGAGGCTGTACGCCAGGAGGCCGTGAGCCGCGCCACACAAATCCTGGACAAGACTTCCCTGAGGGTAGAGAGCATCCTGAACCGGGTGGAAGTGGCTTCCGAAATGACAGAATGGCTGGTTCTGAGGCATCCGGAGCAAGCCGACTCCATGTTCGTTTACAGCCGCGGAATGCTGCTCAATAATCCGGACTTCTACAACTGCTCCATCGCTTTTGAGCCCTACTACTTCAAGGACAGGGGCCGATATTTCTCTGCCTATTCCAAGCATGATGCCGATGGTATCCGCACCATCCAGGGCGGCTCAGACAACTACCAGTACTTCTATATGGACTGGTACCTGATGCCGAAACTTCTGGACAAACCCTGCTGGACAGAGCCATATATGGACCTGGATGTGCCCACCAACACAGTGGAGACGGTGACCAGTTACTGTCAGGCCATCAAGGACGGAGATGGAAAGGTTATTGGCGTAATAAACACCAGCCTGTCCCTGAACTGGCTGTCGCATACAATATCGGCAGTGAAGCCATATCCCAATTCATACAGCATCATGATTGGGCGCGGCGGCACATATTTCGTCCATCCGGACTCCACCAAGATCACCCGGCAAAGCATCTTTACCCAGACCATGGAGAAACCGGACTCCTCCCTCTCCGCCCTTGGACACGCTATGACGCGGGGAGAAGAGGGCATGATGCAGATGCAGTTGAACGGAGAAAAGTCCTTTGTCTTCTACAAACCCCTGGGACAGACCGGCTGCAGCATGGCCATCGTGTGCCCGGAGAGAGACATCTTTGGAGGATTTGACCGCCTTAGGCGCACCGTCATGATCATTGTTCTGGCGGGGCTGCTCCTTATGCTGTATTTCTTCATCCGCATCATAACGCGTGAGCTGAGTCCTCTTAGGAGGCTGGCCGATGAAGCCGAGACAATAGCCTCCGGGCAGTTTGACGCCGTGCTCCCGGACTTCCGGCGTACAGACGAAATCGGCCAGTTGAGCCATTCGTTCGGCAATATGCAACAGTCCCTGGTGAGATACATCGGCCAGCTGAAGGATACCACCGCGCAGAAGGCCTCAATTGAAAGGGACCTGCACATTGCCAATGAAATCCAGATGGGAATGCTGCCGAAGGTATTCCCCTCCTACCCCGAACGCGAGGACGTACAGATATACGCCTCCCTGGCGCCCGCAAAGGAAGTGGGCGGAGACCTGTTTGACTTCTATTTCCGTGACGGCAAGCTCTTTTTCTGCATAGGAGACGTTTCCGGCAAGGGCGTTCCGGCATCGCTGTTCATGGCGGTGACGCGTTCGGTGTTCCGCACTGTATCGGCCCATGAATCCCTGCCGGACAGGGTTATGACCAACCTGAACAAAACCATTGCGGAGATTAACGACTCCCTGATGTTCGTGACCCTGTTCGTGGGCGTTCTGGACCTTCAAACGGGAAAAATGCAGTATTGCAACGCCGGCCACGACGAACCCCTTCTGGTAGGCGCAGGCGTAGGCACTCTCCCCTGCGACGCCAACATCCCCGTAGGCGTGGATCCAACCTGGAATTATTCGCTGCAGGAGGCCGATATCTATGCCGGGACCACCATCTTCCTGTTCACCGACGGCCTTACAGAGGCCGAAAACGCCTCTCATGAGCTCTTCAAGATAGAGCGCGTCAGGGAAACAGCCGAGGCCTCTCTTTCCCGTCATGAACAGGCCCCTCACCAACTGATTGACGCCATGACCGCCGCCGTCCACGAGTTTGTCGGAGACGCCCAGCAAAGCGACGACCTAACCATGATGGGCATCCAGTTCCGGCCCGGAGCCTGATAGTTCTCAAAAGGCATGAAAAAAGAGACCAGCCGGTCTCTTTTTTCGTGCCCAGAGCGGGAATCGAACCCGCACGGTATTGCTACCACAGGATTTTGAGTCCAGCGCGTCTACCAATTCCGCCATCCGGGCAGGGATGGGCCCAAGCGGGCCGCCAGATTGGACTGCAAAGTTATTGCAAAATCCTGAATTTGCAAAAATTACTGCTCATCGATGCCTGCGGCCGAATAGGAATCGGCCAGAAGATGGGTGGACATCTTGCGGCGGGCAAGCTTCATACCCCAGAAGCAGAAAAGAAGGATTGCAATTGAGATTGCACCGCTCATTTCAGGAGTTACGGCCGACTGCATTGCAATTGTGTCATAGATGCCGTGGGCAAGCACGGGATACAGCCACATCTTGATTCCGGCGCCGGGAGCACGGTATTTATCAAACCAGTTGAGAGAGTAGTAGTAACCCATGATCACGGCAAAGCCGAAGTGGCCCGGAATAGCCGTAAGGGACCTGCCTATACCCGTTGTAATCCAGTCAGATCCCGATGCAAAGAGATACTCAATGTTCTCAAATGCCGCAAAGCCCATACCCACGCATACGGCGTAGACTATGCCGTCCATTCGCTCGTCAAAGTCACGGCACTTTCTGAGAAACAGCCACAGACAGAAGAGTTTTGCGGTTTCCTCCGGGATTGCAGCTCCAAGGAAAGCTGTGCGTACCACTCCCCAGAAAGACGTGATCTCCTGCGGAAACGCTCCCATCCTCATCAGCGGCATGGAGATAAGAAGGGACGCAAAAACGGAACCCCAGCCGTAGAAAAACGCCTTTACAATGTTCCCCACAGGCTCCCTCTGGAGTTTGTCCTGCTGGTAAGTATAATAAATAAGAATGATGGCGGGCAGAACCGCCAGAGCTATCACGTGTAACATATGTGCAAAGTTAGCCGATTTTGCCGATTATTGGTGCGCCTTCCGGTATTTCAGCGGCGTCTGGCCGTCGTGGAGGAGTTTGAAGCGGGTGGCGAAGTAACGCGGAGAAGAGTACCCCACTTTCTCAGAAATATCTAATATTGAGAAAGATGTGGTTGAAAGTAGTTCCTCCGCCATTGCCATCCTCTTTTCCTCAATGACCTCTGCCACTCCTTTGCCGAACGAAGCATTCATCTTATAATACAGCGTGGCGCGGCTCATGGCCATGTGGCCCGCAAGGTCCGACACGCTGAGACCCGGTTCTGAAATATGATGCTCAATGAACTCCTCCACCTTGGAAGTGAAAACGTGGTCCCTGGCCTTGAGTTCCTCCTCAAGGGCGCGGAGACGGCGTCGGCTGAGGCGGTCAATTCCAATTATGGCAAGAACAATGAATATCACCAGATACAGAAGGATCATTGGCGTAGACAGATACCACGGCCTTTTGATATGGATGGTAGAAATGATCTGGGGCCTGCTCCAGGTGCCGTCAGACTTGAGATAGGACACCCGCAACCTGTAGTGGCCAGGCTTAAGCGCAGGAAGGGAAATGGTTTGATCGAAGGAATCTGAGGTTATCTGAGAAGTTCCACTGAGCATATAGCGGTATAGAACACGCTCAAAGGGGTCTGATCCCACAAGATTGATGGAAAGGTCCAGCGACTGATAGTTGTATGGCAGCTTCAGTGACTCCCTGGCGGGATCCCTGAGCTCTACCTGACGGTCTTCCGGCTCACCAAAATAGCAGTCTGCACCTATCTCCACAAAACCAGCATTACCGCCAAGGTACACGGAACCATCCGGGGCGCAGGTCCCGGCCATCATCTCATTTGCAGGAACACCGCGGTTCTCCCCGGTCATTTCAATGACGCCGTTCCTGCTCAGAAAAAGGGTATTATCGGCCGATATCCAGAGGTTGTCGGCCCCGTTACTCTCCAGTCGGCTCACGCGGGAGAAAAGGGCGGTCTGGACCTTCTGGACCTGAGAGCTTCTGGGGTCGAAGGAATAAAGGCCATAATTTGTGCCGAACCACACCATTCCGCCATGATATACTGCCGTGTTGATGTTTCCTATGACGGAATCCACACGGTAGATGAGATTGAGCTCCATTGTTTCCGTATCTATGGTAAAGATCCCAGGATCTGAAAACGCATAAATGGTCCCACTTCCGGAAACTCCTATCACCCTCAATTCAAGACCTTCCCCATCCGTGTTGTCCGAGAACCTGAGAAAACGGTGCGTGTGATGGTCGTACAGATAAGTGTGCACCGCCAGAAATAGCATACGGCCATCCTCAAGAGCATACAGCGACGGGGAGTTACTGTTGAAACACTCCTCCGCGTTGGTAGCCCTGTCCTTTATCACAAACGGGGTGAAACGGGCCGTTTTCCTGTCTACCAGAAAATACCCCCTGTTGTAGGTTGCTACGCAGAGACGCCCGCTGTCAAAATCTTCTATTGCCGTAATCTTGAGTCCGTCTTTCCCGGCAAGGCAGGAAAGGCCAGAGTCCGGGTTGTAGCGCCAAAGTCCGCTGCCGTCTGTGCCCAGATAGACAAAGCCATCCTCCGAAGCCAATACATCAATTATCACGTTTTCCGCCTCCGGGTCCTTTCCGGTAAGGGAAAAGGCCTTGATGGGAGAGAGCTTAAGCCCCACCAGGCCGGCACGCACAGAGCCAACCCAGATATTGTTGTGCCGATCCTGGTACAGGGTGGTAACAGAGAGCGGTATTCCTGCCCCAGACTGCGCAAGCTGCCGGTCAAGAGGAACGATCTCATGAGTCTGAAGGTCCATTATCCACACGCTGGAGCCGTCAAAGCCCATCCACAAGGCTCCGTCAAAGACCATGAGAGCCAGAAGGGGATCTACTGGAAGGCCGTCTTGTATGCCGATTGAAAATGACTCACGCCTTTCCTTCAGGTCATATCCCAATATTCCGTAATTGAGGATTGAGATGTAAAGGATATCATCGTCAAGGGCCGACGACATTATGAGGTTTCCCTCAAGGTGAGGAATATAAACGGCTTCCTGGCCGTCAGGGGTATGTACCGCCAGTCCCTCCTTCCTGTCAAGGGAATAAAGGGATCCCTCCCTGTAAAACAATGAGATATAGTCCGTGTATACGTCTCCGTCATCACCGCTTATTGTGCCGGTATCAAAAGAGTAGAACTTGAGGCCGAAATGCGCGCCGAACCAAACACCTCCCGGAACATCCACGGCGCAGGTAACCGTACTCTCACTCACCATGACAAAAGAATCTCCGGCTGGATCATACCAGAACAGCCCTTTGTCCGTAGACGTCCAAAGCGTGCCACGGCTGTCACAGTACAGCATATATATATAGGTACCCTGCTGATAATTATCCTGACTGCCGATTACGGTGCGCAGCTCCCCGTTCCTGTACTCATTGAGTCCGAAACGCGTACCTATCCACAGAACCCCCCTCTCGTCATAAGCAACAGCCGTAACGGAAGACTGCGAAAGCCCATTTTCAATACCAATCTGCTTGCAATAGAAGCCGTCTGCCAACAAACTCCAATATTGAAGCAATAGGATAAACAAAAACAAACACTTTTTCATTACACATATAAATGTTTGTACAAATTTAAACATTTTTTGGAAATAATGGTCACACCGTAGAGAAAACGATTTGCCAAATTTGCATTAACCGAACCAACTAATAATCAAGCCAGTATGAAAAAACTGTTAGTTTGTGTCCTTTTAGGCGCGGCATTTCTGGCCTCCCAGGCTCTTTGGGCCCAGGGCGGAAATGACTCCGGAGGGCGTAAAATTGTGGTTAAAGGTACGGTCACAGACAAAACCGGAGAGCCGGCCATCGGGGCCAGCATCCTTGAAGTTGGAACCACCAACGGCGTGATCACGGACCTTGACGGCAATTTTGAAATTCAGACCACCCCTGGAACCACGCTGGTTGTATCCTGGATAGGGTACGCGGACTACAGCTTCCAGGCACGCGCCGGAGCCCCCCTGCGCATTGTTTTGGAAGAAGAGGCACTCATGCTTCAGGAAACAGTGGTAACAGCTTTCGCAACCCAGAAAAAGGTGAACGTGACCGGCGCAATCACAGCCGTCACGGGAGACGACGTTATCCAGGCTCCTGTGGCCAATGTATCATCGGCCCTGGTGGGTATAACGCCCGGCCTCAGCGCCGTGACAGTATCCGGAGAACCCGGTCAGGATGCTGCCGATATCGCCATCCGCGGTATTTCCTCCTATTCCGGTAGCACCACTCCTCTTATTGTCATCGACGGCATCGAGCAGCCCACAAGGCAGGCCATGAGCATCCTCAATGGAATGAACCCCAACGACATTCTGGGAATAAGCGTGCTTAAAGACGCCTCCTCAACGGCTGTCTACGGTATCCGCGCAGCTAACGGCGTCATCATAGTCACAACCCGCCGCGGCCAGCAGGGACGTCCCAAGGTGAGTTTCTCCGGAAACTTCGGCCTTACCGGAGCAACCAACGTGCAGCGTGGCCTTTCCTCATATGAGTATGCCCTATTTAGGAACGAGGCCATTCAGAACGAAGTTGCAGGCTATGGCAGCACCCCTCTGCTGAACTACCTTTTCACGGATGAGGACCTCTGGAAATTCCAGAACAACAGGGACTTCACTCCGGAAGAGGTGGACGCCATGACCTGGCTTACTGCAGCACAGAAACAGCAGTTAAAAGACAGCCCCGCCCTTTATTACGGAACATCCGACGCATATGCGGAACTATACAGCCGCATAGCACCTCAGTGGAGCGCCAACGTAAACGTCTCCGGCGGTACTGAAAGGGTAAAATACTACGTTTCCCTCAACTACTTCGACCAGCAGTCCATCATGCAGAACGCCAACTACTTTGGCGTGAAGACCGGCTCCCGCTATCAGAGGTACAACGTGAGGGCAAACATTGACGTAGACCTTTTCAAGAACACCACGCTCAGCGTGAACACCAGCGGCCAGTTCGGTTCCACAACGGGCCCCGGCACAGGTTCACTCTACAGCCGTTACAGCGGAATCATGCAGATTATCTATGAAGGAAACCCCTTCACCAACCGCAGCATGATCCTGGACGACAAACTGATTGTGGACTTCGATTACCCTCAGAACTCCGTCCAGGAAGGCCTCCACAAGCGCACTGACAACGAAATGACCGGCGGCTGGCTGCCCGCCCTCCTCAGCCGTTCAGTGGGTACCACATCTAATACGCGTGTAGACGTGACAATGCGTCTCCGCCATGACTTCTCCTGGCTCCTCAAGGGACTTGACCTCCAGGCCAGCGTCCGCTATCAGGAGAACTACAGCAAGGTGGCGGTCCAGTCCTTCGCAATCCCCCAGTACCGCGTACGCCGAAGCCTCACCAACCCCAATGAGCTTGAGTTCTTTGGCGGCACGGTGGGCCCGGACAGCTATTCCTCCGGCTCCTGGGGCGGCATGCGTGACTTCTATGCCGATATAGTCCTCAACTATCAGGGCAACTTCGGAAAGCACAATGTGGGCGGCCTCCTCCTTGGACGCGCCACCAAATACACCATGCCCTCCGACAGCTTCAACACTCCCAGCGGCCTTATCGGTACATCGGCCCGTCTTACCTACGACTACGACACAAGGTATCTGCTGGAGCTGAACTTCGCTCTTAACGGTACAGAAAACTTTGCCGCAGACAGAAGGTTCGGTTTCTTCCCTGCGGCATCGGCCGGTTACGTGCTCACCAATGAGCCCTGGTTCCCGGAGAACCCCTGGCTTACATTCTTCAAGATAAGGGCAAGTTACGGCCTTGTGGGTAATGACCAGATTGGCGGCAAACGCTATCTCTACCTTCCTGGCACATACCAGATCAATATGGGCCCCGGAAGCCTTACAAGCACCACGTCTTCCGGCTCCCTGCAGAGTAACTACTACCAGTTTGGAACCAGCACCGGCTCATACAACACCATCTACACCGGTTCTGCGGAAGGCGCCCTGGGTAACCCTCAGGTAACCTGGGAAAAATCTGAAAAGATAAGCGCCGGCCTTGAGACCAAGTTCTTCAGCGACAGGCTCTATTTCAATGCCGATTTCTTCTATGAGAACAGGCGTGACATCCTCACTACCCTTGGCGTTATCCCCATCACCTTTGGCGTTCCTTCCTGGGACACCGCAGCCGTAAACGTGGGACGCGTCACAAACCGCGGTTATGAGCTTGTTCTTGGCTGGAATGAAAAGCGCGGAGACTGGCGCTATTACATTGAAGGAAACGTCACCTACGCTAAAAATACCATAGAATATATGGCCGAGGCCCCCAACCCTTATGACTGGATGAACCAGACAGGGCACTCTATCGGCCAGTATTACGGATATAAGACCGACGGCTTCTATGACACACTTGAAGAACTGAACAACCGGCCGTACTTTGCACAGAGCGCCGGCGCGGTGACCCTTGGCGACATCAAGTACGTAGACCTCAACGGTGACGGCGTTATTGACTCCAAGGACCAGGGCCCCATAGGCTATCCCAACAGGCCTATGATGAACTTCGGCGGCAAGATAGGCGTAAGCTACAAGGGCTTCGACCTGAAGGTGGTGCTTTCAGGTACGGCTATGGGGTCATACTACATCGCCCGTATCACCAGCCCGTTCTTCAAGAGGGCCGGTAACGCCTTCCTGTGGCAGTATGAGGGCCGATGGACTCCTGAAAAGGTAGCCGCCGGCACCCCCATCACCTACCCCCGTGCAGTGTATGACGCCAGCCAGGACCACTATGACTTCGGTCCCAAGAGCCAGCTCTGGGCACTCGCTTCAGACCACCTGAGAATCAAGAATGTGGAGCTTGGATACACTTTCCCGGCAAATTCCGCATTCCTGAGGAAAGCAAAGATATCCATGCTCAGGGTATACCTCAACGCCAACAACCTGCTCACCCTGTTTGACCAGATGAGCCGGTATGGAATTGACCCCGAAACCAAGGACAACCTTGGCGGCAGTGAAGGTAACATCTCCTACGTGTTCCCTCTCACCAGGACCACCAACATTGGCGTCAACATTAACTTCTAAACGGACAGGGATATGAAAAAGATACGTATTGTAGCAATCATCGCCGCAGCCCTTATGAGTTTTACCGGCTGCAACCTGTTCCTGGAGATGCCGGAGGTAACCGGAAGCGTTTACCTTGAGGACGTATTCTCCAACCGCAAAGACACAGAGGGAATGCTCTGGAGGGCATATCACCGCGGTCTCCGCGAAGGCCTCCCGGAAGGCTGGGCCATCAACCACGGCACCCTGGCCTCCCTTTCCGGAGAAATCACCCGCGGTTACAGCTGGCACGCCGGCTATAATCTGGTTGTGAACGGCCCCACCACCGTTCTGGATGCCTCCGGGCAGTTCCAGGGCGCTCCGGCCAACTTCAACGAGAACTGGGAAGTTATCAGGGCCTGCTGGATAATCATAGCAAACATAGACAGCTGCCCTGAAATCTCCCCTGAAATGAAGGAGTACATGAAGGGAGAGGCTTACGCCCTTATCGCCTACCGATATGTGGGCATGTTCCAGCGCTGGGGCGGCGTTCCCATCGTGCGCCAGGCCAACGAGATGACCGATGACATAAACTTCCCCCGTGCATCGGCCCAGAAGACTCTGGAATTTGCCCTTGAGATGATTGGAGAGGCCGAATCCCGCCTCCCGGACACCTGGACGGACATCGAGCCCGGCTGCGGAGACAAGTGGGAAGGCAGGATCACCAAGGGAGCTGTCCTTGCAATGAAGGCCCGCCTCCTTACCTTCGCCGCCCGTCCGCTCTTCAACGCCGATCAATCTTACGCCAAGGAGTTTGGAATGGCTTACAGCGCCGATTCCCTCATCTGGCTGGGCGGAAAGGACCTCAACCGCTATCAGACGGCCATTGACGCCCACCTGGCAGTGATTAACTGGGCAAAAAGCAACGGTAAACAACTCATTTTCACGGCCGGAGAAGGCAACCGCAACACCTTTGAACAGGCCATAGACGACTACGGCCGCGGCGTTTCCCAGCTAAACGGACCGGAAACCCTCCTTGCATTCAAGGTGGAAAGCGATCAGCAGGTGTACAACAATATGACGGAGGGATACAACTGGAGCGCCTACGTAGACGCCGGTGAACGTTCTCTCCGTGGTGTTCTCACCAACTTTGTACGCCTGTACCGGGACAAGGACGGCAACGAAATAGACTGGCCAGTGGTTGGAGAGGACGCGCCGCGTCCCATCTCAGACTTCGAGGCCAACATCGACAAGATTGAGCCCCGCTTCAGGGTGGATATCTGCGTTCCCGGCAAATTCGGCCGCTCCAACGACGGAGATGCCAAGTGGAACGAAGGCATCTGGTACATGGGAAGCCTTACTTCGGATGCCGGTATTGCAGCATCCATGGCCCGCGCCACGGAAGGCAGGTCAATAGGCGTTCCCACCAAGTTCTACTACAAGGCCGGCGCCCGCCGCTGGCTGGAGTTCCCGCTGTTCCGCCTGGCAGAAAATTACATGTCCCTGGCAGAATGCTACAACGAACTTGGAGACGATGTAAACGCACGTAAATACTTGAATATCATCCGTAACCGTGCCGGCCTCCCGTCAGTGACGGAAACTGACCAGGCCAAACTGCGTGAACTGATAGTACGTGAAAGGGCCCTGGAATTCTTTGAGGAGAACCAGCGCTACTACGACGTAAAGCATTGGAAGCATCCGGATATCGGCACCAAGATCCTTGGCGGTCCCATGACGGAAATCTCCTTCCTTACAACGGATGGTGCCAACACTATGGCGGCCCTCATCTCCTACTGGGACGCATACTCTTACACAGGCTACTGGCACCCCAAGTGGTTCCTTGAGCCTTTCCGCCAGGATGAGGTCAATAAGGGCATCATCGCCCAGAACCCCGGTTATTAACAGATAAATCCGTGAAGCAATGAAAAGACACTCCATAATAGCAGCTCTGGCAGGACTTCTCCTTGTATCCTTCAGCGGATATTCACAGGACCTTGCCAACTTTACGGACGCCCTTGAGGGCAAGTATCCGGGACTCATCGTTATCCGCAACGATGGAACACCGGGCGCAGGTGCTGCGCGTATGATGATACGCGGAATCGGCTCTTACGCTCAGGGGACGGACGTGAACACTCTCAAGATTTTCGTGGACGGCTTTGAGGTCCAGCAGGACTTCATAACTTACCTCTCCCCGGAGGAAATAGAGTCCGTAGTGATATGTAAGAATGCGGCCGATCTTGCCGAATACGGCATGAACGGCGCCAACGGCGTTCTGGCTATCACAACCAAACGCGGCTCTGAAGGCGCTCCGGTTATTACATTCAAGACCCGCGGCGGTGCCCAGATGCCCATCAATGTGGCTAAGCCCCTTGGCTCATACGATTACGCCCGCCTGTACAACCAGGCCTGGAGCAACGACCACGGCCGTGAGTGGGATCCCTACTACGACTTTGAGGCCATGAACGCCTACAAGGCCGGTGAGGGCATAGACGTGAACTGGTACGACGAAGTATTCAAGCCCGTCACGGGTTATGCCGACGGTAGCCTTTCAATCCGTGGCGGCTCCCAGAACGCAAAGTACAGCGTTGTCCTTGACTATGCAAATCAGCAGGGCTTCCTGAACGTGAGGAATACGGACCGCACCAAGAACGTTTCCTTCGTGAAATACGGCGTGCGTACCAACCTTGACATGAAGCTCAATGACATCTTCACAGTAAGCGTGGACCTTGGCGGACGTCTTGAAGACCGCAACCGTCCCAATTACAACGTCTATCAACTGGTGAACGACGTAATGAGCTATCCGTCAAATATTTACCCCGTCTTTGACAAGGATGCCACAGATCCCATTTCCAACTTCTCCGGTACGGCCGTGTATCCCAACAACCCGGTAGGATCCCTTGCCGGACAGGGTTGGACCACAAGCCGCACAAAGCTCATGCAGGCCAACTTCAAGTTCAGGGAAGACTTTGGCTTCCTTCTCCCCGGCCTGTACCTGCAGGAAGGTTTCTCCTTCTATTCAAGGACCATCGGAAACACCGCCAAGACAAACACTTACGCCCGTTATAACGGCGGAGTGCCCCAGACCGCAGACGTCTCAACCTACATCCGCTCCAACGGATACTGGAGTTCCGGCAAGGAGCGCTGGATGCAGGGCAACGTGATCCTGGGGTGGGACGGGGAGTTCGGCCTCCACAAGATTGCCGCAAAACTTGCCGCCCACATCTCCGATTTCAACGGCACCGGCAGCGCTTTCTACAACTGGAAATACCGCTACGCCAACTTCACCGCAAAGGCCGATTGGGCCTATGACAACCGCTACGACGCAGGAATCGGCCTTTCCCTTTTTGGCTCTGACGCCTTTGCGCCAGGAAAGCGGTTCGTACCCTATCCCACCGTCTCCTTTGGCTGGAACGCCTCCAACGAGGAATTCCTGAAGGGCAGCCAGGTTGTTAACAAGCTGAGGGTCAGAGCGTCGGCCGGCTTTACAGGGGCCAACGAGGCCTACGTCGGAATTGAAGGCTTTGAGACCGGCGGCAGATACCTGTATCAGCAGTACTACACCTGGACCGGAAGTTTTGTACAGGGCGTGGGTCCCAACTTCGGCGGCGGCGCCAGCGGCATCCGTCCGCTGTTCCTGAGCCACCCGGATGTTACAGCTGAAAAGAGCCTGAAGGCTAATATCGGCGTTGAGACAACCCTTTGGAACGCCCTCACCGTTAGTGCCGATTACTTTATGGATTACCGCACCGGTATCCTCACAAGAGACAACACCCTCTTGGACTATAATGGCGCCCAGATTGCCTACACCAACCTTGGAAAGATGTTCAACCACGGCGTTGACGCTTCATTTGTGTATGCCACAAAGAGCGGCCCCGTAGACTGGAGTGTCTACGGAAATGTGCTCTACGCCAAGAACAAAGTGCTTGAGATGGGAGAAGTTGCCACCAAGTATCCATACAATGCCGCTACGGGCCTTCCTTACGGCACCAGGATGGGTCTTGAAAGCATCGGTTTCTATCAGGTCAAGGACTTTGACATGGACGGAGAGCTGAATATGGGACAGCCGGTTCCGCTTTACGGCGCAATCCAGCCCGGTGACCTTAAATACAAGAATCAGGACGGAGACGAGTACATTGACGATACAGACATCGTGAAAATCGGCAATCCTTCCTATCCTTCTCTGGTATTCAGCCTTGGCGCAGAGGCCAGGTTCATGGGATTTGACCTCTCCCTCCTCATAACCGGAAGCGCAGGCTCCACAGTAAACCTTATGGATTACGACGAATGGAAGCCTTTCCTCAATTACGGAAACGCCTTCGAATGGGCACAGGGCGCCTGGGCACACTACCCGGAAGCCAAGCTTGACACCCGTGAAACTGCAACTTACCCCCGCCTCTCCACAGGCCAGAACGACAACAACTACCGTTCAAGCTCCTTCTGGATCAAGGACAACGCATGGGTTCGCCTGCAGGAAGTGGAACTTGGTTACACCATTCCCATTGACAGCAGGGTAATCAAGAACTTCCGCGTTTGCCTCACAGGATATAACCTCCTCACACTCAGCAGCCTTCTGAGTAAGTACAAGATGGACCCGGAAACGGTTAATTACGGATATCCCGCTTCAAAGGCGGTCAACCTGGGACTTCAAATCAGTTTCTAAGATATGAAGAGGATTTACATCATACTTGCAGCGGCGCTTTCAGTATGCGCCTGCTCCAAATTCCTGGACACCCGCACAGACGTGTTTGACACCATGGACAGGCTCCAAACCCGTTCAAGCACCCTTACAAGCTTTGCCTATGCATACTATACCCCTATGGGGAACGGCTTCAACGTAATTGACGGGAACCTCTTTGCAAGCGCCTCCGACGAAGCAGAGCAGGCTGCCCCCACGTCAGAAGCCCAAACCTTCAACAGGGGTCTTTTATCGGCCGATTTAAACCCGCTCTCATACAAGTACACCAATTACTATGAGGGCATCCGCGCAGCGCATTTCTTCCTGGATTACGCCAAGGACGGGGAAAATTTCCTGGCCCTGAACAGGGATACCAGCACGGTGTATAACCCGGACGGTAGCATCTACAGCACTGAGCAGCCCAAGGCATATATGCGTGACTGCATCAACCTTGGCTGGCAGAGGGCCGAGGCATACATCGCAGAGGCTTACTACTACGGCGAGCTCCTGAAGATGTACGGCGGAGTTCCGCTTCTGGACCCAGAGACCGGCATTGCCCGCCAGGCTTCCTACGACGAAGTAGTGGCTCATATCGTGAAACTCATCGACGACCACCTGAATGAACTCAACCTTGACTGGAGAGTAGCCCTGGACGAGACCCCTGAAAACGCCATCGCAGATGTCACAAACTGGAATTTCCGTGACGAGACAGGCCGATGGGACCGCACGGCGGCCCTTGCCGTCAAGGCACGCGTGCTCCTTTACGCGGCAAGTCCCCGCAACAACCCCTTGGACGACGTAGAGAAATGGGAAAAGGCAGCCGAGGCCGCAAATGACGTGATTCAGATGCGCAAGGCCGTCTTTGCCAAGGGCTTCGGCTTTGGAGAAGGCGCCAGGACCACCCCCGACTGGCATATGCCCATGAACAGGGACTACGGCAACTACTTCATCAAGAACAACGCCACCTCCGACGTAGAGTCCATCTTCCTGGTTCGCCAGGCGGCCGGCAGCGCCCCTGAGCGTGCCAACTATCCGGTTGCAACCCGTGGCGGAGGCAGCGGCGTATGCCCCACCCAGAACCTTGTGGATGCGTATGAGTATATCGGCCCCCAGGTGCCGGATCCTTATGCCAACAGGGATCCCCGCCTTGCTGCTACAATAGTATGTAACGGCAGCACCTGGAACGGCAACAGCATTGATGAGTCCAAGGGCGGCAACTACGACTCCCGCGTTGCTGGGGCAAGCCCCACCGGATACTACCTCAAGAAGTTCCTCGCTCCCAACCTCAACCTTGTGGAAGGCGGCAGCACGGACCATATCTGGCCCCTCTACCGTTACGCCGAGGTCCTTCTGAACTATGCAGAGGCTATGAACGAGGCCTATGGCCCGGATGCAGACCCAGCCGGTTACGGAATGACCGCACGCCAGGCCCTCACGGAAGTACGCCAGAGCGCCAGCACTTCACTCCCTGTAGTTACAGCCGCCTCAAAGACGGATTTCCGTAATGCCGTTAAGCAGGAGCGTCGCGTGGAGCTGGCCTTCGAAGACCACCGCTACTGGGACCTTCTCCGCTGGAAAGACGCCATGACCGTACTCAACAAGGCCATCAAGGGCGCTTCCGTAAGGAAAAACGAGCTTGGCGGCTTCCAGTACAGCTATCCTACCGTAGCCTACCGCACTTTCTATGAAAGGAATTACTACTTCCCCTTCACCCGCAAGGAAATTGCAAACGGAGGCGGAGCAATTACCCAGAACCCTGAATACAATTGATATGAAAGCATATAAGTTACTTCTCATCGTTGCTCTTACAGCAGGCTTTGCCGCCTGCTCCAAAGAGGATGCTACCAAGGACTACGGCTTTGCTAAGGTGTACATACCGCAGGCCACGGTGACGGGTATAGACAATTCCTATCCCATCCCCATGGGACCGTTCGGCCAGAATTCCAAGTACACCTGCTCCTATGATGCCGCCAGCGGCAAACTGGACATCGCGCTTGGAGTTATCCGCTCAGGTTATTTCGCGGTTCAGAAGGGCTACAGCGTATCCTTAGGGATATCGGCCGATCTTACCGCAGCAAAAGTAGCGGACGTGGGGGGCGTGGCTCTTCCCGCGGCCGTATGCACCGTTCCCGGCACCATCACGGTTCCTGACGGCGAGAGCGGCGCTTCAGTAAAGGTGAGCGTGGACCTCAAGGCCCTTGCCGCCCAGAGCGCAACATTCAAGGACGCGGAAGGTTATAAGAAGCTTGTGCTTGGCCTTGCCATTTCAAATCTCCAAGGTCCAGCCGACTATTCCCTGGCCGATTCCAACACGTCCGTGGCAATAATCCTTGACCTTGGAAGCGAGTACTGGACGGACGACGTACGTGCCCTTTTCCCCTTAGATTAATAATCCTAAACCAATATTAACCATTTTTTAACACATGTGTTTTATGAAAAAAGTTCTTTACTTTCTCGCAGCAGCCATCTTTGCAGTAACAATGGCCGCCTGCACAAAGCCCGCCGATAACGGCAAGACAGACGACAACACGCCGGCTGCCGCTTCCCCTAAGGCAGACTTCGACTACGCCGTGGACGGACTGAAGGTGACTTTCACCAACAAGAGCACCAACGCCACCTCCTACAAGTGGGACTTCGGCGATGACGAGACTTCAAAGGAAGCCTCTCCGGAACACACCTACGCTTCCGGTGGCAGTTATTCCGTTAAGCTCACCGCCGCAAATGCCGACGGCGAGGTCTCTTCCAAGGAGGTCAAAATTGATGTTGCAGGTGCCCCCAAGGCCTACTTCACCTTTGAGGCCCAGAAGGACCGTGCAGGAAAATTCGGCCTTACTGTAAAGTTTGACGCCACTGCTTCCGAGAACGCAACCAACATCACCTGGGAATTTGGCGACGGCGTCACCACTGAGCCCGGCACCGACTTCAAGACCACTCACGTTTATGCCGATTATGGCAAATACACCGTCAAGGCCACTGTTGTCAACTCTGCTTTTGTAACAAACACCTACCAGGCCGAAGTTGACGTCATTGCCTACAACGAGCTCCTCAAGGGCGGTGAAATGGAAGAGGACGATGCTCAGTATTGGACATTCATCCATACCGATGTCCTTCCCGAAGGTGACTATGAAAACCCCATGGCAGGTGTTCCCAGTTGGGTCCCCACCTTTGGTTATACCGAGGTGAAGCCGGCCGGCGGTAACGGCGGCTGCCTCAGACTCTCTTCCGAGAACCAGATTCACGACCAGGCAAACAACGTCAAATTCTATCAGGCAATAGAAGTTGAGGAGGGTGATTATCTTGAACTATCAGCACAGATGAAATGGGGAGAAAACACGAATGACTGCGGTTTGTTGTGGTTCGGTATTGCCGAAAGCGAGGATGCTATTGGTTTAGATGGCACGTCTGTAGTTGAAATGTTCAACTACTGGTCAGCCGCCGGAACTGACCCTGTTCCACCTATTGATGGTGGTTTTGAGGCCAATGCCAACTACATTGCAAAGAATGCCGAACTTGGGCTTGGTTACAGCAATGCCGGCGAACCGGTTGCTCACTACTGGGCACAGAAGACAGGCACCGTTTATTATTATGTAGATTATCGCTCTGTCTGGGGTCCTTTCTTCGGCCCTGGCATATATCTCTACTTCGACAACCTCAGTGTAAAGGTTGTTGCCGCACCAGAGGAGGAGTAATTTTTTAGGGACAGGGCGGCTGACCCCGCCCTGCCTCTCCAAGTAATATAATATAAGGAAAGATGAAAAGACTTTCAGCAATTTTAGCACTGTCGCTCATTATTCCGGCAGCGGCGATGGCTCAGGACCCGGATACCCGCTTCATGGGAGCCTTCAAAGAGGATTTTGACGGCGCAAAGCCGCAGTATTTCAGCGGAGGAAGCGCCCCTAAACTGTTTTTCGGCGTGCCTTCACTCACAGAGAAAGGCACAACCGTTATGCTTGAGCGCATCCAGCCCACGGACCCCGCAGGCGCGGGAAAGGGCCCGGAAATCTCTTCCACCAAACGCACGCACTTCGGCACTTATTCGGCCCGTCTCCGCGTCCCCGACGTGAAGAAGGCGCAGCCAAACGTTGGCGCGGTTGTGGGATACTTCACATACCGTTTTACGCAGGGGTTCGGCCTTTCGGAGATTGACTTCGAGTGGCTCATTGCCGATCCTACACTCATCTATATCGGCACCTGGACTAGCGCGCCAAACAATGTGGGCAACCTCCAGAGGGTTGGCCGCACCATCAACCTTGCAAAGGGACAGATCCTGTACACCAACTACAGGTCCTATCACGACGGCAACAAGAACCACTACTTTGCTTCTTCCGACGACGCTGCCCTTACGCCCCGCACCATCCCTGCCATTTCCGACTATAACGCCTCAAAGAAGTTCTATGTTTACGGCTTCGACTGGTACCCCGACAGGCTTACATGGTGGATAGAGCACCCGGATACCGGAGAGAAGGTTATCCTCTGGGACTACCAGGGCACAACGCCCAACTTCTCCGGCATTCCCCAGCCGCCCACAACCTACCTTATGAATTTCTGGCACACCAACGACTGGTCAGTGGACACCAATCCCCAGTCAAAGGAGGCTCCCAAGTATCCCTATTGCCTGGAGGTGGACTGGATGAAGTATGAACCCTACGATGAGATAAACATCTTGTGGAGGAAAGATAATGGATATTAATAGGTTACTGTTATTGCTGGCACTTGGGGCGGCTGTTTCCTGCAGCAGCGGGAAATATCCGCTCCCGGTACCGGAAAAGCCAAAGCAGGAACAGCCGGATAACAAGCCGGACGATACCCCGGATGATACTCCCGATGACAAACCGGACGATAAACCGGACGACAACCCTCCCGTGACCGTAACCATTATGGAGGCCTTTAAGGAAGACTTTTCCGGTGAACCCGGCAATGGGCTCACCCTGGATGCTGGCGGAATAGACTTCCGCAGTTTTCCCGGTTTTCCCTCACTTACGGAAAGCGGCACCAAGATACTTATGCTCAGGCTCAATGCCGCAAAGGACGCCGGAGACGGAATCACACTAACATCCAAGGATTATGTACACTTTGGTAGTTATTCCGCTCGCGTGAAGTTGCCGGATGTAAAGTCCGTGCAGGCAAGCCTTGGCGCAAGCGTGGAGTTCGGCCCAGAAGGCGCGGGGGTGGTCATTGACGTAGCGTCACCTACCGTAGCCGGCATAAACACCGCATCCAAGCTCTGCGTTATCGGCCTTGACTGGAGTGCCGATAAACTTGTGCGGTGGGTAAAATCCACGCCCTCCGGCGACAAAAAAGTGATTGAAGAGGTCACTGAAAACGTGCCCCAGGACCCTCTGAAGCTCGTTTTCAGGTATTACCACACGGACGGGGCGGCGGCAAACTACCCCTACGAACTAGAAATTGACTGGATAGAATATAGCCCTCAAGAGTAATGAAGCGCTGCTTAACAATTTGCCTTGGCCTGATGCTTTGCGCAGGGGCCTTCGGCCAGGAAGCACCAAAGTTCCACGGTGCATTCAAGGAAGACTTCAAGGAAGGATCTTCTGAGTACTTTGACTTCAATTACAGGCCATCGGGAGAGGATTTCCGCTATTTCTCAGGATTTCCCTCACTCTCAGAGGAGGGTACTTCCGTTATGCTTTACCGGATGGATCCCGCAGATCCCGCGGGCGCCGGCCGTGGTCCGGAGATCATCTCCAAGGACTACACTTTTTACGGAAGCTACAGCGCCCGCATCAAGATTGCGGATCCGCGTGAGATTCAGCCAAACGTTGGTGCCGTGGTGGGGTATTTCACCTACAACATCGACAGGGAGTTCGGCCAGAGCGAGATTGACATCGAGTGGCTTATTGCCGATCCCAGAATCATCTACGTAGGCACCTGGACGGGTAAACGCGGCGCACATAACCGTGTGGGCCGAATCATCAACCTTGCAACCGGAGAGATCCTTGAGACCATCTGGCGCTCCGAGGTCCGCCACAGGGACGGCAGCGTTACCCGCGTTCCAAATACAGCCTTCACGGGCCGTCAGAACAAGCCTTCACGCATTGAGGCCATTCCTGATTACGATGCATCGGCCCGCTTCTACGTATACGGCTGGGACTGGTATCCAGACCGTATGGTATGGTGGATGGAGCATCCTGAAACCGGCAAGAAGATCATCCTCTGGGACTACAAGGGCAAGAAAGTGTTCCCGGACCAGCCTTCAAAGACCGGCGTTCCCTGCCTCAAGAGCAAATACAGGCTCAATTTCTGGCACACCAACAACTGGCCGGTGGAAACCAATCCGCTGTCCGTTGAAAAGCCGCTCTATCCCTACGAGCTGGAGATAGACTGGATGAGCTACACTCCCTTTGACAAATACAATCCGTATCTGAAATAGGACGCTGGTCCAAAAGTCCCTGACATACAGTTGTTTATCTATTTAGGGGGGCACTTACAGGTGCACCCTTACGAATAACCCTTTTTCTCATATTTCCAAATCTTGGCAAGCCTTGCCAAAATTTGGTCAGCGCGCATAAGTTTTCAACCTTTGTAACGGAGACCTAAAGACAGGACTCCGTTATATAGAGTGGTAAATTTTCTATTCTATGTATTTGTATTTAATAGAAAAATAACTATTTTTGTGCGCCTATGAAATATGACGAATTCCATCGGCTAATTGTAAGAAATGGATGGATATCCATAAGGCAGGCCGGTAGTCACGTGATTTACAAGAAGGGACAGAGAACTTACCCGGTTCCTTATCATCAGGGAAAAGAATTAGGTAAGGGGCTGGAAAAGAAGATCAGAAAAGAAATGCATTTGGTATGACAACAATTGAAGCAATTATTGAAAGGGCTAATGACGGCACTTATACCGTCTTCTGCAAGAATGAGATTTTTTCAGGAGCTGGAGCCAGCATTGAATCGGCAAAGGAGGATATGCGTAAACAGATGGCTTTCTATAGGGAAACGGCCATTGCAGAAGGATTCAAGTATCCGTCTTTTCTTGATGGAGACTTTGAGATATCTTATAGGGTAGATATGCCAAGCTTGCTTAAATACTATATTGAGCAGGGAATCTTTACTCTATCAGGAGTAGAAAAAATGACAGGTATCAACCAGAAACAACTCTGGTCATACCTGCACGGAACAAAACCCCGCGGCGCTCAGTCGCAGAGAATGGAAACAGGATTCCGCCGCCTTAAGGAAGACCTGGATTCGGTGTTTATGTCGGCCTGACCCTAAAGCAGCCAGGGAGGATATTGCCGTTTTTTCGCTATCTTTGTAAGTTATGAATAAGGATGTTGTCATAATACGCGGAGAGAAGGTGACCGATGTATCCGCAAGGCTTGCCGGAGAGAAGGAAATCTACATTGTGCACGACGTAAATGTGGCAAATGTTGCCGCAAGCGTTGCCGGAGCCCTTCCCGCCGGGGTGGTCCGCGGCATAACAGGCATTGTCACCTCCGAGGAACTCAAGACAATGGATACGGCCGTAAAACTCACTGAGAAGTTTTTAGAGGCCGATTTATCCCGCGGCGCGCTGGTCCTTGCAATTGGCGGCGGCATCACTACGGACATCGCCGGCTTTGCCGCAAGTATGTATAAAAGAGGTATACGCTGGGCCGCTTTTCCCACCACCCTCCTTGCTCAGGTAGACGCTGCAATCGGCGGCAAAACCGGGGTGAATCTCCGCGGCTACAAGAACATGCTGGGGGCCTTCCACATGCCTGAGTTCACGTTTTTGACGTCTACCGTGCTGGAAACGCTGCCGGAAAAAGAACTCCGCTGCGGCCTTGCGGAAATGCTCAAGACCTTCCTGATAGGGGACGCCGATGTCTACGCCCGGGCCGTTTCATCCGGATTTTCGGCCAAAATCCCGGACGGACAGGGTAAAAATGGGCTTCCGTCCAGAAAAAACGCCAAAATTCAGGACGAACTAATCTTCAGAGCGGCATCAATCAAGGCCGATATAGTTTGCCGGGACCCACTGGAGCACGGTGAAAGGGCGGTTCTGAACCTTGGCCATACATTTGGTCACGCCATAGAGCATTGCTCAAAGGGCGAAATCGCCCACGGAGAGGCCGTGGGGATGGGAATAATCCTTGCTGCAAGGCTCTCCGAAGGTCTTGGACTGGCACAAAAAGGCCTTGCAGCTGGCCTGGAGAAGGATTTCCAAAGGGTCGGGCTGGAGACCGCGTGCCCATACGGCATAGATGAACTTGCCGCAGCAATGAAAAAAGACAAGAAAGACGGCAAACTTGTGCTCCTGAAAGGTATTGGCCAGCCCGTTATCACCACAGTGAAAGAAGATGATCTGCGTAAGTATACAAAATAAGGAACTTGGGGAGATACAGGAGCTGCTGCAGGGGCTTGAGATGGCGGAAATCCGCCTGGACCGCTGCGCTCTCTCAGACGAAGAGATTGATCAGTTGTTCTCTCAGTCCGACGTCCCCCTCATTGCCACCTGCCGCATGGCGGAAGAGCCCGGTGCGCCGGAAATTCTTGAGCGTGCCATAAAGGCGGGGGCCAAGTACGTAGACCTTGAAATGGAAGCCCCCGCAGCAATAGGCCGGCGCATACGCCAGGCATGCCAGCAGTGGGGCACGGTACTCATCCGTTCATACCATAATTTTGACTTTACACCGCCGCTTTCTGTGCTTGAAAGCACTGTTGAAAGGGCAAGATCATTTGGCGCAGAGATAGTAAAGGTTGCCGTAATGGCAGCCTCTGAGAGTGACTGGGGCGTTGTATCGGCCTTATACAACGGCGTTGAGCCGGGCACTTTGGTTGCCTTCTGCATGGGTGAGGCTGGACGCACTTCACGGCTCGAATCCCTTGCCAAAGGTTCACCTTTTACCTATGCCTGCCTCACCGAAGAAGAGGCAACAGCCCCTGGCCAGTGGACCTGGTCCAGCCTCAGGGAAGCGCTCTACGGAGACTTCCGCTTTGTGAAGGCATCGGCCCTTCCCATGCCGTCATCAAAGAGCTTCGCACAGAGGGCCATTGTGGCAGCCGCACTGGCAGATGGCGTGTCCCATCTAAGCGGATATTCCGCCTGCGGGGACAACGAGAGCGCCATTTCCGTGGCAAAGGCCCTTGGCGCGCGCGTAAATATCAGTGGCAGCGATCTTGAAATTGAAGGAATTGGTGCCAGGCCAGGCACTTTGAAGCTGGAAGAGCTCCATACCGGAGAGTCCGGCCTTCTCACAAGGCTTATGGTGCCGCTGCTATCAGTATTATCGGCAAGCCCTGTCCGCGTGACTGGAGAAAAAACCCTGCTAGGAAGGCCTTTGACGGGGGCTCACGACATAATGGCCGCCTACGGAGTGCGTCTGTACCCCCAAAGTAACAAAAATGTTAAGGCCCCTTTTGAGGCAAAAGAGGCGGTTAACAAAGATGTTACGGAGGCGCGGAAATCAGACTGCTATCTGCCTCTGAGCGTATCTGGGCCCATTATTCCGGGGCGCGCAGACGTTTCCGGTAAGGGCGGAAGCCAGCTTATCTCCGGTCTTCTTGCCGCACTGCCTCTGGCGGGCGGGAAATCCGTCCTTTATGTCCATGATCCAAAGAGCATTCCATACCTTTTCATAACGGTAGATGTCCTGAAGAAATTCGGCATAAGGATTGGCTCTGAAATGGAAGGCGGTGACGATTTCCTGGAAACCCAGGACTGGAGCCTCTGCACGGGCCTTAATTTCCGCATAAAAGGCCCTCAGGCATATCAGGCGGCATCTTTTGCAATTGAAGCAGACTGGTCCGGAGCCGCTCCTTTCCTTGTTGCGGGAGCCGTTTTTGGAGACATAGAAGTGACCGGCCTTGACACCGCCTCCCTCCAGGCCGATATCTCCATTATGGACATCCTCATGGAAGCCGGGGCGTCAATGTCCCAGCTGGAAGACGGCAGCCTGCACGTAATGAGGGCGCCCCTGAGCCCGTTCAAGGCCGACCTTAACAACTGCCCGGACCTCTTCCCCATAGTTGCGGTGCTGGCGGCGTTCTGTCCCGGAGAGAGTGAACTTCTTGGGGTTGAAAGGCTCCGTCATAAGGAGACTGACCGCGCCGCGGCAATAGTGGAAATGCTTGAGGCTATGGGAGTTACGGTGACGGTTGACGAAGACCTCATGGCCATCACCGGTATGGGGCTGTCCCAGAGGCTGGCTTCCGGAAACCTACTGAGGGGCGGCAAGTTCCGCTCTCACGGAGACCACCGCATGGTAATGGCCCTCAAAGTGGCATCCCTTGGCGCTTCAAGCCCGGTTGAAATAGATGATGTGGACTGCGTGGCCAAGTCCTTCCCCCAGTTTAATGAAATGTTTGATAAGCTATGAATACTTTTGGCAACAAATTCAGAGTAAGCATCTTTGGTGAGTCCCACGGGCCGGTTATCGGCGTAACAATAGACGGCGTTTTACCGGGCATTCCGCTAAGCGAGGAAGATTTCATCCAGGACCTTTCCAGAAGGAAGGCCGGTGCGCTTGGCACTACGCCCCGCATTGAGGCCGATTCCCCGGAAATCCTCTCCGGCGTATATGAGGGCCATACTACTGGTGCTCCTCTTACCGTGATTTTCCGCAATCAAAACACCCGCTCGGAGGACTACGAGGCCTTCCGTGAGAACCCCAGGCCCGGTCACGCAGACTTTACGGCAAATCTCAAGTACGGAGGCTACAACGACCCCCGCGGCGGCGGCCAGTTCAGCGGCAGGCTCACCCTTGGGATAGTTGCAGCGGGCGTGATTGCCAAAAAGATGATGTACTTTGCCAAGTTCAATGCCGTCCTCAAGGAGGTTGGCGGTCTCGCCGACGCAGAGAAATGGCCGGAGGCCCTGAAGGCCGCGGCGGCCGATGGAGACTCCCTTGGCGGAGTGGTTGAATGCGTGGTGGAAGGCCTTCCTATCGGCCTTGGAGAGCCCTTCTGGGATAGCGTAGAGAGCGTTTTATCCCACGCCGTGTTTGCAATTCCCGGCGTCCGCGGCATTGAGTTCGGAGACGGCTTTGAGGCCGCCAGGATGCGCGGATCTGAGCACATAGACCTCTTCCCGGAGCATAAATGCTGCCACGGAGAGCACGAAGAAGGCCATCATTGCCATCACGACGACCCAGATCACGAGTGCTGCCACGGAGAGCACGAGGAAGGTGAGGAGCACCACTGCTGCCACCACGGCGAACAAGACGGCGGCGAGCACCATTGCTGCGGCCGTCATCACAGGCCTCAGCCGCCCGTCACGAACCACGCCGGCGGCGTGAACGGCGGCATCACAAACGGTAATCCCATTGTGTTCCGCGTAGCCTTCAAGCCCACCGCCAGCATAGCCAAAGCCGGAGTTGGCGGCCGCCACGACGTCTGTTTTGCCCTCCGCACCCCGGTCATCGTGGAAGCCATGGCCGCCATCTGCCTGGTGGACCTGGCGCTGTAGGCTTGGCAGACATATCGTTCAATGGGAATCAGATTACCAGATAACCTTTCTCAAATGCGCCAGGATAGAGAAATTTTGACTCTCTATCATAAAATTTAACGATTATGTATTTGTCATCAACGGCCATGACCTTTCCGGGGCCTAGACTCTTGTGGACTACGTGGTCGCCAACTGCCAGATGCTCCCAAGGCTCCTGCTCTTCTTCGACCGCTTCCTCTATTGGTTCTGGCTCTTCTTCCTGAGTCTGTTCAACCAGTTTAGAAGTGTCGATGACGGTATCCCAGCCGCCAATCAGAGTACCGGTATGCTTATCAATACCTGTATACTCCAGCGAAGAATCTTCGTAGCGCTTGAACTTATAGACGGCGTCGTTCATCAATTCACTATTGAATACGCCCAGACTGACCAGCAAACTGAAATCCTTGAGGGTGAGGCCGGTAACTTTGCGGAAGAGTTCGGGCTCCAGTTGCTCGATAACGTCTTTCAGGCAGTATTCGCGGTAGTCCGTGAGATACATAAATACCGGAATACGGGTGGCGAACTTGATAAGTTTCTCCTGGATCTCTTTGCGTTTGCTCTTGTATTCTTTCTCCTCTTCGGTAAGTTCTTTCTTCTGCTTCGGGGTGAGGTCGTCGCCTTTCTCCTTCTTGGTGTTCTTAACGTGCTCGGACTTGTTGATGATGGTCTCGATGTCGGAATTCAGGTTACGGAATCCTTCAATGTTCATCAAGGCCTTCATAGCCTCAGGATTGTTCATCAGGCGCTGGAGAGTGGCATTATCCACATTGACCAGCACGGCGCTCTCCCAGCGACGGGCAAGGAGCGTGGCGGTGGTGCCGCTCATCGCCATATCGAGCACGCCGGCGGCATCAATTTCCTTCATTGAAGAACCGTCAAAGGCCAGGATGGGCAGGAACTTAATGAACTGTTCCACCTTCTTCTCGGGGTTGCTCTCGTGGACATTGAGTTGGCAACTGTATTCTTCTACCTGACGAAGTGCCCGGTTAGGTGCAAAATCAAACACGTAGCAGAATGGCTTGAGAATCAGTTCCTCGCCCCATTCATCCTTTGTGGTCCAGGGAGACTGGACGCGAAATGCTGCTTGGAAATAAGTCTCCGGAGAGGTGGTGTTGCGCAGCATCAGAATGCCGGTCCAAGGCTTCACGGTGACGCCTGTGGAGAGTTTGCCGCAGGAAAGGGTGATTGTCTTGGTCTGCTGCGGGTCTTCCATTGCATTATACACCGGCTCTACGGCCTGGGCACCCATTCCGGCCTCATTGCCGGCAGCGACAATGACATTATACTCATCGTAGAAGCGGTTGCAGCGCTTCTTTAGCAATTTAGCCATAGCCCGACAAGCGGCAACAGACGGGAGGAACCAATAGGTGTGCTGCAGGTAACTGAGCAGACGGGCATCAGAGAACGGCATAGGCGGCTTTTCCGTGCCTAATTTGAGTTCCGTAACGATGTTCTCGGTGTAAGCGCCACGGATTAGGTCCAGCCATTTCTGGACGTATTCCTCGTGCAGGAAATAGTCATCCTCGGCCCGGAAGAATTCGTTCAGGTCGAATTCGTCGAACTCTCCCTGGGCAGCAATCTCACGGATGCTGTCCGGCAACTGGTATGTGAGCATCACCATCTTGGGAAGCTGGGCGTAAGGGTTCTTCGGCCCTTGCCATGCTTCCTTTGCAGCCTGCTCATCGGAGTATGTCCAATTGTAAATCTGCTCCTCAATGAATTCACCGGTGGAGATGGCGCGGAATGGCGTCCCAGACAGATAGAGATATGCGCCAGTACGTAGCGGCATCAAGCCCTCATCGTACATCTCGCGGGCCTCCAGTTCACGGACGTTATCGGCATCCTCCGTGATGATTTCACCGACTTCCTCGGCACGTTTCAGTGCCGGGTCTTTCTTGTCGTAGAAGTTCTTGGCGTTCTTGCCCCAAGCACCGTAGTGGTATTCGTCCAGGACGATGCAGTCCCAATCTACGGTCTGTATCCATTTGTTGGTGGCCTTGATACCGCCAGCATCATTCTTTCCAAGCACGTCCTGGAAGGAAGCGAAGCAGACAAACGGCTTGCGCTCGTTGACGTAGTTGAATTCCCGGTCTTCCTGCTTCTGGCAGAATTGCCATCCTTCAAAGTCTTTATGCGTGAGCAGATCCTCTTCCCAAGCGGTCTTGACGGCTGGTTTGAAAGTAAGGACCAGAACCTTCTTCCACTTCATCTTCAAGGCGAGCTGATAGGTGGTGAAAGTCTTGCCGAAGCGCATCTTGGCGTTCCAGAGGAAGTGCGGCGTGAGGCCACGATTGGTTGGGTCTTTCTTGAATGCATCAAAGTAGGCCGATGTCTTGACTACAGCACGCTCCTGCTCCGGACGCATTGGGAAATCATAGATGCGGTCGATCATCTTGTCCTTCCCGGCCACAGCTGTGGCGATAGCCTGCTCCACTTTCTTAATGTCGCACACAAACCATTCGCCCTCCGGATTGCGGATGTGGTCTTTGCGAAGGATGCGGTGGACCAGTTTATCAGTGAAGGATGAGCCGTCCTTACGCATAGCCGGGCGTTTGAGAACAATCCGGTACTGGATGTTTCCGGTTTGGTTCTGCTCCCTCACACGGGTCTCAACGTCGCGGGTGGTATAGCCAACCTTCAGCCATCCCTTATGGGCTGGGTAACCTATGTGCTCATAGGCGTAGATGGTCGGGGTCTCGGCTACTTTATTCCGGAGTAGGTCTTGTGCTGCCATAAGTCGATTATTGTTTAATCATTGAGAAGAACCTAATCGTATGCCCTGATTGAGGCATCGATAAAAGCGACTTCTTCTTCTGACAACCCGTATTTCTTGTTCAGTTTTTCATCTGTCCATTCTTGTTCGCAATCCTGAACAGGTACAAATTGATAAGCATTCTTCGTAATGTGGTGGGAGAACATCAATTGCGAAACAAGGAAGCGGAAGAATAAGGTTTTCATATAGCCAACCATATTCTTTGCTTCTTTCTCTGTATCAAAGTAATTGATTACCAAGTATGTTTCGTTGCAGATGGTTCCAGGAGGGAGAATATCAATTTTATTGAAGACCTTTCGTTTGCCGTCTTTTCCCGGATTCCCTGCATGGTCATATCCCACGTATGAAGTAATAACCTTCCATTTGTCGATCATTTCAACTCCTACAGTTATTTCGGAACGACTGTAGGGGCCTTCGCCATTTTGCCAGCGAAGCTTTATGTCTCCAGATTTCTGGGGGCGAACAAAGGTTCTTAGTCCAAAAGGTTTACTGCTTGAAACCACATTGGACATTAATGGCTCTTTCTTTGAAAGAACCTTTTTCACAATATGCAAGGCTTCAGCACGCCTAATGAAAGTGCCAAATTCATTCAAACGACGCGTTGTCGATACTTCCTGCCCGTTATTGATATTTACAACTCGACAATCACCAGGGTGTTCCCGGTCCCAAAGGAAATAGCAAACTCCACCAGCGATGTCTACGCCAGGAAAGCAATCGTTGGCATTCTCGTAATCCACTATAACCCTGAAACGATTGTCGTTCAATGTTTCTTTACGGAAATCATCCAGGCCCTTGCCACCGCCGAACCATCTGGAAGGGATAATCATTGACAGGTAACGAGGCTTTAGTTTCTTTGCCTGTTCCACAAACTTCTGATATAGAGGAGATGCACTGGCATTATTACCGCCATCGTCAAGTTGATACGGCGGATTGCCGACGATTACGTCAAACTTCATATTTCCAAAGAATTGTTTGGGATTGTCTGTATGGATGAACATATAGGCATATTGCTCTGCCTCGGAGCCTCGGTCATAGACCGTCTGGGATGCACCGCAGTATTTACATTTACCGTTTTCCCAGGTGTGGGAGCGATTTGCGTACAGAATGTTTCCGCTTTCTGTATTGAATCTGGAGACGCTGTATTTGCCGTTGGCGTGCTTGCTACAATAAACGGAGCGACGTGACAAATATGAGGTCAACTCCGTGATGGCGATGCCGAAGACCTGGTTGTGCAAGATATGGTCGATGCGGAGTTGACGGTCAGGCATCTGGGATTCCAGACCACGGTCGAGCCGTTTGACGATTTCGCGGAGGAAGACGCCGCTTTTTGAGAATGGATCGAGGAATTTGGTGTCAGGGCTCTTGAAAACGTCCTGCGGCAGCAGGTCCAGGACACGATTGGCCAGTTCCGGCGGGGTGAAAACTTCGTCGTTGCTCAAATTGGCAATGCAGTTTAGCACGTCCGGATTGTAATTACTGTTCACCATAGGCAGCAGCATTTATCTTGAGGAAATGGACAGGCGCATAGGTCTCAGCCGGAAGGTCGGAGAAAAGCCCGTCGCTCTCATATTCGCCAACGAGATAGGAGAATTCGTAGTCCCGGCGGTTGACTTTATCCGCGCCAATGAAACTCCACTCGCTGATATGAATCCACAGGTCCGGCTTGTCTACACGTTTGTAGGTGAGGGCGTCGCCGTGGATGATGTTCTTGGAAAGGATATAGCGGGCAGCTTCGATGCAGTTGTCCTTACACTTGGATTTGAATAGGGTCTGGTATTGCTCCGTAAAGTAGTTCAGAAGGCGTTCTCTGCAGGCGGCGGCATTGTCGGCCAGGAGTTCGATGCCGTAGATACTGGAAATGGCCCAGATAGCATCATGCTCGTACTGAAGTTGGGTATATTGTTTTGCTTTGACGCGGGCCTCGCAAATGGCGAGTTTGCGTCGGAGAATCTCTATGAGGAAGTTACCATCGCCGCAAGCAGGCTCCAGGAAACGGGAGTCTATACGCTCCGTCTCCGCCTTCACAAGGTCGAGCATCGCGTTCACTTCGCGGGGATTCGTGAATACCTCGCCGTGAGCCGACACCCTCTCCTTGGACTTGATTTGGGTGTCCATTCTGCGCTTTCATTGGGCACTTGATGTTTACTCGATTGACGGCTTCCAATGGGCAAAAAAAGGCGTGGATCGTTTCCTATCCACACCAGAGGCCCTGAGAAGCCGTGAAAATGAATAAGTCGTGTCCACGCCAAAGCGCAGACATTTACTGACTTATTCGGTCTTTCACTTTAGAAATTTCTCAGGTTTCTGGTAACCGAATAACTAGCAAATGCTATCATTAAATATGTTGCTGCAAATAGTCTTTGCGATAGCAAATCTACAAAAAATCATTAAAAACAGCAAAAAGCACCCTAAAACAACACATTGTTTTTTACGATTCTTGCCTTTACAGAAACTACTATTTACCTTGGGCACATGAAGGAATCGTATCATATCTGCTTCACCTCACACGAAGAGGTAATGTTCAGGGATCTGGAAGACCATGGTGCATTCCTGAACCTCCTGGCACTCCGTGCTTTTTCCATGGATACGGAAATCGTGGTAGATGCCGAGATGTCTACTCACGTCCACCTGGGTATCTTTTCAGGAAACCCGCAGCAATTCGCCGCCGCCCTCCGCATGTCTTATTCCAAATACTTCAACAAGAAGTATGACCGCAAAGGACGGATGGGAGAAAAGTACACCTTCCAGCTAAAGATAGAAGGACACGTGCACCAGATGATCTTTCAAAACTATGTGATACGCAATGGCCTGCACCACGCCGCATCGGCCACAGCCTTAGGATATCCTTTCTGCTGCGCGCGGGATTTGTTTCAGGAAGATATTGGCCTGGTCACGGACTTGCCGGCAAAGATGTCACGGGAAGACATCCACGTCTTCCTCCCCCGCCACGCGGAGTTTCCAGACCACTATCAGATGAACGAACACGGAGTATTTATCCGGCGCAGCTTCATGGAAATCCGACGGGCCGAACAATACTACGGATCGCCCCGCAATTACCTGTACCAGATCAACCGTCTCACGGACGAGAGCTGGACCCGTGAACAGCTTAACGATGGCACCGGACTCCCCGTCACCATTCAGTCCATTGAGCCAGCCGACGAAAAAAGCATCACCCAGATGCTTAAAAACGAATCGGGCCGATGCTTCAACCGCACCCGTATGCAAGACTTGGACGTTTGCCGACTGATTGATGGAGACTTCCTTTCTTCCTACGGCGCCACTTCCATCTACCAGCTCACGGAATCTCAGAAAAAAGCCATCGCACAAACGCTCTATTTTGAGTATCATCTTCCGGAGGGGCAGATCAAAAGGTGTTTGGCTTTGCCGCGTTGACGCGCCCAGCGTACCACAAAGCCGGTTTTGTGTCAACGCGGCAGCGAAAACCGTCCTTTCGGCCCAAAACTTTGCCACGTTGACGCGCCTGGCGCAGTAGAACGCCGTTTTCTTGTCAACGCGGCAAGAAGGGCAAAGCACCCCGAGGAAACGAAGCGCTTGACTAGGCGAGTTCGATGCCGGCGGCGTGGCAGGCTTTGCGCATATCGGCCGGCCAGATGGAAGACTGGATCTCCCCTATGTGCGCCTTCCGCAGCAGGAACATACAAAGGCGGGACTGGCCGATACCGCCGCCAATGGTCTGCGGCAGCTTTCCTTCCAGAAGAAGCTTGTGGAAATACAACTCCTCCTTCCACAGCTGGTCCCTTTCCGCCAGCTGCCGATGAAGGGCTTCGGCATCCACGCGGATGCCCATACTGGAAATCTCAAAGGCGCTGTCCAGCACCGGATTCCAAAGCAGGATGTCTCCGTTCAGGCTCCAGTCGTCGTAGTCGGCGGCGCGGCCGTCGTGGGCTTCTCCGTTGGAGAGCTTGCCGCCTATCCCCTGGATAAAAACGGCCCCGTACTCCTTGGCGATGGCGTTCTCGCGCTCCTTGGCACTGAGGCCGGGATAGCGTTGCAGGAGCTCTTCGGCCTTAATGAAATATATCTCCTCCGGCAGCATAGGGGTAATCTGGGGGAACTCCACGTAGAGCTTGTTCTCCGTCACTTTCACCGCCTCATAGATGCGGCGGACGGTCTTGTACAGGAAGGCTTCGTTCCTTTCCTCAGGCAGCATCACCTTCTCCCAGTCCCACTGGTCCACATAGATGGAATGGATGTTGTCCAGGTCTTCGTCGGGCCGAAGGGCGTTCATATCCGTATAGATGCCGCGGCCGGGCT